>Ga0153936_100318_pt1 | contig 13328 bp, 16 predicted proteins | sample TSNJ020MetaG_FD_102272 | JGI IMG/M metagenome (GOLD analysis project Ga0153936, IMG submission 102272) | Attine ant fungus gardens microbial communities from New Jersey, USA - TSNJ020 MetaG | ecosystem: Host-associated > Fungi > Mycelium > Unclassified | place: USA: New Jersey, Wharton State... | reverse complement strand
TGGACAGGTACAACATAAATCGTTTCTCATCCTAAATATAGTTGGCTTCATCCCTTACCAACAAGTGTATCATGGATTAAGTCTCGTCCGAAATACCTCAATGACTTGACAATGAATTGACATAATCAAGAGGACCAATCGGAGGCGACGCCAAAGGACCTCACTTGTAAAGTCGGTAATAGGGTACTGTTAACTCAAGATATGCTCAAGATATGGCGTCTCTTCGTATTGAAAAATATCTATCTAATCAGAGATTCATAATATCTGAAACATTTCAACAGAGTGGATTGACCCACACCTCGTGATCTTGGAGCGCATGGCCACTTTGGAGTTGGATCATTGAAATGTAATACACTGGTCTCCATCAGAGTTCGAGTCTATCTATGGAGACAGAAACTCAATGTTACTGAACTTTCATACCAGACCACAGACCCCTTGGTCATCGGATTGCTCGCCAGCCTTTTCCTAATAAAAATTTCTTCAGTCTTCGACTACGTATGTGCATTCTCCAACGCTGGATCCGGAATTATCTTCCCCTTATGGCGGAAAATCTTCGAACCAGACCTTTGTCCAGCCTTCATACATGCCGCTACTTTCATTCCATACAGCAATGAATTACTTGGCCGCATTGGTCTGATATTTCATCTTGGCAGGTACTACGTCCCTGGCACCGCATTTCTCACGCTATGACAATGCTATGTTGCCAACGTCTAAATTTAGATTATTTTTAAAATCATGTCTAAATTTAGATCATTGCCACAATAGTAGAAGTAAAATCCAAATTTTCAAAAAGAAAATTCCAGGGAAATCATGCTAAATTCCTGGTCCAGCGGGTTCTTTTGTGTTGTTGAGCAGCTCAATGGGTTTAGCTGGCACAATGAAGATGTGGATTTAATCATGGAAGCTTGAATATCACGAATGGTGAATCGCCATCACAACAGTTGTTAAGATAAGTGGTACACGTTCTTTACAATACAAATCAGATCAAATTATTTTGCTGAAGGACGATCCACGCTACTAAAATTTCTCCGGATTATTGATATCATACATTTCCGCAAGTCATTCTTTCCCTTCTCTTTAGCGTATTTCATCCTGAACTCGCTAGATAAAAGATAAAAGGAGACAATATGTGATCTAGGAGAGTCCAAGAGACGTTATATTCTGAATACAGCCAAGTAAAAACTACACATAATGCGGGTATACATGATCATTTAGCATGCATTCCAAGAAACTGCTTTTGGACAGATAATTGAGCGTCCTACCGATACGTTATGGGTATTATCTGATCACCGTTAAATAATGGATGACTTCCCGTAGTCTAGGGAAATCTGTGTTACATAGATTTCCCTAGATTGCTCCGTGCCGAGATGCCGAGCATGAATTTTAAGACTTCCCTAGACTAGACTTCCCTGGATATTTTGTAGCCTTTCATGGATAGTTGGATCAAACTTATATACCATATCCAGAATTTCTTCTGATGGCATGGAATGAAGACGGATATAGGCTGACAATTTCTTTTGCTGACGAGTTACGAGTATCAGCCCCATATGAGCTATTTCCCAAGAAAATGCAGGTTAAAGACAGTGAAAGTCTCATTTTGCAGCATTGCCATTAAGCATCGCATGCCTGAATGGTATTATATAAACTGCCAAGTATTGCACAGCTTGCAAGTAATAGCTCGTCCCCAGGGTGACTCAAGAGAAGTGAATCCATGATTTGTCGCAATACTGTGTACTGCGTTGCAGCACAAAGCACGTACAAGATGTGTGTGTGACATAGCGATATCACATCTAAGGAGTGTTGCTACGGGAACTGCATTTTCCCCAGATTTCCTCAGACCATAGAATATATCACTCCCCAGATTCCTACGGGAAGTCATCCAATTTTGCAGACTCGGCTACGATCGATGAATTTATGAGGATGGACTTGGAAGATTTGGTCCGCCACAGCATGCAGAAGAAGAATGCAGTGCATAATGAATTCAAGGAATGAACGGAGGAAATATTTGTTCTCCGTCCTCAGCAAATGATCCAGCATATATAACAGAAACCCTTTATGGATGTTATACATACAGTCCCTTCCTCTCTATTTGCAATGCTGACTTCACTCGTTTTTGCTTTTGTTTGTGCTTCTGTGGCACATGCAGCGACTTTCAATGTCACTGTAGGCGCCAACGGAAATCTCGCCTATAATCCCCCTTTTGTACAGGCTCAGCCCGGGGATCTCATCAGCTTCCAGTTGTAAGTCAATTATCAATTCCCCCCCAATATGGTCTCATCAGCGAAATAGCCATCCAAAAAACCACACTCTTACCCAGTCGTCTTTCGACGAACCGTGTAGTCAACTCCCGGGTGGAACTGATTCAGGATTGTGAGTATTTCTGTCCTATAAACATGATCTTGTCCTCAGTCATCTCAGCATGCCAGTCGCCCAAGAGACCGGCGATCTACCGACCTTCCAGGTAGAGGTGTCATCAGTTGGGTCATTATATTTCTACTGCAAACAATCCGTCGGCAACCACTGCGGCCATGGTAGGTCTCCGCCTGATGGGCATCAGAGTAAAGTCTCATTTTATTGTTAAAAATAGGGATGGTCTTTGCCATCAACCCACCAGACCAGGCCACATTTGATGATTTCCAGGCTCGAGCGAATGCTACATTGAATTCCACTACTACTACCACCTCGACCACAGCTGCGGTCACGGAATTTTCCACCCCACCCCCTCAATCCTGGCAGACTGCTACAGCCACGGTCACAAATGGCACTTCGGTCTGGACCTCGACATATACCAGCTATCTCGGCTCTCTTCGTGAGTGTATTGTGTGATAAATGATTTATTCGGTTTCGCTGATATTCCGAAAGCCCCTTCGCCTGCTCCTCAGCCCGTCACTCACGAGGTCACTGTAGGAGCTAACGGAATGCTTGCCTTTTCCCCGTCCAGCATTACCGCTCTAGTGGGCGACTCCATAGAATTCACATTCTACCCTAAAAACCATAGCGTGACCCAATCGACTTTCTCCAATCCCTGCGTACCAATCGAGCAAACGACTGGAACAAAGGGCTTTGATTCAGGATTGTACGTGACTGCGTTTCCTAACAGGCCTCCTGGAGCTCAACTCCCATTTTCTCAGCCAACCTGTCGACCAGGACGCCGTGGATCACCCCACGTTCAGTATTATAGTTGAAGATACTGCACCTATCTGGATTTTCTGTGAACAGACAGGACACTGCGGTTCAGGTATGGTGTTCGCTGCCAATGCAGTTGAGACTGGTCCCAACAACTTTGAGAATTTCCTTAAACTCGCTAAGCGAATCAATGGTACTTCTACTGCTTCTGCTTCTGCACCTGCAGCCACAGGTAACTCCAGCAACAGGGGTTCGGCTTTATCTTCCTCTCCCGCTCTCATCGTCACCGTTGGGCTCTTGGTTCTCGGTTTGATATGGGCTTGAAACGATATGCTGTATCTTTCTCGTGGACCGATGGAGATAGCCATAGTGATGTTTCATATGTAGTGCTCAATGAGGCCAAGTGTTAGGATATTTTTTTGTCCGTACCATTATACCTAGGCAGAATTCCTGTTCAGGGATTCTGATGATGGATCAATCTTTTCGTATGTCAAACGCGTAATTTTTGAATTGCAGCCTGTGCATGACCATGTTACAAACTCCGACAGAAACTCTGCTGGATGTTTATATACTTGCGCTTCAGAATGCAATATTTGAATGTCCGATGCATCACTTATCATGTCGTGGGAACGTGAGCACAAGTTTCACGGACGCGTTTTTCAAGCGCCAATTGCTTCATGCATCCTTTTCAGCTGAATGTCCAGTAATGAGGTTGATGACGCGGAAATATGCGCTTCCTTTGGCGAAATCGATACAAACCTTCAAGGAGATGCGTCCTTCATACTCTGGAAAATATGGCGATCCACGCGACCTCAGTATTCTACTCTAATGGCCTGCGTCGATGCTGTTAACAATGACCCACGCTTGCATGATGCCCTGAAGATAGCACACAACAAGAAGAACTACGCCAGTATCAGAAATTGGAGTGAGTATACCATCCAGTGACTCGCACCTGTTTTGATAGTCTGCTGACCCAGGGGGACAGAATTAACTGAGGTACTTCCAACGCAGGATGCTAGGGTCGACGATAATATCCATAAAGTCCTAAACGATGTAGAAGAGTCTTTGAAAAATTTGATCAATGGATACATATCACTTCCAGTGTGGCTTCCCAAGGATACACATATGCAACCCCACATTCGCCTTCACCTAGAAAATTTAAAGATACCAATGATCAAGGACAGACCAAATCTACTTCTCCATGGATGGGGGAGCTTCCAAAAGGATTTGGCACTCAAGAAACGCCTTGATAACATTTTCATGCCCAATAATCATACGTGAGTCAAACCTGCTCTATTGTAGTCCGAAACGAGCCTTGACAGATACCTTCCAGGTTTCTGGTTAATACATCTGGGTCCGGGAAGACGCGGATTTTGCTGGAGGGACTTTGCAATAAATGGGGCTTCTACTTCACATCCACCGTTGACTCAAGCTTGTTAGGATCGAGTGATATCCAGAATAGTATCCAATCATATATCCCTTACTCTCCCAACTTTCGTGACAAACTTCCCCATCCTGGGACTACGGACTATGGAATAGGTCTGAGGTCCAATCGTCTCATAGCCGGCAAGGTCTTCCGGCGAGTTTTTCTTGCGCGACTCCTTATATTCCACCATTTCGTCGAGATCATGGAACGTGAGCGGGCCCCTTACGCTTCTCTCGACACCTTTCGAGAACGTTGGCTTCTCCTTCAGCTTCAACCACACCTCGTTTGTCCTGCTGGAGTTTGGGACATTTTCGATGATCTCACTTGTAGACTTTCCGAAGCATCCGACCACTTTATAGCCGCTCGAACACAAGACCTCTTGAAACGTGTCCGGGAACTCTGTTCCGAAAAGTCAGATGCATCTGTAGAAGAAACTCCCTTCTTTTGTGTCTTAGATGAGGCCCAATATGCTGCAACCAAACATACCAGTTCTTTCCGTTCTGACCATGACGGATCTCAGCGACCTATTCTTAGAGAGATCGTTCGTGCATGGGAAGAATTAATTTCGGGGAGAGGTGTATTTATGGTAATAGCTGGTACGGGTATTTCAAAGAACGTAGTCGATCAAGCAATGGCTTCGGCAATCATGAAGGAATCCCGATACCGGTGGTGTTCCGACACGGGCGCTTTTAGTAGCTTTGAGGCTCAAAGGCTCTACCTTTCTCAGTACCTACCAAGACACCTGTTGGAGTCTGAAGTGGGAAAAAGGTTGCTCCAGAGGTTGTGGTATTGGCTACATGGCAGGTTCATGATCTTTTGGGAATCTATTTCCTGAGACCTCACGATTGAACAGATATCGGTTTACTGCTGGATATATGACGGAGCTCATACGCGATGGTTTCCGGCAACCGCATCGGCTTCTGAATGCCTATGTTCAACACTTCACCGGATTTTCTCTCACTGATGCAGCAGAATGTGTTGAGAACGAGGATGAAGCACCCCTACCGAGCTTTTCCCAGTATAAGCTTGATTTTTCCAAGCTTCAGAAAAGTAGGTTTGGCGATGCTCTGGAAGCTTATCGTACTGACGAGGTAAAGATAGTGACATGTTACCAACGATACACCGAATAACAACACACTACATGATGAGATGTGTTACACCATATCTAGGGAGAGACGAAACCATGTATGTGGAGTATGGTTTTGCTCGTTTTGATGATTCGGAGACCCGAGTTATCGTCATAGATGAACCCCTTGTCATAGTGGCTGCCATTTTCTGGATGGATCAAAACTGCCGGGAGACTTACAGATGCCTTTCTCGTGAGATCAGTACTCATGAAAAGAGCTTCAACGGCTTCGAAAATTATATTGTTTACTGTATAGATCTGGTCTTCTCCGAGACCCGTCGCCTGAGTGACGTCTTCAACTTCCACGGTCAGATCCCGCCCTGGGCCAATATGGAGGCCAAACTGGTTTCTGTCTATCGTCCCAGCTTGGACAAGGTAGAAATTGGTGTTGCATGCTTCGCTCGCACAACTGCCTCATCGGCCAACCTGGGAACAAATGCCAAATCATCGGATCGGACTATGTCTTGGCTTGAACATCGTCGGCAGTCTCCCTTCTGCTTCCCAGACCAATCAATGGGTCCAGATATCATGTTCGTCTTGCAGCTTTCCGATCAGAGTCTCATTTGGGTCGCTTTGCAAACTAAATACTCTAAAGGAAGAAAAGGGAAGCTGGAAAAAGGATTGCTGCGGCATGCTATTGCGAGTGTGACACCTTCAAATTATTTCCTAGATAAAGTAAGCTATCTCATTAATTTGAGCTCGTTAAAGTCCAGATATTGACTGATTAGAATGGCAAACCTTTTTCCCCTGTAGCATACCCGAATTTAAGGGAGGATCTTTTTAGGTCACTGCTTGCTTTGCCCGATAGACGATCGGACGCAGGAAAATATAGCCTTCTTCGTGTAGTTGCGTCATTCCCGGCACAAACGAGAATGAAGCGCTTCAAAGGAGAAAGAGACCCGGACCAAGAAGGACACCCTGTAGCCTCCCTCAACATGGACCTTGTCAAGAGAGTGACTCGAAATCTCTCACCTCAAGCTCTTCTGGAAGGGCCTGGATTTCAAACTCTCTCACCTTCAAAGGGGGACAAGCGAAAACGAAAAACAAAAGAAGAGTCTGTCCTCCGACGGAAAAAACTCAAGATATAACTTATCTATCAGATATCGTTTTCTTGTCTGAGTGATCATGTATTTTATAGCATCTGTTCAGCATAGTGCCAAAATGAATTATCTAAATTCTCTCAGGTATAGGATACTTTTGGAATGCACGTGCTGAAAACAAACGTTCATGCGAGTTCTAGCGCCGAGCGATGTTAAATACATCGGCATGCTTCTCTCTTCTCACCTAGGTACTTCTTGGTTTGCACCTGCTGCTGGACCTTTGCTGTAGGACTGCATCCTCACAAGAATGGTAGTGAACAAACTATTTTCTTTGGTATTTGGGGCGTTTGAAATTATAGCGTCACCTTTGACTCCAACTGGTGTGTGCATATAATCAAGATATTAGACATTTTTGAATGTAAATTAGTTCATGTAGTACCGTCGTTGCAGGCCTGCCAGTTTCGTTTGAATCCATATCCAAACAAGCCACGTATCGTCTTCCGCGAGGATGGAACCTTGAAAATTACTGTCTTCTCTGACTTGCACTATGGAGAGAACCCATGGGATTGGTGGGGTCCTGTTCAGGATTCAAACAGTACTAGGTTGATGAAGCGCGCTTTGAAAGACGAGAGGCCTGACTATGTGTTCGCGATCTGCTCATCAGATTTGTTCCAGTCTTACTGACATGAAATTCCTAGGGTCATAAACGGAGACCTCATTACCGGCGAAAGTGATTGTACCTCCTGAGCAAGTCAATGCTTGGCTTAATTGAAGTGCTAGATACCTTCAAGGAAAATGCAACAACACTGATTGATGAAATCGTTGCCCCGCTCAACGCAGCCAAAGTCCCTTTCTCGTCGTCCCATGGAGTACGTGAACTCCATTTGTTTGAAATTCTATGGGCTCAGGCTCGCCACAGAATCACGATAATCAAGTAAACATTACTCACGCAGAGGAAATTACTCGTGAGCAGAAGGTCGCACCTCTCAGTTACACGCGTTCCGCTCCTCCTGGTGTCGGTGGTGAAGAAGGCCCAGGAAACTATTGGGTCCCTGTTCGTAACATTGTATTCTCAAGATATCATGTTTCAGTAATCTAATCAACGATTGACCTTGCAGATATACAGGAATTCAAAAGGTAATGCAAGACTTAGGAACTTATGTTCAATGTTCATATTGCAACAGATTGTGACCCCTTTCTCATCCTCTGGTTCTTTGATTCAAGAGGTGAAGTAACTCACGTATATCTATACAAGCATGCGAGGTCTGATTATCAATATAGGTGGCGTTTCTCCACAAGGAGTCCAGAACAAGGACTGGGTTGATGCATCTGTCGTTGGATGGATAGAATCCGAGACGAAATCAATGGAAGAGGCATGGGGCCCCGCGACCAGACGTTCCGCCCTTGCCTTTGTCCATATACCTCCGTCAGTGTTTACGTTCTTTGTGTGGAAAAAATTCCTAGTTCCTCACATTGGACTATGAAGGCACTATATCACAGCTGTGCAAAATACTATTACTCCCCAAAAAAATCCAGGTCTGAATGGTATGTTCGCCTTTCTTTTCGTGATTTTTTTTGTATAGAAGAAATACCATTAAACTCAAATTACATAGCCGACTCACTAAGTGGTTCCGGTTCCGTCCAAGCCACAGTCAACTCTGTGGATGTAGGAAAGGATGCTCCTTTCTGGAATGCAGTGAAACAGAACTTGCAGAATCTCGTCGCTGTGGTCTCCGGTCACGATCATGGAAATGAATGGTGTGCCCGTGAGCCAACGAAAGACATCATTTTTTGTTTCAACAAACATTCAGGGTAGGTTCATGTTCATTCATCCCTTCGGATTCAAAAATGTTCGTGTTGAAAAACAGTCTCACAGCTATGGGGGATATGGTCAACCGTCATGGGGTTATGGTGTTCGCAATTTTGTTTTCCACGCATCCGATATTAGGGACAATGAGAGTCAACTCGCACAAGTTGAAAGCTGGATTCGCTTGGAGGAAGGCGATACCCGGGCACATGTTTGGCTTGATAATACTTTAGTGTAGTCGATGTACGTATCCTTCGGCATCCGGACCTGAGTCATCCTAAAACCTTAACTTAAGAGTGTTCATTAATGATCGGATTTGAGCTCCTCGAGCGACCCTGAGTACCCTGAATTAGCTTAATCAAGCACAAGAAAATCACTTATCCGCAAACCTACGTTCAGATGTTCAAATACTTAATCGGCATATAATATCATCATATTCAAAATTTATCGAACACAGATCAAATTGGATTTCATGACATACAGAGAGGATATCGGGACAGGAAACGGGTGTTAAAAATGGGAAACGAGGATCATCCTGTAGAGGAACATGACTAGTGGATAGAAAGAGGTAATGATAGTATATAATCCATATCAGATCTGAGCCACTAGCTTTTTCCTTCTCGCAGTCAGTCATAAACATGTACTGTCCAGCCATATTGTCATAGAAAAACTGAAGGATGACTCGAATGATAAAACATTGACTGAGCGGGAGAACTCCGAGATCTCGAGTGGAAACACATCGCATTCTGACAACTCATTGCATGAAGCTGGAATGAGTGAACGGAGCCGGGGAAGTCTCTACCCAGTCGCCGAACTCCAGACAGACGCTCGCACACCAGAATGAAGCGCGGGCAAACGACATAGACCCAGTTGGCCGAGGGGACAACAGTGAATCTGTTACTGTGATGCTATCAGATTGATTTGATCGATTCAACTTAATTGAAACTCACTTTTCTAGACCAGATATCATAGAACTCATGGATCCAACTTCTCGCCACGCGCAAGAACGCGGACAACACGGCGAGGCTGAGAGACCGCTTCCATCATAGCCATCACTGCCGGTGGACGTTCAACTAGGCAAGCCTTGGGTGGTTGGGGATGATCAGCGTTTGACGCACGCCTGCCTTTCGATCCATGGTGAGAATGATGAACTCGCTTCGGACGCTCATCTTCATCATTGCCGATAGCAGCACCGCGTCCAGGAAGAGTCGGCTCAACAGACAATATATTGATGCCAGCCTTTTCCGCCCATTTCGCAACTAAGACACCAGAGGACCTCACTTCAAACCTATTGGTATGAGGGATAGATGGGGCAGGAAGAGGAACAGGAGTCATAGAATTATCGTTTGAGTCTGATAGCCGGAGAGTGTGGTTTGAAGGGGAAAGATGATAGGAACCCGAAAGCACGGCAAGCACAACCCTGGGCTTTTTATCCATATTTTCTCCTTCCGCACTCCCAGCCGAGCGACCATTTCCAGCCGAACGCATAGTGGCGTCTGCATTATCGACCTCCCAGCGAGCACAGCATATCGTACGACGCACCCACTCAGGAGAGTGCGGGGCCCTCGAATCAACTTCGTCGTCGCTGGATACATCTTTCATGGATATTTGATCCCAAAGTACAAATGCCTCATCGTTCTGCACACGGACACGAGGGTTGGTTCCAACCTGTGCTTCAAGAACACGGGAAGCTGCACGAGCACGCTGAGCCAGAGGGCTTGTACCCTTCTTGAGCAAATCGAGCGTATTCAAAGCTGTGAGCCGTGTTAGTAGCAGTCCAAAAATATATGAACACCAAGAATACCTTCAAGGGGAACAATAATGATCTCCTTTCGACCATCTCTGCTCCACTTCTTGAGCTGATAAAGCGCATGAACGAGGACACTAGCATCTACGATGACGATATCTGCATCATTGTCTCCAGAATCTCCTCTTTGTCTAATGTGCTTTAAGGAAGAGTTTTCTGTAGCTGCAAACTTGCTGTTGAATGTCTCTCTCGGTGCTGACTTCTCTTGGACGACAAAGGTAGTCGTATCGCTCCCGTTTTTCCTATGGACAATCTTTATACCAGGGGCCATCGGCGTGCGCTTGTGATATTGGTTATTATCCTGGGTCGTAGATATATTTTTGCGGTCTCTCCAATTACCAGACGATGGACTGTTTGCAGATACAGATTTTTCGAGCTGTTCGACTTGATGGTTCAGGAACGCTGCTCCGAGGGCTCTGGACATAGCCATCTTGTTCGGAGTTGCACTCGACATCTAGAGCAAGGGGTTGTTAGAACTATAGATGTTTTATTAGAAAGTAGACTAGCCTTTCTGTCCGCAACAGTGCTCATGGTGGTAGTTGCTAACCAAGTGAGCCCCTTTGCATAGCCCTGACCACATACAAATGCTGTACAGAGGCTTAGTCAGCCGCTCCACCGCTTTCTGCGCATCAACGTGGGACATCCATCAAGACTGTTTGTGGAATTTAGTTGTACCCATTGCCCGTTGGCTTCGCGAGTTCATCGAGGACAAATAGTTCACCCTCATGCGATTAGTTTAGTTCTTGTTCTCTTTACAAAAGCCCCTGAACTGAGATTTTACAAAGGGGCACACAGTCTAAGAATAGACCGCTTACGCTTGAATCACTAGGGGTAGTTTGAGCCGCTTCTGGCACTTCAGCTGAACCAATATGCCAATACAACAAATCACACGCCCTGGTTATCAACTCGTTGCTGTTTCAGACTGCCAAAAGTGCAGATGGCTTTATCACATTATTGGATGTCGATCAATGATTTGAACAAAGCCGAATAGCGATTTACGCCAACCCCCAGGTAGATCCTATGAGGATCTTTTATTGCCAAGCTGCAAACTATGAGCGTAGAACAAGCAAGGTATCCCCTGGTTTTACCAACCCTCCAACTTTGATTCCGATACCAAAGTCATGTACTATCTTGCCAACATGCTCGGAACTCTGAGGTTTCACTGCCATCTCCGATTTCATTGATACAAGGATAAGTAGCGTTTGCTCCATAGAAGCAATTGTTTCATCCACCACACAACAAATCTTTCCGACTGATGCGTAAAGTGTCGCAGTAATGGTCGTAAGTTTCGCGTTTTCCTCTGATAAACAAAGGTTGGATGAGTGTAAGCTCCGTAAATGCAGCCATCTACTTGCTTTCAGAGCTGGAGCCTTGCATCTCAATTTTCCTGCGTAAAATACTGCGCTCTTCCCACTCCGTCAGCAATACACGTTCTCTGCCACGTCTTGTCAATATTCTGACTGTCTCAGTCGGGTGGTTCCTGGGTTTACCTTGCAGCTTGCTCTGCTCTTGCTACGCTTTGGCATTGACGAAAAGCTACGATTTCATTCTCAATAGCAGAAATTGAAGCAGCATAATCTTGCATGGACAGAGTCCTTGATTCTATCTTCGAATAGTTCAGTTAGTGCTTTCCTATACACTTTGATCGCACTAACTTTAAAGTCATAACGACCCTGATTGAAGGCCCTTTCCAGCTACACCGGTAGGATCAATAATTACAAGCATTTCCAGTTTGGGTAGGACCAACCTTCCCATATGTCTGCGCGTCTACAGGCTCAAACCGCAACTACAAGAGAAAATTGGCCTTCATTTATGTGACTTTGAGGAATGCAGACCTGATCAAACGGCTCGAGCAGCCAGGGTTTATTGGGTGAGAAATCTTTACCCTTACCCCAAGTCTGCCATGCTGGAAGCGTACGGCCAAAGAGTTGATAGCCCCCCGGTGATTCGATAGGATAGATGGCCGCTACTGGACCAGCTATTCCTATAGCACCCTAAAAAGAACGTACTCAATTACATCAGATCCCAACACATAGATCATTCTGGCTCACCCGAGGAGTAAAAGTACGTGAAGGATTCAGCTTTTGGCCGAGCAACCTACATCGAGGATCCATCTTAGATATAACTATCAGAAGAAGCTCACAAGTCTAAGCACATCACATTGACAGCTTACTGGCACAAGGAATGGACATCCTAGGTAGAAGCCTACCCCGAGAACAATCTAGATTGTAAATCAGATATGGAAAGAAATAATCGAAAAACATATGCCTTGCCCAGTCAGTCGATAAGAACTTCTCGAACATCTCGCCTGCATTCGACAGTCCATTATTCCTTACAAGATACTCTACATTACTTGGAAGATATACCGCGGTGTCTCGGATGAATTGCATATATCGATCGGTTGCATCTTGACTCCAAGGATCATCGAGAACGATAGGAAAGGTAATTCTTCGCCCAGGAAATGTCATGTGTGAAAGGTCTTCCGGAATAAATTCATTTATGTGGAGCAACACACGAACTAGATCAGACTGTGTGATGAGATTAGGCTCATAGTGGACCTAGTGATATCGTCTGTAATTGAATTACCATACCAGAAATACAGAAAGCTGACCAGAAGGGATCGTACACACGGACTGGTCCGCTTTAGGCCCACGATATTTCTGGAGGTTAGCCGCTCAAGAAAAACTTGAACCCTGGCCCGTACAATGAAGTCTAGCTGCATGTCGCCAAATTCTGCCAGAATACCCGTGTCCCCCGCCTTTTGCAGGAGTTAGAATGGTCGGTAAATCAAGTCCGAGTTTTGTTGACGTTGCTGTTGGGCTTACTTGTCTTAGCACAAAGGACTTTTTCCCATCTGATACCTTCTCTCCCAGCAGCGATGAGTAGGCTCTATCTTTTAATACATCAACGAACAGTGATGCTTGATGGTCAACTCTCTGTCCTGATGCGATTTTCTCGATGTTTGCCAAAAATAGTTCGTTCTGAATATTGATCTC
>Ga0153936_100317_pt1 | contig 13368 bp, 9 predicted proteins | sample TSNJ020MetaG_FD_102272 | JGI IMG/M metagenome (GOLD analysis project Ga0153936, IMG submission 102272) | Attine ant fungus gardens microbial communities from New Jersey, USA - TSNJ020 MetaG | ecosystem: Host-associated > Fungi > Mycelium > Unclassified | place: USA: New Jersey, Wharton State... | reverse complement strand
TTTTTTCATTTAGGCTGAAGAAGATGGAACTCTACAATCCGATCGGCATAAGATATATGACTCGTTAGCTGCGAAGCAGTGGGCGCTCAAATTGGCTACTGAAGCTGCGATATCTGTCCTGAGCGTCGACAGTATTATTATGAGCAAGCCTGCGGGTGGGCCCAAGGTTCCCCAGCAGTCGGGTAATTGGGATAATGATGAGTAGATGATATGGTAAAAGTAGATTAGCATAGAAATTTAAAACTCGGGGTGATCTTTTCAGTGCCTGTTCTCCCCCTCTTTCGTTTTTGAAAGTGCACTCTACGACATAAATTAAATTTCGCGAGCTAAACATTTTTTCGACTAACGGCTCCTTCAATCCCTCGCCCCTCCCTTGTCCCAGACTTTCAAAGCGGCTTCATAAGCCTCCCACACTCTTCTCCCTACGACCTCTCCACCGTATTCTCGATCGTCTGTCATTTGATCTTGGTCTTGGTCAGGAAGGGCTATATCGAGGTTGACGACGGCGCATTCGGCGTAGAGAGCCCCTGGTTTGAGGATCTCCTCGTGAATCAGATTTGGAGACCGGTGCGGTGCGGCGGTAGGGATCGGGACGTTTTCGGCGTTGCTTTTCTGTGAGGCATTTGGTGTGGCGTCGTCAGAAGAGAGTGTGTGGGAGAGGACTTTGAAAGGCGTTGGGAGAAAGAGAGCGTGGAGGATAGATTGGATGGCTGCTTTGGGTGATTTGGTTGATATGTGGAGGAGAGGGAGTAGTAGGATATAGCTGTGCAAAATGTGAAATTTTGGATAATGTTTACAAAGAGCTTACAGTAAAATGCCGAGCCACGAAAATGTTCTCTCTGCAGCCCCTTGTCCTTGGTGAGGTGTGCTGCTTTCGAGTAGATTCCAATCAGCATTGAGCATGCGGGAGAGTGTGTCCACGCGACTGAGACCAGGAGAAACGCAGACTGCAACGATGTTACTTCGTTGCATGCGGGCACTGACGACGGGTATGGAGCTTGTTCCTTCTTGTGTTTTTGGGACCTGGGGATTGGGGAGGGCGTCGAGTATCCGCTGTAGGTGTCGTGTGAGAATGATCGTGCGGAGGGATCGGAAGCCTTCGTCTAGGAATGATGATTTAGAGGGCGACAACGACGCAGTGAAGTGTGTGAATGATGGGTCAAATATGTTGGATGTACGGAGAGAGGCGGCTGCGGCTGCGTAGAAGGGATTGACGACGTTGATGATACGGATATCACGCTCTGGTGGTGCGACAAGGAGTGCTGGAAGGAGAAGAGTGGTGATGAGGAAGGTCGATAGCGAGTTGGATTCTCGTTGTTTTGCTTCATCGATGGCTATTCTGCGAAAGAGTCGAGGGACACCGATATGTTGATATTCATGAGCAAATAGGATGCCATCCAGACGAGTGTCCGTCTTTGTTTTCGAGTTGTCTCCTGCGCCTTGCATGAGAAAGCGTGTGCAAAAAGCTCGCACACTGTCCGGGTCTGAGAGGTTACATTGCTCAGCGTAGATATTCTGATTGCAGTAGGATGTGCGGAGCAGAGTGACAAGGGTGGTAATTGTGGCTGAATCGGTAGGATCGCCGGTGAGGGCGATGACTTTGGCGCCTCTCTGGGCAAGTTGTTGCAGTAATGTCAGCCCGAGAGCTGTGAATCCCCCCTGCAGCTCCCAGACTCAGCACTCCCGCTTTAAAAAACATACAACCCACCGTCACCAGAAATGTCCGGTCGTGCAAGTCCCGTTCGCGGTTCGTCGTGCGCCCTTGCGAGAAGATTCTCAGGGCTGTGAATACGACAAAGCCTGCGAGTATGTGCCAGGCATAGTTGTAGGGTATTATTCGGCTGGCGAGGGCTTGCACGACGTTGAGGACCATGCTGAATCGAGTACAAATAATTGTAAATGCGTGGGAAACCGGGCAGCTCGCTTGTCGTCTCCCTCCCTCGTCGCTGTCCCCCACAGCGACCGACCCTCCTTCTCATGGGCCTCAGCACCCTCCCGTATGATCTCTTACTCAACATCGCCCTCTTCCTTGATCTCAGAGACATCCATGCACTCCATCTGGTGCGCTATCCAACACTGTGCTCTTCATCTCTTAATTTTAGTTTACAGACTTGCAAAGCCTTGAACGACTTTACAATCACCCGGCCTGTCTACAGGAAGCTCTCCACAGATCTTTTGCGCAAATGCCGCGCGTTGCCTCTCAAGGGTTTCCAGCGTCTCACAGATCTCACGACCGAACAACTCATCCGTTCTGTCAACCAGGCAGCCCGATATGACAATGCATGGCGAAAACGGGCTCCTAGGCCTATTGGGCACCTCACAAGCACCTATGGAACCGCCCACTATATGGATGGTCCACATTCCTCTGTACCTACCAAACGCACATGGTATAAAGTCGTCAGCGCGCCACCCGGTGAAGAAGTCGACTGGCTTTCGCCTATCACTTCGAGCTACACGCTTTGTGCCACTAAAAGTGGCAAGGTCGTGTGCTGGGATGTTCAGACCGATTCCTGCCTTGCAGAGTGGAACCCAGGCGAACGCTGGGAGCTCTGGAAATGTCGTGTCGAGTTTGATGAGAGGATGGTGTACTTTACCATGGCTAAAATCCTCGATGCATCGTGAGTGTCCCTCAAACGATCGCATCCTTTTTTTGACTTGGATATGGTTGCAGGCAGGACGACAGCCGAGTCATGGAATTCGTGCTCATGCGACTCACGTTTTTCGACCCTCCGTCTGGCGAAAAGTCGTCCGAGGTGCCAAAATTCTCTTGTGTCACAGAATTCAGGACAATGGGCGTGGTCATGAATATCTTCTTGCTCGATCCTTCAGATTGTCTATTATCTGCCTTTGTGTGGTGTTCTAGTACGAATACCATCGGATTGTATGCATTGATGGATTGGACAAAACCTGAATACGTATTCATTGACACTGGCATCGAATACGTGCGTGTATCTCATCTTCTTTGTATCATTACTGATTCAATGTCCCCTCAGGAGGTGTCAGCTAATTGGTCCTGTATCTTGTATGACTGCCACATCGTCATCCACTGCGAGAAACCCGAGGCAGCGCATCAATACTTCTACCCTTTCTCCCTCCTTCGGTCCCATTCTACCTGTCTCCCAACGCGAAACTCCTATCCTTTGCTTACTGGTCTTGTTAGACCAGCTCGCACGCTGACCAAGAAGTTTGTCTTTCCGAGAATTGCCCCACAAGAAATTTCAACAGGACATATGCTCAGTAGGGAGGAAATGATGTGGTTGGATACCATAGCGCCCCATATGCTGCTTATGCTTCCTTCAATGCCACAAAGTAATGGTGCCGCACAATTGGCTCCCATTCCACCTACAGTTGCAAACACACCTCCAGGTGTTGCATTCGTCGCTTCGTCGTCTTGGAACGAACAGAACGGTCCGGTGATGGCGTCACTAACACCAGCACTTGCCTCTTCGCCTCCGTTAGATCAAGAAAATTCTCCATCTGCATGGGGATTAGCTACGCCGTCCGTCCCAACACCGGGTGCACCTCTGATACCCCATGCATCTCTTCCACCTCAAGCACACACCCCTACGGTCTCTAATGCTGATCCTCATGTTCATTCGCCTGACCAAACCCAACAACCAAACCCTTTCCCATTTCCTACTTGGTACCCCGAATCTGCACACTTTGTACGTCAATGGTGGCCTACTCTTCCGGGCATTCCTCGTGTAAGCTGCACAGTTGTTCTGTTGGTGATGCATGATCAAGAAACCCATCGAAATCGATTTGTTCTGGCTCAACATTATTTCAAGGTTCCAATTGACTGGGAAATGTGGATCCGCGGAGAAGGAAATAGCATGACATCAGGAATTTCTGGCAACGACACGACGGCAGACACAAAGTCGGGCACGAGAGAAGGTGAAGATGAGTTGATGAAGATGTGGTATGTCAGTAAACCTTTTGAGGTTGTACGTGTCTTTGACGATTCGGATGACGATGAGAATGCGATGATAGAGCGTCCGAGGCCGCTTGTGGCGGTTGATTTTGGACATGCGGTGTGGATTGAATATGATGAAGAAGCTGCTCCGCCTGTGACGCGACCGATATCTGTCCAACACCATCCTACTACAACCTTTGAATCACCTGCCATGACGGCGTCTGCTGCGCTACTTGAGAACAATAGTAGCGTTCATATGCATGTTGATGGTTCAGAAAATGGGGCCGTTGGTGCTGTCGGTTCACTTGGCCCTGGACTTGACGGACATGATTTGATGAGCCATGACTTTTTGACGTTGGCATCCCACGTTATGCCATATGGGATTGTTCACGATGACAATGACAATGACGACTTGGAGCATGAAGCAGAGCCTGAAATTGACTTGGAGCCAAAGGTGTTGAGATTTGTTACGTTTCCTGGCTATCAGGATGAGGAAGAGGAGTGGGTTGAGGAGGAGGTTGAAGTTGAGGCTGAGGTTGAGGCTGAAGAGGAGGAGGAGGAGGAGATTGAAGGGGATGTGGTGAGGGATGTGATGATCAAGGGAGGGAAGGGGAAACAGAATGGGGTTTGTGTGGATGAAGAGCTTGTGAATGGGTTAGGACAAGGACAAGGACAGCGGAGTAATAATGGTAAAAACAAGGGGAAGGGGAAAGAGAAAGAGAAAGCCAAGAACAGAAGTTTGACGTGTGTTAATGGAGGACATTATTCATCATCATCTTCTTCAGCCTCGACTTTGTACACTGCGAATGGCTCGCATTCCAAGACGCCCACGCCTGAGAGCACAGCCACGCTGTTGAAGAAGAAAAAGAAGCAGCAACAGGAACGACAACCACAAAAAGTGCAACGACGGAGGAAACGAGAACGTGAGACGGAAGGTGTAGTTCGGACGTTGCAAGTTCCGGAAGAGTTGGACCTTGGATTGGTGGAGACGATTAATATTGATCAGAGTCAGGGAGCGGTGATTCTTTCGGATAGGGATGGGAAGATTTTTATTTTGTGTTATGAGTGAGGACTAGGGTTTTTTTCTATTCTATTTGTTTGATCTTTTATAGTATTTCGTCATCATTGGCTTTTGTTTTTTCAAACCATTTTTACCATTTTTACCATTTTACCATTTATTGATTGTGTGAGGTAGATAGATATTTGGAGTGGTATTGTTACTTGCATTGCTTTTTTTATAATTCAAAGGTTATATATGATAAGGGCGTGGTTGTTGTGTGTGAATAACAAGGCTTGTCGACAATCGCGCTTGATGCTTCTGGCTGAAATTGTCTACATGAGCAAGATTGACACAACACGCTCTCCTGGCATGCGCTTCTTGTGATGGACCCCAAAAACCAGATCCGGACTTATCTCGGGTCGAACAACTTCTTTTCCGAAAGAATATGAAGAAACTCCGATGGTTGTTCATCTGACAGATCACACTATCTCAATTCTACAATGTGTCTGTTAGGTTTAAAAGCGCGAGTTCAGGAAATAAGTTGGAGCATTTGGAAGGCGGCCTAATCATCTCTTTTTTTTTTTGTGCTACCAATGCGATCGGTCTCTGTCTCTGTGTTTTTTGCTCTTGGTTTTGTTTCGCCCCTTGTAGCGGCGCAAGTCAGTGCCTGGGGTCAATGTGAGTATCGTTGAAAGCATTGATCATTTTTTTCGTCCGCTTACTTTATTTATTATTTATTGTGTGGTAAGGTGGTGGTATTGGTTGGACTGGCGGAACTAGTTGCGTTTCAGGGTGAAGTATCCAAGGGCTTGGAATGATGGATGGTTGGTTCATGCTGACCCATTGTTGTTGAAAGATATACCTGCGTCTCTGAAAATCCTTGCGCGTTTCCTAAATGCTTCCCTCTAGTCAGGGATGGCTAAAACAGCCTTATACAGATTATTCTCAGTGTATTCCAGACACGTCTGGTAGTACTACTGCCCCTAGCGCAACATCGACTTCCGCGGGTTCTGCACCGACGATCATTGCTGATGCGAATTACTGGTTCAGCTTGTGAGTTCATTCTCTCTCTACAAAAATTTTTCACTGTTCTGATTTGGGTTTAGTGGCGATTCTTATACACAGACGGGCTTTGACCCGACTGGCACTCTTCCTGCGCCTGGGAATGTGCTCGGAAATCCACCTTATCCTGGCTTTACTGCGACTGGGGGAGAGAACTGGGTTGACTATGTGACGACGCAGTATAACAAGTCATTGGTCTTGACGTACAACTATGCGTATGGCGGTGCTACCATCGATGCGAGCCTTGTTGCCCCGTTTGAGCCGACGGTCTTGTCTTTGACGGATCAGGTCAACCAGTTTTTGAGTGGTGCTGGTACTAAGCCTGCGAGTGCTCCATGGACGTCTAGCGATTCCCTCTTCTCGGTCTTTATCGGTATTAATGATATCGGGAATAGTTATTATCTGTCGGGGGATCGTGATGCGTGAGTATGAATCTTGGTTGATTCATTTTTAATTTTCGAGGTGTTGACTGACCCCTCCACCAACACTAACAGATTCTCCGATGTCTTGTTGAACGCCTACTTTGCCCTCGTGCAAAAACTATAGTAAAGTTCATTCTTATGTACTTTTTTCTTTTGTCCCTCATACCACACTTTGTAGTACTGCCGGTGGCCGCAATTTTCTCTTTGTGAATGTTCCTCCCATCGATCGATCCCCATTGGTACGACATTGACGTTTGAAGTTTCCAGTGATTGACCTCTAGTTTTTTTCTAATCCAGATGCTTGCACAAGATCAATCTGCTCGTGATGCTGAGTCTCTTGTCATCAACAACTTCAACACCAAGCTCGTTGCAAAAATCTCGTCCTTCAAGTCTAACAATACGGGGGTAAATTCATTTTTGCTCTGTTGACCGTTTATGTGTGTGTCGGGTACTCAATATATGATCTATTCCTTAGGTCTCAACCTACATTTGGGACTCTCACACCCAATTCACCACGATTTTGGACTCTCCCACTACTTATGGGTTTGAAGATGCCACGTCCTATGGGAGTGGATCTAACATGTTTTGGGGGTGCGTCGTTCTTGGTTTTTTTACACACCTGCTTTTGGCTGAACTACCTTTTTTTTTCTATGATTTCAGCAACAACTATCATCCCAGCAGCTATGCCCACAAGTATTTCGGTCAGCAAGTCGGTGATGATGTTCTCAGCAGCACCGTCTTTTAAATAACTTTTTTTCGAGTTATATATACACGCCTACTTTGGCATCTATATTCACGTGCTGGGGAGAATACCGGTTAAGAATAAACCTATGGTAGGACCTCTCACTATTTATGAGTTTCGTTTTTCCGCTTGAAGATCCGGCGCTTTTCCGAGATTTTCACCAAACTAGACAATGTGTCAAGTCATCTTAATGTCTAGTAGGTAATTGCTTCTACTTTTATGCCTTTACAACAATTCCAAGTGGTCCATCATCATGCAGTAGTCGGATTCAGGGTTTGAGATTCTGTCATGAACAGCTCACGTTATTGATCGCGTTGATGTGGAATGACAACTCTCTTTGGCAAAGGTTGGGCGGGCGTAATAAATTCGGATGTACAGTCAAGTGTCATGTTCTTTCTAGGCGATAGCTTTCCGAGCTATATACCATCTCGGTCCTGAGTCGCGATCAACCTCACCGTTCCCTCTCCCTACTACAGGATCGAGGCGCTATGCGCACAGTCATGGCCGGAGTCGTGGTAGTCGGAAATTTCATTATTTTTGTGGCTGGAGCAGCAGTTGATTTGACTGGAGCTTCTCTGACGCCGACCGGAATTCCCCAGTCAGCAAAAGGGTGGAGTCAATGTACGATCTTTTCTTCTGTCTATCAATTGTGTTTCTTTTGCATCTCCTCAGTCTCGGGACACGAGGAGCCTTGCTTTTTTTCTCATTGACTCCACAAGAACCGATCTTTAGTGAAGATTGTGTAAATCCTATCTAGGCACCTATGACTCATTATGGTTTATGTAGGCGGTGGTTATCACTACTCGGGCCCGACAGAATGTGAAGAGGGGTGAGTGATCAACAGCGCACTAGCAATCATGATCCCTTAAAATACCGTCTGCGTAGTTTTCGTTGTCGCAAGAATCATAAACGTGAGCTAGGAATGTGGTATCCCTAATCGGGCTATCATGCAATGATTCCTCAACCCAGATTTCCATCAGTGCTGGCCCCAAAGTACGGCGAATATCACACCGATGCTCATCTGGCAAGAAGTGCCCACACGGCCACCTGCAGCAAAGCCTGAGCCGACAATTCCGAGTGTGCCACTAAGCACCGTACTGAAACACGACGGTGTTGTAGTGGCGACACCCTTGACGATGTCGCTGTCATGAACGATTGAATCGGGTGCAGGTGGTGGCAAGGAGCAAATTTGGTATTGCAAGCCTTTTAAGTCCTTGGTGGTGAAAGCAACGTCAATTCTTCGTGTCTTTCTGACGGAATTATTACTCCTTCGTGCAGGACCAAAAGTAAGATCTTCCTTCTTTGGTTAGATCACTGTGCACGAGATAATCTAAATATATCGGCACACCACCCTGCTTCTAACATGAATTTTCAAAAGCACGAATGAGTAGTAATATGGCGGCTGCTTTTCAGATGCGGAGGGCCGAAAAGCTATGTTTTGTGACTGGCTTGGTATGACTTGACAGCAAGGCTAACATCAGCCGTGCTTCCGACATCAATCAAAGTCGGTAATCACCATGTATCAAGAGTTCTGTGAGGGTGCCCCGGAATTTTCTACAGGTTTGAGCCGCCTCACCTCATCACAGTGAAAATTAGAATTTAAAGTTTCCATTGCTACTCTTTGTTGATCGACACACTCCCTGATTTTTGCTGATGTACAATAATGATTATCGGGAAAAGCCGAAGGATTTCACCATGTTTAGCAAATGAGCACTAACATGCATGGCTGAACAATTTGTGTACCTGGATGCCTTGATCTATACAATTCACGTAGAAACCAATGCCGAGGTGTCAAAATGCTGACAAAAATTTTCTTTGGGTCAATAATCTATTACACGGCGCTCGCTCGCAGTTCGTGGTAGATTTTTATCTATATAGATGAAAAGAAATAGGGAAAATAACTAGAGAAAATGCGGTGACGAAAGGTCCATAGTACCTGAGTGTAACATGTGTATAGATTACTCTATGTTGTCTAGAAAAGAGAAGGCTCTTGGGTTGAGTTCCAGGAAGTCGACAACTGTGCTGAGGACGTATCCGACCCGGTAGTAGTTCCTGTAGAGTGGGCACTCGCGTAGTATGTGGTGGCATGTTTCTAGGACTGGTAAGGCTATCTAGTGAAGGAGTAAGTAGTCGCCATCAAGGCAGATGTGAGGTTTGCACAAATTCCCTGCACGCGTGCTATCATTGTGGCAGACAAGTTAAACGGAGAAATCATAAAAGAATCGCTGTTCCCCCATTGGGGAATACAAAGCCAGGTTCTTTCCAAACGAGAAGAACACCTGCCCATGCAACGATACAGCTTAGGCTGCGATTCCACGAGACTCAATCTCTTGAGAGCATATATAATGTTCTGACAAAACGAGCTCCTTCAATAATTTAATGCTAGTTCGAGAGAAAGCCTTTCCGCAAAAGAATGGACGGCAGAGAGCATATAACCAAGGATTCACTCGTTTCCCTGCTAACCTCTACCTGCATCCTCTCCCTTCAACCAAATGAAGATCTCAAGGACATCAATTTTGATAACTATCACAGAATTTACCCATTTGATAAATTCGCACCACAGTGCTTGCACTTACGTCGAGCTGCTGATCAGCACTATATATGACTGAGTGAGGTGTGAATGACAGCAGAAGAAATACCATAAGCAATCTGCCCCATCCTCATTAACATCTTCATAATGTACGACCTTGACCATAACGCAACCTCTTACACCTTGGTGGGGTCTTGCGTCGCTGGTTGTAAGGGTTGATCGGACTTTTCTTTCTCAAGCTTCTTCGCTTGCACAAGCATCTCAAATAAGTTTCCAGGACTCTGAGCCACCATTGCCTCTTGTTCCTGCTGTATCATCTTGTCAAAGGTTTCGCGATTGATTTCAATATACTTCTGCTCCTGGGTATATTGCTTTTGTGCTTCGGCCCGCTTTTGCTCTAGGTATGTAGGAGGTGGTTGATCACGAGGAGTCGCACCCTTATGCAGGATTCCAAGTCAACAACAAGAAAGGACCAGTAACGGCTCATGACACACCGGTTGTGAAAGACCGAACATGCTCGCAAAAGAACTACTAGTTATATGATGTGATTTCTTCTTCCATTCTTCAATATGTTTTGCTTTGGCTTCTGCTTCCTTCTTAGCATACTCAGAGGGAATATCCTTTCCTTGGTAAGCCTCAAGGATCGGTCGAACATCAGGAGGTCGGTATATGGCAATAGCTGCCAGACAAGTGAGTGAAGGCGGCAGGTAGGATGACAGTTTACACACATTCTAGGAAAGGAATCATCGCAATGAGACCTCTATCAGTAGGGTCACCCTGCCACTTGGGCACGATGATAGCATTTTCGGGGTGAGTCATATAATGTAATGCCTTTGTATCAAGGGCAACGACTTTGGCAAGATCACGATTGAGGTATGAAAGGTCCTAAAATTGAATAAGCACTTGAGGTAATGCTGGAAAATTCATGCTGACTTTGACAACGGTGCCATTGATCGACCGCGTCGCCTCACGATAAAGGCGATGAGTGATAAAAAAATTATATTTGTCTAATTTGTCGAGAATAGGAATAGCGGTCTTCAAAGTATAAGTACGTAAGACTCCAGGGAGACAGCATTAACTCACATAATAATTTTGGGTCGTAAAAACGACTACCTCATAAAACTGAGAGATATAGGCGAGAAAATAGTCTACACCAGGTCGCTTGGCTGTCCGCCAGCCATGCTGACGCTGTAGAGTTGATTTAATTTATGCAAAAGAGGGATAAAGCATAAACCCACATCCCACGTTGATTTTACCAGAAGATCATCTATAGAAATCAAGAGAGTGTAGGGTTTCTGATGCGAGGGTGGATAGGGTGCAGGCAGGAGCTCAGCCCAGGCAGGTTTGTTGAAGTACTATGAGAGAAGACAGATCAGTAATGTCACAAAATATCAAATGATAGCGCAGCTCACATCGAACAAATTTCCCACTCGCTCTTTTGTTCTATTCCAGCGTCCTTGGGGGGCGTGTTCAGGTTTCTAAGTACGGAAATTCAAGTATGACGTCGGTGAATACAGCAAATTCACTGACAAGTTTCATCCGTTTAAGCTCATGCTCTTCCCAGGTTCTACCCATATAAAAGATTCCAAGACCAAGAGACAGACCCAAAAATCCTAACGATAGTTTGCCAATATTCTGTCTTCTCTTTTCACTGGCTGAGAGAGAGCCTTTCGAAGATTTGGCACCCGTTCTCTCCCTGTCCTTTTGCGGGCCGGGTTGTATTTCGGGAGGAGAAAAATCCAAACTGGGTACTGTACCAGGTTGTGAGGTCGTGTCTACAGGTGTCTCAGGTCTAGGTTCTTTGGGTGTCTCTGAACCAGACGGCGATGGTGGTACCTGGGACATGCATCGTACAGACTGGACGAGAACACGTCGCTGAACAGGCCGACTGAGAACAGCGAACATATGGTTCAGTCGTTCTAGCTGGAGGCTGAGCAAACTTTTGCGGGTCGTTATTTGGTCTTTACCTTGGATCCAAACACGGTCATCGATGCTATGGACACTTGCAGCCTCCAGGTGCTATGAGAACTAATAAACGATATATGCGAGCATCGGAAGATCGCTCGTTTGTTGTTGTGGTGGACTCAAGGTGCCCAGCCATCCGGTTTTGGAATTTGAGAATAGCAGACTTACCCGCCAGTACTGAATTTCAAGACGTTTCTATCGAATTCTACCACTACAACGACACAGAAAACGTCACGATGTAATGTCATTATAGTTTAGTCGGCCCGAAACCTCCAAATCGTGCTGCGCATGGTTAATATCTCCATTCGATTGATTAATCTAGGATATTATAGTCTGTCCTTTAACGCGAGGCATACCATTCTCAAAGAGTCTGGACTGATTCGACAAAAACCAGGCTCCAACTGCGATAAGGTATCTTTCAGATTATCGAGAGATACTCTCCAGCTGAACGGTGTTTTAGAACACGGGCAAATTCTTGTATCGAAGGAGAACGAACTACTACATGAACCGTGCATACTGGCAGCATGATGGCATGCTTCAAGAATGAAGCTGCCAAGTACCTCCCTAGTACCACGTTTTCATACTACATACTGCATCTCTTCTGGAAAACCTCATGCTATCAGACTTCAATGTTATTTAAAAATAAAAAGAGGGACCATTCCAGTTTGATAAAACTGGTGTAATTATCAATTGATCGAGATTTACCCGAGCTAATATTTGGTGTCATTGGGCTTGATTTTCTAGATTTTAGCACGCGGTTTGTTTCTGGAGAGGCAATGGGTATTCATGAGGTGTATTTGTACTAGTCGTAAGGTTGGAGTCAGCCTCATGTAGCCGATTGAGTTATGATGTCGAAATGAACCCTGAATATTTTGATCTCGTACCATGCGATCACCCCATTCCCACTACATTTTTTTGATAAGCACGCCTTGCCTATATAAACCCCTTTGCTCGCTGATAACCCATCAGTCTTTGCCCAGTTCACAGTCGGTCTTCGATCGTCTTTGAGTCTTTGAGTCCCTTGCAACCTGTGCATGTACTCAAACCAGCTTTGCTCTTCACATAACTCTCATCGAGGTCTCAAGCACACATCCGCCGGATTCATTTTTAACAACTGATTTCATGGCCAAGCCTACTCACGTTTCCGAGCCTCAGCTTCAGGGTGCATCGTCTGTTCACCCTACGGCCGCTCGTCGCTCCCACTACATCAATATCCAGTCTGAGAATACACTCTACGATGACGAGTTCATCACATCAAAATTTTTCAACCGTGGCTCTACGGTCACCATCGCCGATGGCCAATTCACTGTCGTTCCCAGGGCCGAAGAATACCAATTCCGCACCAAGAAAGCCGTTAGCAAGACCGGGTGACTTTCCTCTCTTTATCGCTAGCATCCGTCGTGTACTGACCTGTTTTGCGCGCAGTCTCATGATGATTGGTATTGGCGGCAACAACGGTTCGACCTTGTGTGCGACTATCCTAGCCAATCGCCACAATATCACGTGGCATACCAAAGTGGGCGTCCAGCAGCCCAACTACATTGGTTCTCTCCTTCGTGCATCTACTATCAGCATTGGGACCGATGCCAATGGCAAAGAAATACATGTTCCAATATCCGATATTCTCCCCATGGTCCACCCCAATGACCTCGTCCTTGGTGGTTGGGATATCTCTAGTGCCAGTCTCGAAAAAGCTATGGTGCGCGCTCAAGTCTTGGATTACGACCTTCAGCG
>Ga0153936_100314_pt1 | contig 13423 bp, 11 predicted proteins | sample TSNJ020MetaG_FD_102272 | JGI IMG/M metagenome (GOLD analysis project Ga0153936, IMG submission 102272) | Attine ant fungus gardens microbial communities from New Jersey, USA - TSNJ020 MetaG | ecosystem: Host-associated > Fungi > Mycelium > Unclassified | place: USA: New Jersey, Wharton State... | reverse complement strand
TCAATGCTGTTCGGATCACAATGAAACGAGGAAATACATCATAAGGCACACGTCGAGGGTGTGAATCAAGGGATCATCATGAGACACCGGCTCGCCAAGTGACCAATGGAATGACAGTACGGAAAAAAAAAGGTATTGATTGACAGCTGAAGCTTGGACAGTGAAGCCAAATGAGATCGTATTAAACTCCATGATAGTGAAAATGTTACCAGAATAATTTGCAGAACGATTGATAAATTCGTATCAGAATTTCTGATTCAGGCCTAGCATCTATCCATCAATGTTCATCAATAATGAAGGCAAGGTCTTGACAAGTCATCTTCCCCACAAGAGACTTCCTAAGAATGAGACGAGATTCCAGACAGATGCATGCGGCTGGATCAGTCAGAAGAGTAATATTTCATAGTCAGAGCTTTGGATGTATTTCATACACGAAGAGGAAAAAAACTTTAGTATCCAATTCGAAAGAATGAAAAACAATAGATAGTACACACGAAAAAGAGAGCACATTCATCCTCTCCAATAGTTCGTTTTCACGAATGGCATAGGAATCAATAGTGCTGTTTGTCTATTGCTACGGACTTCAACTTCTACCTCTGTGTCTTTCTTATGCCAACCGGTTCTCACATATCCCATGGCAATGTTATTTCTCAAGGTTGGACTTGGAATACCTGACGTGACCGTACCTGAGACGCGAGGTTAAGTTTAATCCAACAACCTTCATCACATCAATGCTGACCAAGTAAATCGTTTGTAATCGGAGCAAATATTTTGGCGTGCTCTAATCAGCATGTCAGATAAGGAGTTCCCGCTGTAGAGGGATACGTACGGCGAGCCGGTGCACCTAAGACTATCATTCCTACGCGACGCCGCGGGGGGCCATCTTTCAGATGCTTTCGAACTGTTTCAGCACCAATAAAGTTTCCATTCTCCCTTCTATCTTTGCCAATTACCCAGCTCAGCCCGGCCTCGACTGGAGTTGTATCTTCACAAAGGTCATTACCGTAAAGGCACATGCCCGCTTCCAGTCGCAGACTGTCGCGCGCACCGAGGCCAGTGAGTTGGACAGGGGACTTGGATAGAAGCTTGGCTACTTCCACAGTTTGCGATGGGGGTATCGAAATCTAGGAGAGTGTTTCATTAGATGGAGATGTTTCCGATGGATCTTGTTACCTCAAAGCCATCTTCTCCCGTGTACCCACCTCGGGCAACGTGAAGATTAAAACCTTCAATCGGCACAAAAGCGGATTTTCCAAATGTCAGACCACGCAGGTCATATGATGTGAGAGTTTGAAGGTACGGCGCTGCTTTAGGTCCTGGGAAATTGAAAGAATATTAACAATAGAACCACAGTCACGACAAAAGCTGTAGTTGAACCTTGTAATGCAAGCAGGCCCCAGTTCTCCAAGACCTCCATTTCAACGCGTCCGTTTTGCGCTTTCTCGCTGGCGTTCCACTCCTCCAGCTTTTGCTTGAACCAAGTAAGATCTCTGTCTCTGCGGCTGGCGTTAGTCACAACATAGAAGGCATCTGTGGCGTGTTTCGTAATGACAGTGTCATCAATTATCCCTCCATTTTCGTTGAGAATGACAGATAGGGTTGATGAGTATGGGGCTAACAATGAGAGCGAAGAGGGAGTAAGCCATTCTAGGAATTCGGTGGCGGTTTTTCCTCGGAAACTATGCAGATGAATTGAACATCAGGAATAGCTGATACAATGTCACAACCATACTTTGACTGGACCATATGGCCCACATCGAAAAGGCCTACATCACGCCGTACATGGTTGTGACTGGCGACTGAGAGAATTGAGGACTTGTTTCGAAGACGATAATAGCTTGTGCCTCACTCTGGCCGACGTCCGCATATGATAGCGGCATAGAATAGCCGGCAAAAGGGACCATCTTGGCACCATTTTCAACATGAAAGTCGTACAGGCCTGTTCGCCTCAGCTGCGCGAAAATTGAGCGAATGCAGACCAAAAAAACTGGAGACATACCTGCCCTGCCTCTGTAGCAATTCTCCTGGCACTGAGCAGGCAGAAGGGGTATCTTGCGCGAAGGATGGAGGAAGCACATAGAAGAGCCATGGTCAGAATAATAATTGTTACGTAACGCGATCTAACGCGATCGTGAAGCTCATCGTATTTGTCTCCCCTACAATATGTCACGCTTTGTCAGATCTTCAAAGTACCGGTGAGGCAGACTCTGATTTTTCATAGATTGTGGTAGCTGAAACGATCCAGACATGTATTCGGGCAGCCGGCAAAGAAGGAGCACAACATGGAAAATGTCAAGGTAACGAATAGTGCATGGGATACAAATCTTATCTCTGCCTCTGGAGTAAGCATTCTTTCCCTCAGAGTATCTTGTCATTTATTATCACTAGCAATACCTTAGTGTGAATTGGAACGCCTCAGGAGGCGGCGCCTTTGCCATTCTTCCCTTACCCTCTCCCTTCCATGGCATCAATGGCTTTCCTCACAAGCTACCAGATCAGCTCCCTTTGGCACGCAGTCATTCGGCCCCCGTGCTAGATACAGACTGGTCTCCCCACAACGATACCATCGTCGCTTCCGGCGGTGAAGATGGCAAAGCCATGATCTGGAAGGTTGAGCCTACTCTTTTTGACGGCTGGGGAACCGAAGGATGGGTTCCTGAAGATTTTGACCCTGTTCTCCGTATTGATGCGTCATCTCGCAAGATTGGCCAGGTCCGCTTCCACCCCACTGCTGCTCAAGTCCTTGCCACCGTATCCGGCGAACATACCATCAAGCTCTGGGATCTAGCGTCTCCGGAGAGCTCACGCATCGAGCTCTCTGGCCACGGTGATACTATTCAAAGTCTTACTTTCAATCCCACTGGATCTTTATTGGCGACTACATGTCGGGACCGCAAGCTGCGGATTTTTGACCCTCGGACTGGCGGGCAACCTGTCCGTATTGCTGACGGGCACACTGGCATCAAGGGGTCACGGCTAGTTTGGATGGGAGAACACGGCAGAATCGCATCGACAGGGTTTAGCAAAATGTCCGACCGTCAAGTCGGGATCTGGGACTCTGGCAGTCTCGAGAATCTAAGAATGACAACGATTGACCAGTCAGCTGGTGTGCTCATGCCCTTTTGGTCCGATAACAATATTCTATTCGTGGCCGGCAAGGGGTGGGTCAGTTACCTTATATTGCCTTTGACGGAGTTTACTTTGTCAATATAGTGACGGCAACATTCGTTACTATGAATGCGAGAATGAAACCCTCTTCCCTCTTGCCGAATACAAATCTTCAGAACCCCAACGCGGCGCCTGTTTCCTGCCACGCCGCGCTCTCAATGTGGAAGAATGTGAAATCGCTCGTGTTTACAAGCTGTATTCCTCCACCATCGAACCGATTGCCTTTATTGTTCCACGGAAGGTGATTCAACTTGAATCGTGTCGTCGATCCCGGATATACTGACTCTTTGTAGGCTGATAGTTTCCAAGCAGATATTTTCCCTCCTGCCCCCTCACTGGAGCCTTCACTTTCAGCGTCTGAGTTTTTTAACGGAAAAATAGCTCCAGTAAACCTCATCAATCTCGGTGATGGCTCCAGCTCGTTTGGCGCTCAACCTTCACCACTAGCTCCGGCGCCAACCCCAGCCCCAGTTTCGACTCCAGTTTCAGCCCCAGCCCCAGCCCCAGTTCCAGCCCCAGTTCCAGCCCCAGTTCCAGCCCCAGCCCCAGCTCCAGCCTCAGTTCCAGTTCCAAGTTCAGTTCAACCTTCCCCTTCGTCCCTAGTTTCACCTCCGAGTGCTGCATCAAAACCGGTGGTTAGCGAGCTCCGAAACTCAACCGACTCAACCGACGAGGTGTGTATTCACGATATCTAGGTTAGTTTACTGACTAGAGCACATCCTATACCACAGGCATCTCCGGCTTTGAAGCAGGAGAATATGCGTTTGGATGCGGAGTTACGCGAAGCACGGGAGAAGATCAGAAACCTTGAGCTGCAGGTCGAAGTTTTACGTAACAATGCGAGGAAGGCCGCTCAAACTCTCCAATTGGACGTCTGAGGGATCGATTCCATACGGGTCTCGAACACGTTGTGAATTGTTTCTCTTCTTGAGGCCTTGGTTACGTTCCTGTATCAATCACAAAATGATCAGTCTCTGTTCGGACTTTGACCACAGGAGCTTTCGGCCGTAAGACGGAAAGGAAAGAAAGTTCATTCTGAGTCGGGCCTGCACTCGTGTTACCACGTATCTCCACGTATCTCCCCGCTATGACGAGCTAACCTGTGGGAAATGAATCGATATGACCGGCCGTATGTACACTGGCAATGCAAGTATGTAAGTGCAACCCCAAGAACAAGATGGCATAAAAATATGCGTAGTGTGGAGATAGGATAACATCCGATTATAGATGATAATTATCTGCGGTATAACCAATTAAGGACATAGACTTGCTTCCAATGGGCCTTCTTGAGACCTATTTTTGTATCGAATGTATTGAGTGGTCGCGAACAAGACTCTTCGGATTATCTTATCATGCGCGATTCCAAAGATATACGCTGTTATCAGTCCACCAAGATTAGTCCGGAAATTGATATAAGCTAAGGCGTGGAACGCAAATTCTAGTGCTCTTTTCCTTCTCCCTCATCTAGAAAATGTCTGGTCCCAAAATTGCCATCATCATCTACACTCTCTACGGCCACATCGGCGTCAGTGAGTCTTTCTCATCCCGATTGCCTGTATGATGGCTTATCGTGATCAGTGGCTGAGGCTGTCAAGGCCGGTATTGAAGCTGCTGGCGGACAAGCGACGATTCTGCAGTCTGTCCTATACTCTCATCGTTCATGATTTCATCACTTATGGAAACCTCAGAGTCTCTGAGACGCTCGGACCTGAGATCCTTACACTTATCAAAGCACCTCCCAAGCCTGACTATCCAATTGTAAATGTAAACGAATTGGCCCTATACGATGCTTTCATATTTGGTATCCCTACTCGTTACGGTAACATGCCAGCTCAATGGAAGGTACAGCACCATACCCATCGAGGTCATTTACTTCATTGGATTGATTGATTTTTTTTACAGTCATTCTGGGACGCTACTGGTTCTCTGTGGTTCAATGGTACGCTCATAGGAAAATACGCAGGCCTTTTTATCTCTTCTGGCTCGTTGGGAGGAGGCCAAGAATCAACTGCCATGAGCACGATGTCGACAATCGCTCATCACGGAATGGTCTACGTACCCTTGGGTTATGGCACTTCAATGTCCATTCTTACTAATCTGGAAGAGGTCCGCGGTGGTACGATCTCGTCATGTTTGGAAGTTTTGAGAAATACCTGACTTTTTAATTTTCTATTTTTTTAATAATAGGCTCTCCATGGGGTGCTGGAACGTTTGCGGGTACCGACGGTTCACGAATGCCGTCCAAGCTCGAACTAGAATTGGCTCAAAATCAAGGAAAACATTTCTACGGTGTTGTCTCCAAAGCTTTCAAGGTTTAAATCTGCTCGTGCCCAACCCTTTTTTTCGATGAGAAGATACCTATGTAGAAAAAATAATATGATGTCAGCTTTCTGTTGTCATCCAATAAATAGCCTGATCTGAGATTGAGACATGGTTGGGTGGATCAGGGGATCTGCAAGACACCTGAGACTTTGTGAAGTATAAATTTATTTTGTTCATGACCAGAGATAAGTGATCAGATAGTCTATTCGCAATGTCTCGCCTTCCTCGCATCGCTATCATTGTCTACTCTATGCATGATCATATTGCAAAATGTAGGTTCCAAGCTACCGCCGATTCGATTTAAATTCAAGACAAAGCCAGTGGCCGAGGCTGAAAAAGGGGGTATTGAGGCAGCGGGTGGGACAGCAACCATCTACCAGTAAGCAAGATATTTTTCCGGCTTGATACAGGCGGTGGTCCAATATTTCTGAGAACAGAGTTCGGGAAACGCTTTCAGAAGATGTGCTGAAAAAAATGCGTGTTTCTGAGGATAGGATGACAAGTGAATATCCTATTGCCTCACCCGATACGCTCGAGTCCCACGACGCTTACCTCTTCGGCATTCCAACTCGATACGGTAACATGCCCGCTCAGTTCAAGGTTATATTGAATTACATTTTATTTTCGCCTGAAGGGCATTGATCACAGTTTTTCGTTTTAGGCACTCTGGGACCAAACTGGAAAACAGTGGAGTCAGGGTTCATTTTCGGGAAAATTTGCTGGTGTCTTTGTCTCCACAGGCAGTCTAGGAGGTGGACAGGAAGAGACCGGATTCACACTGATCACAACATTAGTTCATCAAGGGATAGTATTTGTTCCACTGGGATATAAGTACACCATGGAAGAACTGAGCAATATTGAAGAGGTTCATGGAGGTAAGTACCTTTCTTGTGCACCCATATCGCATCTTCATTACATCATTCAGGGTCGCCCTGGGGTGCAGGCGTCATCGCTAATGGGAAAGCAACTCGCGAGCCTTCCGAATTAGAATTGACAATTGCCCAAAAACAAGGGGAAGCTTTTTATAACTTGATCAAGAGAGTAGATTTTGAGGAGTGACCCGAGGGGACGATGTAAATGTAGTCTTAAAATGAGAAATTGAATCTGAACGCGCAGTCAGGCCACATCCGATGAAACTTTGTATTCTGAAAGAGAGCTTCCGATGTATGTATGAGAACTGATAGCCACAGCGTTCGGGACAACGAATGAGGTAGGTGTACATGAGTGTGTGATTGGGTATAAGCAGATAATAGTAGACTAGCCGAAAATGGCTAGACTATTTTTATATCCATAAAATGCAGGTCAAAATGATGAATGACACAATATAGAAAACAAAAACAATTATAAGACTTTGCCGCCTCGAGAATAGCGCTTGTTTGCACTATCGAGTCCCTATTCTCTAGAATATAAACTTATGCGTCGCTCTCCTCGTATCGCTATCATCATCTACTCTATGTATAATCATATTGTAAAATGTGGGTTCCCAGCTGCCACCAACTTCATTTAAATTCAAGGCAAAACCAGTGGCCGAGGCCGAAAAGGGGGGTATTGAGGCAGCAGGAGGAACAGCAACTATTTATCAGTAAGCAAGATATTTCCTTAAATACAGGCAGTTGTTCAATGTTTATGAGATCAGAGTCCAGGAGACGCTTCCAGCAGATGTGCTGAAGAAAATGCATGTTCCCGAGGACAGAATGACAAGTGAATATCCTACTGCCTCACCCGGTACGCTCGAGGCCTATGACGCTTACCTCTTCGGCATTCCAACTCGATTTGGTAACATGCCCACTCAGTTCAGGGTATTATTGAATTATATTGTCATTTTCGCCTGCATTAATCGCGATTTTTTGTCTTAGGCATTCTGGGACCAAACTGGAAGACAGTGGAGTAAGGGCTCACTTTCGGGAAAATTTGCTGGTGTCTTTGTCTCCACAGCTAGTCTAGGAGGTGGACAGGAAGGGGCAGGATTCACACTGATCACAACACTAGTTCATCTAGGGATAGTGTTCGTTCCGCTGGGATATAAGCCCGCAATGAAAGAATTGAGCAATGTTGATGAGGCCCATGGAGGTAAGTAGCTTCCTTCCTTGTGCACCTATATCGCATCTTCATCAAATTATTCAGGCTCTCCCTGGGGCGCAGGTACCATTGCCAATGGGAAGGCAACTCGCGAGCCCTCTGAATTAGAATTGACAATTGCCCACAAACAAGGGGAAGCTTTTTATAACTTGGTCAAGAAAGTGGATTTTGAGTGATTTGAGGAAACAATGTTACTGAAATCTAAAATGTGAGGATGTTTGTATTCTGAAAAAACCGCATCATAGATCAATGCAAACTGCGAGTAATTAGAGTAGATGCTCGTAAGAAAGATGGCAGGAAAACGCTGTCCATCATTCCGTTGTGCACCCACACATCGAACATCATAGTAGACCATCCGACTATCCAAACCATTGTCCATAATTTACCAATTCTACCTCCTACTTCGTTTCCCGTCAGGAAAAGATGCCAACGCTCGCACATGATACCGACACCCATCATCAGGAAAAAGCCACAGACATGGATGAAATCATGATCACCCCCTCTGCCCATCCCCCAAACACCAGCAGCGTGCACTATCCCAGAAGCAAGGAAGCTTCCCACCACTAGGCCTGCTTGTCCAAATAAGCGACCTAGTGGACGTCCAGCAGCAGTGAGGAAGATATGCCGGAAGACTTGATGCCACCTCCTTCCCCAGAAGTCGGCCAATGAAGTCGATGACCATGGAGAGTTGAAAACCGGTGGCCAATATGACGGATCATTTTGGAGGAAGAGTACAGCAGCGAGCGCGAGAATAGTATAACTTGTATCAATGAAAAAATATATCATGCAGCCAAGGAAAAAGGATATGACACTTGCAAGAACATATCGCGGGACGACCGCCAACGATGCATCATATATACTCCCACTTGAATGTGGAGGGAGGAGGTATGTTGAGGCGGCATGAACCAAGTCAAATAAAATGATCTGACCCACGACCCTCAAGAGCGATCTCCAGACATGAAAGGAAGACGAAGAAGCATGATTGATTTTTCCCCAATTCCATCCAATACCTCGGGTATTGAGGCTGAGTTCGAAGGCGTCAACCAGAATTGCTGTTGTCGAGTGCGTTCGATGTGTCCCATCTATCCTACAGTATTTCTCTGTAGTGAACGTCCAGCCTACAATGCGGACGACAATCACGCTGACCACGAGCTAGGGATGTGTAAACTAAGAAAGATATTAAAGAGCGGGAGACACACCAGATTTCCGTGATTCCAATAGTCATATCTAGGGTCGCCTAGTCGCCCGATCTTGACTGACATCACAAAGCGATATGTGATCCATAGTGCAAATGGAAGGAACACCAAACGAAACAAGCGGCGTCGACAGAAGAGTACAAGAAAGGCAGCAGTTTCATAGGTGAAGAGAAAAGGAAGAATAAAAACAAAAAAAGTATGCCATGTGAGCATATTTGTGTTATCAAGTTCCAGGGTAATCATGACCGCAAGAGTCTGGGGGATGTCGCTCTACAATTGTGATAGTCATGGGCCTATGGAGCCTTGAAACTATGATCGGTCGCTCCAATGTGATTTCTGCATGTTACCAAAGCAGGAAAATTGGTGGTGGTAGCCATGTCCTAGCCAAACTTCTCATGAGTCGAAGCTGATGTAGCCCTTCCTCTGTATGTGTCTGTGGACTAGAAAACCATCACATCACAAGAAGATACCACTTTGGCTCCTTCATTTCATCTGGCAAGTCCATGATTTTGAGGCACGCCTCAATCGTCCCATTCAACTCCGCCTTCTTGTCGAACAGCTTCTGGATAGGTGGTATGTTGGACAGTACATAGCTGGTGAAATAATGTTCATCGACATTAAGAAATTGGCGTCTATGACTCTCTGCATCTTGGAAAATTGTTGTTCACAAATGTTAGTTGTAGTAGGCAATGGTTGCCCGACAGCACTATTTGTCCACGAACCCATACTTGACCCAGCCGTTCGCGAACGCAACATAACTGAGATCAGTATCAGATCACTAGGCCGCTGCGGGGCGCAATCTCCTGTTTGGAATACACCAGCATAACCCATACCAAGGAATGGGGTTGCGACAAAAAGCAGTGATGATAGTTGGCCGGCCTTCAGCAGGGAGTTCGTCCTTGTCCTAAGATTCGGCGCTGAGATGATCAATTTCAGCTGGCAGTAGAGCTAGATTGAAATGCACCATGGGAACTCTAGGCGTCATGATTTGAGTTTGATTGAACAGCACGTGGTGAACAGTACCCTACCTCCTTCTACTTCTTCCACCCTTGGCTTGCCCATTCTGCCTCAGTCCCAGGGCAGATGGATATTGATCATACAGTTTCTAGGATTGATTATGTATCCAGGGATCATCTCACTCGAATCAAATGCAGATAGATATTTTATTGCTATGAACCTTTTTAATCAAAAACGTCGTTCTGGGTGAGGTTTTCAGCCAACGACTGGGATAGGCTTGTTGCCTTCATTGGTGATGGCGGCTGCATAAACGAGAGCCTAAAACCATACTGAAAGTGTGTGCGTCCTGACTAGTACTCTCAACCCAGGTTGATCGCTCCCCTCTCAGAAGAGAAAATTTGTTCCTCCCGTTGATGGGCATAATACAATAAGCATCAAGTATTATTGATATCGCAGTGCCGTGATCTGAGGTAAGGTAGAAGGCCCGATCCCATTGCACATCAGAGGTATATTAGACTCACTGATTTCTTGTGTTACAAGGAGACTGATTATCACATCATCTCTTCACCCAGACAGAATGCAATGATGCATGCACAGCCTACATCATGGAGTAATGGCAGGCCTTGGACTGCTATTGGTGTCCGAAGGCCCGGACCCATGATTCTTTCGAATCTTCGATACCTCGGCCGTAACACCTGGGCGCTCGGCAAGCTGATCTGAACTGGCTCGATTACAGTCCATTGATTCTAATACGGAGAATAGACTTCCCGATAGACCAATAGAACAAAGAGGTCTCACACGTCCTGCGATCAATGCAAAAATCTTCCAATGCCAATGTATACTGATGATCAACGGCCACCGATAATCGTATAAATATTCTTTGCGACCAGGTTTCTTTATCCTCTGTAATTTACCGAGAGAAAATGTCATCTCAACCCCACACTGCTATAGTCACTGGTGCAGCTAATGGTATCGGACGGGCCATTGCGCTTCAACTAGCCAGTGACGGATTCAATGTTGCCATATGTGATATCTCTTCTCAAGAAGATGCCTTAAAGGCCTTGAAGATTGAGATAGAGGCAAAGGGACGAGAAGCACTTACGATGGTAGCGAACGTCACCGTTGAGAAGGAAGTCAACGACTTTGTCTCGACTGTTGTATCTCGATTCGGAGGACTGGATGTTGTGCGCAAATTATCTTACGACATCCATAATAATGAACTCACACCACAACAAGATGGTTGCAAATGCGGGTGTGGCTGTCCTCACACCGATCCTTGAAAGCAAGTACAATTTTTATCACCAACCATCTATGACTTCACCATTGTGCAGCAACCACGGAAGAATGGGATCTCATGTTCAACACGAATGTCAAGGGTACTCTTTTGTGCTACAAAGCTGCAGCCAGAGTGATGATTGAGCAAAACCGTGGAGGTAGAATCATTGGTAAGCTTTGAGTTACGCTCAAAAATGATGCTCCATTGAGAATCTTAGGCGCCTCGTCACTTGTTGGCAAGAAAAGTAGGAGAAGACACTCGATTTCCATTATTGTATTCATACATCATTCTTCAGGTGCTCCTCTCTGCAGTCTATATGGATCCACCAAATTTGCTATCAGGTGTTTGACTCAAACGGCAGGTGAGTCTTTCATAAGACATAAGTAACGTTTACGAAATAATACTAGCTTGCGAGTTTGGAAAGTTCAATATCACTGTTAATGCGTATAATCGACATTTTTATTGAAGATTTCTTAGTCTGATTGTCTATCCAGCTATGCTCCTGGATTTACCGATACCTCGCTCCGTGCGTCGTCTAATAATATCGTTTGTTGTATGTGTAATTCTTACACAATTTCATTTCAGTTGCAAATATGGATACTCGTGTTGGATAATTGACAGAAACTGAACCTGGCGCCTTCAAAGAATCGGTTCGAATTGGTTTCAGTCAAGAAAATTGCTTTTCACCAAAGCTTTTCTAGATGAAACACTGGTCAGCATTGGATCGGCTCGGACAACCAGAGGAAATTGCCCACTTGGTTTCCTTCCTTGCTTCCGACAAGTCTTCTTATATCACTGGTACACTTTTCTCTTTCACATCTTATCACCGCTTATGCTGGATCTAGGACAATCCATTTCTATTGATGGAGGAGTCTGGTTTGATTGAGTAGAAATTAGCCTTTGGTTAAATATAAGCCAAGATCAATGACTATATTTGGTTCTGCAAGAAATTATTGTGATAAAGACACCTACACTTGTAGCATTCGCAAGAAAAACTGGGAACAGAACACTTGACAGGACTAAAGTTGGATAACAATTATAGCCATCAAGTGGAGGGGAGCTGACACCATTGGAAATCACAAGGTCACCAAAGCGCCATCGTTGTCAGTAGCATGGCACACAATTTCTGAGTGTACCATTAAGATATTAACTACATCACTGTATCATTAATTCTGAACGATAATCTCCAAAGCATCAGAATTGTGCAAATGGAGTCAGCGAGAATCGCGTAGCGGTGTAGTGCACTGGCAGACTCGCCTAGATAGGGCTTGAGTGGTATCTCGAGTGTTTAGAGTTTATCAGAAAGGTATGTAACACCATAGGAATGATGAGACGAATGTAGAACGAACTAGTGAGATAAAAATACCGAGGCGCGCTATGTTGAACAAGGATAACATAAACATAATACAAAACCCTTTCTCTGCACCTCAAGTAGAAACAACGATGTTCATCTGACCCACTTGGGAGGACCCTTGGCATGCATTGAGACATTATTCAGGGTCGTGATATCCCTTCGAATGTTCTCCGTTACACCTTGGCCTTTCAGGTTGAACATCATTCGAGATACCAGGGCTGACAATACCACTATCGCCGGGTTAAAGATGGTAACAAAAAGGTCGGACTAGGATTCTCTTGAGTCAAACACAAGAATCAACGAACAGGACATACTGGTCCATAGCGCCAGAGTATAGCACACGATGCATATGTCGCAAATATACTACGAAAGAATCAGTATGCTTACACATTTTGCTGATGACTTACAAAAAGAAATAGATAAGAGAATCCCGAAGTATAATATTCATGATCGATTGGGAACGCGATCGATTGAAGGGGCTTTCAAGAAGGTGCTTGATTGCTCTCCAGGAAGCAAGGAGGAAAATGAGTCCCTCATATACTAGGGGAGGGACACTACCACGGCATGAGACATGAAGATGGAAACTCGACTCAAATAAATACCTACCAGATTGCCCACAGATAGGGTGGATCGGCTAACATGGTACAAACAGTTAGTCTACTAAAAGGATGCGCCGTTACTGGAACGAGTAAGATCAATGTCAACTTTATCTGTTCGATACTCACCTGGCATATTATGCATTGCGAAGGCAATGAGGGCAATGGACGTAATCGAGCAACAGCCAAACAGTACAATCAAACAATATTTGAGCACTTGAGGTCGCCTATAAATCACATAAACCCTGTTGGATAATATTCCTTGCGCCACGTATATATTCATGAGGCCTGACATGTTGAAAATTCAGAGGAACGATCTATATTGACTTGCTTCTTACCAAAGTAGGTGATCAAGTACCGCGTGAAGATGGTGCCTAGTATGTGTGTTCAGAGTCTATGCTAAAAAGCCTCTCAGACAACTCACAACTAGAGAACATTGTGATGAGCCAACCCATCATTTAGATACTGTGTGACT
>Ga0153936_100312_pt1 | contig 13464 bp, 19 predicted proteins | sample TSNJ020MetaG_FD_102272 | JGI IMG/M metagenome (GOLD analysis project Ga0153936, IMG submission 102272) | Attine ant fungus gardens microbial communities from New Jersey, USA - TSNJ020 MetaG | ecosystem: Host-associated > Fungi > Mycelium > Unclassified | place: USA: New Jersey, Wharton State... | reverse complement strand
GAAGGCATTTAGGTTAGAGATCCTCTCCTTGGGGTGATAGTATAACCATAGTATTAGGGCAGTAGTAAGTAGGGCAGTAGGTGTCTAGCTGGGTGAAGATCTTGCACCTCAGTAGACATAACATTAGTAAGATCACTCCTATTTTGACTTCTCCAGAGACATAGCACCATGTCTCTAGAACAATATAACTCTCTTATGGGCAGTATGCTCAACCAACAGCATACCCTGGCCAAACTAAGGGCAGAAATAGAGGGAAGGGAAGAAAGGGTATACTGGGGGTATAGAAAGTTTGGACACTTGGCCCATAACTGCAGAAATAGAGAACAAAAGGAGAAAGAAAGATCAACTCTCTAGAATAGATTCAAAGTACTGGCAAGCAGGATGATGAGATGTAGTCTAAGGGAGGAGGTAAAAGTGAGGAGGCAAGAAGTAGTGGAGGAAGTACAATGTTTTAGATATAGGGGAACTAGGTACTGCAAATAGGAGTGTCCAAACATTGTAGTGGAGAAAGAGAAAAGAAGATGAGAAGAAGTGGCATGCCCCACAGAGGGAAAAGCACAGCAATAGGAAAAGGCAAGAAAAAGGGAGCTGGCATGTCCCAACTGGGAAAAGATACAGAAATATTGTGAAATGAAGGACATGCTGGAGGATGTGAGGCTACTAGAGTTGGGATGGATGACAGGGGAGGTCATAGTAACCTATATAGAATGCAGATGGTATAGAAAGAAAGGAATATATAGGAAAGACAACATAGGACAAGGGGTTCTCAAAGGAAGGAAGTTAGAGGAAGCCGAGTGGTGCAGATGCCCAAAGCAAAAGAGAAAGGAAGAAGAAGCAGCATACCCCACAAAGGAAAAAACACAGTAAGGCAGGGCATAGGCAGAAGGTATAGCAAGAGAAGTGAGGAGAATATTCAAAATACTGAGAGAAGTATAGATGAACATAGGAATAGAATAGATATGCATAAAGGCATAATAGTAAAAGCGCTCCTAGATAGTGGTGCAACAGGAATGTTTATGGATCGGAAGATGGCAGCAAAATATGGATTTAGGCTGTAGAAATTGGAGAGGCTGATAATGGTTAGGAATATTAATGGGACCAACAACAGTGCAGGAGCCATTACCCATCAGGTAGAAGTGAATGTGTATTACAAAGGCTATATAGAAAGGATGAGAATGGATGTATATGATCTAGGAAAAACAGACATCATATTGGGAATGCTATAGTTACAAGCATACAACCCAGAGATAAATTGGGAGACTGGGAAAGTCAAGATGATGAGGTGCCCACCACTGTGTGGAAGGAATACAAGACTAAAGAAGAAAAGGGTGAGAAAAAAAGTAAAAAGAGTAGTGACATTGGAAAAAGAGAAGATTGTGAGATGGGTAGTGGATGATAAGAAAGACTAGGAAAGGAAAGAAGAAGTCGAGGTGGACCATAGGAAAATTGAGGAAATGGTACCACAGAAATTCCTTAGGTGGAGGAAGGTGTTTGGGAAAATAGAGTCAGAGAGGATACCAACAAGAAAAATCTGGGATCACGCCATAGATCTCAAGGAGATGTTTAAACCACAAAAAGGAAGGATCTACTCTTTTTCCAAAGATAAGAGGGAGAAGGTTCAGAAATTCGTGGATAACCAGTTAAGAAAGGGGTATATTAGACCATTAAAGCCCCCTCAGACATCACCAGTTTTCTTTGTGGGTAAGAAAGATGGAAAGAAGAGGATAGTTATGGACTATTGTAGCCTAAATAAGTAAACTATAAAGAATAATTACCTCTTGCCCCTAATTACAGATCTAATCGACAACATAGGGAGTAAAAAAGTATTCACCAAAATGGACTTACGATGGGGCTTTAACAATGTGAGGATAAAGGAGGAGGATAAGTAGAAGGGAGCATTTACCACACACGTTAGATCCTTTAAGCCAACTGTCATGTTTTTTGGGATGAAAAACTCACCAGCTACATTCCAAGTGATGATGAACAAGATCCTGAGAGATATAATTAATGAAGGAAAAGTAGTAGTATTTGTGGACAATATACTAGTTGGGACAGAAATGGAGGAGGGACATGATGAGATAGTAGAAAAGGTCCTGAGAAGGTTAGAAGAGAATGACTTATATGTCAAGCCAGAGAAGTGTATATGGAAAGTAAAGAAGATTGGATTCCTGGGTGTAGTCATAGGACCTAGTGGAATAGAGATGGAGAAAGAGAAGGTGGACAGAGAGCTAAGTTGGCCAGAGCCAAGGAATACAAAAGATATCAGGAAATTTTTAGGCCTCACAAATTATTACAGGAGGTTTATTAAGGACTTTGCTTGAGTAACTAGGCCAATGAATGTGCTAACGAGGAAGGACATAAAGTAGAGGTAGGAAGAAGAACGAGACTAGTACTAACAGTCCCAGACTTAGACAAGGAGTTCAGGGTAGAGGCAGACATCTCAAATTATGCAACTGGAGGAGTGCTCTCAATGAAGTGCTCCAATGACTTATGGAGACTGGTAGCTTTCATTTTAAAATCTCTAAGTGATACAGAAAGGAATTACGAGATACATGACAAGAAAATGTTAGTAATAGTCAGATGTCTAGAGGTATGGAGGTATTTTCTAGAAGGAATGGTAGTAAAATTCAAGATTTGGACAGATCATAAAAATCTTGAATACTTTATGAAAGTGCAAAAGTTGAATAGATGACAAGCTAGATGGGCACTGTATCTATCAAGATTTGACTTTGTATTAAAACATGTTCCTGGAACAAAGATGGGAAAGGCAGACAGCCTGAGCAAGAGACTAGACTGGGAGGTTGGAGTGGAAAGAGACAATGAGGATGAGATATTAGTAAAGAAAGAATGGCTAGAGAATAGAAGGACAGAAAAGGTAGAAGTAATAGTGGAAGGAGTGGATCTATTAGAGAAGATAAGACAGTCAAGAGTAAGGGATGATAAAGTAGTTAAAGTAGTAGAAGAGATGAAATGAGCAGGAGTAAAAGTCCTAAGAGACAAAGAGTGGAGGAACATAGATGGTGTAATATATAAAGAAGGAAAGGTGTATGTACCCAAGGATGAGACATTTAGAACAGAAATAATCAGGCTACATTATGATATGCCTGTAGGAGAACATAGAGGACAGTGGAAGACAGTAGAGCTGGTTACAAGAAACTTCTGGTGGCCAGGAGTAACAAAGGAAGTGAAGCAATATATGGAAGGTTGTGACTCTTGCCAGAGGAATAAAAACTGCACAGAGTAGCTAGTAGGCAAGCTGATGCCAAACTCAATTCCAGAAAAACCTTAGACGCATATATCAGCAAACTTTATTACTAAACTGCCTTTAGCTCAAGGATATGATGCTATCTTAGTAGTAGTGGACCATTTAACAAAGATAGTTCACTTTATACCAACTACAGAGAAAACTATGGCAGAAGGACTAGCTAAGCTATTTAGGAATAACATATGGAAGTTACATGGTCTATTCAAAAGTATCATATCAGATAGGAGGCCACAATTCACAGCAGGATTAATAAAGGAGCTGAATCAAATACTAGGAATTGAGAGCAAAATGTTGACAACGTTCCACCCTCAGACAGATGGCCAAATAGAGAGGATCAATCAGGAATTAGAATAGTATTTAAGAATGTTCATTGACTACCAACAAGAACAGTGGCCAGACTGGTTAGAAATGGCAGAGTTTGCCTACAATAATAAGGTACATTCAAGCACAAAGACATTGCCCTTTAAAGAAAATTATAGACAAGATCCTAGGATGGGATTTGAGGTGAGGAAGAGGGGAAAGTATGAAGGAGCAAAGAAATTCATAGCAAAAATAAAAGAAATTCAGGGAGAGACTAAAGCAGCTTTAGAGAAGGTGCAAGAGGAAATGAGGAAGTATGCAGATAGGAAGAGAGGAGAAGTTAATGAGTATAAAGTAGGAGACTTAGTGATGCTCAGTACAAAGGATCTGAAATATCAGATGATCAGAAGGAGAACAGAGAAGTTGATAAAGAGGTTTGTAGACTCTTATAAGATCAAGAAAATCATATCAATGAATGTAGTTGAATTAGAGCTACCAAGTACAATAAGGATACATCCAGTAGTAAATGTTAGTAGAATATGTAGATATGTAGGGCAAGTGGAGGGACAAAGAAAAGAGCAACCCGCTCCAGTCATAATTGAGGGAAAGGAGGAGTGGGAAATAGAGAAGATCCTAAACAAATGGTGGGTATGAGAAAAGGATAAGTATCTGGTATGATAGAAGGGATTCATGGCAGAATCAGATACTTGGGAAGAAAAGGAAAATCTAGAAAACACAAAAGAGGCAGTTGAAGAGTACAAAAAGGAATACCGACAAGACATGGAAGATATAAGACGACAAGAGAGAAAGGAAGGAACATTCAGAAGGGGGAACTGCTAGAACAATTTACAGCAAAAAAGCTATTTGAATAGTCAGACAAATGATATGATGAGGAATATTGGGGAAAACTGGAAAGAAATTGGAAACAATAGAAAGAAGGACAAATGAGAGGACAAAGAACTATGGAAACAATAAAAGAGGAAGAAGAAGAAATTGAGCAGGAAAGTTCAGGGCTCAAGGAGTGGACAAAAGATGATGATGATAAAATGGAGAATATTTGCGACCCATACTATGAACTATGAAAATCCTTGGAACAAGAAATCTTAAGAGAGGAGTGGTGCCATGATACAGCCAAAAACGGCTAAATCATTATTTATTTTCTTTTTCTTTTTCTTTTCTTTTTAATTAGGAAATCAGTGGATGCATGAGATAGAACAACCAAAAGGAGATGCATAGGAGTTTATAAATAGAAGTAAATACAAGAGGTATATAAGTAGTGTACTATAATCAATGAGAACTCTATCAAGTTCTCCTTGTCAACTTGGACTAGAAGTAGTTCTAAAATGTCTCAGTCTAAGTCCTTACAAAGATGGTTCCAAGAAAGAAAACTATTTCTCATGTATTTCTCAACCTAGTAAATGATATCCAGGAGTATAATGTAAAAGGGATATAAATAGCATGGGAAAGCTTATGTAAGATATATATAGTTATTAGTAAGGGTCATGTGAGCATGGGAAATGGATGCACAGACCAACAGATATTTGTATAAGTATAAGAATGTAGCCTAGACGACTTAGTCCCACTCCTAGTCCGAGTTGACAAGGAAAACTTGATAGAGTTCCTATTCAATTGTTGTACACTACTTATACACATTCTTGTATTTACTTCTATTTATAAAGTCCCATGCATCTTCTTTTGAGCCATTCCCTCTTGCATGTCTATTGATTTTCTAATTAAAAGAAAAAGAAAAAGAAAAGAAAAATAAATAATAACTTAGCCATTTGGCTGAGTCATGACACCACCTCCCTCTCAAGGTTCCTCATCCCAAGAATTTTACAACTCATAGTAGAGGTCACAGATATTCCCTATTTCATTGTTATCTTCTTCTATTCATTCTTTGATTTCTAATTTTTCCTACTCAATTTCCTCCTCCTCTTCCTTTATTGTTTCTATTGTTCTTTGCCCTCTTGCTCTTCCTCCTTTCTATCTCTTCCAATTTCTTTCTAATCTCACCTAGTATCCCTTGTTATACTTTTTATCTGACTACCTAAATAATTTTCTTGTTGTAAACCTTCCTGGTAATTCTTCCCTCCTGAAGGTTTCTTTTTCTCTTTCTTGTCTCCTGATATCTTCCATATCTCTTCTGTACTCCCTTTCAAACTTTTCTATTGTCTCCTTTGCATTCTCCAAGTATCTGACTCTGCTGTAAATCCCTTCCATCATACCAGATACCTATTCTTCTATCACAAATGACCACTTACTAATTTGTGAGTTGATGATTTGATAATCAAAAGGCTCAAAAAAGCAAAGTTTAGACAGTAGCAAAAGATGTTGTTAAGTCTAAGGTTTATCCTCAGACATACAGTCCTTAAATACATGATTGTAGTGGTCTGTGTACCAGAACAGCCTACCACATAATCACTACCTATTGTTCTACATATAGAAGTGCTATTGTTCTTGAAATAGAGATAACCTAACCATCTTAGGGCAGTTCTTTGTTCTATTCAAGGACAGATAATAATCTATAGGTAAAGATCAGTATTATGTGCAAACATTGAGGTCCTTGTATCTCCATGGGATCTTATCACCTCAGGTTCTATGTGTTTGGTAACTTGATGATCACTGACTGATCTGCTGATAACTCAGTGAATACTGATTGCTTTAAGACATTTTTGGTACCATTTGAAAGGTCTTCTTAAGAGCTTTTTGTGGCCATTTAGATCATTGAAATTGGTCAAGTATTCCTAGAGTTATGGTCCAAATGAAGTTTGTGACATTACTTCCCCTCTTGGTTCGAGCTCTGTTGAGAAGTTATTTTGTTTTTGGTAAACTCTAAAGATATTCCTACAGCTTTTTGCCTGTATTATGTAGATTTTCCTCAGGTTCCCATTTGTCATCTCCTTGACTGTATCCTTTCCATCTAACAAGAAATTTGTTTTTTCTATGTCTTTGTCATAAATCTAGAATCTTTTCTATCTCCTATTCTTTCTGGTCCTGTATCAAGGTCAGTAGTGGAGGTGTGGATTTCTGTCCATGGATAGTAGATTCAGAGTACTATGCTAACTTGCTAGTGTGAAAAACTGGATGCAGTGCTTAGTAGCGAGATAGCATCCTAAGCCAGAATGTAACCAAGAACAACTTTTCTATTATTTCAAATAGTCCTTTATACCAGGGTCATAATGCTTGCTCTATAGTCTGGTAATCCTTCAGATTGAGTAGCACCTTGTTACCAACTTTAAAAAGGATGCTTGGGACTTTTTGGTTATAGTACTACTTCATTCTTTCTACTGCAAGAGTAAAAGCTGCTTTTGCCTGCTCCAAGGCTTCTTGTTGTTTATACATCAGGTCATTTAAGTCCCTTTGTGGTGACTCTTTGACTAAAATTGGACCTGCTCTCAGATGTCTGCTATATTCAAGGAAGAATAGACTTTCTTTGATACCTTTATGTACTTAATTGTTATATGCAAACTCTACACTAGGGAGTAGATCCAACCAATTACTGAGATTATAATCCATATAGCACCAAAGATATTGCTCTAACACCTGGTCTACTCATTTTGTTTGTCTATTTGTTTGTGGATGATATGCTGTTAATATTGTAGATTCTATTCCTAAAATCTTGCACTATTCTTGGAATAGCTTGGCTGAGTATTGTACTCTATCTGAAATGATTTGTAATGGCAGTCCATGCAATGGATAGACCTTGTTATATAGTAACTGCACCATATCTTTGGATGAGAACCAATTGTTGATAAGAATGAAATAAGCCCTTTTGGTAAGCCTGTCAACAATAACACAGATAGCATTGTGACCATTTGACTCTAGCAATTGCATGATTAAGTCTGTTGAGATTATTTTCTAAGGCCCAATAGGCACCTTGTTAGACATAAGTGGTCCAAAAGGTTACTGTGTGCAATTTTTTATCTGCTGACACATATCACAACCCATAACATATTTCTTAACAAATGTTGTCATCCCAGACCACCAGTAATTTCTAGAGACCAACTCATAGATCTTCTACTAACCTGGATGTCCAGTGAATGGCAAATTGTGGTGTATCTTAACAATCTGTTGTTGCAAGGTGTCTTCTATACTGTGGGGAATATAAACCTTCCCTCTATATAGGAGTAGTCCATTCTCATAGTTCCAGTCTTGCAAGGGTTTTCCAAATTCTCTTGGACTAGACTTGAGTAATGTCTTATAGTCTTTGGTAACTTTATCCAATAAGAGTGCTGCTTTGACCTCCTTTAGGATTATCTCATTATTTATTGGCGTCTCATGAGTAGCCTCTAGTACATTGATAGCAAAGAACTCAGGTTTTAGCAACACCTGGTTTGTATTGTTGAGATCTGTCCCCATCTTATGGTCTGTTCATCTGGACAAGAGGTCTTCTGCCTGTATCATCTTTCCTGGTTTATGATAGAGTACAAAGTCAAAACAAGTTATAAAAAGTGCCCATCTTGCTTGTCTCCCAGTCAGCTTTTGAGCTGTCCTAAAAAATATAAGATTTTGATAATTTGACCAGATCTCAACTTTATATGGATGTCCCTCCAAATGGTGTCTGTATTCCTCTAGTTCCCAAATTACTACAAGTAGTTCCTTTCATGGACATCTAATGACTTGGAGAAGAAAGCTATTGGATACTACAGGTTAGTTTGCATGTCCTTTTGTGATAAGACAGCTCCTGTTGCAAAGTCGCTGGTATTAGTAGATAACTTAAAGAGATCTTCATCATTTGGTATTCTTAGGACTAGAGCTATAGTAAAGGCCTTTTTTAGTACCTCAAAAGCATTCTGTTGCTCTTTGCCCTAAGTCCAGGTACTATCCTTCTTGGTCAAGTTGGAGAGTGGCTTTGACATCTTGGCAAAGTTCTTAATGAACCTATAATAGAAATTTGCAAAGTCTAAAAATGCTTGTACTTGCTTGACTTTTGTTAGTACTGGCCACTCTAGAACTCCTGAAAGTTTCTCCTCATCCATCTGTACTTTATTTTCCAAAACAATTACATCTAAATACTTGATACTACTTTGCTTAAAAAAATACTTTTCTGCTTTGGCATAGAGGTCATTAAATTGAAGCCTTTTCAGTACTTCCTTGACTAATCACCTGTATTTCTTCAAACATGTCCCAAATATTAGAATATCATCTAAATACACCATCACTAGTTGTATGCAAATTAAGTCTCCCAATATGTCATTTATCATGCTTTGGAAGGTTGCTGGTACATTGGAAAAACCAAAATATATAACGGTTGTCTCAAAAAGGTCTTACCTTGTAATAAATGCTGTCTTCCATTCATTCCCTTCTTTGATGCAAATATTGTTGTATTCCCACCTTAAGTTAATTTTGGTAAAGATTGAGGCTTTGCTGAGTAATTCAATCAAGTCAGCTATTCTAGGGATTGGATAGTGATTTTTGATAGTAATTCCATTGAGGGCTCTATAGTCCATGACAGGTTGTAAACTTCCATCATGCTTTTTTACAAAGAAGAATGGAGCTGCTATTGGGCTAGTAGATGGTCAGATATATCCCTTTCTGAGTTCCTCATCAATCTACATATCAAGAAAGTTTCTTTCTACTAGAGAGAGCGAATAGACCTTGGCTATTTTGGAAAGTGTTGTGCCTTCCACAAAGTCAATCTGTCACAAAAAAGTAACTACTAAATAGTGATATAGAGGTATAACAAAATACCTGTTCAAAGAACTACATAAATAGCTGGACCCTTATTAGCAAGTAGCCTTGCTAATGTTGTTCTTTTGGTATAGTAGTAAACCATACAATATGTGACTACTGGTCCACAGTACAACTGTGACACAATCATATAGTCATATGGTTTCCATATTGGCATTTTCTCTGACTTATTTTTTGAAAACACATTCCCATACTCATGTAGCCATTCTGGCATATGAGCCTTCCAGGTCTTTGTGTCTTTGCAATCTGAGTTTCTATATTGGTCTCAATTATTGAGTATAGCTGCAATCATCATTACCTGTTGATGACTACCTAGATCAGTTGTGTCTGCCTAGCTAAGAATATGGTTGTTGGGGTCCTCATCTTCTATGTCATCCAATAAGGAAGATCTACTAACATCTAGTTCAAGATGAAGTTCATTAGCTCCTTGTTATGAGAGCCCCAAAAAGGAAACAGTCTCCCATGCATTCAAACACTTCATCCAAAATCTCAAGTCGTACAATGGGGTTAAGGAATAAATAGTATGGGAGCTTAGGTAATCAAATCACATGACAAGATCAGGTGACCATAGAACATTCTGGAAGATCATATGACCATAGACTAGTAGTAGTACAGCCACTGTAAAATAGTATAAGTAGTAGACCAATCCTATGAAGAACTCCATTGAGTTCTTCTTGAACATCCATCTAGGGTGATCACTAAGAGCATTCACTGTCTATCAATAACACTTCTGCTTTTACATCTCATATTTTACAGGCTTTACTAATATATATATCTAGGTACCTGATGAGCTCCCATTGACCTTTTTGCCAATCAATATTTGGATTATACTTATACAAGTACAAATATCCAATCATCATCTTCTTATTCCCTGGGTTAGTGATAAAGAGGTGCTGGGTTGTCCTGTGTAATCCAATTTCTACATAAGCTCAGACATACTCAGTTATATATCCTACCTTGTTGGAAGTGCCATCTGTATTGATTATACAATATGAATTTGCCAGCTTATAAGTTACCAGGTTATTATTTTCTACAACAACTCTGTTGACGAAGTTTGTAGTAGCTCCCAAATCAACTAAAGCCTTGGTCTGTACTTTCTTTTTGTATATCCAAAGTGTAACTGGAATTTTAAAGGAGATAGTCTTGTTGCGTGCTATATTATTACAAGATTCCAGTACTACTTCTGACTTTTGTAAGCTAATAGAGGATATACTTTCCTTTGACTGTAGATCACAGATATTATACTTTATAGTCCTAAGGGAAAATCCAATTTGGGTGTCCCCTTTCCCTTTCCACTTAAGAGAACAGGATCAGGGATTTCCTTAATTGATGTACTATTAATTTTGACATTCTCAGGAGGGGAATCTGGGTCATCACTATTTTTCTCTAACATCTTTATCAACTATACTCTAAACAACTGATTTTTATTCTTGCTTGGACCTGGTAAAGATAGTTTCTGGGAAGAGGTCTTATAAGGATGCTTGTTCTCATTACTAGGCTTGTTATAACAGTCTACTGTATTGTGCATCTTTGACTTATTCTTAAAGCCTTTTTCAGTACATATCTGACAGTATTGCAAGCTCTTCCCTTTCTTTCTCTAAATTTCATCTATTTCCATTGCATCTAGGTATTATAAGAGCCCCAAAAAGGAAATAAGTTCCCATGCATTTGAGCACTTAATTGTACAAAGGGGTTAAGATATAAACAGCATGGGAACTTAGGTAATCAGATCATGTGACAAGGTTAAGTGATCATAGAACATTCTGGAAGAACATGTAATCATAGACTAATAGTAGTACAGCCACTGTAAGAATAGTATAAGTAGTAGTCCAATCCAACAAAGAACCCCATCGAGTTCTTCTTAAACATCCATCTAGGGTAATCACTAAGGACATTCACTGCCTATCGATAACACCGGGTCCTTCTTTCCTCCACTCTTTTCTCCAATTACTTCTAGACCAAATATTGCGTCCTGGGCCTTGTTCAGATATAAGGCCTTATATGCTTGCATCAATAATTTAAGGTAGTCATCTTATATTTTTGGAGACTAAATTGTAATTTTATAGATAACAAGTGCATTTTGTAGCTCATCAGGAATGACTTTCTTCATTTTATCAATGTGAACTTCATTACTATAGTTGACAATTCTTGCCAATGTCCTGTATCATTCTGTATACTTAACAAAGTTCTTTCTTACTAGGTCCTTATTGACCCAGAGTACTGTTAATTCCTTCTTTGCTCTCTTCTTGTTATTTCATTGTCCATAAATATTTTTGAGTTCTTGGGCAAAGTCACCCCAAGAACCAACACTTGATCCTGCCTGAACCTTGTTATAATATAATTTCATATATGTGCTGGTGGGAGCACATAAATGGATGAGAGCATATATGATTTTCTGACTATTTGATATAATACTAGATACTGAACAATAGAGAGCAATCTAGCTCAACCAATCATATAGATATATCTTATTTTCAGAGCCTGCAAATGTTGGTGGCTCTGGTATCTTGGTTTTGGAAGCAATGTTTCCTCCAAGAAGTCTTGTCAGCTCTCCCTGAAGACAGGTAACTTTTGCCTTCAAAGTTGCAATCCTGTTGTATGCAGTAGTCAAGGCACTATTATAATAGTTGATTGCTCCATTGAGCACCTGGTCAATTTAGTTCTTGAGAAGGAGAAAAGTTCCTTGATGTGCATTTTGCAGCATTTGTATCTCAGTCTTATCCTAGGGCATGTATTCAGCGCTTATGCCATCTTTAACAAGTGCATTCCAATTCTCAGCACTGAAATCAGAAAAGAAAACAGTAGTGGTAAAGTTGTTAAAAGTCAATATATCTATTTAAGTAATTAATTACAGTTCTTGAGTATGTTTTCAAGGGAATAAAAGGAAAAAATGCCCAAATTTAGCCTTTCAATGCCATTATGTTATACCAAATACCATTCCAATAATATTATGTCTATGGAATAGTAATATTGAGCTCTAGAAGAGCTTTACAAATTTCTGGTACTTTAGTAGCTAGTTTGGAAAGATCTATATTCTTCAGATGCTTATAAGTGCCTTTTAGCATTTTTCACTTCTTAGCTATAAGCTTGTGACCAATTTTGTCCAGCTCTATAATTACATTCTGCAGTTGATTGAACTATTTCCACAGTGAGTTATACTGTGGATCCTCAGCCCAGGTCTTGTTTTCACTCATTTTAGTAAAAAATAGTAATATGTGATCCAAGGTAGGTTCCAGGAGTTCTTTGTACTCCTTTATGTGTAATAACTTCTTGGTTTTGCAAAAATATAATTCTGGGAGGCAGAATGCAAAGTAGAAATCATCTACTTTGTGCCAGCAAGGGTCTGCTTCGATGAGTCTATTATAAAGTTTGGTAGATGGAGTAGATTCCATTTCTATCCTTTCTAGCAATGACTTCTCTATTGCATTCTTCTTTTTCAGTGAGAGGCATTCGGCAAGAGTCTTGGTGTTTTTGATAGCAGGCATGGCTTGGGGACAAAAGTAAGCACAATATCCCTAGTTCAGCAGATGAAGTATGGTGGGTAGAAACTACACTACAACTATACTAAAAGTATCCTTCCAACAATATAGGTTCTGTCTTGAGGGGAGAGTTTGATATCATGTCCAGTTTCTCATACTGGCTTATGGAGGAGGAATAGGGGTCTCAGAGTGGTTCTAGCCATCTGCAAGGGTTTTTTGGAAATGTTTACACAAATCCAAAGTTTTTCAGGACCAGCTGTGATACATGAACTAGCCTACTCTCAATGGTTTGAGAGACAGACCTTTTTCTTTATACCTGGGGTCCAGCCTACTATAGAGATAGGTTCTTGACAAAAACCTACTCTAAGCCCTCAGTGAGTCATCTGTTCTGTAACAGAAACAAAGACTTCCCTATAGAGATAGGTCCTTGACAGAAACCTACTCTAAGCTCTCAGTCAGTAATCTGTGCTGTAACAGAAACAGAGACACTCTCAGGAAAGTTATCTTGTTCTGTAACAGAGACAAAGAGACCCCTTTATAGCCCCCTAGACCCACATCTGAAATGAATACAACCCCATGTCCTTTGTAGAGACAATAGAGACAGAAAACAGTAGACTTAACAAACTATTACAAATGGTCACTTAATAATTTGTGAGTTGATGATTTAATAATCAAAAGGCTCAAAAAAGCAAAGTTTAGACAGTAGCAAAAGATGTTGTTAAGTCTGAG
>Ga0153936_100308_pt1 | contig 13495 bp, 15 predicted proteins | sample TSNJ020MetaG_FD_102272 | JGI IMG/M metagenome (GOLD analysis project Ga0153936, IMG submission 102272) | Attine ant fungus gardens microbial communities from New Jersey, USA - TSNJ020 MetaG | ecosystem: Host-associated > Fungi > Mycelium > Unclassified | place: USA: New Jersey, Wharton State... | reverse complement strand
TGTACAAAGGCCAAATCCATCAGTAAACCCACTCAAAAAAATCTTTGTGAAAATACTCACCAAAATGGAACAACCACCCGAAGAAAGCAACCTTGCCTACATACATGAAATGCTCCCACTCCCCCTCGCTCATATCCTGATACTTCCTCTGCCGCCTCAACATATACACCACCCACGTTCCAATAGCCACAACCAAACTGATCGTCCCTGCCCACCAAATCACAGGTGTACCGATCAAATAATACTTTAATTGCGTATCTCCCCATCCGCACATCCGCAGACCCAAATGAAGGAATGGCCAATCAAAGGGTTTAGAAGCAAGGATATCTTCTTTATCAGGGTCTGGAATGAGCGCGTTGTTGGATGTCATCATTGCTACGTTGAGATGCCAAAAGTCGCGAAGGAAAGGTGATTTATAGTACTTCGTTTGTCCAGCTGGTACTAGAAAAAAATCAGTCGAGAAGAAAGAGAACAAAAGAATTTCAAAAACCCACATCGATCATTCCAATGACTTTCCACATTCCAATGCGTATGCGCATCACCCAAATTATTATCTTTATCACAACTCACCTCAACCTGCTTAAATCCCCACTGCGGCAAGATCGCGTTTGCAGCTCTCAAATAACACCCCAACTGATGATGTTTAAATCTTAACTTGGTCGTTAACGAGTGTATCCTATCACCATCCTTCAACTTCCCCCTATGAATATCCTCAACAACCTCCACCTGCCATACATCGTGCACATCTCCCATTGTCTCATTCCCGTATCCCGACACTTCCCAATTCAATTTCGTTATTGGTGCGAGAACAGTATGAGAGTGTAAATTTCTGCCTGTCGAAGGATGATTCAACCTCACTAAATCTCCATGCTTCAGATACCGAATCTCGGCATTCGGATCATATGTAGGTTCATCCCAGTGAGGTAACACCACCCAATCATTATTGTTATCCTTATAATGATAACACGTCACTTGCTGTTGATTTGATCCGACAGGATATGTTTGCACATGTGAGTGAAGTAACCCTCCACCCCATCCCATATTTTTCAACGTTAATTTGGATCCGAAAGCAATATCAAGCGGATTTTGTGCAAAATCATTGCCGACAAGGTTCGCTTGGAAGAGAGAGGACATCTGAGCGTCACCTGGACCGGAGTGGTTGAGGACCATGAAATGGAGTTTGAAAGAGGCCATGAAGACGAGAATAGGGACTATGATCAGGCAGAAGATGCGTGCCCCCCAATGTCTGGCTTGTTCGTGCTGAACCAGCTAATGAACATGATGAAAACGGGGTTGTGCAAAAAACGTACGAATGTCAGTCTCGTATCGCCAAACTTTTCCCATAGATCTTCGATAGTGTAGGCGCCGACGAGAGCTGTGACGAAAAGACCAACCATTTTGACGCTAGCAGATAATTCATCATGATTTGGTGAAAAGGATGGGCATTGAAAAGCACCTAGTCACACAGCCTATTGAGAAACCGGTCATGGTGAGCCACAACCACCAATCAAAGGAGAAGGATCTACGGCGGATGTAAGAAATTGGGGGCACACATTGGCAAACTTGTACGCACTGATATTGTTGGTTGTGGAATTTTGTAAAGCAAAATACGGTAAGGAACGTGAAGAATAGAAGCATTGCATCAAGGAGGATAAACCGTGAAATCGTAAGCCAAGCAACATCTGTCTCAAATCAGACAGGGAGTCAAAGACAATAAGGGAGACTTACCGCAAAGGACCATAAGTGCCGTTAAATGACATGCCCAGGCACTCATGCCCAGCTCGACAGCGGTATACCAGCCCAAAGGCACCATAGCCACTCCAAACGTCGCCAACATGACTCTCATTGCAACATACGGCACCTGTTGAGGATAGACCTCACCACTCTTGAACTCAAAACTACCATCGTAGCCTGCCAGCAGGCCAGCAAGACCGACAAGCATCTTGCCGAGAGGCGGGTGAACGTCAAAGTAGAACTCGCGTTTGAGGTAGTGTGAACCAAATTTGCCAAAATGAGCCTCGTCCCAGACGACAACGTTGGAGGCACCGATTTTGTGGAAACGTGTCCAACATGAAAGTAGTGTATAGATGATGGGAGCGACATGCTCCATGTTTTGCATCACAAATTCGCGCTGCAATCCTGTCAGCCATGTCTGAAACAGCCAGAAGACCGAGCACATACAATGGTAGTCGGCGGCGGCGACGGTGGTTGGGGCATTCGCCCACCGCCGATATGTGGCCTGGGACGATTCTTGCCAGCCTTATTGTAGACGCCCTTGCCCTCATCATCATTGTCGTAGTCGGGTGGGTCTTGATGGTCGTCGTGGAAGGCTGGGACACGGACACGTCTGCGCGCCTTTTCGTCGGTCATGGAGGAATGATACAAAGGAAGAGTAGAGTCAACGTCTGACTGGCGTGGATAGTTTATATGGTCGTGGTCCGCAAAGTCGACGGCGACAGCACTGGGCCGCATTCACAGCAAGTCAGTGTATGTTCTCTCGTCAATGTATGTTTTTTTTTGTTGCCGTTGGAGGGTTATGCGGGAAGGCACATGATCGATCGTTTTGCCACGTATGGATCACTGCTCAACGGTTGTCATCAAAAAAATTACATTAACTCAAGTACTAGGAAATGGTCTCTACAATGAGCCAACGAGACGAGTTGAGCACAGAAGTTATCGACCCTGATATGTACAAGTTTCCAGCATATACAATCCTTCAAATGGACAACAAGGACAAAGCACTCTTAAAAATACTGTTAGGCGAATACTCTCAACATGTAATATATTCATTTTCCAACTGTGTAAATCAAATACATTGCAAATACATTGCTCCCTAAGACAAACCTAGGACGGGAACCAAACCGAACTAGTAGATTAATGTGAGCACGACATCTTGTAATTGTAACGAGAAGTTTATGTTTTGGGATGTGGCTGATGAACCGGACATATTCAAAAGCAATCGAAGGAAAAACCTCTTTTGAATATATCGTGGTTGCTATTATCAATCAAATATGTGGATGTTACAGGTGGAAAAATCACTAGTCAACTCGCTGAGCAGGCTTGTGTTGGATGACTATATTAATATGTAACATTGGACATGACTGGACATGATGGTTATTGACTGCAGAATTCCATCACAAAGGTGATTGGGTTTGGTTATATATCATTTGGGACTGTTGCTGGGTGTTGCGAGGGTGTTGCGTTCGAGATTGAGGGTCTCGTGATTGAGCATTGAGTTATTGTAAGTTCATGATACTTTTTCAGGAACAAGCAATTCTCGTTCTAAGACATATAGGGATTATTCAAGGGCATGGATAGGCATTATCTACTATCCAAAGGACTGAACGTCATCGGACTTACGAGGGGACGGACTAAAGTTATTCCCATTCCCCACCCTAATCCAGAAATGGATATAATGCTGTAAGGAATGCTGTAAAGGCAGTTAGGACATTACATGGTAAGTTAATAAGAAATAAAATTACGGTCACAGAAGGGTAATCTACGATGGGGGAGAACCTAGCCAGGAAGGTTGACATTCAACTTGTTGACCAAAATCTCAAATAACTGATTCGATAACTCATAGGGATCATTTCCGTTGGATCGATTGCCGAGTGCAACGGCGGCTGATATCGGCTCATTGTTGGACATAAAGGCACGTTTATTTACTTGGCTGCCATGAGGATTTCTGTGATCCCCCCTTCATCCCAACAATTCATCGTATGGCCCGCCTCTCCTCACCGAGAGCTGGACATCCCTCTCCAACCTCCACGATAGTAGAAATGTCCAGAAATTCAAGAAAAAAAGATCTTGAAGGGGCAGACTTCGATGGCCATCCAGACGATATCGATCATGATGATTATCCAGATGGCGGGCTGAAAGCGTGGTTAGTTGTACTCGGGGTATGTGTCTGAACTTGAATCAATTATTTGGCGTGCCAGTATTCATCGGACTGGTTCATCCAAAAGGCAGGGTGCTGTACATTCGCAACGTGAGTATACATTGCGCCCTCAATCATGTAGTCTCATAAAATGGTAGTTTTGGTTTCGTGAATGCATGGGGGGTAAGTCACTGTCGGTCATAGGATCGATCAGCCTCCTTGATCCCCTCGGCAGGTATTCCAGTCATACTATGAAACGTCCGTATTACGAGATTCTTCTCCTTCCCAGATGTGAGTGCATTGTTTTGAGTCATGTTTATGGTTTTGACGATATGATTTCTAAAGTGCGTGGATTGGATCCATTCAGGTACGATCCGAATCCACACTTACTAGTTTATTTTTGCCTAACTTTTCAGGTAACAGTATGCGCTTGTGTTCCTTCCTGGTCAAATTATGGGGCGGATATTTGACTTAGGGTATCTGAAACTCCCATTTTTGATTGGAACTATCCTGCTTATCGTGGCTACTTTCCTTGTTGCCGAATGTCATACTTATTGGCAGTTCTTATTATGCCAAGGACTCGCTGTTGGAGTATGTTCCCTTTATGTGATTGCTTTCTGCCTTCAGGATTTCTCATGACATCTAACAGGTGGCATGTGGAATGTGCTTTGGGCCAACGCTGAGCATTATCGGTCACTGGTTCAAGAGAAGGCGTGGCATTGCGTTGGGCTTCTCAGCCACTGGATCGTCGTTAGGCGGAACAATTTTCCCAATAGTTGCTCGTAACCTCATACGACTTGTCGGGTGTGTGAAATTTCTGATTGTACCTTTCTTTTCGGGAGCTCATTCCTTGCAGGTTTCCATGGACGATGCGCATTATTGCTTTTATTTTACTGTTTATGCTCGGTATCTCTAACATTGTGCTGGATCGACGGTTGCCTCCCAAGAACGTACCTGGCGGACTGTTCAATTACCGAGCTTTCAAGCTGCCTTCATTCACAATTTACTGTTTGGCCAACACCATGGCATTTCTCGGCATTTACACTGGTACGTTTGTCTTGCGCTAATCCTTTAAACCCGAAAAATCAAATTGCAATAGTTCTTACTTATATCGACGTCAGCGCTATTGCTGTTGGTATATCCCCCGACTTTTCATTTTATCTCGTGAGCATAGCAAATGCAAGTTCAGGGGTGGGCCGAATCTTGACAGGCGTTACGGCTGACAGATTTGGTATGAGATTTTTTCCTCTAACTGTTGCGATTGTGATTTGACTTCACTTCGGTAGGCCCTGTGAACGTGATGGCGCCAATGATGGCCGGCGTCGCTATAATGACATTTGCATGGCCCTACGCAGTCACGAAAAATTCGTTGATCGCTGTTGCAGTCATCTATGGGTAATTTTCTGTTCTTGATCACAATCATACCAGACAATGTATATTTGATTCCAGATTTTCGGTTTCCGCATATGTCTCAGCATTCGGCATGCCGTTGTATAATATGGGTACGATTGAAGATGTTGGTCGACGAATGGGGACAGTTATGTTTTTCGCAGCCCTGGGGGCTTTAGCAGGTCCCCCTATTTCTGGGGCTATCAATGCTTCAACTGGGAGCATTAAGGCTGTCAGTTACTTTGCTGGTAATGATTCGTAGTCTTGTCCCATTTGTTTTGCGATGTTCACGGATATTTATTAGGAAGCACCGTCCTTCTAGCCGTGATCATGATGTGGATCACTCGCTACTTGCTACTGAAGAAGTTTTTGGGCAAGTTCTAAACGTTCGCCATCTTTCTGTTCCTCTTCTTCTCCATAAACTAGATTCCCATACACGCATTTCTCTACTTTTAGATTGACAAGATCTTGATGGTCTAGATACCGAAACACTTCGGGGTTTATTGTCCCTTCGCACCTCTTTTGATGACATTCATGTGGATCTTGTACAACTATCTAGATATTACAATAACAGTACCCTTATTGCCAAAGCGGTAATTATCAGTTGAGGTGTACCGCCGCAGCGTAAAAATAACTTGAGGCACATCGACAATCATCGCACTAAATCTCTGTACAGCCCACACAGCTTGGTGCACCAGCGCAGAGCCGCATTTGTTCCTTTGTACCCCCGCACTAGCCATGATGATCAATCAAGATCTCTAGACTAGAAGGTACACCTGGTCTCGACCACGCTGATGGTATGCCCAGATCATGCAAGTATATATGGGCTGTGGTGCTGATAATGACGCCATTGTAGTTTGCGAACTGGCTCCCAAAGATAGATGCATCCAAGTTCCATTACGTCTTTGGGAGACTAAAGCATAGCCTTCAGAATCCTCTTCGCTATCTCACCCCTGATGTGCTATCACAAGCACAGTACTAGCTGAGAACACGATGGCTCATTCACTTCGTGTAGTCTAGTGTAGAACAAATTGTGACTGGTCGATGTAAATACTACTCATGGGTCTGTACGGACAAAACCAAACATGCACCGCTTTCTTCACCAGACTTGTTTACCACGGCTGCTCACTCTGACTACCATAACAGTTGTAATGTAGGTGAATGAGTCTAATGATTTGTGGAGGGATTGAATTAAAGCTAGATTCATGGCATGGTGTGCATCTGGTACGCACCTGATAATTTTCGGTAAAAAATGCTGTGTTCAGGCTGCGGAACAGATCCCTCGCAGGTGCGAGGTAGGCGAGCGGGCCCGAATATAGGAGACATGTTTGTACGGTGTCAGAATATTTCCTTCCGATCGTTGGACATCATAAATTGATAGTGTCAAGGCGTCAACAAATTTGAGCCCTGGTGTTCTTGGACTTTTGCCTCATTTTCCAGAATATTTGATCGTTTAACGAAAGCTAACTCTTGACAATGCTCTCTTCAATGCTCCAGAGACTTAGGACCTTTCAAAAAGGAGTTACAGGGGGTAGCAGGCAATTATTATATGTTGATTTGACAGATTAAATTGCGAGTTCGTCGGTGAGAAGGTAGTTGAAACAGGGACAAGTAGACAGTTGTCATGAAGCCAAAGACAGAGTTTCACTCTCGGAGAGACAGGAAGATAAGTTTCGCCCTGTTCGGTATGGAGATCAGGTCCAGTCTTCGGCAATCCGAACGGCCCTGGATCTGACAAGCCCACTCATTTAGGCTGCAGTCATGAAACCATGACTGTATGATCTCGGATGAGACAATGTTGTCAAGACAATGACTTGCCTCTCATACTACTTGAAAAATTCAATACCCTTTTCCGGGTTTTGTCCGAACCTGGAAGTACGTTGAGGATTATTTGAGCTTAGACGGCAGAACTCTTGTTGTTGCAGCGGTTCAGGCGGAGTTCAAAGATCACGGAGATTTCCGGTAAAGCTGTGAACGTAAAAATGTTCATGGTCCTCAGTTGAGGATCACCATCAACGGCCTCTGACTATCCCAACTGATCTACTTGTGAACTTATTTTTCGAGCATCGTCTAACGGATCTTTGACGTACCGATAAGAAGCAATTCATGTCAGCGTATGCACAATCGCTTCAAAAATTTACCGACTGGCCTTCTCATCTTTGGTTCACAGAGAAGAATTTCAAGATGTCCTCGAGAACGAGATTGAGTCCAATTGGGACCAAGTCGTAGATAAGTGCGTGTGATCTCGTATCGTTGCGACTGAGCATCGCCTAATCTGTCACTGCGCCTCCTTAGCTTCGATAACATGGACTTGAAGCCAGAACTCCTTCGTGGAATCTATGCTTACGGGTGAGTAATCGACTGATATGATATGGTGTCTCCTGACATGTATTTTTTTGCAGTTTTGAGCGTCCTTCTGCCATTCAACAACGTGCTATCGTTCCTGTCGTGAAAGGCCACGACGTTATTGCCCAGGCGCAGTCTGGCACAGGAAAGACAGCTACTTTCTCTATCTCCATCCTCCAACAAGTGAGTCCGTACATATTGGATGTGCTGAGCGCATGTGAATGTTTGTTTCGTGATTTAGCTCGATAAAAATATTAAAGGGACCCAAGCATTGATTCTTGCGCCCACCCGTGAACTTGCTCAGCAAATCCAAAAAGTCGTCATCGCCTTAGGCGACTACATGAACATTGAGTGCCATGCATGCGTTGGTGGGACTAACGTTCGTGAGGACATGGCTAAACTCCAGGAAGGTGTCCATGTTGTGGTTGGAACGCCGGGTCGTGTCTTTGACATGATTAACCGCCGCGCGTTGAGGACTGACAATATTAAAATATTTTGCTTGGATGAGGCCGATGAAATGTTGTCGCGCGGATTCAAAGATCAGATATATGAAGGTGACTAGTTCAAACACCTCCCTCCTTTTCTGCCTTCTGACAAGATGACAGTTTTCCAGCTGCTCCCTCAGGACACACAAGTTGTCCTTCTTTCCGCCACTATGCCTGCCGATGTTCTTGAAGTCACTAAAAAATTCATGCGTGATCCCGTTCGCATCCTTGTGAAGAAGGATGAATTAACTCTCGAGGGTATCAAGCAGTTCTATATCGCTGTAGAAAAAGAGGAGTGGAAACTGGATACTCTATGTGATCTCTATGAGACCGTCACGATTACTCAGGCTGTGATCTTCTGTAACACCAGGCGGAAGGTGGACTGGCTGACGGAAAAAATGCATTCTAGGGAGTTCACTGTTTCTGCTATGGTGAGTCAGTCATACATTAGATAGTCATTTTTCCTCATGAATCCCTTCAGCATGGTGATATGGAGCAGAAACAACGAGAAGTTCTGATGAAAGAGTTCCGATCTGGGTCATCTCGTGTTCTTATCACCACAGATTTGCTAGCCCGAGGGATCGATGTGCAGCAAGTTTCGCTTGTCATCAATTACGATCTTCCAACCAATCGTGAGAACTATATTCACCGTATCGGTCGTGGTGGTCGCTTTGGACGTAAGGGCGTTGCTATTAATTTTGTAACCACCGATGATGTGAGGATGTTGCGGGATATCGAACGTGAGTTTGTTTTTTTCTGCTGGTTCTGATGCCCACTCATGATTATGATGTCAGAATTTTATAACACCCAGATTGACGAGATGCCCTTGAACGTTGCGTGAGTTTCTTTCTGGATGCTTTTCTTCCTTTGTTCTTATCGTCTCGTCAGCGATCTCATCTGATTCCTTCTTCGAGCTTCTGGATTTGTCTTCGTTTTCTTTTTATGTCTTTTCACGCTCATGACTGACTTTACGATCCATCTTGCCGCCCACGCCTTCTCCGTATAATACATACCACCAAAAGTGCCTCTAACTAGTTTTACTCCTCATTCTTGCTTTTTCCTGTAATATGTATGTATTAGGAGTAGTGGGATATGCACGGATCGGTTCAACGCCTACTTTAGGCGTGATGAGGTATTCGAACACTCTTGGACCCTGTTTCATCTAATGGAAAGGGACGTTCATATCCATATGGAGTGGGAAATTCCGTCAGGCAGTGAGAAGACGTATCAAGTCGAAAGTTAATGTTTTCGGTCTATGCAGGTATTCTTATCTTAGGCGGTTTGTTCCGATGACACAGCTTGGTTTCCGGCTTGTGACATTGCCGCTTAATTCGATCCAAGTCTGCACCGCAATGTGCTGAGCACTTCAATTTGTTCACACATGGGCTTTCGGCTGCGCATGCTCGAAGCATGTTCCGACCTGAAGATCATGCCTAATAGAGATTCGGAGAAAGTGAATGAATGGGCTAAAAGGTTGACCGTTTGATCGTCAAGTTGATTCCTCAACAACCCCTCCCCTTACCGCTAAAACTTGGCGAGGGTTTACCTCGTGTTTACATCAGGTTACCTGTAACACTATATTACATTAAGACAGACGGTCAACCCTCCTCTTCGACCGACAGCTCTTCTTCACCTTGACCCTATATCGACCCTTTCAAAAAAGATACGTGGAATAGCACCACTCAATCGCTGCATTCTTCTCTTGAACTGTAAGCCAGAGCACTTCTTGGCAGAGAACCCAGTCTTAACAATAACCGCAGGCATTAAAAACACCATGGTTAGTCGATTATTCCAACCTTTATTCCATCCTCCGCGCCATGCGCTATTTCTGTTCCGATCCTTTGATCCTTCGCATTCATCCGTCTGTCTGGCCCATTCTATTTAAATGTACCAGATATCCATATCGTAAATCTGGTTGCCATTGCAGAAGTTTTCTTCCGTACTTCAAAACTTCCCCAACTCGGTTTCGGCATCACTCCATCAATTCCCTAATGTATAAAAGCTCGCTTTGCTAATCATCTTTGTACCCTTAGCCTGCCACTCACTCCGCAACTCACCTTCACCTTCACTGCGCTCTCCCTTCCAATTCCCATCACCGACCACACGGTCAACGATCACCAGCTAAAATGAGTCAAACATCATCCAATGCGCCACTGTCACGCAATGTCTCGGAAATTATACCGAGGCTCTTTATCTCAGACCTTTCGTTTGCTGAGAATCCGGCCTGCCTTATCCAGTACAAGATCACTCATATCCTTTCCACTTTACCTGAGAAAGTACACCAACCTCCAGTCTCTGTCCTTCCCGTTCAACCTGTTCGAATGCAAATACGAGTGGAGGATTTTCCTTTTGCAGAACTCGCCGCCTATCTGCCAACAACCACGGCTTGGATTAATGATGCTCTATCTCGCGATCCCAACTCTCGTGTTCTGGTGCATTGTGTGGAAGGAATCAGCCGGAGTACTAGTGTCGTAGCAGCGTTCTTGATGGCGCAGTATAGCTGGAGTCCTCAAGAGGCTATTCAGTACATTAAGAGCAAACGGAGGGTCGCTAATCCCAATTTTGGATTCATACAGCAGTTACACGAATATGGAAGACGGTCCCTTGGGCGAACGCAGCCTTGATAACCCCATCTCATATCAGCCGATTCCGCTCTCAGCCCCTAATAATCCATAACCCGAGTTCTTCAATTCGAAGAACTGAAACTTGAACCGAAACGTTCCTCAATACCATCCGAGTGGCCACAAGGCTCCATCTATCTCATCAGTTCTCTTGGCAAATTTTACATCCATGGAAATGGTGGAAGTTTAAGTTTTGTGTCTGCTCTGCAACCTTGTCTTCTTTCCTTGTTCAACTGCTTTCGTACAGACATTCAGGCTATTGCATTGTAACATACTGATAACCTTTTCCTCTATCGGATCGTAGCACTCAGCTTCTCAATTTGGTTTGCACTAAGTTTTCTAGGCATGGACTGTGATGTAGCTAATGCAGTATCGTACAATTACTAAAATCGTATATCTCGGTTTCAGATATCACGAAATCCATCCATTTTACGTTACTTTCCGTGTCAACGTGAGACAATGATTGGGTCAGCATATGGACAAAACAATATTCGGCGACATGATATGACCCACTCACTCACTCTTGAGAGGGTAGGGAATAATTTCTGACAAGTTTAATCGCCAAAGCTGAAACATCAGGTTCCTGTCACAACCACCAGCTATCCACTCGGCTGCCAGACAGCAATTATTATCGTGTGGCGTTGCGACCCGATTACTGAGTGGCATGGACTGCCACCCGCAGCTATCATAAAGACAACGAGAGAGAAATTGAACGTCTTGGCGCTGTCATAACTTGACCCGGATTTTCCTGTCTACCAGGGGTGGGCAAGGCAATGGTGTAACCATCGACAGAATAAGCATATTTCCATCCTTACAACGTATTCAGGTGGGATGTATTACAGCGTGCGCTGTAGTACCCCTAAAAGCTTCAACATGGGATACTTCCTGCAGCGAATACCATGGACTTCGATGCCAGCTGACGGATCCAGATGACCATGAGGCTTGGTTTTTATAGTTACTCATCGGCGGTGTCCTGGCTACTGAGTTACGAGCTCGCTCTTAATCGGACGATCCCTTTGGTTCCTTCTGAGGTGCCATCGTTCCAGCCAATAGCAATCCGAGAGAAATTAATGTCGCTTGTTATTTACTAGATGTTTCATCATGCTTCGATGAATCCAGAAGTTCATGTCCAAACTGTTGAGCAGATGGAAGGTGATTACCTCTACAAGCGAGAGAATGTCCCTCATCCTATATTACTAGTGGTCTGTGCTTCAAGGCTGTCCATACAATCAGTCATCAAACGGTTTAGAAAGCGTGATGAGGGCCTGAAACCAATCATGAGTAATAGCACCAAACGGCGGGGAAAAACATGATCGGGCATCATCTTGCCCATTGCATGTTTTATATTACTAACCGACACAGTAAAGTATTTTGTGAGGACAAGGCGACGAGCTCATCCTTCCATTTTGAATTCCGGTTGAGTTCAATTACTGCTGGAGGGTGTCTTTACTCACCATGTGCTAGAAGGAGATAACGAATGAATAAAGGAATCTATCATGGCAGAAGAGGTGCCTTTTCCTGAAGACTCTGTACTTCATGTTCTGAAACACGGACGGAAATAATGAACACAGGGACGCATGCTTATTTCACATGACGACGGATAAACCGCCGGGAAAATCGTAAAAATAGAATAGGAGAGGGATTATCTAGCATGTGCATGATGATGATCCAGAGCTGAAACAAATTCTGTGGAGAAGACGTGTCTGGAGAAGACAAATCTGAACAACCATACTCCCTTTAACCTTAGAGGCCGATGACATCGGTAGACAAAATCTTCTGGAGCAAGTTGTTTTCATCTCGTCATTTGACATGGGTCTTTTGAACAAGTGAGATGGAGGAAAAACATGGGGAGTTTTTCATCTCCCGCCAATTTTGGACTTATAGATCAATCAAAGATCAATCTAGGGGTTTACAATCTCGAACTTCAAGTATCATCGATCCAGGGATGTATACAGTCTACCTCTAGCTTTATCATGGCAGTGGTCATATTACATAGCTCTACGCCATTCACCGTATCTTATTTAGGACATCACGGTTGACCTTGGCCTTGGAATCTTGTTGGTCATATAATTGGACGCAATCGTACTATTTATATATACATGTAAGTATGGCATGATTGTGATAGGTGTACCTGTGACCAAACCGAACACGAGGGCTCTGCAGCTCGCAAAAAATTAAGTAGATAATATAATGATGCTGCTGTATAGATCCTCATTCGCAGGTGACGTGTCCACGGCGATTCAAGTCTGATTTGCAAAGCGGAAGCAAGATCACAAGCGCAAGCCCACGGAAGATATCATCTGCAGCAAGTGCTCTGTTGGGAGGACTGTTCGAGTATACTATTTGGATTTGTGTAGCCTGATGTTTTCACGCCAGGAGACTGAAAGAAGAGAAGTATATTCAATAGGCATATATAAGAAATTGAATTGAACATACTCTTGAATCATCAAAGACGTTATTTTTTATCTTAGTCAGGATGTCCTTTGTAGCCTCCATGAAAGCAAGCTCGACATTATGTCCAGACTTGGCACTGGCTTCAACAAAAAGAAGACCTTCTTGATGTGCAAATTCAGCACCCTCTTCTGTTGTAACTTGACGAGGTTTGGATGGTGCTAGAGTAAAGTATCAGCTTCATGACCCACCCGAATTGATAGGAAAACCCACAGTCCTCAGAGTCACAAAGGTCGATTTTGTTGCCGACAAGGATGCATGTGAGATGAGGATCAGCATGCTCTCGTACATCCGCAAGCCATGACTTCGTATTCACGAAGCCTGGA
>Ga0153936_100295_pt1 | contig 13660 bp, 12 predicted proteins | sample TSNJ020MetaG_FD_102272 | JGI IMG/M metagenome (GOLD analysis project Ga0153936, IMG submission 102272) | Attine ant fungus gardens microbial communities from New Jersey, USA - TSNJ020 MetaG | ecosystem: Host-associated > Fungi > Mycelium > Unclassified | place: USA: New Jersey, Wharton State... | reverse complement strand
TTTTTTACAACATGGTGTTTTTTAATAAAGGAAAACAATAAACCATGTTGACTGACACCAGGCTGCGTCACCTTAAGCCGAAGGAGAAACTCTATAAAGTTAATGATCGTGATGGTCTGTATGTTGAGGGGATACTTATAGTTTGAAATGGACCTCTGATATAGCAATTAATTACTTACGAACTGTTTTATCGATTGGCATTCAATTATTCACGATGACATTAATTATTGGGATTGGACAATCATTTATAGATCAATATTTTTCTCTTATTAAAGATGATGTTCCTGATCTTAATAGTCTTATAGTTTTGCTTCTGGCGTCAATTATCCTGTTAGTATTAACGAATAAGCTACCACTGTTGTTATCAGGTGTTGTAGGAGGGGCTTCTTTACAAGGGATTGGTGGATTTGGGGCGGGTATGATTACCGGCGCAGCCGCTACTGCCATCAGCGGTGCTGGAGCAATTGCAATGGGGGCATCAGCTCAAGTCAGCGGCGGAGCCTCTGCATTAAAGGCAGCGTTCGAGTCTGCGCAAGCTGCCATGGCCGAAGAATCTGGTTCAGGCGGTGGAGGCGGTTCCGGTGGAGGATTTGGCGGCGGGGAAGATACCGGTTCTGTAGATATTTCTGGAGGCCAAACCTCAGGCGGTTACAGTGGTTCGTCTGCAGGTAGCAGTTCAGGTAGCGCCAGCGGAGGAAGTCAGGGGTTTGCTTCATTCTCGCGTGCTGGCCGCATGGCAAGCCATATGGGAAGCAGCATGGCTAACGGAGCTGCTGAGTACCAGAGAATGAAGCGAAGTAGCAGTTCTTCTCGTGCCCAACAAACTATTGGAGGGGAGTTGGCGACTCAGATACGTAAGCAGACAGCTACTCATCGGGATAACCGCGAACATGATGATTTTGCCGATGATAGCTTATCGGCTAATAATAAATCTTGAATCACGTGCGTCAGTTTACGAGGTAGCGTGAGCTGACGCTTTCACTGTGCGAACTTTACTCCTGCAATTCAAAGGAAAAACATGTCCAGGACTCCCTATACACGGTTACGCATTGAGGGCTTCCGCAAAGCAGAGGCTTCCCTGAGACTTGAAGGAATGGACCCCAGTGGTACGCCACTGTACGAGTCCGTTAAAGCACGTATTATTTCAGGTGAACTGACGTATGAGCAGGGGCGTTCAGAGATTCTTGCATACTACACAAAAGCAGATACTACTGACGGGCCTGTGACAGTGGGAGATATGCTGGTAGAGGAATTTTTAAAACCGCTGAACATGTCTCATGATGAACTGGCGGAAGCTATGGGTATCTGCAAGCAGTGTATTGACGATATTATCTGCGGTTTGCGTCGTCTTACGGATGATGAGGCTCGCGTTCTTGCTGTCATATTTGGTACTGATGAGGATTTTTGGAGCAATCTGCAGATGTTGCAAGATCATAGGGAACAACGACGTAAGTAATTAATCTGCGTTCACCTCATGCTGCATTATGCATACCGCTCCTCAAGGGGCATAAAAGTAAGAATATTTGTTCAAAGTCATTTCTGGAACAAACTTCTCAGCAAGGGCTGGAAAAAATGTAAAAAATGTCCTCAAAATAAACGAAGCGAGTAGCATCAGTTTTCGGATTGCTATCTTGAAGTGTCAAGGAGGGATTAAATGAAAGTAAGTCGTGTAGCGATTCGGAACTTCCGTCGATTGGAAAATGTGCAGATTGACATTGAAGAGAAGGAGTCCATTTTTGTTGGTCCCAACAACAGTGGCAAAACTTCTGCCACTGCGGTTTTTCGTTGCTTTCTGGGGGGACGAGATTTCAAGATCTACGACTTTTCTGTCGCCCGGATAGCAGATTTCGACACATTTGGATTGACCGGAGATGAGACGCTCCTCCCCAAAATTAGTCTTGACCTTTGGTTCACTATCGACCCCGAAAGCATCGGTTTTGGTAGAGTTTTCAAATTATTGCCAAATCTTTCGGATTTCACGAGTGTAGGGATTAGGCTGTCGTATGAGGTCTCTGAAGTAAGGAAGTTATACGAGAATTACAAAGCTGCCTATCCTCCCAAGGAAGATGGAACGCGCTCTAAGTCGCTTTCGCAATATCTATCTATCGACGGAAATCTTGGCCGACATTTTACGGTTTGTTACTACTCACTAGACGAGAAGATTCAGGAGGGAGCACCGTCTGAGATCTTGTCGAGTTATCTTGATCCTGACGAAGGCAAACGTCTTCTTAAGCAGCTCATACGTGTTGAGTTCGTGGACGCGCAGCGCAACATTAACGATGACAACAGCAGTCGCAGTAATAGGCTCTCTTCGGCATTTGCCACCTTCTACCAAAAGAATCTTGAGCAGGTTGACCATGCCGCTGATGCTCACAGCGTAATCGATGCGAATAACAAACAGCTGACTGAACACTATGCAAAGCAATTTGCCCCACTGATCAATCTCATCAAGCGCCTTGGTGTGCCGTCAATTAATGATCGAGAATTGCAGATTATATCATCGCTTAGCCCCGAGACTGCTCTTCGGGGGAATACCGAATTGCTTTATATTGACCCTAGCCGGAAGCATGAACTACCTGAGCTCTATAACGGGCTTGGATTCAAAAATCTAATTTACATGGCCATTCAGGCGCGTCACTTCCATTCTCAATGGGTAATGACCACCGAGAACAGACCTCTGTGCCTGATGATTTTCATTGAAGAACCTGAAGTTCATCTCCATGCTCAGGTACAACAAACTTTTATATCCAACATTTGGCAGGTAATTAATCAATCCGCTGAGGTGGCTGGAGAACCGAATCTAGTACCGCAACTTGTTATAACCACGCATTCCTCGCATATCATGGAGGCTGTGGATTTTGAGAAAGTTCGCTATTTCCAGCGCTGCCAGTGTGAGGGTGAAACAGAAGCTGCTGGCATTCGCAATGCGTCAATGGTTCGGAGCCTCCGCGCTTTCCAGCCGAATGTGGAGACAATTGATGGTAAGGTTATCCCACCATCAGAATCGCTAGCCTTCCTTAAACGCTATTTACGTCTAACACATTGTGACCTATTTTTCGCCGATGCTGGCATCCTTGTTGAAGGCGCTGTTGAGAAGTTGTTAATGCCGACCATGATTGAGCGTGCTGCAGAGCGATTACGGACTGTGTATCTCACAGTTTTGGAGGTAGGGGGAGCGTATGCTCACCGTTTCGAGGGTTTGCTTAGCTTCCTTCATATTCCCTATCTTGTTATCACAGACATTGATTCAGTTTCACCTACCGGTTATCCCAAAGCCTGTCGAGCGGATGTTGCTGGAGCAAAAACGTCCAACGCGTCCCTAAAGAAACTTTGTGGGCTGACAACAATTGACCAACTGATCGCATTGACTTGCGCGCAGAAGCAACACAACGATAAGGATCGTTGCATCGCTTTTCAGACAGATGTTTTGGTCGAGGAAAATGATGCCAGCGAGATGTTACGTCCGCGCACGTTGGAAGAAGCAATTGTATATGAGAATTTTGGGCTCCTTCGATCTGGTGCTTTATCTATTGGCATTACTGTCCGAGCGTCTCTCAGCGACGCTTACCAAGATGTTTACGATAGGGTTCGGTCGGATAATTTCAAAAAAACTGATTTTGCTATGGACATCTTGGCTTGCGCTGAGCAATGGATTGTCCCTGGATATATTGCCGAAGGGTTGAAATGGCTTGAGTCGCGCCTATTACCCCCGCTACCAGTTGTGGTGGATACAGAAGCCTCTGTCGCGGCGGGAGAATAGCATGAGGACATGGATAGAAAGCGAAGCGGATATTCAAGTCCGTGCATGCATCGATGGCCATCGTAGTTTTGCAATGATAGCCGGCGCAGGCGCGGGCAAGACTAGTTCACTGGTAGATGCTCTTGGCCGGGTCCGGGATAATGAAGGGAATATCCTTAGAAAGCATGGTCAACGCATTGCTTGTATTACCTTTACCAAGCGTGCGGTTGAGGTCATCAAGAAAAGATTGGGGTTTGATGAGTTGTACCTAGTTTCGACTCTTCATGGATTTCTGTGGGGCTTGATTAGCCATTTCCACGAAAATATTCGTCAAGCGTTATATGAAAGCCGTATTCCAAATCTTATAGACAAGGCTAGGGAAGATGATAACGGTGGTAACAGCAAAAAGGCACTTAAAGCTCGCGCCAAAATAGAACGACTGACAGAACAGCTTGCCCTTCTCGAAGCAGTCAATCATTTTGACTATTCTGACACTAGCTTCAGTGATTACGAAAAAGGACAGATTGGGCATGATGATGTCATAGAAATTGCAACCTACTTGCTTGAAAATAATCAAACACTTAGACGGATCATTGGCCTACGTTTCCCTTACATCTTCGTCGACGAAGCACAGGACACATTTGAGGGAATCGTCTCAGGACTCAATCTCGTCTGTGCGGGTGATGAACTTCCTATGATTGGCTATTTTGGTGACCCCTGGCAGCAGATTTATGACCGAAGTGCCGGTGATTTTGCGCCACCAGACAAAGGTAAAGTCATCAAGAAAGCTGAAAATTTTCGCTGTTCTAAAAGCGTTATCCGACTTCTCAATGCTTATCGTGGGGATGTTGAGCAGTATGCTGCTGGCGAAAATGCTGAATGTGAAGGTAGTGTTGAATTTTTGCTAATTAAAGCAGAAGAGCCAACAGAACCACGCAGGCGCTATTCAGAAGAACAGATTGAGCGGGCGCTAGCTCGTATGGATGCTGCTGTCGAAAACTGGGGTTGGGCAGGTCGCGACGATGTCATGAAGCTCTTCCTGGCACGTCAAATGATCGCGCGACGGCTTGGCTTCGCTGATCTCAATCGCCTCTTCACTGGAGACTATGCCTCATCACGGGCTCAAGATGCTTTTGAGGAAGGGACCCATTTCCTTCTTAAACCATTTCTTTCGACGATTTGCCCTCTCATAACAGCTCAAAGCCAAGGTGACGATCGAAAAATTATTAATCTACTTCGTAGAGATAGTCCTGCTTTCGCGAGCGATGGATTAAATGCGGAAAAGTCACTGAAAGTGATGATTGAGACTTCGAGGTCTTTGGTTGAGCAGTTGCATGCTTTGTGGGATACCGAGACGATTGGAACGATCCTTCACTTTTGCGTCGAGATGCAGATAATCCAGCCCTCAGAAAGGTTGAGTGAGCATCTTGATCGTCCTCCACGTACTGAGCCTTTCAATGAGGAGCTTCACAGTTTCGACAAAGGAGATTGGCTCGCAGACTCATTTTTTAAAATGGCCACAGGGGGAGTCTCCCGCTATTTCGAATATCTTAACAACAATACCGCATATAGCACTCAACATGGAGTGAAGGGCGAGGAATATCCAAAGGTATTGGTCGTTTATGATGATGTCGAAGCAGCATGGAATCAATACAGCTTTAGTAAAACCCTAACTCCTCTCACCGCTGGGGAGCCCTCTGATCGGCAACGCTCTGTAACTCAGAAGCTCGTGTATGTCTCGTTTTCCCGTGCTGAGGAGGATCTACGTATAGTACTTTTCACAGCTAATCCAGAGGGAGCTCAAGCTGAACTAATTGAAAGTAAACTATTGTCGCCTGATCAAATACGAATTATGGCCTGAGGATTGTTATTGCCTTTTGAATGGCTTATGCAGACTTCGACCGGGGTGGGGGCAATCCAAAGCGTAAAATTGATACAAGCGGCTTATTTTTTAATTGCGTTGTCAACTGATAATTGAGGGGATTCTTCTAATCAGCGGAACTGCTTGCTGAAGCCCGCCTCGATTGCACCCCGACCGAGCTGGCCATTTTGTTGCGGTAGATGGCCACGGCCTCGGTAGATGCTGTGAGGTCGGAGGACGCCGATATAGGGCGTATATCTCTCTGATTTGAACGTGGTATTTTTCATGATTCAGCAAGCAATATGGTTGGTAACCTGCTGTTTTATAGGTTTATTTTTATATAATTTATAATAGAGTGGGAGTGACCCTATTCGCAATAAACAAACGCCCGCGTCGTAACAATGGGCTTTTGTTATTGTCGCGCTAACGGTACAGGATTTAAACATTAGGATTCGGGTTTTGGTGCGAATGCCCCAATGTAAACGTAAGGTTCAAGGTTAAACGCCTCTTTTAGCTGACGAGAATCGTACACAGTGACTTGCGGGGAGGCAGATAGCGCCGATGTCACTATGGCTAACCTCCAGTCTGGATTAAGCATCAATCCTACATTGTGTTCGTTACGCGTAAGGAAAAAACGTGGTGTAGTACCGGCGGTACCCTTAACTTCGAGATGCAGCACTGATTCGCCGCGCGTGAAGATAAAGTCATATCCGCAGGGAAGGTGTGTTGTTCGCTGGTAGCTGTAGCCTTGTTCTGTATAATATTCGATAACAGCATCTTCCGCGGCTAACTCCACGACTTTACGATGTTCAGGGGTACCAAATCCCCGAAGTGGATCGGCTTGATCCAGTTCGGGGTCAACAACACTGCATTCATTAGGGTTATGAATTGCGACTGAGGCCAAGCGATTCATTAAACTCTCAAGCCGAGCTTGAACCCTTATTTTATTCTCGGTCTTCGTCACGTCAGGGCCGTCAAGAAACGAGTATTTCCCCTGTTTTACGGATGGATCCGAGAACGGCAGAATTCGCTCCTCGGGCGGGATGAAGTAAGCGGAATTACTGGTTATGCAATATGACCAATCATAAGCAGGATGAGGGAAAATTTGCTGTCGCGGATCGGTGCTATTGGGGCGGGTTATCCACTCACCATGAAGCGTTGCGTTTTCGTACCAACCAACTACGTGTATGCCTGGAGTGGTCGGATTTTTTGCCAAGCATACAACCGTCCATCCTTCTGCGTCGTCGTGATAAGGTGCGTAGTTACCTCCTTGTGGTGGTACATAGCAGTAGTAAGTCCCATCGATATCTGGCATAAAGTTGTAGGCTTCGTGACCTCGCCCGTCATTTTCCGTCCCTCTGTTTTTATTTAGCCAAGCAAAGTTACCAGCAATGTCGCCACCTCGATAATATTTTGACCACCCAAATTTAACCCACAATATCTTGTTCATGTAATGCCGTTCCTTTGGGCTAGTTTTTTTGAATTTTTGCCATCGAGAAAATCGTGGAATGGCGATCGGGCCTAAGTCGCCGACAGAAAATTTCCTCATAAGCCGGGTATTTTAGGTTTGTGGACTTCGGCCGGGGTTAAAAAAGGCTTTGATGACTCCAGAAAGTGAGCCCGGCGATGGTGCCGATGAACACTAACGCCAAGCCATACAGTCCGACCAGGAGGCGGCGCTGCTCGCGGCGAAGGCGTATTTCGCCATTGCTCTGTTCATTGCGTAAGGCATGCAGCCCTGCTTGGTGCTCGGCCCGCTCCAGCTGTCGTTCGTTGCGTTCGTTAAGCAGTGTTTGGGCCTGTTCGGTCAGCACTTCGCGCAATTCCGAGAGCTGCCGATCTAGGTCGCGGAGCTTATCTTCCTGCTGCTGCGCTTGGAGGACCAAGTCGGCATCGAGTCGTTCTATCTGGCGTGTGGCTTCGCTGCTCTGTTCGTTGAATGTAGTGAGCAGACCTTGCTCGACAGTCTGGAGGCGTTTTCCCAGGGTTGAGTCGACTACTTGCTGCAACTGCGTGAGGCGCTGTTCTAGGGAACTCGCCTGCTCATCGAGGACTTCTCGGAGCAACTGCTGCTGTTCATCCAGTACGCCTTGCACCTGATGCATGCGATTGTCGAAGTCTGCCAGCAGACTATCCCGGGTTTCCATTACTTCTTTGGCGATGCTGATCAGTATTTCGCCGTGTTCGTCGGTCAGCCCCTGGACTTTCAACAGGTCGGTGACGTATTGGCGCAAGTGTGCTGCTTGGTGCTTGATCTCGGCTTGGTGCTGTTCGAGAAGTATGTTCTGTTGGGCCAGTTCCTCGGCTTTGACATCCAAGGCCTTCTGCTGGTCGGCCAGTTGTCCCTGCTGCTCAGTCAGTTGCTGGGCCTGCAACGAGCTGATCACCATCAATTGGGCGAGAGTTTTGGCAAATTCCGCCTGCACTTCCTGGGCGTCGAGCTGGGCGTTCTTCAGTTCGCCGTGATTGAACAGTCGGCCGAGAAAGCTACGCTGCTCGTGTTCGTCGCGGACCTGCTTGAAATCGTCGAGGCGCTTGAACGTGCTGTGGAACTTCTTGTAAACCTCAGCGATGTCTATCTGGGCGAGCAGGTCTTCGCTGGGAACGGTGCTTGCAAGTTGGGCAATGACCTTGGACATCCCTTATGTTTCCTTCCTGACCTGCTGAAGCAACAAACCGAGGCGTTCGTTAAACTGTTTCTTGCTATCGATGGTTTGGGATAACGAGGCGATAGTCTCCGCCTGTTCTCCTATGGCGCCTTGCGCGTGCTGCACTGAGGCTTGCGCGGCCTCGGTTGCCTGATCGAAGCGCACGGAGATGCGCTGATTTAGCTGGACCATCATCCGGTAGCGCGCCGAAAGTCGAAATTGAAGCTCTACCTGTTCGATCATGCGCTCGCCCAGTTCGGCGGTGGCTTGCAGGGTATCGATCTGCACGTTAATGAAATCAGTGCCCTTATCCAGCATCCAATCGATAAGCGAGTCGATGGCGTACATAAGCAGAGCGTTGGCGAGGCCGGTCATCAGGCCGGTTAGCACAGGGGTGATCGTTCCGGCGAGCGGTGCGAGCACAGGGATACCTACGATGAAGGTGTTAACCGATTGCTCCAAGAGCATGCCGGCACCCAAGGTGAACAGGCCGGCCAAGCTCTTGCTGACCGCCCGCATAACCTCGGTGCCGGACATTTCCTTGGGTGGCCAGAGCAGTAGCTTGAGGGCCTTGAACAGTTCCTGCATGCCTTCTCGGATGATGGTTACAACCTTGGCCGATGTGGTGATGAGGTTGTTGATTAGGAAGGTCAACAGGTTGCTCACAAGACCTTGAAGGCCGCCCTCGAAGAAAGCATCGAAAGCTGCCTTAAACTTGCTCTGAACGCGCTTCAACACACGCTCAACCGCTGCCACCACGCGGTCGAGCAGGGGCTGCTGATCGTCACGCTGGCTGACCACCTTGTGCACTTCGACGAAGCTGCCGTTGACCACCTCGAATAACAGCACTCCCATTGCCCTGCGCAGGCCGGTCTTGCCGAATTCCTTCGCGCCTGTAATGCCCAGCTCCTTGCCGTGGTATATCAAGCGGTCTTTGGTGTCGGGCTGATGCTGATCGATGGCGGCGCGAGCCTTGTCGATCAGCGGCTTGGTAATGGATTCGTCGTAACCGTTTTCGGCAGAGAGTGCGGTCTCTGCGGCGGTATCACTCTTTTCTCGGTTATTTTCAAAGGTGGTGAAATGCAGATTGTCTTTTTCCGAGGCCAACGCCTTGCGTTGCTCCGGAGTAAGCATCCAGGCACCTTTTTTGTGTGCCTGCTTCAGGGGGATGGTGTGATCCAGCTCGGCATTCATCACCAGCTTGCCATTTGACTTGGCGGTTCGCTTGGTCGGTGCCTTTTCATTGGTGTATGTGTCGATGAATGTTTGTGAGTTCATCGTGCCGTCCTTCACCGCATCCTTCATTTTCTGCTTTCTCGCGGCGGAGTAATCGTAGTCGGCTTTACGATCATAGTGCTCGGATGCCTTGGCGTAGATGTCTTGGTTAGCATTGTGCTGGGTGGTGACGTTGCCACCATTAATATCCGAGAACATTGCTGGGGTTAATCCGAAAGGGCCGACCACTTGTTGCAGTGCTTCTTCGCGGCAGCGGTTAAGCAGCTCTTGTAGGCGCTTGTCCTTCAGTGTCTCGCGTTCGGAGCGAGCGCCAACGGGCCTCTGTAATTGGCGCTGGTCAGCATCGACCACGGAACTGAGTAGGGCATCGAGATTGGCGGTGAGCAGCGGATCCACTTGCAGGGTCGGTTGGGAGGTCATTGAGCAGTCCTTGTCGAAAGAAGTCTGCGTAACAGGTAAAAACGGTTCTAATACTATTAGACCACTGTTGGTTGACTAAGCACAAGCCGAAGATCTAGGTGTCTGCAGATCCCGAAAGTTAGAATCGACTTAAGGCCTATCGCAGGCTGACATTAACTTTGAATACATTATGTAGGGTTCTTTTAAGTGCTCTGTTTTGGGCCATGCTCTACTCCGGTTGGACTGATGCAGTTTTTTTCAGGTCACCGGCGACTACCCATCAGCTAGTTGGATAACTATTGTTTCTCGTGGGAGTGTTCTTTATTGGGAGGTATCACCCCAGTGCGGAATGGCTAAGCGTGGCTCATCGACTATTCCCGATTGGATTGAGAATCCTTCGATACTTATTTCAGGATGCGGGCAGTATCAAGGTGATTGAGGTTTCGCAGGGCGCTATAGGCGCATCAGAAGGTTTGCTTGGTCAATTTGAGTACGTACTTCAGACTAGTTTGGCATAATCTGCGATATTTAAAGAATAATGCGTTGAGATGTTAAATGGTACTTTTCATGGTCTTTTTTTTTGTCCTATCCATGAACGCCAATTTTACTGGGTTTTACCTACTCATTGATAATCGATTGGGGCATGAGCGCACAGCATTTATATTTGGCCATGACCCGCGGATCAATGAAGTTGGTTGTGTGTAGCGCCAGCCCCATATTGGGCTAGCGGGAGGGAAATATGGCAAGAGAGAACAAGTTTGTAAGCTCGGGCGGTGCAAAAGATACGCCGCCTTGGAAGCTCATGGAGATGATCGTCGAGGACGTGATCACAGCGAAGACGATGACCTTTGCACAATGGCATGCGCTCAGTGAAAACCCCTTCGCTCCGCTTGCCATTCCGGTGTCGCAAGGCCGTCAGTATCGGGTCACGCAAGCCGGCGTGGACGCAGCTCACTTGCTGTCGCAGCAAAGCTGGAAATCACGCGAAGCCCTGCGCCAGACGATTGATCGGGTGACCTTCACGAAGCTCTCGTTCCTGGCCATCGGGGACACGCTTCTAGACTGCCAATCGCGCCTTCCAACAGTACCGGATGGCCAGAATGAGCATGACGTGCTGCTCGGTGACGATTTTTATACGGTGCTTGCCGACGACTACCAAGTGCGCTTGCAGCAGTTGGCCGCCAGCGCGAGTCCCGACGTCGACCGGCATATCCCTTGCCATCTGTTTCACTCCGATCAAGCCGTGCCGGCATTCGCCGTGGGGCCGGTACGATTCCTGCCGAGAGCGGAATGGCTCGATTCCTTTGTCAAAGACTCGGAGGTCCGCGAGCTCGTCCGCCAAGTGGAGGACCGTGAACTGGATATGAAGGAATTGACCGCCCGATCAGCTGCAGACGAGGGTGGCCGCTATGCATTGCATGCGTTGGACGTACTGCATACGCTGCGCCATTACAGCTGGGTAGCGACCATACGTATGGACGGGCATGAGCATACGCGGTCTCATTTCAAGGCGTCGGTGGTGGTGGGGCTTGCGATTGACTCAATCGGACTGAGGTTCCAGGTTGAGGATGCGCGACGATTTACGAAAGCTGGCCGGCAGCATCTTTTTGCAGAGGACCGGTTCGCGACCACGTTGGACGGCCGGATATTGCGTGGATCGAGCGTACAGATGCCTGGCCTTGGCGGACGCCCCGGTGCACTAGCTGCCAAGATGGCGGGTGAGCAATCTTTCCTGGATGCCGCCGGGTGCATCTTGCAGCACTACGCCGATGGGCGACGAACCGGACATGCGCTGCATCTCGTCGAACGTTGGGCCAACGCGTTGTATTGGGTCGGTGAAGCTCGTCGCGAAGCTTCAGACTTCATGGCCGTTGTGGACTATGGTTGCGCCGCCGACGCACTTTCCGGTGCTGGGGGAAGCGCCAAGGACATGACTGCCTTCGCCGAGACCGCGCTCAAGCCTGAGGATGAGCCTGTGCCTGAGGGCGCGCTCACGGTGGATACCGCTGTTCACAAGGTTTATCGAGAAGGCCGCAACAAGCTTGCCCACGGCGAAATGTCGGGACTGCTGGAGGATCTAGCAGAGCCGCGCGCGGTCGGTGAGGCGCTGCTATCGGCGCTGTTCGATGTTGTGACGCCGGTGCTGGCTGATCTGTTGCGGAACGAGCCGAACCTTCCGAAGCTTGATGAGAAGAGGGCCTATCGTCTACTTGAAGCAAAACTGGCAGCGCGAAAAGCAAGCGCTTGACTTGATGCCCTAGTCGTGAGAAATGTGAGGACACGCATCAGTTTTGGCAAAAATTATTGTACCGCTACCAGTGCCTCGGCACTGGAATATTCATGGAGGGAGTATGCAAATTCGATTTCAAGGTGAGGATGATCTGGAGCAGGCGCTTCATGAAATTCATCGACGAGCCTGCGAGTATGAGGGGCCCTTAATGCACCAATTTATAGAGTTGGCCAGGATCAGTGCGCCGGTCGAGCCGGATGAGCCCCTTAGAGAGGCACCCTTGGATGGAACGCAACATGATGGTGTTGCGGCAGATGCCAAGCTTCGGGAGATCAAAGAGCGATTTGAAGAAGCCCTGTCGTTGTTGATGGTCCTCGCTTTCCCGGTGCACAGCGGAACCGAACAAGTCGTACGCGATGAACTCAATCAGGCACTGGGGCACGAGCAGCAGATCGACTCCCTAAAGATGCGCGTCGGGAACAGAAAACTCAGCTTACGAAGTAAGTTGGGACGACGCCCGACGAAACAGCAAGTCGCACTGCGAAATGCATTGCTCGAATTTCTCCCCCGACAGACCCTAGAGGAACTATGAGTAATACAACTGCCGCAACGTCAGGCACCAAGAAAAAGACGAAGCAGCCAGCGCCGTCGGACCTAGTTAAAGCCGTAGGTACGCTCTTTGACATTGCGGCAAAGGCGTCGTCGCCCCTTCAATTGCAAGCAATGACCCGAGACAAGTTATACGAAATGCTGGTCCTGGCTCGAATTCTGAGAGCCTTTCGGCGTGCGCATCCCAAAGGTTCAATCATTCACCAGCCGCCGTCTAAGGGAGGTAAACCGTCGGAGGTGATCGTGGCAAGCAAGCCCGCCCTGGCCGATCGCAAGCGGTTCTCGCACTTTGATCTGCTCGATGCCGCTGGCACCAACTTGGGCGAAGTGTGGACCTCGGTCGAATTTGAATCATTGAGTTGGGATCGTTGCGGTGGGGCACCCGGTAAGGCCCCTCGCGAAGCACGGCACGAACTCGACGTTTGTGTTCTAGAGCCAAAATCAGGTGAACGCCCAGCACATTTTCAGGTCTATGCAGGAATCAGTTGCAAGGACGTTCGTATGTCATCAAAAGAGAATGTGCGAGAAGCGTTGGGGTTACGTCGAGAGACTGCGCTGCTTCGGAATTCAGTCCCAAGCCACACCCCATGGCTGGTGCAGTCGGTCCCCGCAACTCCTTGTTCACCAATCTTTCTGGTGAGCTCCGACTTAGGGGTCAGGAAATACGCTTCACCTGTTGACGAAATGGGTGTTTACATTAGATTCGTGCGTCGGCCCTGGGCAGCAGAATCGTGAGGAATGGTATTTTTCATGGCATCTATGTAATTGAAATATATAAGTTGTTGATTTTAAATCAATTTAATTAATAATCAATCATCGAGTGGGAATGATTTAACGTCTGGCAACATCCAATCCCAAAATGCCCGCAACACTGCGGGCTTTTTTTTGGATTGAGCAGGTCATAGAGACGTTGTCAGCCACCATGTATAGCGGCAGTT
>Ga0153936_100291_pt1 | contig 13735 bp, 15 predicted proteins | sample TSNJ020MetaG_FD_102272 | JGI IMG/M metagenome (GOLD analysis project Ga0153936, IMG submission 102272) | Attine ant fungus gardens microbial communities from New Jersey, USA - TSNJ020 MetaG | ecosystem: Host-associated > Fungi > Mycelium > Unclassified | place: USA: New Jersey, Wharton State... | reverse complement strand
GGCGGAGTTTTGACTCAACCTCCTAACAGATATTCTTTATATGAAAAATATTTATTACCGGTTAATCATACGCGATTTTTTTGCCGCTGCCTCGTCGCATCAGCGTTTAGCAACCGGCGTCTGCCTTTGCCAGGACAACGGCCCCTGCCCTTAAGCCTGACTTCCCCGCTCCCAGGCCGATGGTTTAAAACTGATAATGAAAAAAGGCAAGCCAGAGGCTTGCCTTATTCTAAACGCCTGACGAATTAGTGATTACGGATCCACTCATCCATTTCAGTTTTCAGGTTATCAGACTTGGTACCGAAAATAGCCTGTACGCCTGAACCAGCAACCACCACACCTGCCGCGCCCAATTTTTTTAAGCCCGCCTGGTCGACTTTGCTGATATCCGCCACGCTCACACGCAGACGAGTGATACAGGCATCAAGGTTAGTAATGTTGTCTTTACCACCGAATGCTGCAACCAGCTCCGGCGCCATGTCACTGTTAGCCGCTGCTTTTGCATTTTCAACGGTGTCTTCACGTCCTGGTGTTTTCAAGTCTAATGCCTTAATCAGTACACGGAAAATAGTGTAATAAACAACCGCGTAACCGGCGCCCACAATCGGGAACAACCACAACCGGCTGCTATTACCAGAAAGAATAATAAAGTCGATTAAGCCATGGGAGAACGAAGTACCGTCGCGCATACCCAGCAGAATACAGATTGGGAATGCCAGTCCTGCCAGCACCGCATGGATAAAGTAGAGAATCGGTGCAACAAACATGAACGAGAATTCAATCGGCTCGGTAATACCGGTTAAAAACGAGGTCAGCGCAGCGGAAATCATGATACCGCCGACTTTAGCCCGGTTTTCAGGTTTTGCCGAATGCCAGATAGCAATTGCCGCCGCAGGCAGACCGTACATTTTGAACAAGAACCCGCCTGACAGCATACCCGCCGTAGGGTCGCCTGCCATATAGCGAGGAATATCGCCATGGAAGGTTTGTCCAGCCGCGTTGGTAAACTCCCCGATTTGCATCTGGAAAGGAACGTTCCAGATATGGTGTAAGCCAAAAGGTACCAGGCAGCGTTCAACAAACCCATAGATGCCAAAAGCAACAACCGGATTCTGGTAAGCAGCCCATTCTGAGAAGGCGTGAATTGCCGCGCCAACCGGTGGCCAGATAAAGGATAAGACGATGCCCATCGCAATGGCGCAAAGGCCAGAAATGATAGGCACAAAGCGCTTACCGGCAAAAAAGCCCAAATACTCAGGCAATTTAATCCGATAGAAGCGGTTAAACATATAAGCACTGATCGCCCCGGCGAGAATACCGCCGAGTACCCCGGTATCCGCCAGATGCCGTGACTCAATTTCCGCCGACGGCATATGCATCACCAGGGGTGCAACCACCATCATGGTTTTCACCATAATGCCATAGGCGACAACCGACGCGAGGGCGGCGACGCCGTCGTTATTGGTAAAACCTAAGGCGACACCGATGGCAAAAATCAGCGGCATATTAGCAAAAACCGAACCACCGGCTTCGGCCATCACATGGGAAACCACCAACGGCAGCCATTGGAAATTGGCCGACCCAACACCGAGCAAAATACCCGCTATCGGTAATACCGATACGGGTAACATCAGCGATTTACCGACCTTTTGCAGATTGGCAAATGCATTTTTCAAAATCATTTAGTGTGCTCCTGAGTAGAGATTTATTTCACTATTAAATCGATAAGGCCGGGGAAAAAATTGCCCCACTTTATTCAGGACCTCTTTGTGTCCCTTGATTTATTACGAACGGTAAAATAATTAGCGATCTTTTTGTTTGATGGTAGTCACAATTTCTCTTTATACCCACTAAAAACATCCATTAATGAATAAATTGTAACCTGTATGTTGACAAAAAAAGCGCCAGTCAGACGAAACCCGTCCGATAACAGGCGCTTTATAAACCATTTATTACGAAGCTTGAAATAAAAAGAACGAAGGGATCAGGACTCCGGTAAGGTCACATGAAACAGATTGGCAAAATTACGGGTCGTTGCCGCCGCCAGCTCCCCGGTGGAGACGCCCTTTAAGACAGCAACATATTCAGCCACATCCCGCACCATTGCCGGTTGGTTCTCTTTCCCCCGGTGCGGAACCGGCGCCAGATAAGGCGAGTCTGTTTCTACCAGTATTCTGTCCAGCGGAACATAACGGGCAACCTCGCGCAGGGCCTCAGCATTACGAAAAGTAATAATCCCGGAAAATGAGATGTAAAACCCCATATCCAGTAACGCCTGAGCGGTGTCCCGGTCTTCGGTAAAGCAATGCAATACCCCGCCGCAGTCCATCACCTGCTCTTCACGCAATATGGCCAGCGTGTCTGCCCTGGCATCCCGGGTATGGACAATAACCGGTTTGTTTAGCTCGCGGCCGACCTGGATATGATAGCGGAATGAGGTTTGCTGCTGAGCTTTTGTTTCCGGGGTATAAAAGTAGTCCAGCCCGGTTTCACCGAGGGCGATAACTCCGGGCTCGGCAGCCAGACGTCTTAGATTGTTAATATCATAAGCTTCATCCTGATGCAGGGGATGAACGCCACAGGAAAAAGCCACATTATCCCGCTCACCAATTTGCTGGCGCATTTTTTGGTAGCCATCAAGGGTGGTCGCCACCGCCAGGCAATATTTCACATCCCGGGCGGCGGCTTTCGCCAGCACATCGTCAACGCTTGTGTGCAAAGCGGAATAATCAAGGCTATCAAGATGGCAATGAGAATCGACCAAAAACATATTAATACTCTTAAAAAGGGTAGGAAGGAGGGGTAGCACCCGGTTGCATCAACCGTTCCCAGTGCAGTAATTTTTCAGTGAGTAACAATTCGCGATTTACCCCGATAACATTGCGCAGCGTCTCGCGGCAGCTAAACCAGTCTTTAAGCAGGTGCGCCAGCAGCCCGGGGGAAATCAGCCGGGACAGGCTGACCACCAGCGACAGTCTGTCATTATTGGTTAGCCATTGGGTTGCCCCCTGCTGATACTTTCCGGCATCGACTAACAATGTGCATAGCCAGTGTATCGCCCCTGGCGCCTCATCATGGTTAAGCTCGGGCAAGAGGCTCAGCAGGTCACCGCTTTCACAGGCTCGCGCCAGCGCATCACAGAGTTTATGCCGTAAAGACCAGCGCTCAGGGGCCAGCAGGTGCAGTGCCGCCGCAGGAGAGCCGCTACTGAGTCGCAGCGCCGCCAGCAAATCCTGCCGGTTCTGATCGCTTTTTCGCCCAAGCCAGGCCAGGGCAAAGGACTCATCCGGGGGAGCAAGATACCAGGTCAGACAGCGGCTGCGCAGCGTGGCGGGAATATGGGCCGCATCACGGCAGGTCAGAAAAAACCAGGTATTGGCCGGCGGCTCTTCCAGGGTTTTCAGCAAGGCATTGGCCGCCGCCTCAGTGAGCTTTTCAGCATCAGACAGGCGCACCACTTTATTGCCCCCTTGCTGGGCATGACCATAGAGCTTTTCGGTTATATCACGAATAGCGTCAATTCCGATGGCCGACTTGCCCTTCTCCAGGCCAAGCTGATAGCTATCGGGATGGGTTCCCGCCTGCATAAGCAGGCAGCTATGGCAATGCCCACAGCTTTTATGCCCCTCGGGCTGCTGACACATTAGCCAGCGGCTTATGGCATAGACCAGGGTGTCCTCCCCCATCGCGGGCAGGGCGTGTAACAGTAAAGCATGATGCCCACGGCCCGCCTGATATTGACCGATCAGCTGCTCAAAGGGGGCTCGAAGCCAGGGATACCATTCCATCACTGCTGTTCCGCATACCAGGCTTCAACCTGGTGACGAATCGCGGCCGAGACCTCCTTTAGAGGACGGGTGGCATCAATCACTTTTATCCGGTTATCTCCCTTAGCCAGTTCCAGGTAGCGCGCCCGGGTACGATTAAAGAAATCAAGGGACTCCTGCTCAATTCTATCCAGCTCGCCCCGGGCTCTGGCCCGGGCGAGCCCCACTTGCGGGGTGACATCAAGGTAGAAGGTTAAGTCAGGGTAAAAATCAGCGAGGACAGTATTGCGCAGCGCCTGGAGCAGTTCGGCGTCAATGCCGCGGCCCCCGCCCTGATAGGCCTGGGTTGAAAGATCGTGTCTATCCCCTATCACCCAGCTTCCCCGGGCAAGGGCCGGTTTAATCACCGTTTCCACTAACTGCACCCGGGCGGCATAGAACATCAGCAGCTCCGCCTTGTCGGTGACTTTTTCCTCACCAATCCCCTTATTATTTAAGGTCAGCTCACGCAGACGCTCGGCAAGCGGCGTACCGCCCGGCTCACGGGTAAAGGTGAAATCGCTAATCCCAAGGCGCTTCAGAGTATCGACCACCACGCGATGTGCATTGGTTTTACCCGCTCCTTCAAGTCCCTCAATAACGATAAATTTACTGTCCATTTTTGTCCCTGAGTGATTTGATATAAACCTGCACCGCTTTATTATGATTGGTCAGGTTAGTACTGAATGTGTGCCCGCCTTTGCCATCGGCCACAAAGTAAAGATAGGGCGTGTCTGCCGGATGTGCGGCAGCCAGCAACGATGCCTTACCCGGTACGGCGATAGGCCCCGGCGGCATACCGTTTATCACATAGGTATTATAGGGCGTCGGCGTTTCCAGGTCTTTGCGGGTTAGCTTCCCGGTATATTGCTCGCCCATACCATAGATAACCGTCGGATCGGTTTGCAGCCTCATCCCGGTACGCAGGCGGTTCATAAAGACCGAAGCAATGGTATCCCGCTCGCTGGCGATAGCCGTTTCTTTTTCAATAATTGAGGCCATTGTCAGTAGGTCATTTTCCGTCTGATAAGGCAGCCCTTCCCTTCGCCCTTGCCATACCTGATTGACGGTATCCACCATTTTTTGATGGGCACGCTTTAAAATAGCAACATCGGTAGTATGGGCGGTATAAAGCCAGGTATCCGGGTAAAACCAGCCTTCCACCCACTCAGGATGGGCTAAATTTAAGGCACTGGCGACCGTACTATACTGGTCATCTTTAAGGGTGTGCTCAATAAACGGAGCTTCACGCAGTTGCGCCAGTAAATCGCTCAGGCGCATACCTTCCACAAAACGAATGGGGAACTGGGCCTCTTTGCCGCTGGCAAACAGTTGCATCATCTCGCTAACATTCATGCCAGGGGTTAGCCGGTAGGTCCCGGCCTTAAACTGGGCGAGGGATGGCTCAAGTTTTAATAACCACTGAAAGACGCGCGGGCGGGTTATCAGCTTCTCTTCATAGAGCTGGCTGCCCAGCGCCAGACGGCCGGTACCGGCTTTCAGCGTAAAGAAGGTTTCCTGTTTTATATCAATCGGGCTCTGGGCCAATTGTCTGACTTTGTAAAAGGTGTATCCCGCGGTCAGTGCCAGGACGATAAGCACAAGCAGGAGTAAACGAAACAGGTTTTTCATCGGCAATCAGCTACTCACAAAATGGGGCCAAAAATTGATACAGGCTACGTTCAGAATAATGCCACGCCTGAGCCTGGTTAACCGGAATTATCGGCATCAGGGCATTACAGATAATCACTTCATCCGCCTGGGCAAGGGTACTTAGCGGTTCACGTACCTGCTGACACGACCAGGGGCTATGCTCAAGACAGGCAATTATCCGTTGACGCATCGTGCCATTGACGCCTGACTGGTCGACAAAAGGGGTAAATACACGCTGCCCTTTGCGCCAGAATAAATTTGCCGTACAGCATTCCACCAGGCTCCCATCACTGTCAACCACCAGGGCTTCATCCGCCCCTGTCTGCTCAAGATGTCTGCGAATAAGTACCTGTTCCAGACGGTTAAGGTGCTTAATGCCAGCCAGCAAGGGGTTTTTACCCAATGAAACCGGACTGGCCGCCAGGCTAATACCCTGACTGCGCCAGCGCGCATAGTGCTCAGGCATCGGCGAAACGGAAAGCAGGCGGCTTGGTAAGCCGGTGTGGCTGGGGCTGTAGCCGCGCCCGCCGTTACCCCGTGAAATAATCACCTTAAGCACGCCCTGCCCCTGACTGGCGGCAATATTGTCAATTTCATCGGCCAGTCCCTGCCAGTCAACGCCCGCTATCCACAGTGCTTTACAGGCCTCAGCTAAACGCCGCAGATGGTCATCAACAAAGCGCACTTTGCCGCCAATAATGCGGGCGGTGGTAAAGCATCCATCGCCAAACTGAATGGCTCTATCCTGGGCATTAAGTGAAGTTTGCCATTGGCCGTTAATTAAGAACATTCCAGGCCCTCAGAGGGGGATACAAAGGTGGATTGAGGGAAAAGCCGGGCATACAGAGTCGGGCCGTCCCTGTGGGATACTGACAAAACGCGTGGCTTCTCGTCCTGCCTTTACTCGCTAAGCCTGCCCGGTGACAATTTGGCACCTCGCCCATAACGGGCAGAAACAGCCCCCAGGCCACAGCAAGCAATAAAGGGCTCCGTGGAGCCCTTCAGATTGCCCGCCGGATGGGAAGAAATCGTCTCTCCCTATCCGGCGCTATCAGCAGAAAATCAATAAATTGATTTTTTGTTGATACCGGCAGGCGTTAAATAACCAATACCGGTATCACCTGGTCTGGGAACTGAACGGGCAGATGGGCCCTTTCACTCCCCGCACTAGATTTTTTTGAAAATCAGCGAGCCGTTGGTGCCACCAAAACCGAAGGAGTTACACAGGGTATACTCCAGGCCAGAAACCTGGCGAGCCTCATGAGGAACGAAATCTAAATCGAATCCTTCATCAGGATTATCGAGATTGATTGTCGGAGGAACGGCCTGATCCCGCAGGGCAAGAATGGTGTAGATGGACTCTACCGCACCCGCAGCACCTAACAGGTGGCCGGTCATCGATTTAGTTGAGCTCACCAGAACACGTTGGGCATCGGCACCAAAGATAGCTTTAACCGCCTGGGCTTCTGCTTTATCCCCTGCCGGGGTTGAGGTGCCATGGGCGTTAACATAGCCAACTTTACCCGCATCAATACCGGCATCACGTAGCGCATTTTCCATAGCCAGCGCCGCACCCGCACCGTTTTCTGGTGGGGAGGTCATATGGTAGGCATCGCTGCTCATACCAAATCCGACAATTTCAGCATAGATTTTAGCGCCACGCTTTTTAGCATGTTCATACTCTTCGAGTACGATAACCCCGGCGCCGTCACCCAGGACAAAACCATCCCGGTCACGATCCCATGGGCGGCTGGCCGCTTGCGGATTGTCATTGCGTGTGGAAAGGGCACGAGCCGCGCCAAAACCACCCACGCCAAGCGGCGTACTGGCTTTCTCGGCACCACCGGCAAGCATTGCATCGGCATCGCCATAGGCAATGATGCGCGCAGCCTGACCAATGTTATGCACGCCAGAGGTACAGGCCGTGGCAATAGAAATACTCGGACCACGCAGTCCCAGCATAATGGTTAGGTGTCCTGCCACCATGTTAACGATGGTAGAAGGCACGAAAAAGGGGCTAATTTTACGAGGACCACCATTGACTAAAGCCGCATGATTTTCTTCGATAAGACCCAACCCACCAATACCGGAGCCAATAGCGGCACCAATACGGGAAGCATTCTCTTCCGTTACTTGAAGGCCAGAATCCTGCATGGCCTGCCAGCCCGCAACAATTCCATATTGAATGAAGGCATCCATTTTGCGCTGTTCTTTACGCGAAATGATGTCATCACAGTTAAAATCCTTTACTAAGCCAGCAAATTTAGTTGCATAGGCGCTAGTATCGAAATGGTCGATCAGGCTGATGCCACTCTGACCGGCAAGGAGAGCTTTCCAGGTAGACTCTACGGTATTGCCGACAGGAGACAACATGCCCAGTCCGGTCACAACTACACGACGCTTAGACACGTTTGTCCTCCAGGGAGGGAAAAAGTACTAGTGGGATAATTCAGATAAAACACAGGCGGTCGAATGACCGCCTGGAGATGCTCACTTACGCCTGGTGACCGTTGATGTAATCAATGGCAGCCTGAACGGTGGTGATTTTCTCAGCTTCTTCGTCCGGAATCTCAGTATCAAACTCTTCTTCCAGAGCCATTACCAGCTCAACAGTGTCAAGAGAATCGGCGCCCAGGTCCTCAACGAAGGAAGCTGAGTTGGTCACTTCTTCCTGCTTAACACCCAGTTGCTCACCAATAATTTTCTTAACACGTTCTTCGATAGTGCTCATACTCTTAAATTTCCTATCAAAACTCGCTTACGCGATGGTTTTCGTAGTGTATAAAATGTTGAAAAAGATGCAACTAAATCCCGGCTGGTCAAACCACGATTTTACGCTATTTTGCGGGTATTCGCCCAAATAACGCAAATATTTTTCACCGTGATTAAACCATAACCATTCCACCATTGACGTGCAGGGTTTCACCAGAGATGTAACCTGCCTCGTCAGAGGCTAAAAATGCAACAGCGCTGGCGATTTCTTTTGCGTCACCTAAGCGACCCGCTGGAACTTGCGCCAGAATACCCGCGCGCTGTTCATCTGAAAGCGCACCTGTCATGTCGGTCTCAATAAAACCCGGAGCCACGACATTCACTGTGATACCGCGCGAAGCAACTTCCCGCGCCAGTGATTTACTGAAGCCGATCAAACCCGCTTTCGCCGCAGCGTAGTTGGCCTGACCCGCATTTCCCATGGTACCGACCACAGAACCGATAGTGATAATGCGACCATGACGTTTTTTCATCATAGCGCGCATTACCGCTTTTGACAGACGGAAAACCGAAGATAAATTGGTTTCAATAATATCGTTCCATTCATCGTCTTTCATACGCATAAGCAGATTGTCACGAGTGATACCGGCATTATTAACCAGAATATCCACATCGCCAAACTCTTTACGAATGCTGTCCAGCACGGAGTCAATAGACTCCTGGTCTACGACATTAAGCTTAAAGCCTTTGCCGTTAGCCCCTAAATAATCACTGATGGCCTGCGCACCGCTATCGCTGGTGGCTGTACCAATGACTTTCGCACCGCGTGCGGCTAACGTTTCAGCAATGGCCCGGCCAATACCGCGGCTTGCTCCGGTAACCAGCGCAATTTTTCCTTCAAAACTCATGGTATTCCTCGTGTTATTGCGAAAGCGCCGCTGACAGCGCAGCAGGCTCATTAATCGCGCTGGCTGTCATGCTATCAACAATACGTTTTGTCAAACCGGTTAACACTTTACCCGGTCCCACTTCCAGCAGCTGGCTAACGCCCTGCTGGCTGATAAATTCTACCGAACGGGTCCACTGCACCGGGCTGTAGAGCTGGCGAACCAGCGCGCTACGAATTGCCTCTGGCGCCGTTTCACATTGTACGTCAACGTTATTGACGACGGGAACCTGCGGGGCATGAAAAACAATGTCCTCAAGGGCAACCGCCAGTTTTTCCGCCGCCGGCTTCATCAATGCACAGTGCGATGGCACGCTGACCGGTAACGGCAGCGCACGCTTAGCCCCTGCTGCTTTACAGGCAGCCCCTGCCCGCTCGACAGCCGCTTTATTACCGGCAATGACCACCTGGCCTGGTGAGTTAAAGTTCACCGGCGCAACCACTTCGCCCTCGGCTGACTCTTCACAGGCTTTGGCGATTTCAGCATCCCCTAAACCGATAATCGCCGACATCGCACCGGTGCCTTCCGGCACCGCTTCCTGCATCAGTTTACCGCGCAGTTCAACCAGGCGCACGGCATCGGCAAAATCGATAACACCGGCACACACCAGGGCTGAGTATTCCCCCAGGCTATGACCGGCCATCAGCGCCGGGGTTTTACCGCCCTTTTGCTGCCAGACACGCCACAGCGCGACAGAAGCGGTCAACAGAGCTGGCTGTGTCTGCCAGGTTTTATTCAGCTCTTCCGCCGGGCCTTGCTGGGTTAACGCCCACAGGTCGTAACCCAGCGCATCAGAGGCTTGCCTGAAGGTCTGTTCAATAATCGGGTTTTCTGCCGCAAGGTCAGCCAGCATACCTACTGCCTGAGAGCCCTGTCCTGGAAACACCATAGCAAATTGCGTCATTGTGAAAATTCCTTTAATCAAAAACGAACCAGCGCTGAGCCCCAGGTGAAGCCGCCACCGAAGGCTTCAAGCAGCACCAGCTGACCACGCTTAATGCGACCGTCACGTACCGCTTCATCCAGTGCCGCAGGCACCGATGCCGCAGAAGTATTCCCGTGTTTGTCGAGGGTCACAACCACATTTTCCATTGGCATACCCAGCTTTTTTGCCGTGGCGCTAATAATGCGCAGGTTTGCCTGGTGTGGCACAAGCCAGTCCAGCTCAGAACGGTCGAGGTTGTTGGCACTCAGCGTTTCTTCAACAATGTGCGCCAGCTCAGTCACCGCGACTTTAAAAACTTCATTACCTGCCATGGTCAGATGGATATTATTATCAGGATGCAGACGATCGGCATTCGGTAACGTCAGCAATTCACCATAACTGCCATCGGCATGCAAATGGGTAGAGATAATACCTGGCTGCTCGGATGCTCCCAGCAGCACGGCGCCCGCACCATCGCCAAAAATAACGATAGTCCCCCGATCCGTCGGATCGCAGGTCCGCGCCAGGACATCGGCACCAATCACCAGCGCATGCTTCACGCTGCCTGACTTAACATACTGATCGGCAATGCTTAAGGCATACGTAAAGCCGGCACAGGCGGCAGCTACGTCAAATGCCGGGCAGCCTTTAATGCCCAGTAAAGCCTGAATCTGGCAGGCAGCACTAGGAAAGGCGTGAGTTGATGAGGTGGTGGCAACCACAATCAGACCAATCTCTTGCTTATCGACCCCGGCCATTTCAATCGCACGGAGTGCCGCCTGGTGTCCCATGGTGGCAACCGTTTCATCTGGCCCCGCAATACGACGTTCACGGATCCCAGTACGGGTGACAATCCACTCATCAGAGGTATCAACCATCTTTTCCAGATCGGCATTCGTCCGCACTTGCTCAGGCAGGAAACTGCCCGTACCTATAATCTTCGTATACATGTCCGTTCAGTCACTCTTGGATAATACAGATTCCAGGCGAGCGGCAATCCGACCAGGAATTTGCCGCCGCACTGCCTGCACTGCCTGTTCAATCGCGACGGCAAACGCTCGCTGATTGGCCGCTCCGTGACTCTTTATCACTGTGCCGCGCAATCCTAACAGACAGGCGCCATTATACTGGTCGGGGTTGAGGTGACTGAATCGCCTACTCAGGCGCTTTTGTAGCCAATGCTTCAATAAAATCAGCCACCACGACCTTTTTTTCCCCTCGCTCTGTGATTTAAGCAGCGAAAGGAACATTCTGACCACACCTTCCATCGTTTTTAAGGTGACGTTACCCACAAAACCGTCACACACTAATACATCAGTCTTTCCAGTTAATAACTCATTCGCTTCAAGATAGCCGATATAATTGATTGAAGGCATTGTTTTTAACAATGCGGAAGCGTCGCGGATACTGACAAGTCCTTTCGCTTCTTCTTCACCAATATTGAGTAATGCCACCCGCGGACTGGCCACCTGTAAAATCTCTTCAGCCATCACCGACCCCATAATGGCAAACTGCACCAGCATCGTGCTGCTGCAGTCGACATTGGCGCCGAGATCAAGCACCACGGTTTTGCCCTGCTGCTGGTGGGGCAAAACCGTCATCAGCGCCGGTCGCTCAATGCCCTCTATGGGTTTAAGCAACAGTTTGGCAAGCCCCATCAGCGCCCCGGTATTCCCGGCACTGACACATGCCGAAGCACGCCCTTCTTTTACAAGTTCCAGCGCAATACGCATCGATGAACCGCGACTTTGCCGAATGGCATGCGCAGGTCTGGCATCACTGGCAATAACCGACTCCGCAGGAATGACCTGCAAACGCGCACGTTTTTCTAAATCAGCTTTGGCTAGTAAAGGATTGATTGCGTCGGGGAACCCGACCAAAAGAAGTTCGAGCGCAGGGTCAAGGTCCAGTGCCTGCAAAGCTGCAGGCACTGTCACGCAGGGACCGAAGTCCCCACCCATCGCATCTAACGCAAGGGTTAGACGTGTCAAGATATTGCCAGATTACTTAGCAATAACCTTGCGACCGCGGTAGTAACCGTCGGCAGTGATGTGGTGACGCAGATGAGTTTCACCGGAAACTTTGTCTACGGACAGGGTAGCGGTAGTCAACGCATCATGGGAACGACGCATGCCACGCTTGGAACGGGTTGGTTTATTCTGTTGTACGGCCATGGACCTTACTCCTCAATTACTTACGCTTTAAACTGGCTAATACGGCAAATGGGTTTGGTTTCTCCGCCTCTTCAGGCAGTTTGCCAAACACCATGTCCGCCTCGGACACTTCACAGTGTTCAGATTCATGCACCGGAACGACAGGCAAAGAGAGGATAACTTCATCTTCTACTAATGCCCGAAGATCGATTTCACCAAATTCATTAACCTGAATTGGCTCATACGCTTCCGGGAGTGCTTCCGCCTGCTCATCATTACGAACAGGACTGAAACAATACGTTGTGTGAACGTGGTGAGTAAACGGTTTCCCACAGCGCTGACATTCTAACGTTACCGTGACCTTCGCATCGCCGGTTAAAACGGCTAAACGTTGGTTGTCGATATCGAATCTCATGTCGCATTCTACATCACTGTCCACGCTGACAACAGACTCAGCAATACGCTCAACCTGATCCGGGGTATAAATACCCTGGTAATCGAGGCGTTTTTGAGCGGTACGTACCGGATCAAGCGTCAGGGGTAATTTTACTTTTTGCATAGGGCGCGCATATTAACTTTGTAATGTCATAGAGTCAAAGAAAAAGGATTCTCAACGAAACCTTTGCCAATTATTCGCACACTTCGCGGTGACACAGTTTAAAATGCCTTTCTCTAATTCGCTATCTTTAAAGTTAAAAATATGAAATCCATTGTTCTTGCCTCCAGTTCTGCCGCCCGCCAGATGTTACTGGAAAAACTCGCCATTCCCTTTCACAGTGCTGCGCCAGACATTGATGAAAGCCCCCTGCCCGGTGAAGAGGCCCAACAGCTGGTCATGCGCCTCGCCGGTCTGAAAGCCCAGGCGCTGGCCGCCGACTATCCCCGCCACCTGATTATCGGTTCAGACCAGGTTTGCGTGGTGAATAATCAGATTGTCGGTAAACCCCACAGTGAGGCAAAGGCCAAAGAGCAACTCAGGGCGATGCGTGGCACCCGCGTCACTTTCTATACCGGTCTTGCCTTGCTAAATAGCGAAACCGGCCATAGCCAGGTGGTTTGTGAGCCATTCCATGTCGATTTCCGGGCGCTGAGTGAGGAAGAGATAGCCCGGTATGTGGCAAAAGAGCAACCGCTCCAGTGCGCCGGGAGCTTTAAAAGCGAAGGCTTAGGCATAACCCTGTTTGAACGCCTGGAGGGCAAAGACCCTAATACCCTGGTGGGACTGCCGTTAATTACCCTGTGCGCTATGCTGCGCCACGAAGGGGTTAATCCCCTGTTAGCCTGACTGCCCGGCCGGGGCAATGCTTCGGATATCCCTTATCACGCAGCAAAACGCCCGGGGCAATGCTTCGGGCATCCCTTATCACGCGGCAAAACACCCAGGGCAATGCTTCAGGTATCGGTGTTCGCCTGCCGCGCGGCAAAACGCCAGGCCCGGGTTAAAGGCATGGGCGATAAGCTTGCCAGGCGCCAGGGATAAGATGCTAAGCGGCGGTTAGCCGCTGGGGCGGGTATCGTCTGTCAGGCCCTTGCAGGGGG
>Ga0153936_100288_pt1 | contig 13812 bp, 11 predicted proteins | sample TSNJ020MetaG_FD_102272 | JGI IMG/M metagenome (GOLD analysis project Ga0153936, IMG submission 102272) | Attine ant fungus gardens microbial communities from New Jersey, USA - TSNJ020 MetaG | ecosystem: Host-associated > Fungi > Mycelium > Unclassified | place: USA: New Jersey, Wharton State... | reverse complement strand
GTATGGTCGTGGTCGATATGGTGAACCGTTAATTCACGCAGGTTTGAATAGACAAACTCCCGCGAACAGCGGCCGCATACCCACGGATAGATTTTCAGGGCTTTCTCACGGTAGCCGCTTTCCAGGCGTGAGTAATTTTTGGGGATAAGAGCCATGGCTGAGTGACCTTTTTAAAACAGAGGGTATTTACAGTATCCTAAAATGAACGCCAGGAGAACCCTATTACTGTGAGTCCCAGCCGCGAGTTTTGCCGGTTATCAGCCCGGGTGGCTTGTGCCGTAGGCAAAGCGCCAGCCCAGCCCCGGGCCATATCAAATTTTAGGCCTATTCAGATCATCACCAGGCGGCGGACTGGCTTTCTGCCCACACACCCGCCAGGTCAGGATTAGCCCTATGGGGGCTGACGGAAGGAAGGCCTGAGCCGGGCTGGCAATGTTATATAGTCTATGGCCGATAGCCCCTGGCCTGATGACTGGCTATGACCAAGGGCGCTCTGGCTAAAGTGAAGGGAATTATTGGCTTATTCTCTGTTTTACAATACAAAACAGAAGGGAGTTTTTCCCTTCTGTTCTGGCTTATGTCAGGCGCTGATTTTAGGCGACCTGTTCGGGGGATGATGTCCAGCGTTTAAACAGCAGACTGGCGTTAACACCGCCGAAGCCGAAGCCGTTAGACAAGGCGTATTCCATGGCTAGGTTCTGTGGCTTAAGGGCAACTAAGTTTAGCCCTTGAGCTTGTTCATCAGCATGATGCAAATTTAGGGTAGGGGGCGCGATTTGGCTACGCAGAGCCTGGATGGTGAAGATGGCTTCAACGCCGCCTGCAGCGCCGAGCAGATGGCCGGTTGCCGATTTTGTGGAAGTAATGGCGATAGGGTGCTGGCCAAATACACGTTTAATGGCTGCCAGTTCACCTTTATCTCCGACCTGGGTTGAGGTCGCGTGGGCATTGAGATGTTGCACATCGGCGGCGCTAAGGCCTGCCTGGCGAATAGCGGTTTCCATTGCGCGTTTTGCCCCGTCACCATCTTCAGGCCCGGCGGTGAGATGGTAGGCATCGGCGCTGGTGCCGTAACCCACCAGCTCGTTGGCGATTATTTTGGCCTTTAATTGATGGTAAGTCTTTTCACTGATATTCATAAGTTGAGTTCAACGCAGGCAACAAGCAGGAGTTATGCTCTACAAAGTAGCCGCTTGATAGGGCGAAATAAATGTTTAACCCGTTTCAGGGATGACTTCTCTGCCAGGGTAAAAATAAGCTGATAACGCAGATCTTCCCGCTGCAATACCGCCATCATTATCTCCGGCGATAAGCCAGTAAGGGGCTTATCCTCAGGCTCCGACCGTAGGGGGGAGCCATTCAATACCCCCAGGCGTTATTAATCTTTATCGGCGCAGATAGCCACCAGCATACCCATAGCGGCGGCAGCGGCTAAGGCCTGAAATGCAGATGACCAGTTCACCCCATCAGGGTGGGCCCCCAGTAATAACGATAGAATTGCCAGCATTATGGCCCCCGCCATATATTGGCTGGTCACCAGTAAGGCACTGGCCCGGCCTTGCTGCCGCAGCGGGATTTGGCGCAGACCGACGGTAAACATCGCAGGGAAAATCAGTCCGTGACCAAGACCACTCAGCGCGACGCCGACGACAAAGGCCGGGGAGAAAGGCTCCGTCAGGCCAATGGCCAGCAAATACAGCCCCAGCGCCGCACAGGCAAACCCGCTACTGAGTAACTGAGCACTGCGGTACCTTTTAGTCAGCCGGCGATAGGCAATATTGCCGACAACGATGAACAGCGCGAGGGGGGTGAACAGTAAACCGGTGGTCACGGCATTTAATTGCAGGGTTTGCTGCCAGTAAAGCGTCATGACATAAAATTGGCTACCCACGCTTGCCATATATAACGCACTGCTTAGCCAGCCGATTTGTAATCCCTGGTATTGCCCGAGGCTTCCGGGCAGGAGCGGATAAGGGGCATAGCGTTCATGCAAAATAAACACCAGAACCATAACAACCGCCAGCCGATTCGCGATGTAGTCAGGATCGCCATTCTCAGCATAGCTCGCCATGGCCCAAACCAGAGTGCCCGCCGCGCAACAGCCGACAAGGGCGCCGAAGCCATTTGGCTGACGGTCGTTTTGCCTGATGCCGGGCGAAAAATCGCGGGCGACGGCCCACAGGGCGAGTAAGCCTGGCGGAATATTAATAAAGAAGAGGGTTCGCCAGCTTAGTTCGGTCAGAATACCGCCAAATATAACCCCCATCACCAGGCCAATGGCGCCTACCGCACTCCAAATCGCCAGCGCCCGATGATGCGCCTCGCCATGAAAACGCTGGGCTATCAGGGCCAGCACCGCCGGTTGCAGTAAGGCGGCGGCAATACCCTGACCGCCGCGGGCTATCAACAGCAACAGACCATGGCTGGCCAGGCCGCCGAGTAACGAGGCGACTAAAAACAGGCCCATGCCCAGTTGGAAAATACGCCGGGCACCGAAACGGTCACACAGGCTGCCGCCGGGCAGTAACAGAGCGGCAAAAGCGAGACCATACAGGGAGACGACCCACTGCATTTCAGCGAAAGATAAATGGAGTTGTCCGGCGATGGTCGGCAGCGCCACGTAGACAATGCCATAGTCCAGCGCGATTAATGCCTGGGCGATGCAGGGGACCAGTAGCAGGGCGTAACAAACGGTCGGGGTAGGCGCCAGCCTATTAATTTGCGTCATTAACGCATCCTGTTTAAATAATAAGATGAATGAGATTCATGTTTTATTGCAATAATGAACAGGCTACGCTTTATTAATAGCCTTAATCAAAGTCATATTATTCAGCAAAAGATGAGTTGAATTCATTCATGAAACAGCGCCGCCTGCCGCCCCTGACCGCTATTCGTACTTTTGATGCCGTGGCTCGTCATCTCAGCTTTAAAACGGCAGCCGAAGAAATCGGCGTCACGCCTACGGCGATTAGCCACCAAATCCGGCTGCTGGAAGAGGCATTAAACCAGCGGCTATTTATGCGCTCGGCGCGTAGCGTCACCCTGACCGCTGCCGGTGAGGTTTTGTCTCTCGCCTCAGGTAATATTTTTGCCACCCTGCGCGAAGCGGTTGATAACATTGAGCGGATAGAAAAGCCCGGCTCATTAACCCTAAGCACCACCTCTAATTTTTTAACTCACTGGCTGGTCCCCCGGCTGAATTCTCTCCAGCAGTACTATCCCGACTTAATGCTGCGCCTGCATAGCAGCACTCAGTTAGTTGATTTTCGGGGAAATGATGCGGATTGTGCTATTCGCTATAGCATGGAGGCGGATGATAACCTGGAGAGTTCACTGCTCTATCAGGACCGCTTTGTGCTGGTGGCAAGCTCCCGGCTTAAATTCCAATCCCCTGAAGGGCTCAATAAGGTTAGGCTGTTTCATATTGATCATCGGCGCATTCCCACCCCCGAGCCAGACTGGCAGCATTGGAAAGCGGCATTCGGCCCCGATGATTTAGCCCTGGAGGGCGGCGTACATTTTGATGACGAGACGCATGCGATCCATGCCGCAATTGCCGGACAAGGGGTGTTACTGGCCAGTGAGTTGCTGATACAGCCTGCGCTGGCGCAGGGATTATTGCATATTGCCTTACCCGGCTCGCTGCCCGGTGGCAATTATTACTTTGTCACCAGCGCCGAAAAGGCCCAGCGGGAAGATATTCAACAGGTTAAAAGCTGGCTGCTGCAACAGTTCTGCCCGGTGACAGACTAAGCCCGCCGCCTTGTCTCGTTGGCGGGGCTGCTCAGCATGGCTTAATGCAGCCACACGACGCCATCTTCGGGTAAAAATAGGGCGTTATAGCGAAGCTGAAAGGCGCTGATTTCCTGTTTATCGATGTCTATCTCCCGTAAAAATCCGAGTGCGAGACGAACCTGGGCATCGGTTATCGGTGTGGCTAAACGGGCTTTTTTCAAAATACGAAACCAGGCCTGCATATTTTGCTGGCTGCTGTCCATCACCACCCCTTGCCAGATAAGCAATATTTGAGCGGCATTTTGCAGGTGAGACTCATCCGGACGATGCAGATATTGCAGAAACTCATTACCGGGCGCTTTGCCCATCTGATCAACCATTGATTCAACGGTCACCAGGCTAATCACCAGCCGCTCGCTCAAGCGACGAATGGCGCGGCGCGCGCCGGAGGTTAACACCCTAAATCCTACAATAAAGACCACAATCAGCGTGGCCAGGATTATCCATATCATGCGTCAGGGTTCCTGCTCATTAACGATTATTTTAGAAATCATGCCGGTTAGCGTAAGTACAGTATACCCTGAAGCAGGCTGATAACTGAAAACCAAGGCAAAGCTGATAGCAGACTGAGACGGGTATCACTTCTGCCCGGGCTGCCAGCGAAGCTGACGCTGAAGTATGCCGCTAACTGAGGTATTAATGGTGTCGCCGCCACGTTTTCACAAGGGGCGAAATGTGCCTTTCTTCACATAGGCCGCCAGCCCGGGGGCTTTTTCAGGTAACGCCTGGCAAAGGTGGCCTGGCGGCGACGGACTGAGTCGTAAGACGGCCTGAAGCCAGCCGCTCACCGGCGGGATATTTGAGGCCATAAACCGAGGCCGGGTGAATTTTTCTTTGTGGTTAAGAGGGCAGGATATAAACGTTATTTATATATTTTCCTGCCGGTTTGTGCGGGGGGTCTTATTCCGTTTATTTACCCGGTGAATATATTATTATCTGTATTCCGACCTGATATTAAACTGCTGGTTTTTATTTTTTACTTATGTCTTTATTGTGAGTAATGATGAAAGGCTATTTAAAAAATAAGGCTATTTGCGCCGTTGACTTTTATTTTTAGCATATCGTTTTAGGTTGTCAGGCTAAGCGTAACCGGAACTATTGATGGGTTAATCGGCCAATATAGCGTTGAGGCGAAACCCCCAGTTTTTTACGAAACATAGCGATAAATGCACTGGTACTGGAATAACCTAAAACCGTCGAAAGCTGATTGATACTGGTGCCTCTTGCCAGATGACATACCGCTTCGACCAGATGAATTTGCTGACGCCATTCGGTAAAGCTTAACTGCGTTTGTTCGCGAAAAAGTCGGGCAAGGGTCCTTTCGCTGGCCCCCACCTGTTTACCCCACCATGCCAGGGTTTCTCGTTGTGACAGCGAGTTGCATAGGGCATCGCACATCTGGCGAATGCGCCGGTCCTGGGGGAGGATGACATGGCACAGTGAGACCGGCTGCAGACGCAGTAATTCGTTATACAGCAGGTCATGGAGCAGCTGAGCCCGCCGGCTATCTGTGGGTTTCTCAAGGCCGGCCACCGTCAGGGATTGAAACAGCGGCGTAATGGCAAAACTGCGGCAGTCCGCTGCGAAACCGGCAGACATTGCCGGGCTCATATATAAATTATGGGTGACCACACGGTCAATGGCTTCCAGTCCATGGGGCAGTTTACCCGGTAACCACAGGGCATGACCGGGAGCCAGTACCCAGATGCTCTGCTCGGTACGGACTTTAGCAACACCGCTAAGGGGATATATAAGCTGACCCTGTTCATGGGCGTGAAAGGCTTCGCGACTGCCTGCGTTATACTGTAATTCACGCACTTCCAGAAAGGGTTCCTGGAGACAGGAAGGTATAGGTTGTTTTATCATAGTTGCCTGCCGTTAGTCCGATTCTCACCATTTTCTGGCGCAGTAGCGTGTAAAGACAATCTCTGTCCGTTTAGCAATACATCCATCCTCAATGTTTCTATTCTGCCATAACCGCTCTTTCCTTTTAAAGGTTAATAATTATCATTTCGATTCTCTTTTTATAACATGATACGGTTACTATGAAACAGGGCGGATGGTCAAACGAGAAAATGCCTCTAAAGGTATTGAGTGGTTCTTTGTTCATGCTGTATGCGGGAATATCTCAGGCCGCAGATAAAGCGGCAAGCCAGGACAGTACGATAGTGGTCACCGCTGCCGCACCCACCGATAACGGTTATGAAGACGAAAATAATATCCTGACTCATGATGCGGTCGCGGCCACTAAGTCCAATGCCTTGATAAGCCGTACCCCGCAGAGTATTACGGTGGTCACCCAGGCTCAAATTGCGGCGATGGCGGCGAAAAACGTACCGGCGGCGCTGCGCTATGTGGCCGGCGTCAGCTCAGAAAGTTCAGGCCCGGATACCCGCTTTGATACCATTACTATCCGCGGTTTTGACGCCGACGAATATCTGGATGGCTTACGCCTGCCGCGTGAAGCCTGGTGGAGTCGCCCTGCCTGGGATCCGTTCCTGTTATCCCGTATTGAAGTCATTAAAGGTCCGTCATCGGTGCTCTATGGCCAGGCTAATCCCGGCGGGGTGGTGAATCTTGTGAGTAAAACGCCGCAGGAACAGGCGGGCGGTCAGGTTTATATGAGCGCCGGGAATAATAACCAGTATGGTAGCGGATTTGATGTCAACGGACCCTTAACCGAGGATAAAACCTGGCTGGGACGGGTAGCAGGGACGTTTTTTGATACCAAAACCCAGGTTGATCATACCCGCTATCAGCACTATGACATTGCGCCATCGTTAACCTGGCGGCCAAACGATCGCACCAGCCTGACAATTATTTCCCAGTTACGCAAAGATCCAGACAGCGGTTTTTACAATATGCTACCGGTCAACGGTACGCTGGTGAATAACCCGAATGGCAATATTAGCAGCCATTTTTACGGCGGCCAGCCAGGTTTTGATCAATATACCCGTGAGCAGGGCAGTATCGGCTATGCCTTTCGCCATGACTTAACCGACAACATCACCCTGCGACAGAATGTCCGTTACATCAGCAGTAACGCAGATTATGTGATGGTTTATCCGTTTGGGACCTATCCGCATCAGCCGCTGGTAGACCGCTATTCGATGAATCTCAGCGAGAGCATGAGCAGCATCGCGGTGGATAACCAGGGGGAGTATCGCTTTGATACCGGACCGGTGGCACATACCGCCCTGTTTGGCGTGGATGTGATGCGCACCTCGGTACGCAGTAAAGCCGGTTATGGCGATGCCCCTGCGCTTAACTATCTGGATCCGGACTATAGCCAGCCGGTGGAAAAGCCCGATTATACCAGTAGTACGCACTCGACCATGCGACAAACCGGGCTCTATTTACAAGACCAGCTCAAGCTAAATAACTGGGTAGCAAGCCTTGCCGGACGTTATGACCACGCCGAAACCAATGTGCATGATGAGTGGAACGGCGGGAGCCAGCATCGCAGTGATTATGCCACCACCGGTCGCGCCGGATTGCTCTATCACTTTGATAATGGGCTGGCTCCTTATATCAGCTACTCCACATCCTTTGTGCCGAGCAGCGGCTCTGATTTTAACGGTAATGCGTTTAAGCCAACCAAAGGTAAACAAACCGAAGTGGGCTTAAAATATGACCCCGTCGGCCTCGATGCGCTGGTCACCCTATCGCTTTATGATTTGCATGAAACGAACGTGGCTACCCCAGACCCGGATCATGTGAATTACAGCGTACAGACCGGTGAAATCCGCTCCCGTGGCATTGAGCTTGAAGGGAAAATCAATATCACGCCGGACTGGCTGGTGATGGGGTCTTATACCCTAACCGATCCGACGGTTGAGAAAGCGAATGACGGCAACGAAGGCAAATATGTGACGGCCGTATCCCGCAATACCGCTAATCTGTGGAGCCAGTATAGCTTCAGCGGCCCGGTACTTGATGGCTTCTCCGTCGGCGGCGGTGTGCGTTATGTCGGTTCAAGTTATGCCAATAGCGATAATAGCCTGAAAGTCCCGGCGGCGACGGTTTATGATGCCCGACTCGGTTACCAGTACAAACAGTGGCAACTGGCGCTCAATGCGGCAAACCTGACCAATAAGACCTATCTGGCGGTTTGTCAGAACAATGGCTGTGAATATGCACTTAAGCGTCAATATGTCGCGACATTGAGCTATCAGTGGTAGGTCGATGCTGACACGTAGACGTTTGTTAACCCTTGCCCTGGCGGTGCCGTTTATCGGCATCGCCAGGGCCGCCGGGCCGCAAGCCAGGCGCATTGCTGTCCTCGACTGGGGCTTGACCGAGCTGCTTTTATCACTTGGCATCACGCCTCTGGCCGTGTCTGCGCCGGACTGGTATCGCCGCTTAATCGCTCTACCTGCTCTGCCCACAGATGTGGTGGATATTGGCCTGTTATTTCAGCCTAATCTTGAAACACTCTACGCCTTAAAACCCGACCTGATTGTCATTACCCCTGGGCATATGTTGCTGAAACCCCAGCTAGAGCGTATCGCCCCGACCCTGACATTACCCACCGGCGGGATTGAAGCCTATCAACAGGCCCTGCTCAGTCTGGGTCAGTTACTGCACCGTGACAGTGAAGCGCACCGCGTGCTCAGTCGTTTTCAACAGGCCTGCCATCAGGTACGGGACCAGGCATTGCACTTTCATCGGCCAATCTTTTTGGCCACCCCCGTCGATCAGTTGCATATGCGGGTTTACGGTGCAGGCAGTCTGGCCGGGGATGTGCTGGCAATCTGCGGCCTTAAAAATGGCTGGCAGGGCAAGGTTAATAGCCAGGGGGAGGCGCTAGTCGAGTTAGTGCGTATTGGCAGTGAAAATGCTGTTCTGGTACTGCTGGCGGAAGATACTCAACAACGTAATCTGGTGAAACATTGGCAAAAATCACTGTTATGGCAGCGCCTGCCATTAACGGCACAGGCCATGCTTGTTCCCCCGGGGATGCATCTCAATGCCTCTGGCGCCCTGGTGAGTGCAACGCGCATCGCCGGGCTTTTGAGTCAGGTTGTCAGCGGAGGTCTGCATGACTGAGTCCCGTGCTCCGTTGAATTCATGGTGGGTGATAACCGGACTCTGGCTGGCCAGTTTCACCCTGGCTTTACATCATATTGCCCAATACGGCGGCTTACTGCCGGGCCTGCACTTGCTGCTGAGTCGGCAGATAAGCGAGGTCAATGGGGTGATTTTGCACACCATGTGGTTTCCGCAACAGGTTATGGCCTGGTTAAGTGGGGCGGTACTGGCGCTCTGCGGCTGGCTAATGCAACGAGCGTTACGCAATCCACTGGCTGAGCCGATGACCCTTGGCATGACCTCCGGGGCGATGCTGGCTTTAAGTATTGCTGCCATGGGCTTTCCGGCGCTTCTTCTCTCCGGGCGTACGGCGGTGATTATTGCCGGAGAACTGACGGCATTATTGGTGGTGCTGCTGCTCGCCTGGCGTCAGCGTTTATCACCCCTGGTGATGATTCAGGGCGGCATGCTGGTCAATTTATGGTGTGGTTCGCTCACCATGGTTATGGCGGTGATTAATGACCGTTTTTTACTGTCGGTACTGATGTGGGGCGGCGGGTCGCTGGTGCAGGAAAACTGGCAGGGAGTGCTCACCATTCTGCCCTGGCTTGTCCTCTGCCTGGTGGGTCTTTTATTGCTGCTTAAACCATTAAGCCTGTTAAGGCTGCCGGAAAATATGGTCAGTAGCCTCGGGGCCTCTCCGTTACTTATCCGCAGCGCCGCCATTGCTCTGGCATTACTGATGAGCGCCTTCATTATCAATAGTGTCGGCGTCATTGGTTTTCTCGGTCTGGCCGCACCGCATTTAGCGCGATTAGGCGGAGCGAGAACCACCCGGCAAATGCTCTGTCAGTCGGCGCTGATTGGCGCGGGCTTACTGTGGTTTACCGATTTATGCGTCAGTCATATCACTCTGTTAGACGGCCAGCTTCTGCCGGTCGGGATGCTGACAGCCCTAACCGGTGGTCCACTCCTGATTATGCTGGCTTCAAAAGCTCGACATCAAATGCTTGATACTACTCCTTCGGCTGACGAGGGGGAGACGCACTCAGGCCGGTTGCCGTTGGGGCTGGTGGTGGCGGCGCTGGCGGTCGCTATCCTGGTGTCGATCTTGATAGGCCAGGGGTTAAGCGGCTGGCACTGGGCATCATGGTCCGAAATATCGGCTCTGTTGCCCCTGCGTTTATCCCGTCTGTTAGCGGCCTTAAGCGCAGGTGCTTTACTGGCGGCGGCAGGCGTGCTGATGCAACGGGTTAGCGGTAATCCCCTCGCCAGTCCGGAAGTGCTGGGTATTGGCGGCGGGGCGGCGATGGGCGTCACCGCGTTTTTACTTATTTTTCCTCAAGGCGGAAGCGGACAACTGATTTTCAGCAGCGCCGCCGGGGCATTAATTTGCCTGATGTTTACCTTATGGAGTAGCCGCCGCGGGGCGTTTAACCCGCAACGGGTATTGCTTAACGGGCTGGCGCTGAATGCCTTATTCCAGGCTATTGCCAGTATTGTCATGCTGAATAATCGGGCGGCCAGTTCAATGCTCTTACAGCTCATGACCGGCAGTACCTACTATGTGAGTCCTGGGGTCGCTATCGGCGTCTTTCTGGCGATGTTGCTACTGCTTGGCGTCTCGCCGCTGTGCCAGCGCTGGCTGGTGTTATTACCGCTTGGCAGCGTGAGCGGGTCGTTGGGCCTGAATGTCTCCCGGGCGCGGCTTGGGGTATTAACCCTGGCGGCATTGATGACGGGACTGGCGACGCTTGTGGTAGGGCCTGTGTCATTGTTGGCTTATTAGGCCCGCATTTGGCGCGTAAGGCCGGGGCAAAGCGGCCAATGGCACAGCTGTTTATGGCGGCTATTATCTCGGCGCTGATCATGGTGATAGCCGACTGGATAGGACGCAACCTCCTCTATCCCCGCCAATTACCCGTCGGGCTGGTGGCCTCGCTGGTTGGGGTCCCGCTATTAATTTGGCCGTTAATTCGCTCCCGGGTTACCCGGCAATAGCCCCTTAGCCCGCGTCTTTTTGAAAAGGAATGGACAATGTCTTTATTTATTATGCTGCTGCGATTGGTCGGGGGATGGCTCATTCTGGCCACTGCCGCAAGCCTGGTCAGCGGTTTTAGTAATGCCTCTTTATTGGCGGTGATCAATCACAGTCTGCTAAGTGACCAGAATGAGCTAACGCGCGCGGCGGTTCAGTTCACTCTGCTGGCGATATTAATGCTCTCCACCCGGGTGTTGGCCGAAACGCTGTTTATGTGGCTTGGGCAAAAAGTGAAGGCCATTTTACGTAAGCAGGTAATTAATCATGTGAGTGAAACCGCCTGGTCACGTCTGGAGAAAACCGGCATGTCAAAAGCGGTGTCGATACTGACCCAGGATCTCGACACGCTGGTGGTCTTTTTTGTGAGTTTACCCAATTTGCTGATTTACGGAGCGGCCATTGCTGGCTGTTTAATCTACCTCGGGACGCTATCCTGGCAGGTACTCTGTCTGGCGCTGGTGATTCTTGGGCTGGGGGCAATGGGCTATCACCGGGCCCATGGTCGGGCCCTGGGTCTGTTACGCAGCTCACGCCAGCGTGAAGATAAGCTTATAGCCCAGTGTAAAACCCTATTCGACGGTGGACGCGAATTTCGTCTTAATCCCTTGCGCCGTCGCCTGTTTGTCGATGGAAGGCTAAGCCAGAATATTGAAGCGGTGCGGGTGGAGCGTACCCGTGGTTATGTCCTGTATGGTATGGCTAAAAGCTGGGGAAGCGTGCTGTTTTTTGCCTTTATTGGCATGGTGCTCTACCTGCTGCGCGGCTACCTGGGACTGGATAGCGCGGTGATGACCGGCTACACCATGATTTTTTTATATATGATTGTTCCGGTCGAGGGAGTGCTATCCGCGTTACCCACCCTTGCCAGCGCCCGCATTGCTCTGCAGCGAGTCATGCAGCTACAAGCAGACTTACCCGCTGAAAAGGTGGAGCCTTTAGGTAGCACGCCGCGGCTTGAACAGCTTGAACTGGTGGATATTCAATATGAATACCAGGGGGAAGAAGGGGAGCGCTTTACCCTCGGTCCGCTTAATTTACGCATTAAGCAGGGTGAGTGCCTGTTTGTGGTGGGGGGAAACGGTAGCGGTAAAACCACCCTTGCTAACCTGCTGGTTGGGATCTACCCCCCCGATAGCGGTGAAATTCGCCTTAATGGCGTTGCGGTAAGCGATGAGCAGCGGGAAATCTATCGCCAGCATTTTGCCGTGGTGTTCAATGACTTTTTCCTTTTCGATGATGTGGTGCTGGCTGAGCAAAGAAGTGAGCCCGAGGTCAATCGGCTACTTTGCCTGTTGAAACTTGATCATAAAATCACTTTTGCCGCCGGGCGATTCTCTACCACCGCCCTCTCCCAGGGGCAGCGTAAACGCTTAGCCCTGGTACAGGCCTGGCTCGAAAATAGACCTTTTTACCTGTTTGATGAATGGGCTGCGGATCAGGATCCTGGTTTTAAAGCGGTGTTCTATAACGTCCTGCTACCGATGCTACAGGCCGAGGGTAAAACTATCCTCGCGATTACCCACGATGATCGCTATTTTCACCTGGCTGACCGGGTGGTTAAACTGGAGTCCGGTAAAATAGTGGCAGATGACCAACGGCGGGCTTAGCGCCTTCAGTGGCGGGCGTTGGTCAGCATCGGGGAGAAAAGTATTGCCGATGCTGACCCGGAGTGAGGGTTACAAACTCAACTGACCAAAAGCTTTTTGCCAGTCATCTTCAAATTTATCAATGGCGGCGTCTACCGCAGGCGCGGCTAAAAACTGCCCGGCAACGTCGGGGGGCAGGGTAATGGCTTCACAGCCAAGCAGCAGGCAATCCAGCGCCTGGCGCGGGGTTTTAAAACTGGCTGCCAGCACTTTACTGTGGGGCGCATGTTTCTGTAACAGGTTTTGCAGTTCATCAACGGTGCGCAGACCGCTCCCACCCTGAGCATCAATACGGTTGACATAAGGGGCAATATACTCAGCCCCTGCCAGGGCTGCCAGTAAGCCTTGAGCGGCACTGTAAACGGCGGTGCCCAGCGTTGGTATGGAGAGTTTTTTTAATTGCTTAATCGCCGCCAGCCCTTCAGCGGTGACCGGAATTTTAACCACTAATCCGGGATGATGTTCCACCAGGCGCTGGGCTTCCTGCACCATGCCCCCGGCTTGCCGGTGCATCACCTGGGCGAACAATTTGCCCTCTGAACCGACGACCTGCGCCAGTTTAGGCAACACCTGCCAGATTGACTCGCCAGCGGCGGCAATAATACTGGGATTGGTGGTGACCCCGCTTAGGGGAAGAATAGGTGCCAGCCGCTCAACCTGAGCGACATTTGCTGTGTCCAGATACAACTCCATTTCGGCTCTCCCAAAGTAAAAAAGATCTCATCGGCTTCGCGCCGAAGGATAAAGAAAAACTGACGGTCTGCTCATGCTGGCGGGAATATATGACCTGGCGGCTCCTTAGGCCTGGGCCTGAGGAGCCGATTAACCCCTGGATGGTCAGCCCGGCGTTTGCTCCGCTACTGGGGGATCTAAATATAATGAGCGAATAAAAACATTCGAGCTAATCACATTTCATTGAAAATAATCAGTTTTTATTAATGGTTGCCATGTTTTTTGCTGATTGCGGCCCGTTTTAGCACCCCCAGCGGCCGAAGAGGCGCTGAGTGAGTGGGTATTTTCATCAAAAAAGGCAGCCGGTCCGGGCTGCCTTAAGGGGCGAAATCGGGCTAGCTACCAGGCATAATCAATATGCCCGGCATGCTCCCGGACCGGCGCTTCATCCCCCAATAATCTCGAGGCCAGGGTCAGTGAAAAATTAAAGACTTTACCTAACCCTCTGCCGCTTATCAGATTGCCGTCTTCAACAATATCGGCATCCACATAAATACCGTCGTTAACCTGCTGCCAAAGCGTGCCGGAGCATACGTAGCGACGGCCTTTTAATAGGCCATTCCCCCC
>Ga0153936_100284_pt1 | contig 13862 bp, 21 predicted proteins | sample TSNJ020MetaG_FD_102272 | JGI IMG/M metagenome (GOLD analysis project Ga0153936, IMG submission 102272) | Attine ant fungus gardens microbial communities from New Jersey, USA - TSNJ020 MetaG | ecosystem: Host-associated > Fungi > Mycelium > Unclassified | place: USA: New Jersey, Wharton State... | reverse complement strand
GGTTTGACAAGACTGTGAGAATGGTTCCTGTGACGCATTCTTGACTTGATTATCAAGATGGAAGCACATCCCCGTCAGACAGTTTGTCGAATCAGCTCAGAACTTGAGTTTTCGTGATTTGAATTGGGTCAGCGTAGACCTTTGTAAATCTGCCCTTAAGGCCTTTGAGATCATATGACCGAAACAGACAGAAAGTTCCCTGATGAGAGGTTCAAGAACCGCAATTATAAGATTGGTTTACGGCCAGATCTGATCAAAGATTGTAGGTATGTATGTTGCAGACCGCGGGATGTGGCATATTCGTTCGGCGCTTGAAATTGTGACTCGGCATCCCGCGTGATTTATCATTGGCAGATTCGGCACAACGGCGAGCAGTCCCTCAAACTTCCTGGTTCCCCTTGTGACTGATTACATCTGGTACCAAGGCACGAGCAGTTCAGGGCTTGTGCACATTACTGGACCTAGAGTCGAAAGACATATACAGGTTGGGGAGCTTGATCAAATTTGGCGACACAACGATTGCCATTAGAAAGTTTTATAACCCCGGAGAACTCCAGGTGAAAAATGACTACTCCTCCCGGCAAACCAAACTCTCCTGTCAATCCCTCGCAGCCGTTGCCGCACCAGCCGCTGCCGCCGACTCCGACGTCGTCTACTCCTCAGCCGACTCAGGCCTCCCCTAAGCCGGCCATCCGCAAGCCGCGGCAAAGGAGGCGGACAGAGTCTACTTCACGGCTGCCACATAGACCCGAAGACCAGAAATCAGGCGAGCACCCCGAAACACTCAGCCCGCGAGAATATCCGCCGTGTACGTTTATTCCTCCCGCTATGGGTTTATCGTGCTACGCTCATGATTTTTCATCCCAACAGCTCCCTATCCACTATACCCTCCTCGCGGGTCCTACTACCACGCGTATCCTCCATTCACTATGAATCCTTCATATCCGATGAACAGCCCTCCTTATTCTCAACATCAACAACAGGGTTGCCCCTCGCAGCAGATACATGGGCAACCTCCCCATGTTGGCGTGCCTCCCCAGTACGCGTACCCCGTTCACCCACAGGGCCACCATTATCATCCCGCAGGCGGATATCCGACCTATCCGGCCTACCCTCAGCCAATGCTGATGTATCCATCAGCTCGCTCGAGCACCCATCCTGAGCACTCCCCGTCAATTTCTTCTCCCGTGGGGCCCGGAGGTGGTGTCAAGCGCAAGCGGGCAAAATCTGGGGTAGGCGACTCTCGTGGGAAATCTGGCGACAGAGGCTCAGATGATGAGACCGGTGCTTCTGGAAGCGACATTCCTCGCGTACCCTCTGCTCAGCAACCTCATCCCATTGCTGACCTCAAGAAGCGTACCAAAACAGTGAGCTACCCTTACATGCCTTGGGCCAATTTTTCATGTTCTCTTTAGCAACGCGCCTGCGATTCCTGTCGTTCTCGTAAAATACGCTGCGACATCCTCCCTGATGAGGTGAGCTATATCAATAACAGATGGTCAGCTTTTCGTGACCGTTTGTAACAGGACCCCCCTATTTGCAACCATTGCAAGCAGTTTTCGTTTGACTGTACTTTTTTCCTGCCTATCACGGAAACCAGGTTCAAAAAGAAGAAATTAGAAGAAGAGGTTGCTGCAGCTGCCGCTGCCATGGCTAGTCAAAGGGAAAATTCGGACTCTAATAACCGCAATGCTCCAACTCCCGGTAAAGATTGCGCAGCGGGCCACGAAGTTGGAATTTTGGGTAAGTGTCACAATACCGAATCTTAAAGTCGACCTCTTGTGTCTTGAACGGCCTCACATAACGCTTTAGGACCAACTTCACCTATTTATTTATTGCATTCTCAAGCTACTGTAAATTCGCGAATCTATGAGAACTATGACATGCGCTATCATCATCGCTTTGAGGTTAACAGGAACGGCGACGGTCTTATTACTGTGCAGAAACCTGGAGCGGATGAACAAAAATTGGTACACCCGAAACAGATAGATCTGCACATCGAGAAGGACGTCTTAGAGACGCTTGTTAATTCGTACTTTACCGATGTTGCACCTATACTACCCGTCGTCACTCAAGCCGAGTTTCTATCCACCCCCAGCCCTCCTCCTGTTTTATTGTATTCCATGTGCCTCGTTGCCGCCACTCGGCGAGAGGTTCCCTCCAAAATTTTCGACTCCATTCGTTTCGCCCTTAATAATGTCATCAAAGCCGATGATGTTCTCTCGACAGCCACTATACCGAATGTTCAAGCTCTTTTGATACTGTCTATGAGTGATGATTGCCACTCCCAGTTTGTCCCTAATGCATTATCGGCACTATGGCTCCGTCTTGGGACTGCGATCAGAATGGTGGGTGCAGTTGTTATAGGTTCAGGGACTAGTTTCCAAATTTTCCCTTGAGGCCCAAGATCTAGGTTTGCATAGGGCGGAGTCAGTTGAACAGAATATCGAGTTGAGACGTCGCCTTTGGGGAGCATGTTTGATATGTGATCGCTGGTATGTCCTTGTTAAGTGCCTAACTATCACAAGATGACAATCCTCACACAGGACAAGCCTTGCGTATGGTCATCCTTACATGATTGATGTTCAGGATTGTGATGTACGTCTTCCCTCCTCGGGACACGAGAACGACCTTTATATGGACGAACTTGTCCGGTTGAGCATCATACTTGGTCGTGTGCTCAAGGCAATCTACAGGTCAATCTGAATAATATTATTATGATCACGTTACTGACCAACTTTCAGCCCTTCTGGCCTTGCTTTCACAACAGATGAGGATCTTAACCGATTACTAGGAGATATTGAGAATTGGCAGAGATTGCTTCCGGAAAACTTGAAATACCGTGGATCAGAAAGTTCACGGCCCGCAGGTTCATATCAGATTCTCGGCTATTGTACTCATACTAACAGGTTTCAGGTTTACTGCATTTTTTGTATGCCTGTCTGTGCATGATGTTTTGGCGAGTCTTTATGCGAATCAGTTATACGTGTCCTGCGCACCTCAAATTTAGTTTGACCGTTGAGCAGTGGACCAAACTGATTAAATTGACTGGTGAAGCCATTGACTGGTTGGATGCCCATGAGGAAATGTATGATGTATGGCTATTAGTTGCTTATGCTGCTACATCTTGTGCATTAGTTCAAGTGAGTTCATCGTTGAAGGACCTGGATTTCACTGATATTCGATTTCAAAGTACCACACTTGGGTACGTAGAAAGGACACTGGGGCTGTTAATAAGCTGCGAACATTGCGAGACTGTATCCGAAGGTGGGAGAGAGCTATCAAACCGGAACATATGTCAGCCAGACGCAAGGTCAGTTGTCCCGTTGTGCTCAAGAATCTATGGACCCATTCTTGGTGTACTGCGCCTCCTTCTTAGACGGCGGAGATTATCGCGCTATTGCATGAGGCAACGCAGGGGCCAGTTCTTCCTGCAGAAATCCCGTCGCTCAACCCAACTGGTGGTGTGACGCCCAAACCTCAAATCAGCTTAGAGTATCAGAAAGATCCCACAAGGTTAGGCGGCGGTGTTTTTATAGCTCAGGCACCCAGAGAAGACGTTATCAAGGATCTTCCTGCGGGTATGGTGATTACTCCCGAAGAGAGTAGAGAAGGTCTGTTCTCCACGTTTCCCCACGATAAATATGCTGATGCTGGGGCCAGGAGTTCATTCACCTCCCTCCAAGGACCATCAGCAGCAACAGTCCTCTCAATCCTCAGCTTCGATGGTTAACTTCATCCCCTTGACAAAGTCAAATGACACGCATGGCAACGTGAACCCAGCAATGAATGCGCAAGCTCGAGGAAGCGTTCAAGTAATGAATCTGCTTGATGGTTCGCAAGGTATCAATCTAGCGGCCTATGAAATATCCGATGGTTTCCTTGAAGGTCTCCCTGGCACGATGTTTGACTGGGGTAAGTAACAATCACTTCGAATTGTGAGACAATTTTAACTTGAACCTCTCCAGCTCAATGGGACAATTATTTTGCCCGCTTTTCTCAGCCGGGAACTAACCCAAACATATTTGCTCAAGATTCTCAACAGCAACGAGCCTCATCATCGATGAACTCGACCCACTCCGATCCTGTTCCCCGGAGTGAGGCTCAGCAAAACTCATGTCAATCATAATGCAAGAACTGTAGTTCTCGCCTTTTTTATCGTTTCTCTGTAAACATCGGATTTGCTTATCTGTAGCTGTACCAGAGATTTTTATAAAAGTATCTATGGACAATTTATGTATATGTATGATTGGTACATTGTGACACCATCCGTACTACATCGTCTTAACCAACTCGTTTTTGACGCTGGTCCTGCCACTGTTATACTCCCTCCTTCATCTCTTGAATTGCATTCACTTTGTCTTCATCCTTTGGTATATCTCACTCATGAAACGCCTTTTCGTCAAGGCATCCAAGTCTTTATCCGAAGACCCTGATAGTCGAGGGCACGCGTCAGCCCCAGCTGCAACATCAGAATATATCATACCACCGTTACCTCACCCATCCTCCGATGATCAGGTGGAAATAATGGCAACAAGAGATGGACTAGTGCTGCGTCCTCATGTACCTGGCTCAAAAAACTTTGTATGTATCACTTGGGGAAGATCAGTGAAAATCGAAGAGGTTACTAGCATGAAACACGATTGGAGCAAGTGCACAGTCATCTATGGAATCATCGGTATACTAGAGCTGTATTCGTGTGAGTGCCCGTTGTTGATCAAGAAAGCGACTTCCGTTGATTGACTTTGCTAGGTTCATATCTTCTTGTGATTACTTCACGGTCCGAAGCTGGAAGTCGTGAGTTGTTCTTTGACTACTCACGTTGGTCAAGAGGTTCAGATTGAACCCAGTTCTGGACGCCAGATACAAGGTTTATGGGATCAAGAGTGTGGTTGCGATACCTCTTCGAGAAGGACTGGCCAAGTCTACTATCCAGGCGATATCTTCTCGGAATAACGTTCTGGCTCATTCTTCACCCTTCCCGCAGATTGCTACAAGTCAAGACGTTGACCAAAAAGGGGGATCGGAAGCTGTGAAGAAATCTTTTGCTCCTTCATCACATGTACAGTTTTCTTTTAATCTTCAGGTGAAACTTATCACCCCAATTAACGGAAACTTTGAGGTAACCCGCTCAGCTTCTCCTCAATCAATTTCTTCAACTGCATCTACGTCCTCTGAACAATCAGCGACATCTCCAGTCCTTAAAGCTGTTGCGACCCGATTATCCTTTTGGAATAGGTCATCGAGACCAAATTCGACTGCATTTCAAACCCATGAAACCGCAGCATCTGGATTGGTACCACAATCAAACACACTTGACAAAGTCATCCAAGAAGCCAGAGAAAAACCAGCCGAAGTGATCAGTACCATTCTCGCGAGTCTAGCCCCACAGCCAACTACAACTGAACAGCGACACGCTGATTTAGAGGAGAAAATCATTCGTGAATGTGTCAGGGAGTTCACTAAGGGCGACATGTATTTCTCGTACACATTTGGTGCTTTATTTGATTATTTTGCATTCAGCCTTTTTGTTTACCGCTGAGCAGATCTGACACGATCTTTAGAACATAAACAGGAACAGCTTGCAAAGTCTCAGAGGCAACATGAGCTTTTAACTGGCCTTGGAGCGCTGTCTTCTCCTAAGACCGATTCTCTAACTGCAATGCCGAAGCCTGGTACGAAAGTCTCGGTCATTGCAGAGCCATGTCCAACTTTGCCGCTATGGCGTCGTGTTGATAAGCAATTCTGGTGGAATGAGTGGATGTCAAAGGAATTTGTTGATGCTGGGGTATGCGGATCCTGGACAGCCTTGCCTTCCACCTGATCCATTTTTTTGTTAGCTTCATTCGTACGTTCTTCCCATCATGCAGGGCTATTTTCAGACAGCAAGCTTTGTGATACCTTCCGAGCATGGAGAGGGGGAAGAGTGTCATGTGGATTATACTATCATATCACGCCGCTCGAAGGATCGTGCAGGCCTGCGGTATCAACGACGAGGTGTTGACGAAGAAGCACATGTCGCCAACTTCGTGGAGACAGAAACAATCATGCGACTAAAGGTATCTTGTTGTAAGCCCTACATCACAGTCCGGGTGGCTGATAGGTATTTCCTCGCCAGCGTGAGGGAAAGGATAATATCTTTAGTTATGTTCAAATAAGGGGATCGAGTAATTTGCTGATCTGTCTTTTGAATTGAGTTATGTCTGATTTCTTACAGTTCCCCTCTTTTGGACACAAGCAGGATATGGGTTGAAGCCACCGCCAGTCCTAGCTTCGGATCGCACACACGAGCAAAATCTTGATGCCATGAGACGACATTTGAAGAGAACAATACCAAAATATGGGCCCCATGTGATTCGTGCGATCTATAACACCTTTTTCTCGCGGGCTCAACGAATCTTGATAGACGATCGTCAATCTCGCCGAACAGCATGGAAAAGAGGGTGCAATCTCGCAAGCATACCGTGAATGCGCGAAGGAGATGGCACTTCAGGATGTGCAGTGAGACTTGACTGTGTTGATTTGCGTTCCAGACTCACGAACACTCCGAAGATATCAGGAATATGATTTTCATGCGGAGACGAAAGGGATGAAGTACGTTTGTACAACAGGGATAGTGAACTTTTGGCATTGGTTTCTCTCAGATACGAAAATATCTCGAAGCTGATCGATTCTTTGGGGCGTATTTTTGAAGCGCATGGGCAAGTGCCAGATCGTTCTTGCTCTCTGAAACTAGCTAATATCACAGTACACCCCAGATATTTCTGGATTTGCGATAATACGGTTTTATCACGGCAGAAGGGCGTCTTCCGCGTCAACTGCATAGACTGCCTTGATAGGACCAATGTTGTTCAGGTCAGTAGGCGGGCGACCCTTCCGGTTAATTTAATGTCAACCATCTTGTTTAGTCTGCGTTTGCCCGACACGTCATGTATTGGCAATTGAGTGCACTCGCATTCCTCGATCTGTCATCGACCAAACGACCAGAAATAGAGCTGACATTCAATGACGGTATGTGACTAGTATCAAGTGTATCACCTCGTTCTCAGCTCTATTTCTAGTATGGGCGAACAACGGTGATGCCATCAGTCGTGCCTAGTGCGTCACCTACCTGTTTGATGAGGTTTCGAACTGAGCAATATCTTAGTGCTGGAACCTCCGCTTTGAAGGTAAGTTGAAGGTTTCCGAATTATACGGAACCTCTCGGTAAATATGTGATAGGGAGATTTCACAAGGTTTATTTTTTGAATACTTGTTACAGGTGAGATCCTGACACTCAACAGGACGGGTCGGCGTGACCTGAGCGGGCTGCTGAACGATGGTGTAAATTCCCTGGCAAGGTGGGGAAAGGTCGTGTATATGATGATAATGGAAAAGACTCACGTCATGTCTCCAGAATGTACACATCTACCTTCAGTGATTGGTTTTCTCAAGCAGTCCTTGACTTTACGTTGGGCAATCGGACACTTTCTGTTTTTTCAGAATTCCTTCTGAAACTGCAGTCATCTGATCCACGGGACCTTATTAGGCTCTCCAAGATTCGGACGGAGGCGATAGCAACCTCTGTTTCCCGTGTCTTGCCTGAAGGGGAAGGTTTACTTGCGGGATGGACATTATTTTCTCCTGAGGAGTTGAATACCAAATTGAGCTCCAAGTTTGAAGAAAAAGTTCTTTTGCTCGTAGGCTAGCTTTCCGCTGGATGTCACTATGATCAGTGACGTTGCTTCTTCTTGCAGACGATGAAGGCTTTGTACATTGTGGTAAGCATGAGAATGGCAAAGTGATGGTGACGTGTGACCCGTTGATCCCTTTCAGAGCTATGATTATACCCTTGAGAAAGTGAAGCTTTACACCAGGGTACCGCTCGGAGATATTGTCGGTATCAGCAAAGGTTTTGCCTGTTTCGTTTGACTGACGAAGCCCGCTAAATAGATTTAGGTGCCTACATCTTGTCACCGCTCGAAGAAGCCAGTCGGGATCCAGAGCAAAATGCAGGTTTTGTGGTGACTTGGATTAATTCCAACCAAGAGTCCCGTGTTAGCAGTTACTGTGTGCAAAACACCTTTCAAGAGGCCCCGGCTTTGACAACCTCAGGGAAATTCCCATTAATGTCCTTGCCCTTCCAAGCACAGAGGTGGAGTACATCTCGAAAATTTCCTGAGAGTCTCTCCCGGCTTCTTGCATCAACCAAGACAGAAACAAGGTCATTTGCTGCTTTCAAAGCACTGCCCGTCGATCCCGCGAGAAATATGCGGGGGCCAAACGCGAGCAGTGGACGATATTCTGAGACATCTGAGGAGGTTGCGGATGCGCTAAATTGTCGGGAAGTAGTTGACCGAATTGTTGATGCAATATCGCGAGTCTGTGAAAGGGAATTTAGTGTGAATGAGGACGTCGTGAGGTACGTGTAGCATTCGCTAATGCCTCAGAAACTGATTAGTGTACAGTTTGGAGGAAGCTGAACGGAGCACGACAGTGTATGCCAAGATGGAATATGGTGTGAAAAGGATGCTCTGGCTTGGTAGTTGATGTACTAGTGAAATAATGAGTATTGTGACGCGTGACGACAATGGCTTCGTCGAGGATTTCGCAGATTCTGCCGACGGTCAAGTGTTCAAATTGCAGTGAGGGCGTCGGAATTTCTGAACTCGGTGACCATGTCTGCACCAGGGCCAATCCTCCCCGCGTCATCGCCCCTCACAGTGACCAACTGCCTTTCAGGCCGAATCCACTAGCAGGGAACACTGCACTCATGTCTTTTCAGCAGCCTCTCACCCCATCAGATGGCCATGAACGATCTTGGTCCACACCTTCTCGTCGAGGCCCTATACCACCCTCCAATGGCGTCAAGTCATCTGCCTCTCTCTCAGGTCCTATTCGAATAAGCGAGAGAGTCGTTCCGGAAACAGAACTCGGTATTGACACCAAAACCGGAGGCGAGGCTGGAATGGCTGGCGTTGGTCGCCGGGGGTTTGCTGCAGCCGTTCGAGCAGCCATGTATGTCTCCCTCACTGCTCCTCCAGCCAACAGACGTCCTGTTACCTCCCCGAGGTTTCTCGATATAGATACCGATGGTGAGTTTTTTTTGGTTAGTTATTTTTCATTTTCTGAGGTCTGTTTTGATTAGCCACCGATACCCCGCCTCTTTCTGCCAGTTCAGGCTACTCATCACAATCTCCTGGTCCTCTGTCTCCTCGCTTTCAAGTCGAAATTCCCGAGTCTTTCACAAAATCATCATCGCCTTCCCAAACGTTCCTTTCTTCGAAACAGCTTAGTCATCCTATCCGAACCAACTTGTCTGTTGATCACTTTGTGAATAATTCAGTACTCTCAGGACTGGCTCCCTTGAAATCCCTTTCGTCACATGACAACTTCTCTCGTCCTAACCCACGTCTTGATTCGAACGAGTTTCATCAAGAGTCCCCAAACCCACCAAATTTTGTTTCAGAAAATACCAATCATGAGTCTCGCCTCAGTATCAGCAATATCACCTCCCAGACCTACGATACTTCGCATCATGACTTCGATTCCGATTCCGAGTCCGAATGCGGGCTTGCCTATGCTGATCCATCTTTTGACGAAAACGACGATAGTGTTCAAGCTAGTTCTACCGAAAACCAAAAACCCTCGATTCTTCGGTCCGACTCCGTATCAACAGCTTACTCCCGGCACGTGCGTTTCCACCTTGTGACAGATAGCGGTCGTAGCACAGCAATTTCTCAAGCTCTAGGAATCCCTCCCAAGAACCTAGACAACCTTGACTCTGTCCGTCAAAGAAGGGGTAGTATCAATAGCGTTGACACGACAAGCATTTACTCGAGAACGACAAGTATTGGCCCTATGTCAGGACGTTTTGCCGGAGGGGCCTTCGATCCAACAATGGAGACCGTGGCGGAGGAAGTAGTCATAGGTGAATTACCTAGTAGATCATCACTGGCATCTTCTCGCGAGGAGATCAAGCATCTACGAGAGGGAAGCTGGGATCAGGACATTGGTTTTCCTACCATGAGCCCTGGTACCCATCCTCGTCGAAGTAATACCGTCCAAGTACCCCCTCACTCACCTGAGACCAAACTACCGAAACTCCCAGCACGAGCCAAGACTACTAATGACTACCCCAAATCTTTGCTCGAACCTGCAGTAACTCGTAAAGACAAATCCCGCAAGGTCAGAGCGTGTGTTCATTGCCGAAAGGAGATTGAGGATGGGAGGTGGATTCGAGTTGATACAGGAGGTGTCTTGTGTGAAGGGTGTTGGAAGAATATGTATCTGCCCAAGGTCTGTCTGGCGTAGCCTTCTTCGATCTTTGTTCAAACGAACTGGTTCCTGCAGTGCCGTCGTTGTCAATTACCAATTGAGAAGCAAGCCGTGTCATCCTCTGACGGCCAACTCAAGGGCAAATATCATAAAGACTGCTTCGACTGCCACGTGTGTCATGTCGGTGTTAACTTGGTTCAATGTTCCGGCCTTGATTGCTGATTTTGTGCTCGATAGCAACCGTTCCCAGACAAAAGTTTCTATGTTTATGATGGCAAGCCGCTTTGTGCCTATCATTATCATGAAGCCAACGACTCTTTGTGTGCCGCTGCTCGCTGCGGTCAGCCCATTGAAGGTCCTTGTGCTGTCTCGCATACTGGCGACAGATATCATCCTGAACACATGACATGCGAATACTCTGGCAGTATCCCCTGCACTGAACGCCTAACGGAGTACTGGGAGGTTGAGGGAAGAATGTTGTGTGAAAAACACGCTGCCAGTGCTGGAAACGACGAGAGAGATGGCGGAGAGTGGACACAGACCTCCAAGGCACAAAAACGAGTTACCAGATTCATGAATATTGCAGGAGGCTTAGGCGGAACCAGTGACGGGTTGAGTGATTTACTCTGATCATATTGCGAGGCGGAGAGGATACCTGGGTGCGATTCAATACCATCTTTCTTTTATCCCTGGTTTCCTTTTTTCCTGGTTTTTTGTTACCATGAGAACGGTTTTGATTTGACTACTTGCTCTCATGTGTTCAGAAGCATTGAGTTCTCGGGGACTTTTCTTACACATGTAACATTCTTTATTTTACCTCGAATTATGTGGGTGGACTGGATTTTTGGATATCTTACATTGGAGCTTTGTTCAAGTTGGACGATTCCTGGATGTTCCATGAAGCTTACATAGATACCTATTGTTTTGGTTTACCTGTTGATACTACTTCACTTCAGCTTCGCCAATAATGTTTGTTGATTTTCAGGGATAGGTATATAGTGACTTGGAAAACAGTTTAATCTGTTGGATATGTTTGTTCATGAATGTTTCATCTGAGTTTCGTAGTTTCTCTCAGAGTTTGGGCCTGTCAGAGATTCACTAAATGACTACAAACCTTGCATGAACATTACTGTAAATGTTTCAGTAATCCAGGTGCAATATTATTCATGATCAAGCATTACTAAAATATCAGAGTATATTTCCGTATTTGGAAGGATTTTCACTAGTACTACATATGTAGTATTAAAATTGTGGATAGTACTCTTTTTGTCCGGACATTCCTTCTAATATAGGCTAATGTCATGTCTTCATGTTTCAAGGTGCTAAGGTGTCAGAGTTCTTGTGCTTGAGTTACTGAGTCCTTGAAACACTATAGTGAGTGCTATCACACATTGATCCTTCTATCCATAAGAATAATCCAGCAACAGAACGCATCTGGCATATCTAAACTTCATACCTGACATCTCGGCGCTGACCACTTTGAGGAACTGTGGGTCCTCTGCTCATGAGAAGTCCAATGACGACATCAAGGCAAATGAGTATCATCAAAAGGACAATCAAATGCTCGGCTAACAGCAGCCGACTCCAGTGAATGTCAAGTTCCTGCGCTTTCCCCTCGCTTTCGCCTTTGGTCCTCCCTGAAAATTATCAGTGCACTTATGGCGCCACCCCGCGCCGAATACGACTCCCGTCGAAACGATATGGAAGCCCAGGACTGGGAAAAGAGCACCCATCTCAACTTCCCTCACAAACAAATCCATCGGAAGCTTAAGGTAAGATGCGCCCATTAAGCATCCCAACCATTCCAAAAAGAGCTTAGAATCTTCCGTAGAATCGACACATCCAGTTAATTGGGATTGGAGGTAAGCGTCATCTTCCATCAACAACCTCTTTGGCTGAGATTGAACAACAAAGGGACCATCGGAACTGCATTATTTGTACAAATAGGAACACCATTGACAAAGGGTGGACCAGGTGAGTTTACTATAAAATCCAGAAATTGATTTTCAGGCACGAAATGCACCGTTCTAGCAAGCCTTTTTCTTGCCTTCACATTGTGGTCTACTTTTGTCATGGCTATCAATAACTGCCTATGTAAGTTGCCAGCATGCTGAGTTCAAGAAGATGCTGACTTGTACAGCTGAAATGGTTACATGGATGCCTATCACCTCTCCTTTCGTGAGATAATTCCAACTATGAATCAAGTTGGAAGGAGCTGTTACTAAGTCGTGAGACAGATACGCTACGCCGACCATTTTGTGGATCCCGCCTGGGGCTTTGCCGCTGGGATCAATTTCTTTGTGTTCGAAGCTGCGCTGGTACCTTTCGAAATCACAGCGTTCAACTCCGTGCTCAAGTTTTGGACAGATAAGATACCTCTAGCAGTAGTTATCTGTTTCATGATAACGAGTTATGCGTGAGTCTTTAATGGAAGCGGGCATGCCAATCTGTACTGATGCCATTGTCAGCCTCCTCAACGTATTTGCTGTCAAGTTCTATGGAGGTACGCTTCCACCTATCACAAACATTGCATCCTTTCCTAAAGTGACCTAGAGTCGGAATTTTGGTTGGCCATTGGCAAGGTAATACTGGCTGTGGGTCTGATATGCTTCACTTTCATTTCCATGGTAGGAGGTAACCCTCACAGAGACGCATATGGCTTCCGTTACTGGAATCGTAAGTATCATACAATCCATTCCTCCTTTGATTTACTCAAATACGGCTCCAAGCATCCAGCGTTGCTGGTGCACCTTTTGCGGAATACATCGAGGAAGGGAAACTTGGGCGCTTTCTAGGTTTCTTGGCTTGTCTAATCGCAGCTTCGTTCACAATTGCTGGTCCCGACTACGTTGCAATGACTGCAGGCGAGGCTCAAATGCCGAGAAAAACTCTTCCACTCGCATTTAAAGGCGTCTTTTACCGTCTTACGACTTTCTTCGTCCTTGGGTCCCTCTGCATTGGGATTGTGGTGCCTTACAACGATCCAGATCTCCTCCGCGCCATTTCCGATGCTCGTCCGGGAGCAGGAGCTTCTCCATACACCATAGCGATGAATCGCTTGGGGATTCAAATCCTTCCGCATATTATTAACGTCTTTGTCCTTAGTGCTGTATACTCAGCGGGGAATAGTTTCGTTTACTGTGCCAGTAGAACATTGTTTGGCTTGGCCCTAGAGAGAAAAATGCCTCGCTTCATGACACATTGTACTGCACGTGGCGTGCCTATATATTGTGTAGGATCTACACTCGCTGTTTCCTTATTGGCCTTTCTGCAAGTATCTCATAATGCGTCTGTTGTTTTGACATGGTATGTGAATCATACACGATTGTATCCCTGAACCATGTTCCTGATAAAATCCTAAGGCTAATCAACCTCGTCACCGCATCACAACTATTGAACTATGCAAACATTGCGTTTACGTATATCCGATTTCATACGGTATGTCGTTCCACTGAGCACATCCGACATCCAATCTCACCTTAATCTAGGCACTGAAAAAACAAGGGATAGTCCGAGATACGCTTCCTCATAAGAGCTTCTGGCAGCCGTTCTCGGCGTAGGTCATTGACTGCCAAATCATGCTAGTGAAGCTCATTCACATTATC
>Ga0153936_100275_pt1 | contig 13967 bp, 11 predicted proteins | sample TSNJ020MetaG_FD_102272 | JGI IMG/M metagenome (GOLD analysis project Ga0153936, IMG submission 102272) | Attine ant fungus gardens microbial communities from New Jersey, USA - TSNJ020 MetaG | ecosystem: Host-associated > Fungi > Mycelium > Unclassified | place: USA: New Jersey, Wharton State... | reverse complement strand
GCGGGGTTATTTATCAACCCGGCTCGCTGCCAGGTGATTGGTTTTTCAAACCCGGTAACCCGTTCCGGTGGCGCCTTTATTGTTAAAAAAGGCAATCCGCTGAACCTGCACAGCCTGAAAGATGTGGCGGCCAATAAACAGGCGCGCCTCGGTACACAGAACGGAACTAACCAAATTCAGGAAGCAAAAGATAGCGGTATTTCAGCCAGCAATGTCGTGCTGTTTGATAAAGATACTGAAGCGTTTTCCGCCTTAAAGGCCGGGCGTATTGATGCCATTTATTTCCCGGATGCAGAAGTGCTGAGCCTGCTGAAGAAAGAGGGCGATGCCAGCGTTGAGCGGGCATTACCTTTCGAGCAAATTCCCGATGCCCATGGCAAACCGGGTTACAACTATCACGCTTTTGGTTTACCCCGTAACGATCCTGAATTTACTAAAGCCTTTAACGAGCAACTGGCTAAGCTGCGTGCTTCCGGTGAGCTGTTAAAGATCCTCGAAAAATATGGCTATACCGCCAATGAATTACCCCCAGCCGATCTACAGGCCAGCCAGGTTTGTGCCGGTAACAGTTAATTTGCGGGGGATGTATGCACAAATATATTACAGGTCAGCAGGGCAACCTGAGCTGGGGGTATCTCTCTTTTACCCCGCCGCAAATTGCGGACTTACAGCTGCCATGGTTTGAAATTGACTCCGGCCAGCCGGGGGCGACAATTGCGTTAATCGCCGGTATGCACCCGAATGAAGTTGCGGCCATGGAGGCCGCTATTCGACTCAAAGACTATTTTGCGGAAAACCTGCGCCGGGGGGCAGTCCGTATTTTGCCCGTCCTGAATATGCCTGGCCTGTATAGCCATGCCGAGTTTGTTTGTCCGGTGGACAATAAGAACATTAACTTTTTGTCACCCGGCTCACCTAACGGCAGCTTCAGCGAGGTGTTGATCGACCGCGTATTAAATCAATGGGCGGGGGATGCCACGGTCTTTATTGACCTGCATGGCGGCGACCTGCGTGAAGAAGTGGCCCGTTTTATCATGTGTCAGATGACGGGTGATGATGAGTTTGACCGGCAAACCCGACGGCTGGCGCATCAGTTTGATGCAGATGTCATTGTGGAATTTGATAAAGATCAGACTAATAACCGCGGGCGTGCCACTAATGAATTGCCGTGGAAGGGCCGCCATGCGGTGATGTCCGAGGGGGGAGCTAATGGCATTCTCGACGAGGAGAATACCCTTTTCCACTTTAATGGCGTCACGAATATCGCCCGCTATCTCGGTTTAACCGCAGATACGCCCACTCCCCGGCTGCGACAGAACCTTGTGGTCACCAATTTTTATAAAATTGAAGCGCCTGAAAGTGGTCGCCTGTATCTGCATGTCGGGGTCGGGCAAACCGTCCGGCAGGGTCAGGAATTAGGTTATATAAAGGATATTTTTGGTCAGCGGATAGCGGATATCGTGGCGCCGTTTAGCGGCGTGATCCTGATGATTGTTAACCACAATATAACGTCGCAAGGGGAGTGGTTAATCAGCCTTGCGCCTGTGGATGACGGTGTGACTGTCAATCAATAATGTCAGGTGAGAGTGATGGGTAGTACGACGTGGTTTTTTATTGCAGAACAGTTGTCAAAAGGGGTGGTTGTCACCTTACAGGTGACCCTTTTTTCCGCTTTACTGGCCTTAGTTCTGGCCTTTGTTATCGCGTTATGTGGGCTGTCTTCCAGCCGTTCACTGCGTATTTTTGCCCGGGTATATACTGAGTTTTTTCGTGGAACCTCGGCCCTTGTACAGCTGTTCTATCTGTTCTTTATTTTGCCCTTAGTGGGTATTTCTCTCTCGCCGATGACAACCGCAATCATTGGTCTTGGCCTGAACTTCTCCTCCTTTGGGGCGGAAATTGTTCGGGCGGCCCTGGTGAACATTAGCAAAGGTCAGCGCGATGCCATTGCGGCGCTGGACTTCCCGCCTGACGTGGCTTTCCGTCGTATTATTTTGCCCCAGGCACTGACATTTATGTTACCGCCAATGGGTAACCTATTGGTTGAATTGCTCAAGTCCACGTCGCTTGTCTCAATGATTACCCTCAGCGATTTAACCTTCTCCGGCACGACTCTGATAACGACCCTCGGTCACCAAACGCTGATTTGGAGTATTGTGCTGGTTTGCTACTTCATCCTTTCATGGCCTATTACAGGCTTAGTGAAACGCGCTGAACGCCGGTTTACCCGCCATCGCCGGCCACAGGAGTAGCGATTATGTTCGATTATGCTTTTGCACTCTCTATTCTGCCAGAGCTATTAGCCGGCCTATGGGTGACTTTACAGGTGATGGTGGCAGGGTTTTTCTGCGCGTTAATTATTGGGGTCGGCGTTGCGGTATTGCTGGAAAGTCCTGTGCGAGTGTTGCGGATAATAAGCCAGTCCTACATCACTTTTTTCAGGCAAACCCCCTTACTGGTGCAACTCTATTTTCTGTTTTTTGCCCTGCCGCAAACCGGATTACAGCTACCGGCAATGAGCACAGGCATGATTGGGCTTGGACTCTATTATGGCGCTTATATTGCCGAGTCGTTCCGCGCCGCGATAGGGGATGTGCCCCGCGGCCAGTGGGAGGCGGCAAGGGCATTAGACCTGTCGCCCAGCGTCACCTGGTGGCGCATTATTTTGCCTCAGGCCTTAAAACCAATGCTGCCGATATTAGGTAACTACCTGATTGGTATGTTTAAAGAAACACCATTGCTGGCTGTTATTACTATCCCTGAGCTGTTTCAGACCGCCAGACAGATTGCCGGCTTAACCTACCGCTTTAATGAGCCTTATACCTTAATGGCGTTGTTGTTCCTGGCTATCAGTTTGCCGACATCGCTGTTGTTCTCTGTTTTAGGAAAGAAAAAACGCCATGACTAATTCAACGGCTCATCCTCCTGCGACCCCATTGATTACCTTGAATAATGTGGTCAAATACTATGGCGAAACCCAGGTGCTGGACAATCTGAGTTTGACTATCCCGGCGGGGCAAAAAGTGGCGTTAATTGGCCCGAGTGGCTCAGGTAAGTCGACTATCCTGCGCTTAATTAAGGGGCTGGAAACGCCGACAGAGGGCAGTGTCCTTGTCAACGGCCATCCCGTCGGGCGGAATAACCGCTTTCGCTGGTTTTCATCTCAGCCGGTGCGGCACGAAGTGGGTATGGTCTTTCAGCATTTTAATCTGTTCCCGCACCTTAGCGTTTTGCAAAATGTGATAGAAGCGCCAATCAGCGTCCTGCGTCTGTCCCGTGAAGAGGCCATTGCCCGCGGGCATCATTATCTCAATCTTGTTGGGTTAGGACATAAAGCACAGGCCTGGCCTGCTACGCTCTCTGGCGGACAACAGCAACGAGTCGCCATTGCCCGTGCCCTGGCGATGCACCCGCGCATTATGTTATTCGATGAAGTGACGTCGGCGCTTGATCCTGAATTAGTCGGTGAAGTTCTGCATGTGATTCGCGATATTGCCCACAGTCAGAATATGACGATGTTATTGGTTACTCATGAAATGTCCTTTGCCAGGGATGTCGCCGATCGCGTACTGTTTATGGAAAAAGGCAAAGTGGCTGATGATGGTACGCCAGAACAGGTATTAGTGAACCCGACTCATGCCCGTACCCGGCAGTTCCTCAATATTCTGACGGAACGCTAAGGGTCGCTGAACAACATACCATCAACGCAAATAGCCGCTTTATCACTCAGGCATCCTGGCGGGTTTTACTGTGCCAGGTTCTGCCTGGCCCCGCTGATTTACCCGACTACTCCGCATGCCTATCGCTGTTTCGCGATTTATTTGCAATCAATCAGGCCGCTTAAATTTTGAGTCAGGCTGAGACTAGTGTCTTCCAGTATGCGGAAAATAGCTGAGCATTCGCGATGTTATTTTTAATCAATCATAAAACACAACATAATATCAGCCTGTTTTACCTGGGGGTAACGCTTTGCACAGGGGGCAAAAGGCGAGGTTTTCTATATTGTGCTACGCTGGCTGATAAGCGTCATTTTATACTTTTTATCTAACCATTTTATTTTTGACATTAACGCGTTGAATGGAATTCACAGACCTTTGAGGGGCATGTAATGAAATTGAATAAAGTACTGAGTGGTGTGTTATCGGCCTTACTGGTGACCTCTTTTTCCAGCATCGCTTGCTCCAGTTTGGCGATTGTTGATACTCAGCATAATGTTTATCAGGGCAGAACGCTGGAGTTAAGTGAACCCTTACCCTCGTGGTTAACCTATTACCCTAAGAATACCCAATTCCAGAAAAAAACACCGGATGGTAAAGATGGTATTCATTATCAGTCAAAATATGAAATCCTCGCTATTTCGACGGAAATCTACTTTGATGGCGACGATCACAATATTTTTCAGGGCTTAAACAGCGGCGGTTTATCCTACAGTGCGAATATGATGGATGAAGCTAACCTGACGCCACTTGAGCCACAGGATTATGACAAAGCCATTCCAGTGACGGCTATTGGCGAATGGGCGCTGGCCAACTTTTCCACCGTAGAAGAGGTGAAAGCAGCGGTTAACAATGGCTACTTCTGGGCACCGACCTTGAAAAATTTCGGTAACCTGAAATCACCTTTCCACTATGCGTTTTATGACAAAAAGGGCGGCAGTATTGTGGTTGAAGCCCTGGATGGCAAACTGCATGTCTATGACAACCCAACCCGGGTCATGACCAACGGACCAGACTTCCCCTGGCATCTGAAAAACCTGAACAACTATAGCCAGCTGACCAATGTCGATAGATCCAGCTCAACCCTTGGCGGAATTCGTGTTACCCAGCCTGATAGTGGTATCGCTGCCTCGGCATTGCCTTCTTCAGATACCTCGGTCGGTCGCTTTATCCGCGGTGTTTACTACTCATCTTATGCACCTAAAGCGGATAACCAGGACGAGGCAATGAATACCCTTGCTCATATTATGAATCGCTTTGACCGGACCAAAGATATTACCGTGGACACCATGGGGGAAAGCGGCGGTAAATCTAAACAGCTGGTGTCTGAGTATACGGTATGGACCAGCCTGTCTGACCTAAGTCATGGAGTGATGATGGTCCGTGGCTATCAGGATATTAATTACAGCAAATACACCTTTGCCCAGTTTAAAGATAGCGATAAACCTGTCTTTGAAAGAATAAACGTCAGTAAGCAATAACCTGCGGACAGGGGCAGATGACAATAGCCTGCTAATCCGGGCAGGCTGTCGGCAAGCGCGAGCCAAAGAGGGGATATCTGTGTTTCCCCTCCGGGCCAGCCACTGCACCTGGCGGCCATACCTCCGCTGAGAGCGAAAGCTTCAGAAAACGAATAATAGCCGTGCATCGCCACGGCTATTATGCGGAAGATGACAGAATAAATGTATTGCTAACTCGAATTAGTTTATGATTAATCCGTATGATCTGTCATGAGAATAAGAAGTATGAAGACTGTTGAACAAGTTGCAAAAGCGCTGAATTTGTCGATTACTACCGTACGTTTAGTACTGGGTGGTAAAGCAGACCAATACCGTATTAGCATAAAAACACAGCAGCGTATTAATGACTATATTGCTGAAAATGGTTTGCTGGTCAACCATATTGCCCGCAGTTTGAAGCTCAACAAAACAGAAACGCTCGGACTGGTCATACCGCGATTATCGAACCTGTTTTTTTCGACACTGGCAGAAAAACTTGAGTCCTGTTGCCGCCAGGCGGGTTATCAATTAATGATAGCCTGTACTTACAGTGACAGTGAGCATGAAAATAGTCTGGTAGAAGGGCTGCTGGCACGTAATGTCGACGGCTTGTTTGTTGTGCCTTCCAGTTTGCAAACCCAGCTCCATCATCAAAAAGTGGCCCGTAAACGGCCCTTAATTATTCTCGACAGGGACTTTGGTGAAAATGATGTTTCGCTGGTAGTGAGTGATAACTTCAATGGCAGTAAAAAGCTTGTCCAGGCGATGACACAATCCCTCGCTGTCTCTCCCTTCTTTTTTATTGCCGGTGATACGCAGCAGCCCTCAATACAGCGGCGTTTACAGGGCTTCCTCAGTGAATTACCGGCGGGTAAAGAGTGGATATTATCGGCGCGCCACAACCGCCAGGAAGAAGGCAAACAGTTGATGCTTAATTTTTTAAAAGAGCATAAAAAGCCGCCTAAAGCATTTATTGCTTCCTCATTACCCATTCTCGAAGGCACGCTTAGCGCCTTGCGGGAAACCTACGGTTTTATTCCCTCAGATATTCCGATAGGCACCTTCGATGAACATCAAATGCTCGGCTTTTTACCGAATGCCGTCTGGTCCATGCGCCAGGACGAAGATGCCTGGGCCCAGCACGCTTTTCATCTGATGAATAAAAAACTGCAGGGTGAAAATGCCAATGTGAAAATAACCGTGCCAATGACGCTAATTCATCGGCCGTTATCGGTAGAAAAAGGGCGGCTGCCGCGCAAAGAGAGCCAGCCATCCTGATCAGGCTCGCCGGGCGTTTAGGTTGAGTGCCTGGGCTAACTTAATATGTTTGTAAGTACACGCTAACTAAAAATAAGATAATATTCTCAAAAAGTTAAAAGCCGGGTGGTAATAACCAGCCCGGCTTTTTGGCTTATCGACCTGCAGTAAAAGAAGACTATGCCGATGCGTCGAGGCTCTGACGGGCAGCGGCAATAGAGTCCTGTAGACGGGCATAGAGGGCATCAAGACGGCTATATTGCCCGGCATTCAGGGGGGTGAATGGCTCGCGTACCGGGCCGCTATCGGTACAGTTTTTACCGGCAAGATATTTTGCAGACTGGAAGATACCCTCAGCCACAAGCTGTTCAACAACCTCATTAATTTGCTTTTGCAAAGCCTGGGCACGGGGGATATCGCCAGTCTGAAATGCCTGACGTAGCGCCAAAAACAGCTCGGCCTGCAGGTTAACGGTAGTACCCACCGTTGCCGTTGCGCCGGCGGCCAGACTGGCAAGAAAAATCTCATCAAAGCCATTAAAGAAGACTTTCTCAGGGTACTCCGCCGCCATACGCTCCAGGGAATAAAGGTTATGTGAGGTATGTTTAACCCCTAAGACCTGCTCATCGCTAAGTAGCGCTTGTGCGCTCTGTTTATCGAGCTCAACGCCGGTAAACTGCGGAATATTATATAAAATGACAGGAATTGAGATAGCGTCGAGCACCCGACGATAGTAATTAATCACTTCCTGGCGGCTGTACTTATAATAATAGGGAGGCACCAGTGAAACAGCGCTGGCGCCATGCTGCTCAGCACTTTTAGCAAGCTGGACAGCATCAAGGGTACGCGGGGTGCCAACATGAGCAATCACCGGGACTTTACCCTCTACCGTTTTGGTTAGCGTAGCGAGTACTTGCTCACGCTCCTCTAAGCGCAACAAGGGACCTTCGCCAGAAGAGCCACAGCAGTAAAAGCCTTCGACTCCCCGCGCCATCTGCGCTTTAGCCAGCGTCTCCAGCGCGCTATAGTTGACTGACTCATCGCTATGCATTGGGGTGATGACGGCAGAGATGATGCCGCGAAAATTTTGCCACTTATCCGTTACCATGCTGTCCAGCCCCCATCAACGACCACATTTGAACCGGTCATATAGACCGATGCATCAGAGAGCAGAAAGACAACGGCACCGTTAAATTCATCTGCTTTCGCCATGCGTCCAATAGGAATACGGTCGGTGTAATTTTTCTGAAAACGCGGATCCTGGTCGCTGCGCTCAACCCCTGACAGGGTCAGGGTATTTACCCGGATACCATTGCGTCCCCAGTAAGTGGCGCAATAACGGGTGAAGTTATACAAACCGGACTTCGCGGCGGCATAAGCCACCGGCTTAACAAAAGGAATACCGGTATCTTCTTTTTTATAGCTATAAATATCCTGAACCGGAGACACTACGCCGTAAATCGAGCCGACATTAATAATCGAGCCACTTTTGCCTGCCGCTCTCATACGTTTACCGACCTGTTGAGTCATTAAAAATGTGCCCACCAGGTTCACATCGACAACCTCACGGAAGACCTCCTGCGGAAAATCCTCAAACGGGCCTGAGACTTCAGGGGGAGCGCTTGGCTGGGTATCGACACCGGCATTATTAACCAGGCCATCAGCCACACCCCATTGGGCTTCAATCCGGTCAAGCACGGCGTTAATGCTGGCTTTATCGGTAATATTAACCTCAGCGCACAGTAATCTATCCGAGTCTTTAATCGCCCCTAAAACGCGGTCAATACGCTCGTTATCAACCCGGGTGGCCAGGGCTGCAACGCGTGCGCCTCTCTCATGCAAGGTTTTTACATATTGGGCACCGAGCTGACCAAGTCCGCCGGTGACGATAATTATTTTGTCTTTAACAGAGAACAATGCATCTTCCATTGTATTTACCTTCTCACCACGTCGTTAAATTATATTTATTGCCTGACAATCACTTTTATAAATAATGCAATTATCCGCTGATTGGCTTTGACTGAGTACAGGTCACTACTTTTACCCTATCTCATTCACGGCTGCCCAACTTTCACTATGACCCGCTTCACATATCATGAAGTAATAATATGAAACGCTAATCATAAATTTATGTTGGGCTACCGCTGTTAATCCTGAAATATAGCAACGCATAAAAATAGAACCGTTGTCAGATTTTATGTGCCATATTTATGGAAAATAACCGGATAAAATAAGCTTATTTATCGCTCATTAAAAACATCACAGATTAATGGGCTGAAACTAATTGATAAGCATCCCCGGCGACAAAAACTTTCATATTTTGCGTCAGTGCCTGAGCGACGAAGGCTTTGAGAACCTCGGCGAGCAGCGCTTCATCAACATAGGCCAGGCTGAGGTGGTTGCTCTGGTGGCCGGCCATTAAGTCATCCCGGGTGACACCATCAAGGACGGCATTAAGCAGCGGCCATTCATAATTGGTGGCTTGTCTACGACGCTCAAACTCTGGCTCCGGCAGTTCGACGGCCGAACCGGTACCAATATGTAAAATAACCTGAGTGTTTTCATAATGTGCCCGCGCCCAGATAAAACGTCCGGCTTTGCCCTGACCGGCGATGGTTGACCCGCCATAAGGGAAGAACATGGGCGGCTGACGGTAGCCGGTCGCCCCGGCAATGCCGCCTTTCAAATGGGCGAAAGGAACGGCACCGGAAATCTCAAGATCCCAATAAAATGTGCCGTTAAATTCACTGCCCCAGCGGATATCATGCAGGGTTGTTTCGCTTTCCAGCCCCAGAGCTTGCAACAGTTTTGCCAGCATGACCTGCGGGATGGCGCTCCCCATATCCACCTCATTAATGCAGGTAATAGGCTGACCCGGATTGATGATATCGCCATGCTCGTCAGGAATAGGGAAGCGCTCAGCATTGCCGATAGCCCCTTCCGCAAAGTCAGATGCCGCGCAGCTGTCTTTCAGGCCTTGTTGGTACTGAACCCCGACGGCGGATAAGCCAAAGCGCTTAACAAAGCGCGCCATTGCAATCATCATGGCACATTGCTCGAGGACCTGATCGCGAGTGAGCTCTTCTGCGGGCTGGCTGCCAAACTGGAATTTCATTCCCCGCGCTTCATACCATTGCAGGCAGGACTCACGCAGGGCCTCGGGGACTTTATTCATCTCGACCAATAAAGCTGACTGGGAGAGGGACTCGACGGGAATGCCGACATCAATCATTGATTTTTGTGGGAACACGCCATTAATCATCCCCATACAGAAAGTATCAAACAGTCCGATAATTGCCTTATGACGCAGGATGGACTGACCGACCTGTACCCCTATTTGTCCGGACTTGCTGGCAAGCAAAGGTGCGGTTGGCGAGACAGGATGCAAATAATTCAACTTATGGCTAAGGTGACCGTCCTGCAGCCAGGTCTGCAGGCCACGCATAAATGCATCATCGGTAAAGGTTTCTGACCATAAACGTGAGTAGTGGCAGCCAAGGCTGGTTAAACAGCCTGCCATACATAACATGCCCACCAGCCCCGGCCAGGTGCCATCAAAGTTTGCCAGTAATAATACCGGCCCACGATGATGCACCAGTGATGGGGCAATATGGTGAGAATATTGCCAGGCGGTAAGCAGAACGATAACCGGCGCGTCGGGATCGATGCTGGCAAAAAGATCGCTTCCCTCTTTTTGACTGCTAATAAACCCATGACCGCGCTCTGTATTAATTGGATGAGCCCGACGCATTTTATAGCCTAACTGTTCCAAAGCACTGGCCAGACGTTGTTCAAATAGCTGTTGAGTTGGCCAGCAGGTGACATTCGCCGGTTCACGTAAATCGGCATTTGTTACCATTAATACTTCACCCGCATTTGCCGTAATTAATTGTGGATCTGCAGGTAGGGTTAAATTAAGCATTGAAATACCTCCGGTAATATTTGTTTTATTTTATCAATGTGTTTTCATTGCTTCGGTTATTATTTTTTCTGCACGCTGCAGATCGTCGAACATGGCTAAATAAACCTGATACTTTGCCTGGTGGAATATTTTAATTGCTGGCTGATGATTAGCCTCTATTATTTTACCGCTATGGCTCATGGCATTAACCGCCTGTTCCAGCGAGGTAGAATCACCGCAGGCCACGCTGCCTAGCAGGGCGGCTCCGAGGGTCACGGCATCATCTTCCTGAGCGAGGTGAATATTGCAGCCGGTGATGTTGGCATATTCGCGAAGCCACAGCGGATTTTTGGTCGCACCGCCGCACATCATAATGCGTGATACATCGTGACCCGCGGCGCGCATTGACTCGATAATATGTCGGGTACCGTAGGCAATAGACTGTAAGGTTGCCAGATACAGACGGGCCAGGGCATTGGCTCCCGTTTCAAGCGTCAGGCCATATACCGCCCCCCGCGCCTGCGGACAGGCCCGGGGAGAGCGATTACCATGGTGGTAGTCGAGGACATGTAAATCACGGGTCGGCCAGGGATCCTGGGCTTCAAGCTGGGCCACCCAGTCGTTCAGAACCTGGTAAACGGAGACGGCGGATGCCCTGGCCTGTTGTTGTAAGTTGGGCCAATAAGCATGCTGTTGTATCGTCCATTCGACTAATGCGCCAGCGGCGCTTTGCCCGCCTTCATTCAGCCACCAGCCGGGCAACATTGCTCCCAGATAAGGCCCCCAGACGCCGGGAATATTAATCGCATCAGGGCTGACAATCATATGGCAGTTTGAGGTTCCGCTAATGATTGCCAGACTACCCGCCGGCTGGCCTCCGCTGAGTGATAAGCCGCCGGCATGGGCATCAATAATGCCGGTCGCTACCGCGACATCCTCGCCAAGCCCCCATTGACGGGCCAGTTCCGGGTGCAATGTTCCCGCTTTTTCACCCAACTCTTTGATGATGGGAGGTATTTTATCCAGGACGTCTTCAAGACCGATGGCTCGCAGTAGCCTGTGGCTAAAACGCTGCTCATGGGCAAGATAGTTCCACTTACAGGTTAGGGTACAGACGCTGGCACTGTCCGTACCGCAGCTACGCCAGACCAGGTAATCAGCCAGGTCGAAAAAACGCCAAACGTCTTGATAACGCTTTGGATAATGACGCTTGAGCCAGAGAATTTTTGGCAGTTCCATTTCCACACTGACCTCGCCGCCAACATAGCGTAGCGCTTCATCTCCGGTCTGGTTGATTAACTTCGCCTCTTCGCCAGCCCGGTGATCCATCCACATAATAATATCCTGCTGTGGATTGCCATCTTCAGAAACCGCTATTCCAGCTTTGCTATGGGAGACGGCGACCAGAGAACATGTCGCATCAATACCAATGGAACGGATAAGCGCGGGATCAATTGCCGCCTGGCTCACACTTTCCGTCACGGCATCACAGACTGCCTGCCAGATCTCCGATGAAGATTGAGCAATATGCATATTGGCATTGGTAAACTGACTTATTGGTTTTACGACAAATGCCAGCCGGGCGCCGGATGCATCGAAAATGCCTGCTCTTACGCTACCTGAACCGACATCAATCCCTATGTAAGCATGTTCTTTCATGGTTAACCCTGGTTTGCTAACTCGAATTAGCAAATTAGGGTAAAAAAAATGGCGTCACAAATTTTTTACCAGTATTTTGTGAGTTAAATCATAATAATTTTTATAATTAACTGTTTTTAATGATTATTTTTATGATGTCGGCATCCGGCAATAAATCCTGTCAATTTTTCTCCGCAGGGCGATGCTGGCTTAAAGGGGGTGATTCGCGGTGGTTTATAATTTTATTTATTGTTTTTTAAATGATTTAATGGGTTTTGTTCGTATTTTTATACCGACTAATAGCGCTGATTGACTGTAAAAAATAGCCGATCTTCATCACACAATTTTAGCATTATCATTGTGTGTATCTCTGTCTTGATATAATTAGCTAATTCGAGTTAGCTTTTTCTCAAAACTGTTCCACCGTCATGCGGTGTTAAACCATGTAGCCCGACATACAATAATTATTCAGGACAGAGGATTTAATGATGACCATGATTACCTCGCCAGATGCTGCCCCTGCGAAACAACAAGAAATAGCGATGGATAAGAAAGAAAGGAAAAAACTGATCACCGTACTTGGCTCAGGCCTGTCTGGTACGACGATTGAGTTTTATGACTTTTTTATTTATGGCACCGCTGCCGCACTGGTATTTCCTTCGTTATTCTTTCCTAATCTTTCACCCTTTATGGGTTTGCTGGTTTCATTCCTAACCCTATCTATTACTTTTGTGAGTCGCCCGATAGGAGCCATCGTTTTTGGTCACTATGGCGATAAAATTGGCCGTAAAAAATCGCTGGTTTTATCAATGATGATCATGGGGGTCTCAACCTTCATGATAGGCCTGATTCCGAGCTATGACTCTATTGGTAATGCCGCCCCGCTGATTCTTATCTTCCTGCGCTTATGTCAGGGTTTTGCCATTGGCGGTGAGTGGGGGGGAGCGACGACGCTGATTACCGAATATGCTCCGCGTCATCGTCGCGGCTTTTTTGGTACCTTCGTACAGTTAGGTAACGTATTAGGATTATTTATTGCTACCGCGGTATTTGCGCTGGTGGTGATGTTACCTGAAAACTCATTAATGTCATGGGGATGGCGTATTCCATTCTTATTAAGTGTGATATTACTTTTTGTCGGTATGTTTATTCGCTCACGTATCGAAGAAACCCCCGTTTTTCAGGAAAACCAAAAGAAAAGCCAAATTAATCCGAAGAGAGCCGCACCTAAATTCCCTATTATTGAAGTATTAAAACATCACCGCAGATCCGTGTTTCTGGCAATGGGCATGCGTATGGGAGAAATTGTACTCGGCTGGTTAACGGTTGCATTTTTTATGTCCTATGTGACCCGTGAATTAAATTTCAGTCGCGAAACCGCTTTAAATGGATTACTGCTTGCAAGCTTTGCCGGGATATTTACCTTCCCATTCTTTGGCTGGCTGTCTGATAAAATTGGTCGTCGTCCGGTCTATCTGGCCGGGGCAACCATCACCCTTATCTTTGCCTTCCCACTGTTCTGGATGATCGACTCCGGATCGGTAAAAATGTTCTTCTTTGCCACCACCTTCTGTTATGCGGTGGGACTGGGGATGATGTTTAGTATTCAACCGGCCTTTTTCTCTGAACTGTTTGATACTAACGTCCGGTATACCGGCGTGTCTCTTGGCTTCCAGCTGGCAAATATTGTGGGTGGACTGACACCGATGATTGGCACCCTGTTAATAGCCTGGTCCGGTGGCTTTTCCTGGCCTATTTCGTTATTCCTCGCCTGTATGGCGCTGATCAGTATTATCTGTGTGTGCATGACGCGTGAAAGTTATAACGATGAGCTGGGTAATGTGCAGCAATAGCGGACAATAGTCTGTTAACCATCGACTGTTTATCAGCATAAACCCGGCCGGGGCGCCGGGTTTTTTTATCGGCGTGGAGCAGACTTATTGATGCCGAAGGCTG
>Ga0153936_100274_pt1 | contig 13977 bp, 8 predicted proteins | sample TSNJ020MetaG_FD_102272 | JGI IMG/M metagenome (GOLD analysis project Ga0153936, IMG submission 102272) | Attine ant fungus gardens microbial communities from New Jersey, USA - TSNJ020 MetaG | ecosystem: Host-associated > Fungi > Mycelium > Unclassified | place: USA: New Jersey, Wharton State... | reverse complement strand
TGTCCCAGTGGTATTTCCAAATTCTGAGTATATCTCAAAGACTGAACTTGTAATATAGACAAACAAACAGTAATTTCAGTATATTGGTGAGATTCCTAACATATTTCTTGAACTATACATATGTCACCAATTTATAAAAATGATACTCTATTAATACTCTACCACTTTTCTACTGCTTTTTCTACTGCACCTCTACTACATGTGGTACTGCACTGTATTTTGTCACATAATGTCATATCATATCACATATTCTTGCACAGTATTAATTTTAATAACAGTATTATACAACTAGAATTCTTGAGTAAAGATTAATTTTTGAGTTATAGAAATCTTAAGCTCTATTATTGTATTGTCTTAGGTCAAAATTATATATTTATTTAGATTTCTCTACATTTTCATAGTATGTTTCCTAATAGAATACAATCAGTCATTGTACTACAATTTTACTAGATATATTTTCAAGTATAAAAGAAAATAATCTAGATAAAATTTATATAAAAATATATAGACTTATCTATATTTAACAACTGCTTTAACTTGTCACTCTCACTCATACCCAATTTGTTCTTATTTCTATGTCAATATATGTATCTATTCTCTTTCTAAATATCTCAATGACCTCAGAGTAACCCTTGATATAGCATATAGTAACTACAATACACAGTAGAGTAAAAGATAATGTAAATTATTAATGATATTATTGCAATATGACATGTTTGTGATAGAATGCAGTAAGTATAGTAGAGGATGTGGTAATTTCTCTATGCTCCAATGGTACTATCTAACAGAGACAATGGTAATAGGTTAATTTCTTAAGTAGCTAGATTGTAGACTAAAGCAAAAACCAAATCTATGAATGAAACTGATAAACCAAAATCCACCAATGCCTTTGCTGATCTCAAAAATAACTTGGAGTAGATCTCTAGGTACAGGCCCTTTGGCTTAGGTAATGAGATAGCATAAAAAATAATATATAGCTTCCTGTAAGGTTCTAGATAGTTAGCTTCTTAAAAGACAAGGATACTGCCAGTTCTTTTTTTGTAGACTCTAATGAAGAACTCATAGAGATGATAAATGCAGTATACCTTTCTAGAGGAATTTGTTATCTGGTGATCTATTCAGGGCAAAGTTTAACTAGATATCTCAAGTTACTATAGTACAGGCACAATCCAAGATCCATTTTACATTGACACTCTGCTACTATGAGTTTGCCATCAGGGTCTAAAATTTGTAACAGGTTATGAAGCTAACTTGTTTCTAAGAAAGAAAAAGATATTCAGGTACAGTCAAGAGAATTAGAGGTAGGGGATAGTATTCTGTTTGGGACACTACTAGTTGACAAAGCTTTAAACTTTGGGCTCTTTGGAGAATGACCCTGGGTACTTTTTGCAACTCAGTATCTCTGTCTATTATTATCGACTCTCCTTTAATAGTTACTGTTAATTTTCAGCACTGCTCTTTTTAGACCTTCAAAGATAAATATATCTTTTTTGCTAAAGTACAGCTCTTTACTAATCCTCTCTAGTATTATATCCTTGACTATCTTCTATAAAGAATAGTCCCTCTATCTAATTCTATTCTGATATTTTGCAAATTGTATGAGATAAGTTATGGCCTTTTTATCATGTAGAAACAGGATTGCTATAATGGTGTTTTTATTGTTATTCTCTGGAGTATCAGATCCAAAAATGTTTGACAACTTTTGAATGAAAACAGACCAATTCTCAAGAAAATCAAAATCTTGGAGGGGATCTAGCTTGTTGATAAAAGGTTCAAAGTAGTCCAATGCTATTCCCCTCAGGTATGAAATGGCAAAAAATTCTTCTCTGTGTCTTTGATGAACTTTCTTTTGCAAGCTCTAAGATAAATCTAATACTGAAATATAAAGGCTCAAAGATTGTTAGCATTGCTTCCACTAAAGGTATCTGGTTCCCTGATTCCTCTAAGCTTCTTCTGAGTATATAGTATAGATTATATTACAAACTTTATTTGGACCATAACTCCAGGAATACTTGACTAATTTTGACAATCTCAATAGCCACCAAAATTTCTTAAGGAGACCTTCCAAAAGGTACCAAAAATGTCTCAAAGTGATCAGTATTCACTGAATTATTAGCAGATCAGTTGGTGATTACCAAGTTACTACATGCTAAATTACTAATATCTCAGAAACTGCTTGACATAATCATTTGCTTCAATAACCATTGTAAAGCTCTCTTTAATGCTCTTTTTTCAGTTATAAATAGATCCTGAGGCAATAAGATCCCATAGAGATACAAGGTTCTCAATGTTTGTATATAACACTGATCTTTACTCATAGATTATCATCTGTCCTTGAATAGAACAAAAGACTGCCCTAAGATGGTTATGTTATCTCTATTTCAAGAACAATAGCACTCCTATATATTGAACAATAGATAGTGATTATGTAGTAGGCTATTCTTGTGTACAACCACTACAATTATATATTGAAGGACTATATATCTGAGAATAAACCTCAGACTTAATAACATCTTTTGCTACTGTCTAAACTTTGCTTTTTTGAGCCTTTTGATTATTAAATCATTAACTCACAAATCAGTAAGTGGCCATTTGTAATAGACTGTTTGGTCAAGTTCAGTAAAGCTGTTCTAAGCTCAAGATTAGAGATATCTGGAGCTGGACTAGAGGTTAGTTGTCTGATTGGGTCTGGTAAAGGCAAGTCCTAATTCTCTGTCTTTTCTTCAAGCAGATGTTCTTTTAGTATATTGTCTAGAGAGTTCTATAATGACTGTCTCTAATTGTAGATATAAGAAGTAGTAAAAGGTTATTTTATTAAAATAGCTATAGTTTTGGGGGAACTTCATCTTACTAATGTCCTGTATGCCCCAGAGGCTAGTTATATACTTATTTCCATTAGTTGACTTGATAAAAAAAGATTTTTCAACAACTTTCTCAAATAAAATATGTACTATCTATAAACCTAATAGTAATTGAGTTAGAAGTATTTCCAAGTCTTATTATATACTGTACTAAGTAAATTATATAATACCAGATCTTGAAGATTCTGGAACTGTGGCAGCTATTCAAAAAGTCATTCTAGAATACCTTTATTATTATCTTGGCTATGTTTCAACAAATATAGCCCATTGTCTTATTTTAAATAATCTTGTTACAGGTCTTTATATTGTTTTCTTATCAAAAGAAAATATTCCATTTTTCTGTGAACTATGTGTTTATGCTAAGACAACTTATAAGTCTGTTCTGGAGGAAAAAGAAAGGAAGAAAGCCAAAGAATTCAGAGAAAAGATTCATTCTGATGTCTGGAGTCTAGTACCAACTGAAATACTTGGAGAAAAGTGATACTATGTTATCTTCATTGATAATAGCACCTAGTTTACTAGTCTTACACTTATGAAAACAAAAGATGAGACATTCTGTGCTTACCAAGATTTTGAAACCTAGACAGCAACTCAACTAAAAGCTACTATCAAAATACTATATTTTGATTGCAGTAAAGAGTATTTTTCCAGTCAATTCACATTCTACCTTAAGTCTAAGGGTACTTACCAGAAATTAACAGTTTATAATACCACTGTTAAGAATAAGATTGCAGAACATTGCCATTATATCATTAATAAACATGTTAGAGCATTATTTTATAGATGTGATATTTCTAACTCAAGACATCTATAGGAAGAAGCTATGAGACATATTATATAGCTTCTAAATTGAATATTAACAAAAACACTAAATAGAAAAATATCTTACAAAGTAGTCTTTGGAAAGAAACCAGATTTGAGCACTATCAGAGAATAAAAAGAAAAAGTATAAGTAAGGACTAAAGATAGAGACAAGCTAGGAGACCAGATAAAAGAAAGCAAATGAATAGGTATTGATAAGCTATCAAAGGGATGTAGGATCTATTTGCTAGAATAAAGAACAGTAACAGTTGAAAGGATTGTCTACTTTAATAAATGTAAGACCTCAACAGATGCTTAGATCAAAGAGGAGGAAAATAAACTAATTATAATCAATACAAGGTCTATAGATCAAGTTTCCAAACTATTATCAACATCTTCTTTAATATCTGCTTATATGTCCACTCCCAATCTACCAAAGGCTAAGTCTTCAAGATCTAATATTTCTTCTAGTAATATTAGCAACAACAATAACAACAAGCTCTTTTTTATTCCTGAATTCCAAGAGAAAAGAATTTATAAACTTTCATTCAAAGTACATGAAATCTGTAATAGAAAAGCTATTGGAGCAATACTGTTTTGACTCTATAGCTTAAAGCTTCCAAAGATTAGTGAAAGCAACATTGATAGTAAAGGAAAAGAAATAAAAGATCAGATTGGTGATGGAAAGGAGAAAGTATATGTAGTAGGTATAGATTAGGTTAATAAATCAGTATTGGCAATAGAAATCACAAATACTAAAGCTCTCAAATCTTATAGCTTGGCTGAGGCTAAAATAAGACTGAACTGGCTTTTCTGGAAGCAAGCTAGTGCTAAAAAGTTGCAGATACTAGAAAAGACTAAGATATAAAAGCTAGTGGACTTACCTGATAGTGCAAATATTATGATAAACCCCTAGGAGATACAGAGGAATATGATGAATAGAGAGAAGATTTTTTCCTCAATGATTACTGTAAAATTGATTATCTTGAAAAAGACAGATATAAATGAAGATTCAATTCATTGGATGAATAAGAGAGGATAGAAGAACTGGACCACTGTACTCAATAACTATAATTGGCTGACACAAATAGTAACTACTAATTAGGATCTTTAATGGATCCAGATCTAAAAAAACAGACAGTACTTAAACCTAAAGAAGGACTAACCTGAATAAGAACTATAACAAAAGAACACTTAAACAGATTCACAGACAATTACACTTCTAAAACAGACATTGGTAGTAACTTGAACATTAACAGTCACAGACAGTATTATCTACTTCTCTATTAGAATAGATTAGTAGAAATGTTCATAAATATATCTAGAAAGAGTAAAGAACTCTAAGTTCTTCTTTTCTTTCTTTCTTTTCTAAATCTCTGGTTTAAAAGAACACTTCAAGAAAGTATTGTTATAATTGACAATCATCTCTGGAGTGAACATTGATTAGAAAACAACTGGATATACTTTTGTTGAAACACTTTAATAGGATATCATTTGGGAAGTGATAGTACAAGAACTATTAGTTATGTTTAGGCAACAAATACACTTGAAGTCTAAGTTATAATAGCAAATCTCATTGGTTCAACTTGGGTATTCAAGATAAAAAAAGATACTATAGGTACTGTAGCACAGTACAAGACCTGTCTTGTTGTACAAGGTTTTTACTAAGTCTCTAGTATTGACTATTTTAACATCTTTGCTCCAGTTGCTTATTTCTTATCAATTCATACTGTTCTTGCAATTGCTGCTGTACTTGACCTTGAAATATACTAGATCAACATTAAAGAAGCTTATCTGTTAAGGTATGGACTTAGGACTGAAGCTCTAATCCCAACTAGTAACAATTGAAAGAAAAAAACTCAATAGAGTTCTCTGTTGGATTTCTACTACTACTTATACAAATATCCCATGGTCTGTGCACCTATTTTCCATGGTCATAAAATTATTACTAATAACTATATATTTCTTACATAATACTGTTCCATACTATTTATATCTTCCTTGTATTGTATTACTAGAGATTCTCTATCAAGTTGATAAATATATAGGAGATATTTTCCTTTTTTGGAGCCAGTTTATAACATTATCTGAATAGTGTTCTTACTAAAGACAAAGTGGTTTATATATATTAACTGCTTGGTTTGCATTCCATCAACTTCCCAAAGTATATTTATCATGACACAGTCAAAATAGCTAAGTCATTATTTATTTTCTTTTTCTTTTTCTTTTAATTAGGAAACTGAGAAATGACTAAAAGAAATATACAGGAGTCCATAAATAGAAGTAAACACAGGATATATATAAGTAGTGTACTATAATCAAATAAGAACTCTATTGAGTTCTCCTTGTCAACTTAGACTAGGAATAGTTCTAAGACGTCTTAGTCTAAGTTTTTACACCAGAACTCAATTCCATATCTAGAATACCATTTGCCTTAGACCTTGCTCATCCTTATTCTTATAACCATCTCAACTCTCGACCAGTAGTTACCATGATCACTAGTCATCTCTATATATAGCCAGGCCCTTGGCTTAAGGGGACTTGTCAATCAGTTAGGGATGTTATGACACAGCCAAAACAGCTAAGTTATTATTTATTTTCTTTTTCTTTTCTTTTCTTTTAATTAGGAAATTGGTGGATGTGTGAGATGGAATAACCAAAGAGAGATGCATGGAAGTTTGTAAATAGAAGTAAATACAGAATATGTATAAGTAGTGTAACATAATCAATGAAAACTCCATCAAGTTTTCCTTGTCAACTCAGACTAGGAGGGTATCTAAGTCATCTCGGGCTAAATTACTACAAGGGATTGACAGTAGAAGCACAATACCAAGCTCAGATATTGTATCTAAGACCTGACCTTGCAATTGAGCAGTGCTCAGTAGTTTACTTGTATTCCTTTCGTTCTATAAACCTTGTGCTGAAGTCCCATTGTGGGCTGTACATGCAGAGGAGTAATGCCGTATCTTTAGGAAGGTATTTAGGTTAGAGATCCTCTCCTCAGGATGATAGTATAACCATAGTATTAGGGCAGTAGTAAGTAGGGTAGTAGGTGTCTAGCTGGATGAAGATCTTGTACTCCAGTAGACATAACTTTAGTAAGATTACTCCTATTTTGACTTCTCTGGAGATGTAGTACCATATCTCTGGAACAATACAACTCTCTTATAGGCAGTATGCTCAACCAATAGTGTGCCCTAGCCAAACTAAGGGCAGAAATAGAGAGAAGGGAAGGAAGAATGTATTGGGGGTATAGAAAGTTTGGGTACCTGGCCTGTAACTGTAGGAATATGAGAGAAACAAAAGGGAAACCAGTTCCCTAGAATAGATTTGAGGTGATAGCAAGTAAAGTGATGCAATATAGAGTGAGGGAGGAAGCAAAAGTAAGAAGGCAGGAGACAGTTGAGGAAGGGGTACAATGTTTCAGATGTCAGAGAGTAGGACACTACAAATAGAAGTGTTTAAATATTAAGGTGGAAAAGGAAAGGAGAAGTGAGGAAGTGGTATATGCAGCTAGTCTGCAAAAGGCATAGCAGGAGAAAAGACCAGTGTGCTCCTTGTGGAGAAAGGTGCAGAAATACAGTGGTGCATGGGGAATGCCTCCAAGAAGTGCAACACTAGAGCAGAGAGAGTGGATGACCAAATAGGAGGTTGTGACATTTGTGAAGTGTGAAGGATGCAACTACAAAGGTACCAAGACATATAAAAACCAGAGGCAAGGGTTTGTTTCTGGTGAACAATTAAGAAATGTGTGGTACAACAGTTGTCTCAAAGCATAGAAGTGGAGAGAGGACACAGCAGGAGAGAGAAGAGTAGTTGTCGTAAAGTATAGTCAATGTGGAAGGAAAGATATAGTTAAGAAGATACCAGAGAAAGATAGGAAGAAAATCTTGTGCCCAGAGTGTGGGACAGGAAAGAAGTAGCTATAGTGGGACTGGAGAGTAGCAGCGTACTCTAGAAAGGGAGAAGTGCAGCAAAGCGGCACAAGAAAAGAAGCTCCAAAAAGCACAGAGAAAGAGGAGGATAGACAAAGAGATATTAGGAGAATATTCAAAATGTTAAGAGAAGTATAGTTAAATATAGGGATAGAAAAGGTAGATATGTATAAAGGCATAACTATAAAAGTACTCCTAGATAATAGTGCAACAGAAATGTTCATGCATAAAAAGATGGTAGCAAAATACAGGTTTAAGCTGCAAAAGCTAGAAAGACCAGTAACAGTCAAAAATGTAGATGGGACAAACAATAGTAGAAGGGCTATTACACACCAAGTGGAAGTAAACGTGTACTACAAAAACTATATAGAAAGGATGAGAATGGATATGTGCGACTTGGGAAAAACAGATGTAATATTGGGGATGCTGTGGTTGCAAGCACACAACCCAGAAATTAATTGGAAAATAGAAGAAGTCAAGATAACAAGATGCCCTCCATTATATAGGAAAAATACAAAACTGGAAAAGGGACAGAAAGCAAAGAAAGGAAAGAGAGTAGTGATACTAGAAGAAGAAAAGGTAGTAAGATAGGTAGTAGAGGATAAAGAGAATTGGGGAAGAGAGAAGAAGATTAAAGCAGATCATAAGAAGATCAAGGAGATAGTTCCACAAAGGTTTCTAAAGTGGAGAAAGGTGTTTGAAAAGGTAGAATTGGAAAGAATACCAATGAGGAAAATTTGGGATCATGCTATAGATCTTAAAAAAACATTTAAACCATGAAAGAGAAGAATTTACCCTTTATTCAGAGATGAAAGAGAGGAAGTTCAGAACTTTATAAATGACCAACTGAGAAAAGGGTATATTAGACCATCAAAATCCCCTCAAACATCACCAGTATTCTTTGTAGGCAAGAAAGATGGGAGTAAGAGGATGGTAATGGACTACCATAACCTAAACAACCAAACAGTGAAGAATAACTATCTACTTCTGTTAATCATGGACTTAATTGACAACATAGGAAGTAAATGAGTATTTATGAAAATGGATCTTTGGTGGGGGTTCAACAATGTAAGGATTAAGGAAGGAGATGAGTAGAAGAGAGCGTTTATGACCCATATAGGATCCTTTGAACCGACAGTCATGTTCTTTGGAATAATGAATCTGCCAGCCACATTTTAAGCAATAATGAATGAAATTCTGAGAGACATGATTAATGAAGGAAAAGTGGTAGCCTTTGTGGACAATGTGTTAATAGAGACAGAAACAGAAAAAGGACATAATGAAATTGTAGAAGAAATGCTGAAAAAATTGGAAGAAAATGACTTGTATATTAAGCTAGAAAAATGTGTGTAGAAGATACAAAAAATCAGGTTCCTGGGAGTTGTTATAGGACCTGATGGGATTGAAATAGAGAAGAAAAAGGTGGATGGAGTACTAAGTTGGCCAGAGCCAAAGAATGTAAAAGACGTCAGGAAGTTTTTAGACTTCACTAACTACTACAGAAAGTTCATCAAAAACTTTGCTCAAGTAGCAAGGCCAATGAATGTGCTAACAAGAAAAGATGTAAAGTGGTAGTGGAAAGAAAAGCAGCAGAAAGTGTTTGATGAGCTCAAAAGGATCTTTACAACTAAACCAGTACTGGCAGTCCCAGATCTAGACAAAAAATTCAGGGTAGAGACAGATACTTCAAACTATGCTACTGGAGGAGTATTATCAATGAAGGGTTCCAACGAGCTGTGGAGACCAGTTGCTTTTATTTCTAAATCTCTAAGTGATACAGAAAGAAACTATAAGATTCACAACAAAGAAATGTTAGCAGTAGTCAGATGTCTGAAAGCATGGAGACATTTCCTAGAAGAAGCAACAATGAAATTTGAGATTTGGACAGATCACAAAAACCTTGAATACTTCATAAAAGTACAAAAATTGAATAGAAGACAAGCTAGATGGGCATTGTATCTATTAAGGTTCAATTTTACATTAAAGCATGTTCCAGAAAGTAAAATGGGAAAGGTAGATAGCTTAAACAGAAGGCTGGACTGGGAAGTAGAAGTAGAAAGGAACAATGAGGATGAGATATTGGTAAAACCTGAGTGGTTAGAAGTTAGAAGAATAGAAAGGGTAGAAGTGATTGTAGAAGGAGTGAATTTGTTGGAGAAAGTAAGAAAGTTGAAGGTAAAAGATAATGAAGTAGTCAAAGTAGTAGAAGAAATGAAATGAGTGGGAGTAAAGATGCTGAGAGACAAAGAATAGAGAGAAGTGAATAGTATAATGTATAAGGAGAGGAAGGTATACATATCTAAAGATGATATATTAAGAGCAGAAATAATTAGGCTACATCACAGTACACCAGTGGGAGGACATGGAGGACAATAGAAGACAGTGGAGTTGGTTACCCAAAACTTTTGGTGGCCAGGAGTAACTAAGAAGGTAAAACAATATGTGGAAGAATACAATTCCTGTTAGAGAAACAAAAACTGCACAGAACAGCTAGTAGACAAATCAATGCCCAATTCGATACCTGAGAAACCTTGGATGCATATATCAGCAGATTTTATCACCAATAGTACAGGAATATGACTCAATCTTAGTAGTAGTAGACAGATTAACAAAAATGGTCCATTTTATTCCTACTACAGATAAAATATTGGCAAAAGGGCTAGCCAGGTTGTTTAGAGACAATGTGTGGAAGCTGCATAGGTTATCTGAGAGCATCATCTCTAACAGAGGACTACAGTTTGTGGCAGAAATAATGTAGGAGCTGAATAGAATGTTAGGAATTGAAAGTAAACTGTTGATGGCATTCTACCCTCAAACAGACAGGCAAACAGAGAGGGTTAATCAAGAACTAGAGCAGTACTTAAGAATGTTTATTGACTATAGGCAGGAACAGTGGCTAGATTAGTTAGAAACAGTAGAATTTGCTTACAACAACAAAGTATACTCAAGTACCAAGATGTAACCTTTCAAGGTAAATTATAGACAAGATCCTAGAATGGGGTTTGAAATGAGAAGGAAAGGAAAATACAAGGGGGTAGAGAAATTTGTAATAAAAATGAAGGAGGTTTAGGAAGAAGCAAAAGCAGTGCTAGGAAAAGTGCAAGAAGAAATAAAGAAATATACAGATAGAAAGAGAGCAGAAGTTGACAAGTATAAAGTAGAAGACTTAGTAATACTAAGCACTAAGGATCTGAAATATCAGATGGTCAGAAGGAGAACAGAAAAGCTAACAGAGAAGTTTGTAGACCCTTATAAAATAAAGAAGATTGTATTATCAAATGCAGTGGAATTAGAACTACCTAGTACAATAAAAATACATTTGGTAGTCAATGTCAGTAGAATACAAAAATATGTAGGGCAAGTAAAAGGGCAGAGAAAGGAGCAACCAGCTCCAGTCATAATTAAGGAAGAAGAAGAGTGGAAAGTAGAGAGAATCCTGAATAAATAGTAGATACAAGGAAAGGATAAGTACTTGGTATGATAGAAGGGATTCATAGCAGAATCAGATACTTGGGAAGGAAGGGAAAACCTAAAAAACACAAAAGAGGCAGTCGAAGAATACAAAAAGAATACCAACAAGACATGGAAGATATAAGACAACAAGAAAGGAAGAAAGAAACCTTTAGAAGAGGAGAACTGCCAGAATGATTTATAGCAAAAAGGCTATTTGGGTGGTCAGACAAACAATATGACAAGGAATATTGGGGAAAACTGGAAAGAAATTGGAAATGATAGAAAGAAAAACAAACAAGAGGATAAAGAACTATGGAAACAATAAAAGAAGAAGAAGAAGAAATCAAGTAGGAAAGCTCAGGGCTCAAGGAGTGGATAGAAGAAGATGACAATAAAATAGGGAACATTTACAATCTATACTACAAACTATAAAAGTCCTTGGAATAAGGAATCTTGAAAGGGGGATGGTGTCATGACACAGTCAAAATGGCTAAGTCATTATTTATTTTCTTTTTCTTTTTCTTTTTCTTTTAATTAGGAAACTGAGGAATAACTAAAAGAGATATATAGAAGTCCATAAATAGAAGTAAATACAGGATATGTATAAGTAGTATACTATAATCAAATGAGAATTCTATCGAGTTCTCTTTGTTAACTCAGACTAGGAGTAGTTCTAAGATGCCTTAGTTGTTATCAATAAACAGTGAATGTCCTTAGCAATCACCCTAGGTGGATGTTCAAGAAGAACTCAATGGAGTTCTTTGTTAGATTACTGCTCTACTTATACTACTACTACAGTGGCTGTATCCTAGAGTCCCATGATCACATGTTCTTTCCAGAATGTTCTATGATCACCTGACCTTATCATGTAATTTGACTTACTGAGTCTCCACTCTATTTATATCCTTACTCCATTGTATGCTTTGAGGTTTTGGATTAAATGTTCAAATATATGGAAAACCTTTTCCTATTTGGGGCTCTCATAACATTAGTCTAAGTTCTTACAATATCTGTTATCTCAAAAAGACTTTCTATAGCCTGAAGTAATCTGGTCATTAATAGTATTAGTATTTTTGCAAAATTATAGAAGCTCTTGACTTCACTTGTTGTGATATTGACCAAACAGTGTTTTTTCATCATGATCAGAGTAGACTAATAGTTGTACTAGTTTATATCAATAATTGTTTACTTGTTGCAAAGACAAAAAGTACTATCAATGACTTTAAGACAAATATTGGAAAACATATTACTATTACTAACCTTGGTAAAATTCACTAGCTTCTAGGTCTCAAAATTTATCATGATTATCTAAATCATACCTTATACTTTTCATAACAATTGTATATTGACTTTATCATCTGTCAGTATAGTTTTAAAGACCTCAAGCTACTTTCACTTTCTATAGATCCCAACATTTGTCTCACTTCCTTTTCTATTTTATCCTCTACTCTCAAAATTAGTTATATAGCTCACATCCCATACCATGAGGCTGTAGGTTCTCTTATGTATGTTGCTCTTGGAACATGTTCCAATATTACATATACTGTTCAAGCTGTTTTTCATTTTAGCTCTAATCCATCAGAGGCTCATTGGAAAGCTGTTAAGCAGATCTATTGCTATTTCTTAGGAACCAAGAATCTCTGGCTTTATTATAGTAGAAAGACAAAGGAATTGGTTGATTATACTGATACTAATAGAATTATAGCTAAAGATTGTCATACTATTTCTAGGTATATATTTATGCTCTATAGTAGGACTATTTCATAGTCTACTAAACAACAGAAGATTGTCTTACTGTTTACAACTGAGTCTGAGTATATTGCAGCAATATATGCTATAAAAGAAGCTCTATGACTTTGTTCACTTCTTCAACAGCTCTTTGATATTGATCTCTCTACTACCACTCTCTTTTCTGACAATTAGTCTGCCATTGCACTTACAAAAGACTATTAATATCATATATATACAAAGCATATTGATGTCTGTTTCTATTTTATTCAATAGGTTATTGAAAATAGATTTATTTGTCTTATCTATTGTTTTACTACTGAAATAGTTGCTGATACTCTTACCAAGGCCCTACTATCACCCAAGGTGAAACTCTTTGCCTATGAGCTAGGTCTAGTACAGGTTTGAGAGGAGGTGTAGAAAATAGAGACTCATAGTGCAAACTAGCACTAGTTCCAGGGTCTTTTTTATAAATTCATTTCATGCTGCATTTTGAGACTATTATGTATTTGCTACTTTCAGCTAGTCTACTAATGTATGTGTAGACTATTTATACCTAGTAGCTTACTCTTGTATACCTTAGTTATTGTTCTAAACACTAAGGTTATTAGTTTTCACATCTTTCAATATAACTCTTCTGAAAACCTTAACCAGACCCTTTGTAGAGAGGTGAAGAGATATCAAATATTGACTTAGGCTCAAGATTGAAATACATATTCACCCTTGTAGTCTAGAGTCTTAACAGTTCACTTCAACTTGAATGTTCTAATCTTATAGTTAGTTTAGAAGAGAAGAGAAAATATTGTCTTCTATACTGACTTGCTATAAGGGCAATATCAGACTCAAGGCCAGAGGTTATACTGGAAAACTAATAAGAGTCCTGGAAGCTAAAGTGATATTCAAGTAAGGGTAGATCTACTGATACAAGCTTCTATATATACTACTAGAGGTAGTCTATGTACAATTATATGAGCACTAACACAACAATACCAAACATTCCTAATATAGTTATAGGCTATCAACCAAGTACAAACCAGATAAAAGGAAGATAGGAAAAAGTGAACATGTACTAAGAGATCCAGACCCTAAATAAGAATAGATCTATCAATACTTACTAAGCACACTCCTAGGGTATTCCCTTACACTTGCTTAGCCTATAAGATATTGGTGTTTTGGGTTTCCATTCTCTCTATGTAGTC
>Ga0153936_100273_pt1 | contig 13984 bp, 14 predicted proteins | sample TSNJ020MetaG_FD_102272 | JGI IMG/M metagenome (GOLD analysis project Ga0153936, IMG submission 102272) | Attine ant fungus gardens microbial communities from New Jersey, USA - TSNJ020 MetaG | ecosystem: Host-associated > Fungi > Mycelium > Unclassified | place: USA: New Jersey, Wharton State... | reverse complement strand
TTTTCGCTTTTCTCTGACTCACCGGCCGGGTGTTAAACCGTTTTGCCGTGTCAGTGGAGGCGCATTATAGGGAGTTCTTATTTTCTGGCAACCCTTTATTTGAAAAAAAATACTGACCGCGCTTATTTTCATCAATTTGTCTGTTTAGACTGCGAATTGGCAACTAATTGTACAAAATCACCAGCAAAATGGCTGACTTGCTGCCAATCGGTGTAGACCACTTCTTTACGGGTATCGGTTTCTCCCTGCGTCATCTTCATAATTAAGCGGATCATGGCTTTATCCAGCCAGCCATAACGCGGATAACGAAGCGCCCCGGCGAATACCGCGCAGCAAGATGGCTGCCAGGGTGAATTAAGCAAGAACTTACGCGTATAGGAGTTTGTCTCTGGCGTATTCTTCCCGGGTTTACGGGCGACCAGATTGACCGAATAGAACGCGCTGGGCAGGCGATTAAGCTGGTGCAGATTCTGTTTTACAAATTTGGCGACGCCTGGGTGGAAGTGACCGTAACGAATAGATGCGCCGAGTATCACACTGTCATAGTTATTCCAGGTAATGTCTGCGCTATCCTGTAAGTTCCGCACATCGCTCTCTCGGCCCTGCTCTTTTAGCTCAGAGGCAATATAAGAGGCAATTTCCCGCGTTTGTCCTTCCCGGGTCGAATACAAAATTAAGGTTTTCATTTACTCTCGCCAAAAGGTGGGGGTGAACAGTACCAGTAAGGTAAAGACTTCAAGGCGTCCAAACAGCATATTCACAATTAAGATCCACTTTGCTACTGAATTCATGCTGGCAAAGTTATCGGCAACAACGCCAAGTCCGGGCCCAAGGTTATTGAGCGTCGCCACCACAGAGGCAAAGGCAGAAAAGTTATCAACACCGGTTGCGATTATCGCCAGCATACTGATGATAAAAACCAGCGCATAGGCTGAAAAGAAGCCCCAGACAGCCTCAAGGATACGCTCAGGCAATGCCCGGCTGCCAAGCTTAATACTGTAGACGGCATTCGGGTGGACCAGGCGTTTTAATTCACGGTTCCCCTGTTTGAACAGCAGCAAGATACGAATGACTTTTAATCCACCGCCGGTTGAACCGGCACACCCGCCAATAAAAGCAGAGCAGAGTAATAGCATCGGCAAGAATAGCGGCCACTGGGAAATACTGTCCGTGGTAAAGCCGGCGGTGGTGGCCCATGAGACAACCTGAAAAAAGGCCTGATTAACAGTCTGCACCGCAGATTGGTAGGTGTTGTGGTACCAAAGCACCAGCGTACAGACCACCACTAAGGTCAGCTGTACGCCAATAAACATGCGAAACTCCGGGTCACGACTGTAGACCCGCAGGCTACGGCCGCTCAGCAAAGAGAAGTGCAGACCGTAATTACAGCCAGAGATAAGCAAAAAGATAGCAATGATCGTATTGATTGTCGGACTGTCGAAGTAACCGACGCTGGCATCATGGGTTGAGAAGCCCCCAATCGATATGGTGGCAAAACTGTGGCCTATCGCATCAAAGACCGACATACCGGAGAACCAGAGCGCAAGGGCACAGGCCACCGTCAATAAGACATAGATCAGCCATAAGGTTTTCGCCGTTTCCGCAATACGCGGGCGCATTTTATTGTCTTTCAATGGGCCGGGCATTTCCGCCCGATAAAGCTGCATGCCCCCGACGCCGAGGATAGGCAGGATAGCTACGGCGAGGACGATTATCCCCATACCACCGAACCACTGTAGCATCTGGCGGTAAAATAAAATGGCATGCGGCAGGCTATCCAGTCCGACAAGGGTCGTTGCCCCGGTAGTTGTCAGCCCGGAGAATGACTCAAAAAAGGCATCGGTCACCGTCAGATTGGGGCGTTCAGCGAAGATAAATGGCAGTGCACCGACGCTGCCCAGTACGGTCCAGAATAATACGACAATGAGAAACCCTTCTCTGGGCTTTAGCTCGCTTTTATCACGACGGTTTGGCCACCAGAGTAGCGTCCCGATGATGATGGCAACCATAAAGGTCTGGGTAAATGCCCGCCCGGCACCATCGCGGTAGATAAGCGCCACCAGGCCGGGAAGGATCATCGTGCCGGAAAAAAGGATAACAAGCAGGCCAACGATTCGGGTTATGGCACGAAAATGCATTTTCAGCCGCTTCCTTAAATAGCAATCAATAAAGAGGAGGAATGTTTATTCAAACGGCTTTAGCAGCAGTGAACCGCGACTAAAGTCACTCAATCTGGCGTTGAATGTTGCCAGTTGGGAGTGCGGTAATGCAATCCTGAGCATAACAAATGCCTGAAAATCACTTTCTACAATAACACCCTGGAACTGTTTTAACAGTGTCTCAATGCCTGCCAGCTGAGCATAATCACAGTGCAGACTGTATTCCGTCAATGCAACTTTGCGTATTACGGGCAATTTATCCAGCGCCTGCTGAACTCCCCCACCATAGGCTTTTACTAACCCACCGGTTCCAAGCTTAACCCCCCCATAATAACGCACAACCACAGCGGTGATTTCCCCGATCTGACGACCTAACAGTTGTGCCAGAATCGGTTTTCCCGCGGTACCGGCGGGTTCACCGTCATCAGAAAAGCCCAGCTGTTGCGAGTCATCCGGGGCGCCAGCGACCCAGGCCCAGCAATGATGCCGGGCAGCCGGGTGTTCGCTACGGACTTTATCAAGAAAAGCTTTAGCCGCTGCCGTCCCCTCGGTATGGGCGAGCAGGGTAATGAAGCGACTTTTCTTAATCTCCTCGCTGAACGTCACCGGTTCAGCGGGAATCAGCCAGCTTTCCATCAGGCAAGTTTAAGATTACGCGTCATATTTTCGATAGCGTTGGCATGAATAACCACATTATCTTCAATACGAATTCCGCCGAATGGCTTCATCTCTTCAATACGCTGCCAGTTGAAGTGCTGTCGATATTGCCCTTCACGCCATGGTGCTAACAGGGACTCGATAAAATAGAGACCGGGCTCAATGGTTAATACCATATCAGGCTCAAGCATGCGGGTGCAGCGCAGATAAGGATATTGCGCCGGGGCAGCCAGATGCGTTCCTTGCGGGTCTTGCATAAAACCGCCGGCATCATGCACCTGTAACCCCAGTAAATGCCCAAGGCCATGTGGCATAAACGGACGGGTGATGCCGGTTTCCACCATCGCCTCTTCGCTGATGCCGGTGACCAGTTGATGGCGCAGTAACAGTTTGGCGATCCGATGGTGATATTGCAGGTGATACTCGGTATAGCGCACGCCAGCTTTCATGGTGGCAATCAGCGCAAGTTGCTCTTCATTAACGTCTTTAATCAACTGAGCAAAATCGCTGCCACTGTGCATAGCCCAGGTACGGGTTAAATCTGCCGCATAGCCATGATATTCCGCACCCGCATCCAGTAAGAAACTACGAATATCAGACGGAACCTTGCTATCAAGCCGGGTGTAATGCAGTACCGCAGCATGTTCATTTAAAGCGACAATATTGCTATAGGGAACATCAATATCGCGATGACCGGTAGCGGTGAGATACGCCATATTAATGTCAAACTCACTCATCCCGGACAGAAAGGCCTCATGGGCCGCACGATGACCAATCACCGCCGTTTTTTGGGCTTCGCGCATGCAGAACAGCTCATACTCTGTTTTATAAGCACGATAATAATGTAAATAGTCGAGAACATGCTGAGGATTGACGTTGGCCGTTTGGATCCCCAGCTGCTGTGCACGCTCAGGCACCGGGCCAATATAGCCGATATTATTCCGGGCGGCGGGCAACAGATTACCAATATTACCCGCATCAGACAGGGCGATAATATCAAAGGCATCGGTCCAGAAAGCGTCCGGCAGCGGTTCAACACAATGCCAGTAGTCTACCGGCAGGTAAAACCACAGTTTAGGCTTATTGACCCCGTCAACCAGCAGCCAGCAATTTGCGACCTGAGTGACCGGTAGCCATGCTTTAAATTGCGGATTAACTTTAAAGGGATAAGCATGGTCATCAAGAAAAACGTTAACCAGCTCTCCAGAGTGGATTAAGAGTGCATCAAGATCAGAACGAGCCAATACATCACGGGTTCTCTGCTGCAGTGTCGCTATATGGCTGTTATAAAGCGCGGCCAGTGATTCCATAATTTACCTTTCTCTTTTTCACCTTAATATCTGGCATCTTAGCACAGGCTCCAATGCCCGCGTGACTGACACGTTCATTATTGCCCAGAGGCTTAGGGATAAAACGGGACGCTAATATCCTGGCACTGCATGAGCGGGAATAAAAAATAAGATAAAAATGAAGAAGATAAAAACAGAAAGGAGAAAAATCCGGGCAGAGAGGAATAGCGCTGATTCTGTCCCTGCCCTGAGAATCACTGACCGAAGCCTATCGACCCCGGTCAGGAGACCCCGATGAGCTATCCGGCTTTAGAGAAAAGCAAATGCATCGCCGAAGATGCGCTCTGCCTGGGCGGAACGCTCGTTACAGAACAGATCGCGCGCTATTTTTGCCATCTCAAAACGCCCGGCAATATAGATATCATGCTCACTGAGGGTGTCATAGTCCTGCATAACCGCGGTTAATACCGTACCGGTGCGGCCTTGCCAGTCCGCTTCAGGCTGTTCAACCACTGCTTCAACACGCAGGTTTTTATGCTTGCGCACCAGCTCATTGAGTTCTGGCATATCATAGAGGTGCTGGGCTTCACGGCCGCCCCAATACAGGGTGATATCACGCTCAGGGTTACGCTCAAGGGCATCAAGTAATATAGAGCGCACGTAGGAGAAGCCGGTTCCGCCAGCAATCAGGATAAGCGGACGGTCTTCTTCTTCTCGCAGCCAGGCATCACCGTAAGGAATATCCACCACAATTTCTTTGGTTTTCAGGATACGTTCCATCACTGCCATGGCGTAGAGATTAATTTCTGAGGCACCAATATGCAGTTCGATAAAATCTTTCTCGCTCGGCGTCGATGCCATCGAAAACGGACGCTTATCGCGCTCGTCCATCACCACCATCAGATATTGACCAGCCTGAAAAGAAAAAGCCGCTTCCGGCAGCAAACGCACGCGATATACCGTATCCGTTATCGCTTCGACTGAAGTCACTTTACAGCTTAAGGTTGTCATGCTTCCCCTCTGTCGGGTCAAAAATACTAAACCACAAGAACGGCCCGTTTAGGCATCTTTGCGGTGATTAAAAATCGCCAGATCATCCCAAATTGCATCAATACGCGCGGTGACTTCAGCATCCTTCTTGATAGGACGCCCCCATTCCCGCTGTGTTTCACCAGGCCATTTATTGGTGGCATCCAGACCCATTTTTGAACCCAGCCCGGAAACGGGTGAGGCAAAATCAAGATAATCAATCGGCGTGTTGTCGATTAATACCGTGTCACGGGAAGGATCCATACGTGTTGTGATAGCCCAGATAACATCGTTCCAGTCTCGCGCGTTGACATCATCATCACAGACAATAACGAACTTGGTGTACATAAATTGGCGCAAGAAGGACCAAACGCCCATCATTACCCGTTTTGCATGTCCGGCATACTGTTTTTTGATGGTAACAACCGCCAGACGATAAGAACACCCTTCAGGCGGCAGATAAAAGTCTATAATTTCCGGAAATTGCTTTTGTAGTATGGGCACCAGAACTTCATTTAGCGCGACACCTAATACCGCAGGCTCATCCGGCGGACGTCCGGTATAGGTTGAATGATAAATCGCATTCTGACGTTGCGTGATGTGCGTTACGGTGAAAACCGGGAAGTTATCGATTTCGTTGTAATAGCCGGTATGGTCACCATAGGGGCCTTCCGGCGCCAGTTCGCCGGGTTCAAGATAGCCCTCCAGCACAATTTCAGCGCTGGCAGGAACCTCAAGATCGCTGGCAATACATTTGACCACCTCGGTCTTCGTGCCGCGTAACAGCCCGGCAAAGGCGTATTCAGATAGCGTGTCTGGGACCGGGGTTACCGCCCCGAGGACGGTCGCCGGATCGGCGCCAAGCGCGACGGCAACCGGGAAGCGTTCACCCGGATGCGCGGCACACCACTCCTGGAAGTCCAGGGCACCGCCACGGTGGGAGAGCCAACGCATGATAAGCTTATTTTTGCCGATCAGCTGCTGGCGGTATATCCCCAGATTTTGGCGCTCTTTATGCGGTCCGCGTGTCACGGTCAATCCCCAGGTAATCAGGGGGGCGGCATCTTCTGGCCAGCATGTCATAATAGGTAAACGGGTGAGGTCAACCTCATCACCTTCAAGAATGCGTTCCTGGCAGGGAGCACTGCGCAGCCGTTTGGTTGGCATGTTAAGGACTTGTTTAAACTGGGGGAGTTTATCGAACAGATCGCGGAAGCCTCTGGGGGGCTCGGGCTCTTTCAAAAAAGCGAGCAGTTTGCCCACTTCACGCAGGGCAGACACATCGTCCTGACCCATCCCCATCGCAACGCGCTTCGGTGTCCCAAAAAGATTGCACAGGACAGGCATGTCGTAACCTTTTGGGTTTTCAAACAACAGCGCTGGACCACCGGCACGTAGGGTACGATCGGCAATTTCAGTCATTTCCAGATAAGGATCGACCGGTAATTTGATACGTTTTAGTTCGCCCTGCTGTTCAAGCAATTCAAGAAAATCACGTAGGTCGTCGTATTTCATGCGATTGATTATGATGTGGGTGTTACTGGTATTATACGGACTTAACTAGCACCATGCTGTATTTTTGTTAAATATGTACGAATATTCAGCCAGTGGGCATACATTAATACGCGTTATTTAGCGGATAATTGTTGCCAGTATGTATTGTATTTTTGCCAGGCCTGCTAGGCCTAAAAGAGAATTTATGGAATCCTGGTATCTTTTGTACTGTAAACGTGGTCAGCTGTTACGCGCGAAAGACCATCTTGAGCGGCAATCGGTGAAATGTTTCACCCCTATAGCCTCGATTGAAAAAATGGTGCAGGGAAAACGGACCACGGTAGATGAGCCGCTGTTCCCCAATTATATGTTTGTTGAATTCGACCCTGAGTTGATTCATACCACCACCATACATTCGACGCGGGGAGTGAGCCATTTCGTCCGTTTCGGTACATTACCGGCAATCGTGCCACAACAGGTCATCGATGAACTCGCCAATACCGAGTTTGACCAGGTGCTTTGCCCTGAAACGCCGTTTCCGGGGGATCATGTCGAAATTACCGACGGCTCTTTTGAAGGGATTCGCGCTATTTTTGCTGAGCCGGATGGCGAAGCACGTTCGATGCTGCTCCTTAATTTATTAAATAAGCAGGTTCGTCAAAGCGTTAAAAATACCGATTTCCGCAAAATCTCACCTGATTAATTTAGCCGGGCCGGCAAACCGTGCCGCGTTAAAGCGAGGAGAGACCAGTAAGATAAAGGCCAGGGTTAACACAACCCTGGCCTTTATTTTTATCTGGCCGCAAACCGTGCCGGTTATTCGCGACCCTGGTGTCTAGCGATGCATTTTTTCATCATGTATCCATTGGGCGACACGTTTTGAAAAATAGGTCAGTATGCCGTCGGCACCGGCGCGTTTGAAGCACAGCAGTGACTCCATGATAGCCGGCTGCTCAGCCAGCCAGCCATTTTGAATCGCCGCCATATGCATGGCATATTCACCGGAAACCTGGTAGGCAAAGGTCGGCACGCCAAAGGTGTCTTTCACCCGACGAACCACATCCAGATAAGGCATACCCGGTTTTACCATTACCATATCAGCCCCTTCCTGCAGATCCTGAGCAACCTCCTGTAAGGCCTCATCACTGTTGGCAGGATCCATCTGATAGTTTTTCTTGTTGCCCCCTTTCAGATTGCCCGATGAGCCAATCGCATCGCGGAATGGTCCGTAGTAGCAGGAGGCATATTTAGCCGCATAGGACATAATCTGGGTGTTCACAAAACCGCTCTCTTCCAGCTGATGACGAATAGCGCCGATGCGCCCATCCATCATATCGCTTGGCGCGACAATCTCCGCCCCCGCTTCAGCATGTGAAACAGCCTGACGAACCAGAATTTCCCGGGTGATATCATTAACCACATAGCCGGTATCATCAATGATGCCATCCTGGCCATGGGTGGTGTAGGGGTCTAATGCCACGTCGGTCAGTAAGCCAAGCTCTGGCACCGCATCTTTCAGGGCACGAACGGCGCGCTGTACCAGCCCATCAGGGTTGTAAGCCTCTTCGGCAAATAGCGATTTTTTATCACTCTCAATCACTGGAAAGAGGGAGAGTACCGGCACACCTAGTTTGGCCACCGCTTCAGCTTCTTTAATCAGACGGTCAATGGTCAGGCGGTAAACGCCGGGCATCGAGGTCACTTCCTGTTGTTGATTATGCCCTTCCATGACAAATACCGGGTAGATCAGATCATTAACGGTAAGCTGGTTTTCAGCCACCAGACGACGACTGAAATCATGACGGCGTACCCGACGCATGCGGCGACCGGGGTAGGTACCGGGAAATGCATAACTCATTTAACTTTCTCCTGGTTCTGGCCCAACCGGAATAGGCGGCGGGCATTAACATCAGTAACCTCTGCCAGCCAGGCCGGATCTTCACCTCGCCATTTGGCGACCTGATTTAAGATATGCGGCAGGTAGCAGGGTTCGTTACGGCGGGACTTCGGTTTTGGCTCAAGATCCCGGGGTAACAAAAAGGGGGCATCGGTTTCCAGCAAAAGCTGCTGGGCCGGAATAAGGGGGAGCAGCTCGCGCAGCGTATTGCCGCGTCGCTCATCACATACCCAACCGGTTATCCCGATAAATAAACCGCGCTGTAGATAGTCACGCAGCTCGGCCTCAGTACCGGTAAAGCAGTGTACGACCACCCCTGGCAACCATTCAAGCCAGGGGTCAAGCAGCGCTAAAAAGCGTTCATGGGCATCACGACAATGCAAAAAGAGCGGCATCATTAAATCGGTAGCCAGCGCCAGCTGTTCCTTGAACGCATGCTCCTGTTCGGCCGGCGTAGAGAAATTACGGTTGAAATCAAGTCCGCACTCGCCAATCGCCACCACCTGTGGCGCCGCGGCCAGGTCACGAATGGCCTCGGCGGTATCTTCTTGCCAGTGGCTGGCTTCATGAGGATGGACACCGGCCGTTGACCAGCAGTTATCATAGCGCCGTGCCAGGCTTAGCGCGTGCATGCTGTCCTGCAAGCTGGTCCCGGTCAGGATCATGCCACTCACCCCCGCCTGTTGAGCACGGGCTATCACATCGTCTGTATCATGGGCAAACTGAGAGTTGGTGAGATTAATACCGATATCAAACATGGCATCCTCCAAACGACAACGGCCCGCAGGGCAATTGAGGTTGATAATAAACCTGGGCATTAGCCAGTATCATCATTGATGAGTGTTAAGAATAATAAGGAAAATCAAGTTATCAATTTTCCACTTTTCACTACAAAGAGGGTAAAACCATACCGCTCTCTGTCCTCTGTTAAACGACCCGCTGACCCGCGGCGGGTGATGGTCAACCGGAGGTTAGCCCGGCTTTATAATGACGACTCGGGTGGCGGGGGAATAACCCCAGGCCCCTGTCTTAAGTGTATAACACAATGAGGAAAAGTGCGGATGTCCTGATTGTGGTCAGTCAGCAAAATCATGCCAGGGTGGGTATTCAATCCGCGGGCACGAAGAGGGCCAGTGGCTTTCTTCGTGCCGGTATCCTGCTGGTTAATCAGCGCGTTTTTTCACTTTCATCATGCGTTGCGTCATCTTCGTTACTGTTACGCCCTTTGCCGACATAGAAGCGGGAGAACAGCACCCCAACCTCAAACAAACAGTACATCGGAATAGCCAGCAGAGTCTGAGAGAAGACATCTGGCGGCGTGAGCAACATGCCGACCACAAAGGCCCCTACCAGAATATAAGGACGCTTCCGCTTTAAGGACTCCGGTGTCGTTATGCCCATCCAGCACAGCAAAATTATCGCGACAGGCACCTCAAAAGCGACACCAAATGCCATAAACAACGTCATGACAAAGTCGAGATATTTGGCAATATCGGTCGACACCACGACGCCAATAGGGGCGGTCTTAGTCAGGAAGCCAAAAGCCAGGGGGAACACCACAAAGTAGGCAAAGGCGATACCGATATAGAACAGCAAGGTACTGGAAAACAGCAAAGGCATAAGCAGTTTACGCTCATGCCGATATAAAGCCGGTGCAATAAATGCCCATACCTGATAGAGGATAATGGGAGCGGACAGAAATACCGAAATATAGGCCGTCAGTTTTATCGGGGTAAAGAACGGCGAGGCAACATCGGTCGCAATCATCGTTGAGCCTAACGGCATCTGTTGAATCAGCGGAGCCGCCACTAATTGATAGATATCATTAGCGAAGTAGACCAGCGCCAGAAATACAATCAGAACGGCGATAATGCTGTTTAATAGGCGCTTGCGTAGCTCAATCAAATGACTGATGAGGGGCTGAGTATCTTCAACGGCCATGATTACACTTTTTCAGGTAATGGTGATGTGGGCTCCAGGCTTTTCACCGTTTCAGGAGCAGCGTTTATCTGGAGTGTTTCAGCCGGCGCTTGCCGTATCACGTAGGCCGCACGCTCCGCCGCCCGTTGCAGCGGTGTCAGTACCCGGGCTGGCCGGGCGCTGGTGATAAACACCGTTGTTATGGGCTGGGTTTCAACCGCCAGTGCAGCCTGCTCCACCGCCTGCTGCCATGACGTTAGCACGCGTCCGGGCCGCAGGCTGGCACCTGAGGACGCGGCGCCCTGGTCGGTTGCCACTGGCCGGGTCGTTTGTGCTGGTTGCGGCTGAACATCAGAGGCCTGGCTATTGGTGTGCGGAGCACTCTCTTCGGCTTGAGGCTGGGTTTGAGGGTTATGGATTGTATGCTCCTCGTCGCTCTGCTTTTCCGCATCACGGGGGGAGTGGGAGTAAGGCCGCTTGATGGAGTCTGCCGCCTCACGCAATTCATCCATTGACGCTTTTAGCTCTGGCGTCAGGTGACTCATGCTCGCCTTTTCAACTTTTTTCAGGCTGTCCTGCAGCTCCTGTAGTTTGAGCTCCTGGGCAAGTTCAGTTTGTACGCTGCTTGCCAGCGAGCGCATAGCGCGTATCCAGCCGACCACCGTTTTGACCGCCACGGGCAACTTTTGTGGCCCAAGAACGATAAGGCCGATGATAAAGACAAGTAAGAGCTCGCCAAAACCAATATCAAACACAGCTTATTCCTACTCTTTAGAGTTAGAGTGGCTCTTGGCGTCGTCTTTCTTCACGTCGCTTTGCTTTTCAGATAAAGACTGAGGAGTAAAATCTGCGTCTTTTTCTGACTTGCCAGCGGCCTCATTTTTATCTTTTGTATCATCATCACTCATCGCTTTTTTAAAGCCTTTGATTGATGCACCAAGATCCGATCCAATCGACCCCAAACGTTTGGTGCCGAATAATAAAACAACGATAACGGCAATAATGACAAGCTGCCAAATCCCGATACTACCCATAATGTTGCCTCAAATCCCAGTGTAGAAGTTAATATAGAATGCCATATTATACGCTAATATAGCGACAGTTTCGCTTAATAATCAGCCAGAACGTTTCCAGCCAATTAGCCATATGACAATGCCTCCTGCCATCAGCCAGGCAGGCATCATTTCCCAATCCGGCCGATTAATCAGCAGCAAGGTTCCACTTAAAATCAAGGTTGCCCCTATGCCAAAAAGGTATCGGGACTGTCCCTGACGGACATGACTGACCTTGAGTTCCTGTTGAATGTTATCAAGGCTGTGGCGTAACTGTTTGCTTTGACGCAGACTGTCATAGACCAGTTCAGGTAACTCCGGCATTTTTTCAACCCAAAACGGGGCTTTTTCTTTAAAGGCACGAATCAGAGCAGGAATACCAACCTGGTCTTTAATCCAATTTTCCAGGAAAGGCTTCGCCGTTTTCCACAAATCAAGCTGCGGATAGAGCTGGCGGCCGACCCCTTCCACATATAACAGCGTCTTTTGCAGCAAAACTAACTGAGGCTGTACTTCCATATTGAAACGACGGGCGGTGTTGAACAGATTCAGCAAGACATGACCAAAAGAGATCTCAGCCAATGGCTTTTCAAAGATAGGTTCACAGACCGTACGAATAGCGAATTCAAACTCTTCAACGTTAGTGTCCGGCGGTACCCAGCCTGAGTCAACATGCAGTTCAGCAACCTTACGGTAATCTCGATTAAAAAACGCAATAAAGTTTTCAGCCAAATAGCGCTTATCTTCACGATTCAATGAGCCCACGATGCCACAGTCAATACCAATATACTGCGGGTCTTCAGGGTGCTCATAGCTGACAAAAATATTGCCAGGATGCATATCTGCATGAAAAAAACTGTCGCGAAAAACCTGAGTAAAGAAGACCTGTACTCCACGCTCGGCCAACAGTTTCATGTTGGTCCCCTGGGCTTCTAATGCCGTGGTATCCGAAACGGGAATGCCGTAAATCCGCTCCATCACCATCATATTCTGACTGCAGTAGTCGGAATAGACCTCTGGTACGTAGAGCATCGGACTATTTTCAAAATTACGGCGGAGCTGAATGGCGTTAGCCGCTTCCCGCAGCAGGTTTAGTTCATCAATCAGTGTTTTTTCGTATTCGCGTACCACTTCAAGGGGGCGCAGCCGACGGCCATCGGGCAATAGACGTGGAACCCAGCGTGCCAGGCGATAGATGAGTTTCATATCGGCCTGAATGACCGGCAGAATATCCGGGCGAATAACCTTGATAACCACTTCTTTGCCATTGGACTTCAGGCGGGCAGTATGGACCTGAGCAATGGAGGCCGAGGCTAAGGGTTTAATATCAAAATCATCAAACCAGGCTTCTACCGGCTGATTGCCCATGGCCTGCTCAATTTGCTTTTTCGCCAGCATCCCATCAAAGGGTGCCACCCGGTCCTGAAGCATGGCCAGTTGATCGGCAATCACCGGTGAAAACAGATCACGCCGTGTCGACAGCATCTGGCCGAACTTAATCCACACCGGACCCAGTTCCTGCAGCGCTAAACGCAGGCGCTCGCCTAAGGGCTTATTGCGATGGCGATTGGGCATCCAGAACAAACAGCGCCGCCATAAACGCAGCGGGATGGTAAGACGAGTTTTGGGAATTAACTCATCAAGACCATAGCTCAGGAAGATACGGATAATAAAATAGAGCCGACGAAATTCTCCGGGCGTCATTGCCCCTCCAATTTATCCAGTCTTTTGTTAAGTGCGTCAACGGCACTGGCTAATGCGATGGTTTCCTCGCTAAACCAGGCGACTTCTAAGTGGCCTGGCGCCAGGCACCACTCCTCAACCACTGCCTCAGCAAGATAACGCCGCTGGCTATCAAACGTCTTCTTAAAAAAGTTTCCACTATGGCGTAATACTTTACTTAGTGTTTCAGCTGCAATATCACCCACATACGGCGCGATCCACTCAGTCGGATCGAATTCAGCCAGATCGATAAGTGAAACCAGATTCTGAACCACAGGCAGATCGCCCTGAACTTCTAAGTCGCCACGGCGAATTAAAGCGGTTAACTGGGTGCGATCGCGCAGTTCTGATAAAGCACCAAGCCTGGTGATAACCGTGCAATCGGCCTGGCCTTCCCACTGACTTAATACATCCAGCTGCTGTTCACTAAACGCCAGGATTAAAGGCGTCGAAAACTCGCTAATTTCCACCCGCAGCACTTTCCCATACAAACGCTGCCGGGCAGGTTTCAGGCTCACCTCTTTCCACAGAAAACGGTTAAGTACACCTTCGATCCCGGCGCTAATAAGCGGTCTTAACGGCATCAGCACTTCCTGGGTTAGAATTTAAAACCACGGTGGAGTGCAACAATGCCTCCGGTGAGGTTGTGGTAGGTGGTATTGCCAAAACCGGCATCTTCCATCATGGCTTTTAAGGTTTCCTGGTCAGGATGCATGCGAATCGACTCCGCCAGATAGCGGTAGCTTTCGGCATCACCGGCTATCA
>Ga0153936_100266_pt1 | contig 14136 bp, 12 predicted proteins | sample TSNJ020MetaG_FD_102272 | JGI IMG/M metagenome (GOLD analysis project Ga0153936, IMG submission 102272) | Attine ant fungus gardens microbial communities from New Jersey, USA - TSNJ020 MetaG | ecosystem: Host-associated > Fungi > Mycelium > Unclassified | place: USA: New Jersey, Wharton State... | reverse complement strand
GCTTGTGTTAAATAACGACCGCCATCTTGAATTCCGCATTATGCCCTATGCCGAAGGTCAGTTGCTGATGGTTGCCCGGGATGTGACACAGATGCATCAACTGGAAGGGGCCCGTCGTCATTTCTTTGCCAACGTCAGTCACGAATTACGCACGCCGTTAACCGTGTTACAGGGTTATCTGGAAATGATGCAGGAGCAGAGTATTGACGGGGCGGTACGTGATAAAGCCTTGCATACCATGCGCGAACAAACCTCAAGAATGGAAGGGTTAGTGAAGCAATTACTCACTTTATCCAGAATAGAGGCGGCGCCGGCAATCACTCTCAACGAAAAGATAGATGTCCCGTTAATGTTACGAGTGGTTGAGCGGGAAGCACAAACCCTGAGTAACGGTAAGCAAACGCTCACTTTTGATATTGAACCTAACCTCAAAGTCTACGGAAATGAAGAGCAGTTGCGCAGCGCCATTTCCAATCTGGTCTATAATGCGGTAAGTCACACACCGACAGGGACCGCGATAACCGTGAGTTGGCATCGGCTGGCCCACGGGGCGCTGTTTAAAGTCAAAGATAATGGTCAGGGTATTTCGGCCGAACATATTCCCCGTTTAACCGAGCGTTTTTATCGTGTGGATAAAGCCCGCTCACGCCAGACCGGGGGGAGTGGCCTGGGGCTTGCCATCGTTAAACATGCGCTGAGCCATCATGATACCCGGCTGGATATTGAAAGTACGCCAGGTAAGGGAACCAGTTTCTCGTTTGTGTTGCCTGAACGTCTGATTGTCAGTGATTTGCCTGTCCGCGAATCACTACCGGGGTAGTCTGAAACCTTTTTATCATCAAAGCGGGAGAAAAGGGGATCCGTTTATCTGATGTGCTGCGCTCTCACGCATCAGGCAACGAGGTTGTCGCCATTAGTCACCTGTGTAAAGAGGGATCAGCAGGATAAAATGTCTCTCTGATAAGGATATCACTTTAACGACAATGTACTGCTACCCGGTACATTGTCGTTTTTATTGACTCCCGCGGGATAATCACGCCTTGTATGGCGAGACGGCCCTGGCGCTAACCTGCCCGGTCTGTGCCTTTTTCTTTGCTTTCCTGAATACCCTGCACAAGGCGCATGCCTGTCTTCGCAAAAGTAACCTGGCCGCTGGGTCGTACAAAGGTAATTTGCTTATTTTTTGGCCGAATGATAACCAGGCGATAATCAAAATAAATAAACTAATTTACTAATTTCGGCAATTTTTTAAGCATATTAATCTGCTTTGTCGATCTGTTCTTGTCTTCAAACGCTATAAGCGTTTTAATTGCCCCCCGCAATTGCCAGACAGACTGCTATTGAGTGATAAATCGACAAACTATTCTTAATCGCTCTCAATAAAAAGCATTTATTGCTGCATTAGCCGGTAATAGCCACGTTTTAACATTGATTTACCCTCGCGTAATCAAAGAAGAACACAACACTCAAACACTTATCCACAGGCTGCTTTATTATATGACGCATCATTTAACATCTCGTGACATCATCGCATTGGGGTTTATGACCTTTGCGCTCTTTGTCGGCGCAGGTAATATCATTTTTCCTCCGATGGTTGGTTTACAGGCCGGTGAATTTGTCTGGACCGCTGCTCTGGGCTTTCTGGTGACCGCGGTGGGCTTGCCGGTATTAACGATTGTCGCCATTGCCCGCGTCGGCGGTGGAATTGACAGCCTGAGTTCCCCAATTGGTCGTCGGGCGGGTATTTTACTGGCGACGGTATGCTATCTGGCGGTGGGGCCATTATTCGCCACGCCGCGTACCACCACCGTCTCCTTTGAAGTCGGTATCGCTCCGATAACCGGCGCGGGCGAGTTGCCGCTGTTTATCTACAGCCTGGTGTATTTTGTGCTGGTGATTGGTATTTCTCTCTACCCGGGCAAATTACTCGATACCGTGGGCCATTTTCTGGCGCCGGTTAAAATTATTGCCTTATTAATACTGGCCGCCGGGGCGGTGCTATGGCCTGCCGGAGGCATCAGCCAGGCGACTGAAGCCTATCAGCATGCGGCATTTTCCAACGGTTTTGTGAATGGCTACCTGACGATGGATACCCTGGCCTCACTGGTGTTTGGTATCGTTATTGTTAATGCCGCCCGTTCACGCGGGGTCTCGTCTTCACGCTTATTAACCCGCTATACCATCTTAGCGGGATTTATTGCCGGTATCGGCCTGACCGTTATCTACCTTGCTCTGTTCCATTTAGGCTCTGATAGCGCAGGCCTCGTCGAGCAGAATGCCAACGGTGCGGCAATTTTGCATGCCTATGTTGCCCATACCTTTGGCGGTAGCGGCAGCTTCTTCCTGGCGGCGTTAATTTTCCTCGCCTGTCTGGTCACGGCGGTGGGCCTGACCTGTGCCTGTGCTGAGTTTTTCAGCCAATATCTGCCTTTTTCATACCGCACGCTGGTGTTTATTTTAGGCCTGTTCTCAATGGTGGTCTCTAACCTTGGACTGAGCCATCTGATTCAGGTCTCTATTCCCGTCCTGACCGCCATCTATCCACCTTGTATTGTGCTGGTGCTATTAAGCTTTACCCGTCCATGGTGGCATAATGCCTCACGCATCATGGCCCCAGCCATGGTGATTAGTTTGCTGTTTGGTATTATTGATGGCATTAAAGCCTCAGCAATTAGCGAGATATTACCGGCATGGGCCGCGCATTTGCCGCTGGCAGATCAGGGGCTGGCATGGTTGATTCCTACCCTGGTGATGGTATTTATCACCATCATTTGGGATAAAGCAGCCGGTCCGCAAACGACTTCAGCCGCTCATTAAAAGTTTTTAGGTTTAAAACCACGGTGCGATTGGCCGTGGTTTTTTCATTTTCAGAAATGGTACAGGATTAATGGAAAACACCAATAAGCTTAAGCGCGGGCTCAATGCCCGGCATATTCGCTTTATGGCACTGGGCTCGGCGATTGGTACCGGGCTGTTTTATGGTTCGGCAGATGCAATTAAAATCGCCGGTCCCAGTGTATTAATCGCCTATATTATTGGTGGGGTTGCGGCCTATATTATTATGCGGGCTTTAGGGGAGATGTCGTTGCATAACCCGGTAGCGGGCTCTTTCTCTCGCTATGCTCAGGACTACCTTGGCCCGTTAGCCGGTTACATTACCGGCTGGACCTATTGCTTTGAAATCCTGCTGGTGGCTATCGCCGACGTGACGGCATTCGGTATCTATATGGGAGTATGGTTTCCCACCGTACCGGGCTGGATTTGGGTACTGAGCGTCGTGCTGATTATCGGTGCGGTTAATTTGATGAGCGTCCGGGTGTTTGGTGAGCTCGAATTCTGGTTCTCTTTTTTCAAAGTCGCCACCATCATCGTGATGATTATTGCCGGTATAGGCATGATTGTCTGGGGGATTGGTAACGGCGGACAGCCGGTCGGTATCAGCAATTTGTGGAGCTATGGTGGCTTTTTCAGTAATGGCTGGATAGGCACGGTGCTTGCCCTGCATATGGTGATGTTTGCCTATGGCGGAATTGAAATTATCGGTATTACCGCCGGTGAGGCCAAAGATCCGCAAAAATCCATTCCCCGTGCGATTAATTCTGTACCCTTACGCATCCTGATTTTTTACGTCGGGACCCTGTTTGTGATTATGAGTCTCTATCCGTGGAATCAGGTCGGCACTGATGGCAGTCCTTTTGTGCTGACCTTCCAGCATTTGGGTATTAGCCTTGCGGCTGGCATTCTTAATTTTGTGGTTATCACCGCGTCATTATCGGCGATTAACAGCGATGTGTTTGGCGTCGGGCGTATGCTATTTAGCATGGCCGGTCAGGGAGATGCCCCGAAAATCTTCGCCAAAACATCCCGCAAAGGGATCCCGTGGGTAACGGTCATTATTATGATGCTGGCGCTTTTACTGGCGGCCTACCTTAATTACGTGATGCCGAAAAGTATCTTTATGGTTATTGCCTCCCTTGCCACATTTGCCACGGTATGGGTCTGGATAATGATTCTACTGTCGCAGATTGCCTTTCGCCGCCGCCTCAGCCCGCAACAGGTAAAAGAGCTGAAGTTTCCGGTGCCGGGTGGCGTGCCCACTACGGTGGCGGGTCTATTGTTTCTGGTGTTTATTATTGGTTTGATTGGCTACTATCCGCAAACGCGGGTATCACTGTATGTCGGCTGCGGCTGGATAGTGCTACTGCTGATAGGCTGGGTGTTTAAACAGCGTCATAATGCGGCTCGTCAGGCCCGCTGACGGAGCGGACAATATCAGGATAAGACTCCCTTAAGAAAATAAACGCGCCGGACTTAAGCAAGTTCGTAGCGCGTGGGGGGAGGGACCCCATCAGATTATGGGTATAAAAAAAGACCGCCTAAGCGGTCTTTTTTTATCAGAGAAAGAAATTACAGTTTGCCTGCATTCTCGCTCAGGTATTTCGCAACGCCGTCCGGAGAAGCGTTCATGCCTTCCTGACCTTTTTCCCACTGGGCAGGGCACACTTCGCCGTGTTCTTCGTGGAATTGCAGCGCGTCAACCATACGCAGCATTTCGTCGATGTTACGACCCAGTGGCAGGTCGTTAACCACCTGGTGGCGAACGATGCCGGCTTTGTCAATCAGGAATGAACCGCGCAGAGCAACGCCTGCTTCTGGGTGCTCAATGCCGTAAGCCTGTTGGATTTCGCGCTTAACGTCAGCAACCATTGCGTATTTAACTTCACCGATGCCGCCTTTGTCGACAGGGGTTTTACGCCATGCGTTGTGAACAAATTCAGAGTCAAAAGATACACCAACGACTTCTACGCCACGTTTCTGGAATTCAGCATAACGCTTATCGAATGCAATCAGTTCTGATGGGCAAACGAAAGTAAAGTCCATAGGCCAGAAGAACACAACGGTTGCTTTACCATTGGTGTGTTTTTTGAAGTTAAAGTTTTCAACGATTTCGCCACTACCAAGAACTGCTGCAGCGGTAAAGTCAGGGGCTGGACGAGTAACCAGGACCATATGAACTCCTGTGAATGATGGTTAAGGAAAACTGAGGCAAGCGATAGAGTATAACGGTTCCATTCTCTCTCGCTCAAGGTAACCACGCCGATTAATCAGATAGGTTCTGCCTATCGAAAATCCGGTTATACCTCGTGGGTTAACAAGATAACCTTTTTCTGTAAAAGGGCAAGACGTTATTTTGTATCAGGATGCACCGTTAATTCTCCACGCCGGGCCGAGGTCATCATACGTGGGTAAAATGACCAAAATAAGTCTTCCAGCGCCGGATAATGCTTTTCAAGATCTACCCACGACTCACGCAGGGCGCTCAATTTTGGCCTTCTTGTTGCCATGCCATTCAGCACCCGGGCGATAAACGGCATATCTCGATAGCGTTCCATCCAGCGTTCTTCCCACAAATGGCTATTCAGGTCGATAAAGGCGGCGGGGGTGGCGGCTAACTGGGGGGTAATCTCATCCCGGGCATGGGCAACGAAGTTTGCCAGGGGCTGGGTCGGATTAACATCCTGCCAATGGCGAGCCAGAAAGTGATCCCAGATAATGTCCAGCGAAATGGGGGCAACCCGCCGGGTTTCAGGACGAAACCATTGCCTGGCGATGGCAACCTCAGGCAGATTATCGGTCAGCGAGTCGACGCGACGATGCATATAGATGCCTGAAATGATCTCGGGGGAAAACTCATTTCCCGGCGTACCACGCACAAAATCAGCCAGTAAATTACCAAGTAATGAACTGTCAGCCAGAGAGGCAAGATGCAGGTGAGCAAGAAAATTCATTAAATATGTCTCTCATCTTAGCTTTAAACGTGACAATAGCAGGTAAACGAGTTGCAGCGAAGGCCCCCTGCAACTAGACTATTCCGCTTGTTTTTAAGTCTGAGTTTTCTACTATCATGCGCGTTGCCGATTTTTCCTTTGAATTACCTGAATCCCTGATTGCTCATTATCCCCAGGCCGAGCGGAGCAGTTGCCGTTTACTGTCTCTTGATGGGCCAACAGGTGCGCTCACGCATGGTACCTTTACCGACTTACTGGATAAACTCAACCCGGGGGATCTGCTGGTGTTTAATAACACCCGGGTTATTCCTGCCCGTCTGTTTGGCCGTAAGGCGAGCGGCGGAAAAATCGAAATACTGGTTGAGCGAATGCTGGATGATAAACGAATTCTGGCACATATTCGCGCATCAAAAGCGCCAAAGCCTGGGGCTGAGTTGCTGCTGGGTGATGATGAAAGCGTGCAGGCGACCATGGTGGCCCGCCACGATGCGCTGTTTGAGGTCGAATTTAACGATGCGCGCAGCGTACTGGATATCTTAAACAGCATCGGCCATATGCCGCTGCCCCCTTATATTAGCCGCCCGGATGAAGAGGCTGACCGCGAGCTTTACCAAACGGTGTATAGCGAAAAACCTGGCGCGGTTGCCGCCCCAACTGCCGGGCTGCATTTTGATGAGCCATTGCTAGAGAAATTGCGCCATAAAGGCATTGAGATGGCCTTTGTTACGCTGCATGTTGGCGCCGGGACTTTCCAGCCGGTGCGCGTTGATAGCATTGAAGACCACATCATGCATTCGGAGTACGCCGAAGTACCCCAGGACGTCGTGGATGCCGTGCTGGCCTGTAAAACTCGTGGTAACCGGGTGATTGCCGTTGGCACCACATCAGTACGTTCTTTGGAAAGTGCCGCCCAGGCAAGTCAGGATGCGCTGATCGCCCCGTTTTTTGGTGATACACAAATTTTCATCTACCCGGGTTATCAATATCAGGTGATTGACGCCCTGGTGACCAATTTCCACCTGCCCGAGTCAACGCTGATTATGCTGGTTTCAGCTTTTGCTGGTTATAAAAACACCATGCACGCTTACCAGCAGGCGGTAAATAAAGAATATCGCTTCTTTAGTTATGGTGATGCCATGTTTATCACCTACAATCCCGATGCCGTGAATGAGCGTCCGGGTATTGCCTGATTATTTTATCTGCGCTGAATATCAGCGCTGTTTATCATTCGTCATCAGACTGTTTATCTGGTGCTGGAGGAAATGTGAAATTTGAATTAGCAGCAACTGACGGTCGTGCCCGTCGTGGTCGTTTAGTGTTTGAACGGGGTACGGTTGAAACCCCGGCCTTTATGCCAGTGGGAACTTACGGCACGGTAAAAGGCATGACCCCGGAAGAGGTGGAAGCAACGGGAGCCCAGATTATTCTCGGTAACACCTTCCATTTATGGTTACGTCCCGGCCAGGAAATCATGAAACTGCATGGCGATCTCCATGATTTTATGCAGTGGAAAGGCCCCATCCTGACTGACTCCGGCGGTTTTCAGGTGTTCAGCCTGGGGGATATTCGTAAAATTACCGAGGCAGGCGTTCATTTCCGTAACCCTATCAATGGGGATGCTATCTTCCTTGATCCTGAAAAGTCGATGGAGATTCAATACGACTTGGGGTCTGACATTGTCATGATCTTCGATGAATGTACGCCATACCCTGCTGATTGGGACTATGCTAAACGTTCAATGGAGATGTCATTACGCTGGGCGCAGCGCAGCCGTGACCGCTTTGATGCGCTGGGCAACAAAAATGCGCTTTTCGGCATTATTCAGGGCAGCGTTTACGAAGATTTACGAGATATCTCAGTAAAAGGTCTGGTAGAGATTGGCTTTGATGGCTACGCTGTCGGCGGTTTAGCGGTAGGAGAGCCAAAAGACGATATGCACCGTATTCTGGAGCATGTTTGCCCGCAGATCCCTGCCGATAAACCGCGATACCTGATGGGGGTTGGAAAACCGGAAGACCTGGTCGAGGGCGTGCGCCGCGGTATTGATATGTTTGATTGCGTGATGCCAACACGTAATGCACGGAATGGTCATCTGTTTGTGACAGATGGTGTGGTAAAAATCCGTAATGCTAAGTATAAGGATGACACCGCGCCGCTGGATGCGGAGTGTGACTGCTATACATGCCGCAATTATTCACGTGCGTATCTGCATCATCTGGATCGCTGCAACGAGATACTTGGGGCGCGTCTGAACACGATTCATAACCTACGCTACTACCAGCGCTTAATGGCTGGTTTACGTCAGGCTATTGAAGAGGGTAAATTAGAAGACTTCGTGACTGCTTTTTATGAGCGGACAGGTAAACCCGTTCCACCTTTGAACGTTGATTAATTTAATAATGAGGGATTTTTAATGAGCTTTTTCATTTCTGATGCGGTCGCTGCAACAGGTGCTTCATCGCAGGGTAGCCCATACTCTTTGATTTTAATGCTGGTGGTGTTCGGTCTGATTTTCTATTTCATGATCCTGCGTCCTCAACAGAAACGTACTAAAGAGCATAAAAAGCTGATGGACTCCATTTCCAAAGGTGATGAAGTATTAACGAATGGTGGTCTGGTTGGTCGCGTGACCAAAGTCGCGGAAACTGGTTATATTGCCATCGCGCTGAACGATACCACCGAAGTGGTTATCAAACGTGATTTCGTAGCTGCCGTTCTGCCGAAAGGCACCATGAAGGCGCTGTAATTTTCGTTTTCCCTAAGGGAACTAAACGTGTTAAACCGTTATCCTTTGTGGAAGTACATCATGCTGGTCATCGTCATTGTCGGTGGCCTGCTGTACGCACTTCCCAACCTGTATGGTGAGGATCCGGCTGTTCAATTAACTGGCGCGCGGGGTGCTGCCGCCAGTGAACAAACGCTGATCCAGGTCCATGACATCTTAAAAGAAGAAAACATTCCCGTTAAGTCTGTTGCGCTGGAAGAGGGGGCGATTCTTGCTCGCTTCGAGTCCACCGATAACCAATTGCGGGCACGCGAAGCGCTGGTCGGTAAACTTGGCGATAACTATGTTGTTGCACTGAACCTTGCCCCCGCCACGCCGCGTTGGCTGTCTGCAATCAATGCTGAACCCATGAAGCTTGGTCTTGATTTGCGCGGTGGTGTTCACTTCCTGATGGAAGTGGATATGGAAACAGCATTAGGCAAGCTCCAGGAACAAACTATCGATAGCCTGCGCAGTGATTTGCGTGAAAAAATGATAGCCTATAACAGTGTGCGTAAAACCACCGGCTATGGCGTTGAAATTGTTTTCCCTGATGCAAAATCCCTCGAGTTAGCGCGCGACTACTTAACTCCCCGCCACCGTGACTTAGTGCTTTCCAAACAGGAAAATAACGTTCTGCGTGCGGTAATGAGCGATGCACGTCTCAGTGAAGCGCGTCAGTATGCGGTACAACAGAACATTACTATTCTGCGTAACCGTGTTAACCAACTGGGCGTTGCTGAACCTGTGGTACAACGTCAGGGTTCTGACCGCATTGTGGTTGAGCTGCCTGGTATTCAGGACACGGCCCGGGCAAAAGAGATCCTCGGCGCAACGGCAACGCTTGAATTCCGTCTGGTCAACACCAACGTTGACGCAGCTGCTGCGGCTGCCGGTCGTGTACCGGGTGACTCAGAAGTGAAACAAACGCGTGATGGACAGCCGGTAGTGCTGTACAAGCGTGTCATTCTCACCGGCGATCATATTACTGACTCGACTTCCAGCATGGATGAATACAACCAGCCTCAGGTGAATATTTCACTGGACGGCGCCGGCGGTAATACCATGTCTAACTTCACCAAGGATAATATCGGCAAGCCGATGGCAACCCTGTTTGTGGAGTATAAGGACAGCGGTAAAAAAGATGCGAACGGTCGCGCCATCCTGATGAAGCAGGAAGAGGTCATTAACGTGGCGAATATTCAGTCACGTCTTGGCAATAACTTCCGTATCACCGGCATCAATAACCCGAATGAAGCCCGTCAGCTGTCACTGTTGTTACGTGCCGGTGCGCTGATTGCGCCGATTCAGATTGTTGAAGAGCGGACCATTGGTCCAACGCTTGGTCTTGAGAATATCAAGCAGGGTCTGGAAGCCTGTCTGGCAGGTCTGGTTGTTTCTATCATCTTTATGCTGTTCTTCTATAAGAAGTTTGGCCTGATAGCAACCGCCGCGCTTATCGCAAACCTGGTGCTGATTGTCGGGATTATGTCGCTATTACCTGGGGCAACGCTCACCATGCCTGGCATCGCGGGTGTCGTATTAACCCTTGCGGTTGCGGTGGATGCGAACGTACTGATTAACGAACGTATCAAGGAAGAACTGAGCAACGGTCGCTCAGTACAGCAGGCGATTGATGAAGGTTATAAAGGGGCATTTAGCTCAATTTTTGACGCCAACATCACCACCTTGATCAAAGTTATCATATTGTATGCTGTTGGTACCGGGGCCATTAAAGGCTTTGCGATTACAACAGGTATCGGTGTTGCTACGTCTATGTTTACAGCTGTGGTGGGTACGCGCGCGATTGTAAACCTGATATACGGCGGCAAGCGCATTAAGAAGCTGTCTATCTAAGGAGTGCGTTGTGGCACAGGAATATACTGTTGAACAATTGAACCACGGGCGTAAAGTCTATGACTTTATGCGCTGGGACTACTGGGCTTTCGGCATCTCCGGCTTTTTATTAATCCTTTCCATTATCATTATCGGTGTGAAAGGGTTTAACTGGGGGCTCGACTTCACCGGGGGCACCGTTATTGAGATTTCGCTGGAAAAACCCATCGATCTCGATGAAACGCGTAGCGCGCTGGTAAAAGCCGGGTTCCATGAGCCGCTGGTTCAGAATTTTGGTAGCAGCCGTGACATCATGGTACGTATGCCACCGGTGGGCGGCGATAATGGCGGACAGGTCCTGGGCAGCCAGGTACTGAACGTGATTAACGAGTCCTCCGCTCAGAATGCGGCGGTGAAACGTATTGAGTTTGTCGGACCAAGCGTCGGGGCTGACCTTGCTCAGACCGGTGCGATGGCGTTGCTTGTGGCGTTGATTTCTATCCTGGTTTATGTCGGATTCCGTTTTGAATGGCGTCTGGCTGCCGGGGTTGTTATCTCTCTTGCGCACGACGTCATTATTACCATGGGCGTATTGTCGTTATTTCAGATTGAGGTTGACCTGACTATCGTGGCATCTCTGATGTCGGTGATCGGTTACTCACTCAACGACAGTATCGTGGTATCTGACCGTATTCGTGAAAACTTCCGTAAGATTCGCCGCGGTACGCCGTATGAGATCTTTAACGTCTCGCTGACCCAAACGCTGAAAAGGACCTTGATTACCTCCGGTACAACCCTGGTGGTTATCCTGATGCTTTATCTGTTTGGGGGTTCGATACTGAAAGGCTTCTCGCTGACCATGCTTATCGGTGTGACTATCGGTACGGCTTCCTCTATCTATGTTGCTTCGGCGCTGGCGCTGAAATTGGGCATGAAGCGTGAGCATATGCTGCAGCAGAAAGTAGAGAAAGAAGGGGCCGATCAGCCATCAATTCTGCCATAGTCCGCTTTTTGTCTGAGAAAACCGCAGCCCCGGCTGCGGTTTTTTTTTACCTGATAGCAGGCATACTGACAGTATGCTGTCAGGAGCCTGCTATTACTCTGTCTGTGACTTTTAACAGAAACGGACAATAATATGCTTATCAATTGGTTTGAAATTCCGGTAGTGGATATGCCCCGGGCAGTGGATTTTTATCAGCGGGTGCTGGATATGACCTTGACCCCGCACAGTGTTCTCGATATTGAAATGGCGCTGTTTCCCCATCATAAACCGGATGTCGGTGGCGCTTTGGTTAAACACGGGATGTTTACCCCCAGCAGTCAGGCGGGCGTCGTCTACTTTTGTACTCCCAATCTTGCCGGGGCGCTAAAGCGTGCTGACGAGGCGGGGGGTAAGACCGTCTTAGGTCCGGAAACCTTGCCCAACGGTATTGGTAGTATTGCGTTAATTATCGACAGTGAAGGCAACCGTATAGGCTTGCATCAAGCGGCCTAATAGCGGTCTGAAATAAACTGACCTGTCAGCAATGGCAGGTCTCACGCAAGGCTTGCAAGATAATGAGTAGACGTGCCGACAGATTATTCCAGATAGTACAGCTTATAGGTGGCAGACGACTGACCACCGCCGCCCAGCTCGCCGAGCGGCTGGAAGTATCTGAGCGGACCATTTATCGGGACATCCGTGACTTGTCACTCTCCGGCGTGCCCATTGATGGTGAGGCGGGCAGTGGCTATCGTTTATTACCGGGGTATCACTTACCTCCGCTGATGTTTACCTCTGATGAAGTGGAAGTGATGTTTGCGGCATTAGAGATGGTCAAACGATCCACTGGCGAAAATTTTGCTCAACGGGCGCAGGCGATTTCTGAGAAATTACTGGCCATTCTGCCGACTGAAAAGCGCCGGGTTGTCGAGAACAGCCGAATTGTTTCCCCTTCCTATCCACTCCCCGATGAGACTCAGACCCGCTTTGATCGGTTACATACGGCGATGGCTAAACGGCAGGTTATAACCCTGCACTATCAGAATCAGAAAGGCGAACGCTCGGTCCGGGATGTCTATCCCTTAGGTTTATCATTCCAGCAGGGGGAGTGGTTAGTTATAGCCTGGTGTGAAATGCGCGAGGATTATCGCTGTTTTCTGCTCAAATGCTGCCATCAGATACTGATAACCTGTCGCCACTTTACCGAAAGGGATGATCGCTCCCTCAGTCAGTTTATTCAGCGCCAACGTCAGGCTGCCAGAGATTGAGCCTGCTATGGCTGGAAAGGATGATGCCGGGAAAAAAGCGCTTGCTCAGTAAAAAACAGTGGTAAAGGGGAGATAACCCCTGGATGCGGTGTCTCTCAGGCAGGCAAAATCATCACGCTTTGCCTGCCTGTCCATTGCAGCCCCCCTGGTGAGGGGGCTATCAATTAGAAGGAGTAACCGACCACCAGGTAGTAACCAAAGCCGGTGGATTTCACTCTTTCATTCATAAAGAATGGTTCGGAGTTATCTTTCCATTGACCGCCGTTATGGAAGTAACGGGCAACGAAAGAGTAGTGCAGATGCGTATAATTCAGCGCCAGGATATGGCTTGAAGCAACGGAGTTACTGGTACGATACTGTTCATGTCCCAGGTCTGAACCCCAGTCAACGTTGGTAAAGCCAACATACATCAGATTACCGCCCCACAGTTCAGTCAGCGGTACGAAGTATTTCACTTTAAAGCGATAACCATCCCACTGGTTCTGGTTAGCTGCGCCGTAGTTCTGCCATTGGTATTTAGCATAGACGTTCATCTGCAGCGTCATTGGTAAACCGGTATCAATATCGGTACCCAGACCCATATACCAGGTGCTCTGACGGCCAGACTTATCGTGACCCATATCATAGATATAGTTATTGGCGAAGTACCATTGCTTAATCGGGCCAATACTTAAGTCGGTATTGGTCAGCTTATCAATGGAGAAGCGCGGTTCAATCTCCATAAATAGCGGAGATCCGTTATTCCAGATACCTTTCGCGCTGCTGTTCCCGCCAAAGAATACCGGGGCATCGGCGTAGCCATAGAAATCAAACCAGTCTTTATTGGCAAAGGCTTCGTACTCCAGATAGGTGTCGTTGCGCAGTTGTGGCCCAAAACGGGTGTGGTAGCTGCCTACAACGTTAACGCTTTGATGCCACCAGTCGGAAAGGTATTCACCTTTGTTTGCTTCTTCTGCGCTGGCAGAAAAAGAGCAGGACAGCGCCAGAGTCGCGGCGGTCGCCAGAATTATTTTTTTCATCTTTTTCGTCACTATTTATTAATTTATTTATCTATTACCCAGGAGCCACGACACACAAACCAGCCTCGAGTCCCATGAGACAGCCTCAATGACCCTATTATAGAAGGTGGCACTCACAAAAATATGTAGTAATTCACATTCCTATCATATACGTAATCGATTGCGTTCACGTTTGCGCATATTTTACGAATCAGACAATTTTTTTCTACCCTTTAATGACTTTTTTGTTACGGGTGAGAATGCAGACATTGTGTGTAACAGTTTTAGGGTGTTGGACATAAGGTAGCCAGCCTTTGAAAAGGCAAACGGGATTTTCCTTTTCAAAGGTGGAGGAAATTCAGGGGGGCGTGGCGGGCTGTGAAGGGGAAGGTTCCAGCGGCTGAATATCATGAATGCGGATAAAGCCCAGTTGGGCGGGGGTGATATCTGCCAGTCTGAGATGCAGTGTCACTGCCCCCTGTTCCATTGCGCTTTGGGC
>Ga0153936_100264_pt1 | contig 14204 bp, 18 predicted proteins | sample TSNJ020MetaG_FD_102272 | JGI IMG/M metagenome (GOLD analysis project Ga0153936, IMG submission 102272) | Attine ant fungus gardens microbial communities from New Jersey, USA - TSNJ020 MetaG | ecosystem: Host-associated > Fungi > Mycelium > Unclassified | place: USA: New Jersey, Wharton State... | reverse complement strand
TTATGTCAAAACTCCTGGGACTAGATTTCCGCATGTAGAAATAATGGTTCGTGTAACTTGACATAGACCTACCATCAGCTCGGCCAATATCAGCCGTACCTCCGACTAACGAGGTCGGCAACCGGAAAGCACTAGCTTCCTGCTGTTCTGGGCTTCGGGTGGATTTGATAGTGTTTCAGAAATGAAGATCCATTCGCATTCTAGGTTCAGGGGCCAATGGAGCATATCATAGGTCGGCTCATATCTTATACAAGTATAGTGGTGTCAATTTTTGAACCGATCACGCCACTAAGCTCTAAGCGCCACAAAGTCCGTGAGTTTATTAATAGATCATCGTGGGAACGAATACTAGGTGCTCTTGAAGGCAGTGACTGAACCTCGAATGGTAATTTATCGTTAGTCTCCACCGGACACTCAGGTGCTCAAGAGAAATCATTCAACCATTGACCATGTCATTTCCAAAGTCTGTTTGGGAGCAAATGGAGATCGCAATGACACCTTGGGAGACGGTAAGAGTAGATAGCTTACTTCCACGAGTTCTTGCATTTGAAACAAAAAAACACCCGCTTTTATGGAATATGTATCCGATTTTCTATTCATTGTCACAAACTTATTTTATCGAAATTTGATATAAATTATTTGCGTCGGCTTCCCCTTTTTTCACTTTTTCGAGCAAGATTCGGAGTTCTTTAAATTGTTCAACTTTATGTATTTTCTATATATGAACGTTATCGATGAACAGGATAATGGATTTACTGCGAAAGACTCAACTTGATACATGACCACACGACCTGAAGTGCTTGCGACTGCAAAAAACAACGTTTCCGTTACTCCTTCATCTGATTTTCCCATGTTAGTGGAAAGATGGAGTCAAAAAAGAGGGGCAAATTACTAGATTTGTCATAGCATAGTTTGAAGGGCTGTAAACCGTATCCAGTAACTCGGTTGTCTTTATCCTTTCCCTTTTTATCATGAGGTCTCTTGACACTATATTTAGTATGACTTACAGATAAAACATGAGATTTGACGATCTGAGCTATACCCAACCCGACAAAGCATACAATTCTTGGCTTATGTTTTACAATCTTGGATAGAAGGGGGGCCACCGAAGCAAGTTGTTCCACACGTGATAATTCATTGTGCTAAAATGATCGTAAGTAAGTACATCTTAGCTCTGATAAGAACTAACTTGAGAGGTGGATCGATCAACGAGATTCGTCTGATAGTTATCATCAAGGAGTTCATCATTGGACAAGAACGAGTCATGAATAACACACCAAGCCTATTGAGAATCGACTTGGGAGTGTATAGTCCTGTGTAGGTCGTAAACGTTCAGTTACCAAACCTACCCGAGAACACGTTAATGCGCAGGTCGGGGCCAAAAATATATAGGCCAAACCCGATTCATAAAGGCAAGGCCAGAAATGGTTGGTAGGTCCACCGAAATGATGGCCTATCTCCACAGATTTGAGTCCTGGGCTGTGATTAGAGAGTATTTTGGTCTCGGTCTTCAAACATAATCATATAAGCTCACTTAATTCCACAGAATACGACTGCGGAACTGGTCGGTCACCCTCACAATGTACGTCTGAGATAGGGAAGGCATACTATCTAAATCAGGTTCAAAGTAGTCTTGAAGCAATATTGGTTGGTTGCATTTTCCTTTCGAAGAAATTCGTTTTGCGCTGGCACGCGTTTTTGTGGGGAGTGGTAATTCTGAGTGCTTTGATTTGTATGTGGTCTTCTTGAGCGTTGGAGGATCCGGAATTTGGAAGGAGAAGGCTGAAATTGTACGTCTGAATTGTAGATTTGAAGTAGGCACCTCTTCATCCGACATTTTGGCGGAGGATACTTTCAGAGGTAAATCTTTCCCACGCTTTTGAAGGCTCTTGACTTGCCATGGAATCCCACCCAGTGCATCCAGGCCTGGCATACTTGATCCTTAGGAAGAAGTTTGTCATGAGCTGCCACAGCTAAGGCAAATATTTTCTTTTTCTTTTTTCATTTACTTGTAGATTGGAGAAGATAAAAGGACTATCACACATTCCCTTTTACCATCACCATCCCCTGGGGAGAGGTGACCCCCAGGGGTTGTACTCTATTTAACACTTTTCACTAATATTGTCATAATATCACCCATCTACTTTGTCCTTTGGGACAGCATGTGTAAGAATAGAGGTTGGTTGAGACAACTAACTGCAAGGGCAACTGGAGTAGAGCATCTCTAGGAGAATCCTTAGAGAATAGGATAAGGCTCCTTGTCACAACCTGTGACACTCTTAGTCACCATCAGTAGTTAGCAGTCACTGTAAGAGGACTACACTAAGTTGCACTCCTGATACACTATGTAAGGGCAACCAGAGTGGAGTAACTCCAGGAGAAACCTCAGTGTATAATTAGACTCTGGAATATGTTACAACTTACCTCCAGGAAAAACCTCAGAGAGTAGGATGAGGCTCCTGGAGGGTGATCTACACTATATATACCAGTTCCCTAGTTATGGACATCTTGGCCGTCAGGGATAGGAGTTCAGGAGAAGGCAACTAATTAAACCTGGAGTAACTATTATTTAATTAGTTGTTAGGGTCACTCCAGGTCATTGTCACTGGTGTGTTAGGAGTAGACTTTGGTACAGTCCCCTTACATTTATCCTCCCCTCTAAGATTGCTGCACCTTGAAGTAATGGGTCTAGAGCAGAAGATCTCATCAAATTTGGTCCTGCAGATATGTCTTGGTGCTCCATGTAGTAACTTAGTCTGAGATGACTTAATCACCCTTCTAGTCCAAGTTAACAAGGAGAGCTTAATAGAGTTTCTATTTGATTGTAGTACACTACTTATATACATTCTGTATTTACTTCTATATTAGCGTGCAGTTATAAGAACTTAGAGCTCAACCAAGGTAGTTGTTCAGGAAGAACTTAATAGAGTTTCCTATTGGATTCCAGTAGCTACTTATACAAATGTTAGTTGGTCTGTGTGCCTATCTCCCACAATCACATGATCCTTACTAAGAACTATCTATATCTTATATAATCCTTCCCATGCTATTTATATCTTTCCCACATTGTATTCTTGGATGTTTTCTATCAAGTTGATAAATGTATGAGAAATAGTTTTCTTCTTGGGAGTCATCTCATAACATTCTATTTATAAAGTCCTGCATATCTCTTTTGAGTCATTCCCTCTCATGTATTTGCTGATTATTTAATTAAATGAAAAAGAAAAGAAAAGAAATATAAATAATGACTTAGCTGTTTTGGCTGTATCATGATACTACTCCCCTCTCAAGGTTCCTTGTTCCAAGGATTTTTACAACTTATAGTAGAGATCATAAATGTTCCCCATTTCATTGTTATCTTTCTTTGTCCACTCTCTGAGTTCCAAATTTTCTTGCTTAATTTCTTCTTCCTCTTCTTTTATTGTTTCCATTATTCTTTGTCCTCTTGTTCTTCCTCCTTTCTATTACAAATGGCCACTTACTGATTTGTGAGTTGATGATTTGATAATCAAAAGGCTCAAAAAAGCAAAGTTTAGACAGTAGCAAAAGATGTTGTTAAGTCTGAGGTTTATCCTCAGATATACAGTCCTTAAATATATGATTGTGGTAGTCTATGTACCAGGACAGCCTACTATATGATCACTATCTATTGTTCTATATATAGGAGTGCTATTGTTCTTGAAATAGAGATATCCTAACCATCTTAGGGTAGTTCTTTGTTCTATTCAAGAACAGATGATAATTTATAGGTAAAGATCAGTATTATATACAAATATTGAGGACCTTGTATCTCCATGGGATCTTATTGCCTCGAGATCTATTTATAGCTGAAAGAAGCGCATTGAAGAGAGCTTCACAATGGTAATTGAAGCAAATAATTATGTTAAGCAGTTTCTGAGATATCAGCAATTTAGTGTCTGGTAACTTGGTGATTACTGACTGATCTGCTGATAACTTGATGAATACTGATTTCTTTGAGATGTTTTTGGTACTGTTCAAAAGGTCTTCTTAAGGGCTTTTGGTAGCCATTTAGATCGTCAAAATTGGTCAAGTATTCCTGGAGTTATGGTCCAAATGAAGTTTGTGATACCCTGGCAGTTCTTTTCTCCTAAATATTCCTTTTTCTCTTTCCTGTCTTCTAATATCTTCTATATTTTGCTGATATTCTTTCTTGAATTCTTCAACTGCTTCCTTTGCACTCTCCAAATTTTTCTTTCCTTCCCAAGTATCAGATTCAGCTGTGAACCCTTTCTATCATACCAAGTATTTATTTTTCTTCCTTATTTGTCACTTGTTCAGAATTTTCTTGACTTCCCATTCCTCTTCTCCCTCAATTACAACTGGAGCTGGTTGCTCCTTTCTCTTCCTTTTTACTTGCCCTATATATTTTTGTACTCTACTGATATTAACTACCAGATGTATTTTTACTGTGCTAGGTAGTTCTAATTCTACTACATTCAATAATATAACTTTCTTTATCTTGTAAAGCTCTATATATTTCTCTGTCAACTTCTCTATCCTTCTACCAACCATTTGGTATTTCAAATCCATGGTGTTGAGCATTACCAAGTCCTCCACTTTGTACTCATTGACCTCTGCTCTTTTTTTATCTGCATATCTTTTTATCTCTTCTTATGTCTTTTCTAATGTCACTTTTGCCTCCTCTTGAATCTCCTTCATTTTTATCATGAATTTCTCTGTCCCTTTGTACTTTCCCTTCCTTCTCATTTTGAACCCCATCCTAGAATCTTGCCTATAGTTTGCTTTAAAGGGCAATATCTTTGTGCTCAAGTGTGCTTTGTTGTTGTATGCAAACTCTACTGTTCTTAACTAGTCTGACTACTATTCTTGTCTATGGTTGATGAATATCCTTAAGTACTGTTCCAATTCCTGGTTAACCTTCTCTATTTGTCCATTTGTCTAAGAGTGGAATGTTATTGACATCTTGCTTTTGATTTCCAACATTCTATTCAACTCTCTCATTAATCCTGCTATAAACTGTAGTCCTTTATCTAAAATGATACTCTTGGATAGCCCATGCAATTTCCACACATTGTTTCTGAATAGCCTAGCCAGTTCTTCTACCAATATTTTCTCTATAGTAGGAATAAAGTAGACCATTTTTGTTAACTTATCTACTACTACTAAGATTGAGTCATATCTCTGGGCTAATGGTAGCTTAGTAATAAAGTCTGCTAAAATATGTGTTCAAGGTTTTTCTGGGATTGAATTGGGTATTAATTTGCCTGCTGGCTGTTCTGTGTGGTTCTTATTCCTTTGGCAGGAATCATATCCTTCTAGATATTGCTTTACCTTCTTGGTTACTCCTGGCCACCAAAAGTTTCTGGTAACTAGTTCTACCATCTTCCACTGTTCCCCATGTCCTTCTACTAGTATGTCATAATGTAATCTAATTATTTCTGCTCTCAACTTATCATCTTTAGGCACATACACCTTTTCTTCTTTATACATAATACCATCTACTTTTCTCTACTCTTTATTTCACAATATTTTTACTCCAGCTCATTTCATTTCTTCTACTGCTCTGACCACTTCATCATTTTTTACTTTTAACTGTCTTACTTTTTCTAGTAAGTCTATTCCTTCTACTATTACTTTTACCTTCTCCATTTTTCTCACTTCCAACCATTCTTGCTTCACCAACATCTTATCCTTATTGTTCCTTTCTACTCCTATCTCCCAATCTAGCCTTCTACTCAAGCTATCTGTCTTCCCAATTTTGCTCCCTGGAACATGCTTCAACATAAAATTAAATCTTGGTAGGTACAATACCTATCTTGCTTGTCTTCTATTCAATTTTTGTGCTTTTATGAAATACTTGAGATTTTTGTGATCTGTCCAAATCTCAAATTTTATTGTTGTTTCTTCCAGAAAATACCTCTATGCTTCTAAACATCTGACTACTGCTAATATTTCTTTGTCATGAATTTTGTAATTTCTCTCTGTGTCACTTAGAGATTTAGAAATGAAAGTGACTGGTCTCCATAACTCATTAGAGTACTTCATTAATAGTACTCCCCCAGTAGCATAGTTTAAAGTATCTGCTTTTACCCTAAATTCTTTGTCTAAATCTGGGGCTGCCAATACTGGTCTAGTCATAAAGATTTCTTTAAGCTTGTCAAATGCTTTCTACTGCTTCTTTCTCCACTGCCACTTTATGTCTTTTCTTGTTAACATATTCATTGGCTTTACTACTCGAGCAAAGTCTTTAATAAACCTTCTATAATAGTTGGCAAGGCCTAAAAACTTTCTAATGTCTTTCATATTCTTTGGCTCTGGCTAACTCAATACTCCATCCACCTTTTTCTTCTCCATTTCAATTCTATTAGGTCCTATGACAACCCCTAGAAATCCAATTTTCTGCACCTTCCATGTATACTTCTTTGGCTTGGTATACAAGTTATTCTTCTCTAGCCTTCTTAGTACTTCTTTTACAATCTTGTCATGTCTTTGTCTCTACTAGTACATTATCCACAAAAGCTGTAACTTTTCCTTTATTAATCATGTTTCTCAGGATCTCATTTATCATTATCTGGAATGTGGTTGGTAAATTTGTTATTCCAAGGAATATAACTGTTGGCTCAAAGAACCTTACATGGGTTGTGAATATCCTCTTTCATTCATCTTCTTCCTTAATCCTCACATTGTTGAACCCCCATCAAAGATCCATTTTAGTGAATACTTGTTTGCTTTCTATATTGTCTATTAAATCCATAATTAACAGAAGTGAGTAGTTATTCTTTACTGTCTGGTCATTCAGATTACAGTAGTCCATTACCATCCTCTTTTCTCCATCTTTCTTGCTTACAAAGAAAACTGGTGACATCTGGGAGGACTTTGATGGTCTAATGTACCTCTTTCTTAACTGATCCTTTACAAAATTCTGAACTTCTTTTCTTTTATTTTTGGACAAAAAGTAGATTCTTTCTTTTTTAGGTTTGAACATCTTCTTGAGATCTATGGCATGATTCTAGATTTTCCTTGTTGGTATCCTTTCTGTGTCACAAACTTCATTTGGACTATAACTCTAGGAATACTTGACTGATTTCAACAATCTAAATGGCCACCAAAAGCCCTTAAGAAAACCTTTCAAATGGTACCAAAAACATCTCAAAGCAATCAGTATTCACCAAGTTATCAGCAGATCAGTTAGTGATTACCAAGTTACCAGATACTAAATTGCCGATATCTTGGGAACTGCTTAATGTAATCATTTGCTTCAATTACCATTGTGAAGCTCTCTTCAATGCGCTTCTTTCAGCCATAAATAGATCTCGAGGCAATAAGATCCCATGGAGATACAAGGTCCTCAATGTTTGCATATAATACTGATCTTTACCTATAGATTATCATCTGTTCTTGAATAGAAGAAAGGACTGCCCTAAGATGGTTAGGTTATCTCTATTTCAAGAACAATAGTACTCCTATATGTAAAACAATAGATAATGATCATATGATAGGCTGTTCTAGTGTACAGACTACTATAATCATATATTTAAGGACTGTATATCTGAGGATAAACCTCAAACTTAACAATATCTTTTGCTACTGTCTAAACTTTGCTTTTTTGAGCCTTTTGATTATCAAATCATCAACTCACAAATCAGTAAGTGGCCATTTGTGATATTCTGACTCTATCTTTCCAAATACTTTTCTCTACTTTAAAAATTTCTACAGCACCATTTTCTTAATCTTTCTGTGGTCTGCTTCAACTTCTTTTTCTCTTTCCTAGTCTTTTTTATTGTCTACTGCCCATCTCACAATCTTTTCTTCTTCTAGAGTCGCTATTCTCTTTCTTTTCTTTTCTCTCTTTTGTTCTTTCAACTTTGTATTCCTTTTACACAGTGGTGGACACCTTGTTATTTTTACTTCCACTGTTTTCCAGTTTATCTCTAGATTGTGTGCTTGTAACCATGGCATCCCTAGTATAATATCTATTTTCCCTAAATTGCACACATCTATGCTCATTTTTTTTATGTGGATCTTATAGTATATGTTCACCTCTACTTGATGGGTAATAGCTCCTGTACTGTTGTTTGTCCCATCAACATTCCTGACTACTATTAGTCTTTCTAATTTCTGCAGCCTAAATCTATGTCTTGCTGCTATCTTTTGATCTATAAATATTCCTGTTACACTACTATCCAAGAGTATCTTGACCATTATACCTTCATGTATATCTATCTTTTCTACACCAATATTTAACCATACTTCTTCCAACATCTTAAATGTCCTCCTTATATCTTTTTCTGTATCCCTTTCTCTTGCTGCATCTTTTGGAACTCCTGTCTATATGCTATCTTGCTGTACTTCTCTCTGTATAGGGCACACCACTACTCTCTAATCCCACCATGGCTGTTTTCTCCCAGTCCTATATTCTGGACACAAAATTTTCTTTCTATCTTCCTCTGATATTTTTTCTACTGTATCTTTTCTTCTACACCAACTACACTTTATGTTTACTGCTTCTCTCTCTCTTGCTGTATTTTCTCTCCACCTCCATGCTTTGAGACAGCTACTGTACCATACATTTCTCAAATGCTCTTCTAAGACAAATTCTTGCCCCTGGTTCTCCTGTATTTTAGTGTCTTTATAGTTGTACCCTTTATACTCTACAAATATTACAATCTTCCACTTGGTTGTCCACCCTCTCTGCTCCAATGCTGTGCTTCTTGGAGGTATATCTCATACACCACTCTACTCCTGCACCTTTTTCTATAAGAAGTATGTTGGTCTTTCCTCTTACTGTGTCTTTTATAGACTAACTGCATGTGCCGCCTTCTCACTCCTTCTCTTCTCCTTCTTAACCTCAATACTAGGACACTCTCACTTGTAGTATCCTATTCTCCAATATCTGAAGCACTATACTTTTTTCTTTTCCTTCTCCTGTCTTCTCACTTTTTCTCTTACTCTGCATTGCATCACTCTATTTGCTATTATCTCAAATTTATTCTGGGGAATTGGTTTCCCCTTCATTTTCCCTTTTCTATTCCTGCAGTTACAGACCAGATATCTAAACCTTTTACATTCCCGACATACCCTTCTTTCCCTTCTCTTTATCTCTGCCCTTAGTTTAGCAAGGATATACCATTGGTTGAGTATTCTGCTCATAAGAGAATTATATTGCTCTAGAGACATAATGCTATGTCTCTAGAGAAGTCAAATAAGGAGTGATCTTACTACTGTTATGTCTACTGGGATACAAGATCTTCACCTAACTAGACATCTACTGTCTTACTTACTACTGCTCTAATACTATAGTTATACTATTACCCCAAGGAGAGAATCTCTAACCTAAATGTCTTCCTAAGGATGTAGTGTTAATCCTCTACATGTACAGCCCACAATAGGACTTCAGCACAAGGTTTCTACTAAGAACGGCACAAGTATGCTATATAACACCACTCAATTGTGAGATTAGGTCTCAGACACAATACCTGAGCTTGGTACTGCACTTCCACTGATAGTCTCTAACTGACTATTAAGTTCTCTTAAGCCTAGGGCCCAGCTATGTTGTAGTGGTCCTGAGTTGTGTTATTTAGGTACTAAGGAAGATAAGAAAATAAGTTGGCAAGGCTCTACAATAAGCAGTGCTAGTAAAGGAATTGAGTTCTGGTGTAGGAACTTAAACAGTGATACTTTAGAACTACTCCTAGTCTGAGTTGACAAGGAGAACTTGATAGAGTTCCCATTGATTGCTATATACTACTTATATATATTCTGTATTTACTTCTATTTATAAAGTCCTGCACATCTCTTTTGAGTCATTCTCTCTCATGTGTTTGCTGATTATTTAATTAAATGAAAAAGAAAAGAAAAGAAATATAAATAATAACTTGGCTGTTTTGCCAAGTCATGACAGTTTTGGCTATATTATAACACTCCAGAGTGCCTATGATAGTACCCCACCACAAGGTCCAGTACTGAAACTTTGGAAGCAAGCTTCCAGGAATTGTGTTCTTGTCCATAATCCTTCCACTTGATGAGGTATTGGAAGCATCTCTGGTGTTAATGACTATTTGGGATTTCTTCCACCTCTCTATCACAAACTTCATTTGGACCATAACTTTATGAATACTTGACCAATTTCAACAATCTAAATGGCCACTAAAAGCTCTTAAAAAGACCTTTTGAACAATATCAAAAACATCTCAAGGTAATCAGTATTTGCTGAGTTATCAGCAGATCAGTTGGCAATCACTAAGTCACCAGACACTAAATTGCTGATATCTTGGAAACCACTTGACATAATTGTTTGCTTTAATAACTATTGTGAAGCTCTCTTAAATATACTTCTTTTGGCTATAAATGGACCCCAAGGCAATAAGATTCCATGGAAATACAAGGTCCTTAATGTTTGTACATGATATAAGGGAACAGTACAGTTCCTAATCTGTTCTAGGTGCTTTGACAAGAGCAGACTTAAGATGGAGTAATGAATAGCCCAGGAGCTCCAATCAATGTTGGGGTAAGGTACTCTACCATACATTCACTAGTATATATATTTTGTTGTATGACTCAAGTCAAGTTGACTCAGCAGCTAAGTCTTTGAGGGTTACAAAGAGAACTCAATAGAGTTCTTGATCAATTGTGCTACCTATTTATACAAGTATGCTATTTGCCCTCATTTATACTGATGGTATTCTACAGTCAACCAAGAGACTACCAGTTTAATTCTCTTGTCTATCATTCTATAAATAGATTTTTCTATGATTGAGGCAGCTTATGATAGTACTACTCTCTTAAAGGTCCTTATCCCAAGGACTTCATAGTTTGTTATATGGGTCCTGTAGATTGCCCATTTTGTCTTCTTTATCCCACTTTTTTATTCTTAGCTCTTCTATTTCTTGTTCTTGCTCTTCCTCCTCCTGAATTGTTTCCAATGTTCTTTTTCCCTTTTGTTATATTCTCTTCCAATATCTCTAGTTTCTTTTCAATTATCTCTAATACTCCTAATCAAGTCTCCTATCATCCCATCCATATAATGTTTTTGCCATATATCTTCCTGGTAGTTCTCCTCTATGAAACTCTCTACAATCTTCTTTCCTTGCTTGTTTTGACTCTTCTCTATATTCTTCTTCAAACTTCTCTACCAAGTTTTTTGCATTCCCTAAATTCTCCCTCAGTTTCCAAGTGTCTTCTTTTGCTGTATATTTCTTTTATCATACTAGGTATCTATTTTTTCCTCTAAACTTTCTTTTATTTAGTATTTTCTCCACTTTATATTCCTTTTCCTCTTTGATTACTACTGGGAGAGGCTGTTCTTTTCTCTGGCCTTCTACTTGATCTTTATACATACATACTCTACTGATGTTTACTACTGGATATATTTTTATTGTACTTAGTAACTCCAGTTTGATCACATTTGTTGATATGATCCTCTTTACTTTGTAAGGACCTATAAATCGTTCTATTCATTTTTCTGAATATCTTTCCTGTATTTGGAACTTAAGATCCTTTATGCTCAAGAATATCTAGTCATCCACTTTGTACTCCTCTGGCTCACTTCTTTTCCTATTAGCATATTTCCTCATCTCTTTCTGACTTTTTCTCAGTACTGCCTCTGCTTTTTTATGTATCTCTTTTATTTTTTTTGCAAACTCTTTTGCTTTCTCAAACTTTCTCTTTTTTCTTATCTCAAATCCTATGCCCAGATCTCATCCACTATTTGTCTTGAACAGTGACACTCTTATACTTGTTTGTACCTTATTGTTATATGCAAACTCTGCTATTGCTAACCAATTGGACCACTGCTCCTGGCAATAATCAATGAACATTCTCAAATACTGTTCTAGTTCCTGATTCATTTTTTCTATCTGGCCATCTGTTTGTGGATGGTAAACTGTTGACAATTTGGTATTGATCCCCAACATTTAATTTAACTTCCTTATTATTCCTACTACAAACTGTGCTTCCCTATCTATTATAATACTTTCTGGTAATCTATGTAATTTTTAGATGTTATCCCAGAACAGTCTTGTCACTCCCTCTACCAAAGCCTTTTCTGTAGTGGGTATAAAGTGTGCTATTTTTGTCATTCTATTACATACTACCAGGATTGTATTATATCCTTGTACTAGTAGTAGTTTTGTAAAAAAGTCTGCCATTATATAATTCCAAGGTTTTTCTGGTACTGTATTAGGTATTAACTTTTCTACTAGTGCCTCTGTGTGATTCTTGTTCCTTTGGCATGTATCACAGAACTCTATATACTTCTTGACTTCCTTTGTTACTCCTGGCCACCAAAAGTTTCTAGTGATCAATTCTGTTGTCTTCCACTGTCCTCTGTATTCTTCTACTAGTGTATCATGATATAGCTGGATTACTTCTGCTTTTAACCTTTCATCTCTTAGAATATATACCTTTCTATCTCTCAGCATTAAACTATCCTCTTCTCACTACTCTTTGTCTCTTAGTATCTTGACTCCTGCTCACTTTATTTCTTCTACTACTTTAATCACTTCATTATCTTTTGCTTTTGATTTCCTAATTTTCTCCAACAAGTCTATTCCTTTAATTACTATTTCTACCACTTGTGTCACTTGTAGTGACTTAGCCTGAGGTGACTTAATCACCCTTCTAGTCTGAGTTAACAAGGAGAACTCAATAGAGTTCCTATTCAATTGTAGTATACTACTTATACACCTCCTGTGTTTACTTCTATTTATAAACTCCTGCGCATCTCCTTTTAGTTGTTTCACATGTCTGTAGATTTAAAAAGAAAAGAAAAAGAAAAAGAAAATAAATAATGACTTAGCTGTTTTGGCCATGTCATGATACTATCCCCCTCTTAAGTTTTCTCGTCCTGAGGATTTCTCTATAAGTCATAGTATGGGTCAACCATGTTGCCCATTTCCTCGTTGTCTTCTTCTGTCCACTCTCTTACCCCTAATTTGTCTTCTTCTTCCTTAATTGTCTCTATAGTTCTTCGCCCTCTTGTCCTTCCTTCTTTCCATCGTCTCCAGTTTCTTTCTAACCTTGCCCAGTATTCTTCATTGTACCTTTTATCCAACTATCCAAATAACTTTCTTGCCATGAACCATCCTGGCAATTCTCCTCTTTTAAATGTCCCTTCCTCTTTTTCTTGCTTCCTTACATTCTTTATATCTCGTTAATATTCCTTCTCATATTCTTCAATTGCCTCTCTTGCATTTCCTAAGTTTTCCCTTTCTTCCCAGGTATCTGATTCTGCTGTGAATCCCTTCCATCATACCAGGTACTTGTCTTTTTCTCATATTCTCCACTTATTCAGGATTCTTTCCACCTCCTATTCCTCTTCTTCCTTGATTATTACTGGAGCTGGTTGCTCCTTTCTCTGCCCCTCTACTTGCCCTATATATCTTTGTATTCTGCTAACGTTAACTACCAAGTGTATTTTTACTATACTAGGTAGTTCTAATTCTACTGCATTCAATAATACAATTTTCTTTATCCTGTAAGGGCCTACAAACCTTTCCATTAACTTCTCTGTCCTCCTTTCAACCATCTGGTATTTCAGATCTTTTGTGCTCAACATCATTAAGTCTCCTACTTTATAATCATCGACCTCTCCTCTCTTTTTATCTGTATATTTCTTCATCTCCTCTTGTGCTTTTCCCAGTGCTACTTTTGCTTCCTCCTGGATCTCTTTTATTTTTGTTACAAATTTCTCTGCTCCTTCATATTTCCCCTTCCTTCTTATCTCAAACCCCATTCTAGGATCTTGTCTGTAATTTGCCTTGAAGGGCGATACTTTAGTACTTGAGTGCATTTTGTTATTGTAGGCAAACTCTGCTGTTCCTAACCAGTCAGGCCACTGCTCCTGCCTGTGGTTGATAAACATCCTTAAGTACTGTTCCAGTTCCTGATTAACCCTCTCTGTCTGTTCATCTGTTTGAGGGTAGAATGCTGTTGATAGCTTACTCTCAATCCCCAATATCCTATTCAACTCCCGTATTATTTCTGCTGTGAACTGTGGTCCTCTGTCTGAGATAATACTCTTGGGTAACCTATGAAGCTTCCACACATTATCTCTAAACAACCTGGTTAGCCCTTCTGCCGATGTTTTCTCTGTAGTAGGAAAGTGGACCATTTTTGTTAATCTGTCTACTACTACTAAGATTGAGTCGTATCCCTGTGCTATTGGCAGTTTGGTGATAAAGTCTGCTGATATATGTATCCAAGGTTTTTCAGGTATTGAATTG
>Ga0153936_100263_pt1 | contig 14238 bp, 12 predicted proteins | sample TSNJ020MetaG_FD_102272 | JGI IMG/M metagenome (GOLD analysis project Ga0153936, IMG submission 102272) | Attine ant fungus gardens microbial communities from New Jersey, USA - TSNJ020 MetaG | ecosystem: Host-associated > Fungi > Mycelium > Unclassified | place: USA: New Jersey, Wharton State... | reverse complement strand
TATTCGGGGGGAAAGGGGGGGGTATGAACTGCCGGGTTCTACCCCCCCATCCCCATCATTCTCTACAACAGATATTATCAAATAATTTTTTATAGATAAACAATTATTATCTCCTACAACAGATATTATCAAATAATTTTTTATAGATAAACAATTATTATCTCCTACAACAGATAATATTTATTTTATAGAAAAAGACAAGGCACACCCCCTTTCTATACCCATTTCAAGTTAAAATTTTTACTTTTTTTTAAAAAAAAGTGTAAAAATAACCCCATTTTACTATTACCCCCCCCCCTTAATAACATGTTGAGTAACCCAGTAGTAGGTACTTTTTTGACTCCTTTTTTTCCAATAAACCTTTCATTTTTCTCAAAATTTAACTCTATTTTTACTGTTTTTGTTAAAGTGTCAAGCACTTAAAAATTTGATTTTTAAAGAGATATAAAATATCTAACATATTTATCCCCAGTTCAGTCTAAAAGTATATAGATTTAAATAAAAATTCAATTTTTTGACGAAATTTATAACATTTTAATATATTTAGAATAATAAAAATTTTAATTCACAATATTAACCAAATATAGTGCCAGCAGTTGCGGTTAAACTATTTATATTGTTATACTATTATTGTCTTTCTTTCCCCTTTTATTTAAATATTTTTTATTAAGTGAAATTTTATTAAATATTTTAAAAACTTTTCTATAGAGTAAATTTTATTTATAAAATAGGATTAGATACCCTCTTATAATTTTACATAATAAGGTAGTAGAATTTATTTCAAAACCTATGTAGTTTGGCGGCATTTTATCCTTTTAGAGGAACCTGTCTTTTAATCGATAACCCACGATATTTTTCACTTCTATTTTAAATTTTATATACCTCCATCCAAAGGATTAATAAATATATTCTCCCCTAAATAGAACTCAAATAAGTTAGGTAAAGGTGTAGACCATATATAAGTTAAGATGGGTTATAAATAAATTTTATTTAAGGAATAATAATTAACTTTATTAAGAAAAAAGATTTAATAGTATTTTTAAAATAATATTTTCCTAAGAATTCGATAAATAATGTGCACATATCGCCCGTCACCCTTATCTAAAGGTAAGGTAAGTCGTAACATAGTTGATGTTTTGGAAAAAGCATCAGGGTCTTTAAAGCTACTTAGCAATTCATTTACACTGAAAAGATAAAAATAGATTTCTAAATTTATTTTTATTAAAAATATTTATTTAAAAAATTTTACTTTTATTTTTCTTATTTTTCTGTAAAGACCTAAAAACCTCTCTAAAAGAAACCCGTTTTTCCTTTTGTACCAGGAATATTCTATTTTATAATAAATTTTATTTTCCTGAAAAAAGGTCAGCTATAAGTTTATTTATTTATTATAGCAAAAATATTAATAATAAATTTATTGAAATTATACTTTATTCGAACCTTTTGATATCCGGTTTCTTATTCTTATTAAAATATCATTATACTTATAAAGATAATTTTTTAAATTTATTTATTATGTATTTTGTAAAATTCAGGATTAAAAGTTTCCAAAAAGTTTTATAACCAGCCCTATCTTTCAAATCAATTTCATTTTTAAGATTACCCTAATTAATTACAATAATGATTATATTAGTAGAACCCTCATTTTTATTTTATGAACTAAGCAATATATTGCATGACTGTTTACCAAAAACATTTCTTATTAAATTATTAATAAGTAACATCTGCTCAATGAATTTTTAATAGCCGCGGAAATTTAACCGTGCTAAGGTAGCATAATCATTAGCCTCTTAATTAGAGGCTCGTATGAATGATGAAACATTTCAATCTCTTTATTTAATAGATATTTTTAACCTAAATTAAGAATTAAAATGTTCTTATACTTAAATTAGACAATAAGACCCTTTTGAACTTTACTTTAGTTTAGCTGGGGCAGCTAAGAAAAAATAGTTTTTCTTTTCAAAATTTATATAAATGATCCAATAAAATTGACTACGAATAAGTTACCATAGGGATAACAGCGTAATATCTTTTTAAAGTCCTTATCCAAAAAGAAGATTGCGACCTCGATGTTGAATTAATATTACTTTTATAATGCAGCAATTTACAAAGTAGGTCTGTTCGACCTTTAATATGTTACATGATTTGAGTTCAAATCGGTGTAAACCAGATTGGTTTTTATCTTTTTTTTAATTTTATTTAGTACGAAAGGACCAATAAATCTATTTTTAAATAATCTTATTGGCAGATCAATGCACTAGATTTAGAATCTAATAATTCTAAAATCTCCTCTTTTATTAATGCTATTATTATAATCATTTGTATTTTAGTAGCAGTAGCTTTTTACACAATCTTAGAGCGTAAAATTTTAGGCTATATTCAAATCCGAAAAGGTCCTAACAAAGTTGGACTAATAGGAATTCTTCAACCATTTGCAGATGCTATTAAACTTTTTAATAAATCTCTATCCTCTACTGACTCATCTAATTACTCTATTTCTTTTTTAACCCCAAGTCTAAGCCTTTTTCTAGCTTTAATCCTAGTCCCCCTTCTTCCCTTTAATAATTTTCATATTTTGGACAACAAAAACAATATCCTAACTTTCTTTATCATCTCTAGATTAAGAGTTTACTCAATTTTAATAATTGGATGATCCTCCAACTCCAAATATAGACATATTGGAGCTATCCGAAGAGTGGCTCAAATAATTTCTTACGAAGTATCCTTTTTTCTTATTATCCTATTTATTTCCACCCTAAGAAATTCCTTTAATTTTAAACAGATTATAGATTCACAACTATTAATATGATTTTACCTAGGAAATATAATTTTATTCTATATATGATTTACAAGATGCCTAGCAGAAGTTAATCGCAGCCCTTTTGATTTTGCTGAAGGTGAGTCAGAATTAGTTTCAGGGTTTAACGTTGAATATATAGGAGGTTGATTTGCATTAATCTTTTTAGCTGAATATTCTAATATAATTATCCTCTCTATTTTATCCACCCTTTTATTTTTTTCTTCGATCAAAACATTTTTCATAATTTTGATTTTATTAACAATTCTAATATTATGAGTTCGAGGATCTTACCCCCGATTCCGATATGATTTACTAATAATTTTAAATTGAAAAATCTTTTTACCTATAATTTTAGTAATTTTTCCATTTTCTATATTTTCATCATCATGATGTTATTAGAATCTTAAACGTACAAAATTTTTGTTTTACTTAAACTAATTAACCTGACTTTAAAGATTATATCTTAAAGATTATTTTCAAAATAATCTATAAAATAAAGTCAATTTATCAAATCATGAAATTCCCTCAATAATCAAAACATAAAATACATAAAAAAATAAAGTAATCTAAAACCCATACCTAATTGTATATAAGGATAATCAACCTCACACGCTCCAATCCATGTTAATAACATTCAATTAACAACAAAAAATCAAAACAAAATTTTCATTATAGGGTAAAATATATTTCTACGAATATTATGATTCAAAAACAGAGGTAAGAAATATAAAATAACTACTGATATAACTAAAGCCACAACCCCCCCAATCTTTCTAGAAATAGAGCGGAGAATAGTGTAAGCAAATAAAAAATATCATTCAGGTTGAATATGAACCGGGGTAACTATAGGGTTAGACGGAATAAAATTCTCAACATCCATGAATATACAAGGAAATTCAAAACAAATAAATAAAAATATAATAAAAGCTATAACAAACCCATATACATCCTTTACCCTAAAATAAGGATGAAATCCCACCTTATCATAATTTCTATTTAATCCTATAGGATTACCAGAACCAGTCTCATGTAAAAATAGTAAATGTAAAATTACTATAAATAAAATAATAAAAGGTAAAATAAAATGAAAAGAAAAAAATCGAGTTAAAGTAGGATTACCAACCGAAAACCCCCCTCACACCCACTCTACTAATATTACCCCAACATAAGGAATTGCAGATAATAAATTTGTAATTACTGTAGCAGCTCAAAAAGATATCTGTCCTCAAGGAAGAACATATCCTAAAAATGCAGTAGCCATTGATAATAATAAAATAGTTACCCCTCTTAACCAAGTCTTATTAAACCGATAGGAGCCATAATATAACCCTCGACCTATATGAATATATATAAACAAAAAAAAAAATCTAGCCCCATTAGCATGAGCCACTCGTATTAATCACCCATAATTTACATCACGAATCATATGAATTACTCTATCAAAAGACAATACTACTCTTCCAGAAAACTGTATTGCTAAAAATAACCCTGTTACAATTTGAAAAAACAAAAATACTCCTAACAAAGACCCAAAATTCCAAAAATATCTTAAACTTGAGGGTGAAGGTAAATCTACCAAAGAACCATTAATAATTTTTATAATATTATCTTGTTTACGGATAGATATATAAATTTTTCATAATTTAACCTATCAAGTTAACCCTTTATTCAGGCACCTTTATTTAAGAAATACGAATAGCCCCCTTTTCTAATATTCTAATTCATACAACTATAATTATTACTACCAACAAATAAATTACTAAAAAAATTCTAACAAATATTATTACCCCCCATCAAATTTGTATAGCTCCTTGACCCCCTTCTCTTATAAATTCTTCAAATTTAGAATATTTATATAATATTACTAAACCTAATACTACCAAAACTAAACTTGACAACTCAAATCTCTCATTAGGCAAAACACTTATTATATATGTAAACACCACTAACACCCCCCTCATTATTACTAGAACAAATATATATCTAAACCAAAAACTCCTTATAATCCATAATATATAAATAGAATAAATCAAAACAGTTAAAATTAATCTTCTAATAACTATTATAGGTTGAACACTTAATATAAACAAAGCCCCCAAAATCAATATTATTTTCAAAAATTCTTTTAGTTTAAAATAACATCTACTTTGGATGTAGAAGATATCTTATTATTAATATTATCAAAACCATAATCTTTATAAGAATTACTAGAATATTTTGATGGCGAAAAAATATTATTACCCTTCTTCTAAGATTAGAACTTTTAATTATATCTATTTTCATACTAATCATTTCTAATATTCTTATATTATCTTCTATAAATTTAATAATTATACTAACAATTATAGTAGCCGGTTCATCTTTAGGCTTAATACTAATAGTTTCACTTTGTCGATTTTTTAAATCTCCTAACTCCCTCCCTTTATGAATTCTAATTTAATCTTTGATAAAAATTATATTTCCTCTGGTGATAATAAGAATGATACTTAATTATTCCAACTTTTTAATTATTTTAATTATTTCATCTCTTGTTTTACTCTTTAAATTTAATTATACTTTTATAATAATTTTTAATAAATTTATATTTATAGATTTTTTATCAATAGTTATAATCTTATTAACTATTATTAGTGTAATAGTGATTATCTTATCATCCTATACCATCAAAAATTCTTTCTTTTTAACCTCATCAATCCTAATTATCTTGATGCTTACTTTTTCATCTATTAATATATTTTCATTTTATATATTATTTGAATTAGTATTAATTCCAACACTACTCTTAGTCACCAAAATTGGTTACCAACCAGAACGACTTCAAGCTGGTATTTATTTAATAATTTATACCATCTTAGCTTCTTTACCTCTCCTTTTAGGAATTTTACAATTTAAACTCTCCCTAAATTTTATTTTTTTATCAATTAATTGTCTACAAGTTAAATTTATAATAATTTTTATCTTAGCCTTTTTAGTAAAAATACCAATGTTTTTATTTCACTTATGGCTTCCCAAAGCCCATGTGGAAGCTCCAGTAGAAGGCTCTATAATCCTCGCCGCAGTCCTTCTAAAATTAGGGGGTTACGGGTTAATTCGTTTCACTCCCATACTTTATTCAAAACTATTCCCATTCAATTTCTGAATTATAAGAATTAGTTTAATTGGAGCTATTATAACAAGAATAAACTGTATCCGACAAAAAGATTTAAAATCACTAATTGCTTATTCATCAGTAGCACATATAGGTTTAGTTTTAGCTAGAATTATAACTTTTAATTCTATAGGAAATATTGGAGCAATCCTAATAATAATTGCCCACGGATTATCCTCATCCGCACTTTTCCTCATGGTTAATATTATTTATACCAAACATCACACACGAAACATAATTTCATTCAAAGGATTATGAAACTCTTTCCCTAATATTACCTTTTGATGATTTATTTTTATTTCAGCTAACATTTCAGCACCTCCTTCTATTAACTTAGCAGGAGAAATTATAATTTTAATAAGATTATTAAACTTTAATATTGTAGTGATATTACCTTTTTTATTTATTTCTTTAATAACGTCAATCTTTTCAATTTTCCTCTTTCTCAATACTATTCATAATCAACCTAACTCAATTTTAGCCCCTAGATCTTTTAATAAATTGTACCTGTGTCTATTCATTCATTTATTTCCCCTCATCCTAATTATTACAAAAATGGAAATAATATTAATATAATAAGATAGTTTATTAAAACAATGATTTGTGGAATCATAAATGTAAATATTTTTTTTCAAAGAATACTGTTACTTATTTTGTCTATTTTACCATTAATTATATCTTTTACCTTATTTTATAGATCCACCTTCATCTCCCTAGAATTCCCCTTAATAAATTTATTTTCTTTAAATATCCCCATTAGATTTTTAATCGACTGGACATCAATAATATTTCTATTTACAGTAATATTTATTTCAAGAATAATTTTATTATTTAGAATAGAATATATTCCTCCTTTAGAACATAAACAATTTTCTTTACTACTTTTAGCCTTTGTTTTATCAATATCTTTCCTCATTTTATCCGACAACATTATTTTTATACTCCTAGGTTGAGATGGATTAGGATTAACATCTTTTATCTTAGTAGTCTACTATCAAAACTTTTCTTCATCCGCCTCAGGAGCAATTACTATCTTTTCTAACCGCGTTGGTGATATTTTCATTCTTTTATCCATCGCCTTAACAACCATAACCTGCTCATGAAATCTTATTATAAATGAAAACTTCCCCAAACTAATCTTACTATTTTTACTACTAGCAGCATGCTCAAAAAGAGCCCAATTTCCTTTTTCTGCATGATTACCAGCAGCCATAGCCGCTCCTACTCCTATTTCCGCACTAGTTCACTCATCTACCCTAGTAACAGCAGGAGTATATCTACTTATCCGAGTAATAAATTTTAACCATCCATCCATAATATTACTATTAATACTAATTTCAAGAATAACAGCTATCTATGCCAGAATATCCGCAATATGAGAAATAGATATAAAAAAAATTATCGCCCTTTCCACTCTGAGCCAAATTGCTATAATAATATTTGCTATTTCTTTAGGAGCCATAACCTTAGCATTTCTTCATCTTATTATTCACGCTCTTTTTAAATCAATAATATTCCTTTGTGCTGGTGTAATAATTCATAACTCCTCATACCAAGATATACGACATATAGGAACATCTTTATCCAGATCCCCACTAATTTCTTCTATTCTAGGAATTGCTTCCATATCTCTTATAGGAATCCCCTTTATATCAGGATTTTTCTCCAAAGACCCTATTATTGAAACACTTATCTTCTCTAAAACCTTTTCATTAACAAGATTTTTAATAATTCTTTCTATTGGTATAACTTCATTATATTCTATTCGAATAATTTCTTTTTCCATAAAATTTTTTATAAAATCTAAACCAGATATCACATTCCACCCTTCAAATTTCATAGAATATCCTATTATAATTATAGCACCCTTCTCCATCTTCATAGGAACACTTATACTTTGAATATCCTCCCCTGAACAACTCATTATCATTCCCCAAAAATTAAAATTTCTACTTATTACTGTCCTATTATTAGGTTCAATAACAGGGGTAATATTTTCTTTTTTCAGAAAAACCTATAAAACTTATGGACAAGCATCAATCTCCTTATGATTTATTCATTTCTTATCTACTTACCCTTCCTATTATTCTTACAACTTAATACACTCATTTCTGAGAAACGACAAAACTTGACAAGAATCTTATGGCCCAAATTATTGTTATCAACATTTATCAATAACTTCCTCAAAACCCGACAACTTATCTAATCAACTTTTATTTATTCTCCTTATTATATTCTTAACACCTCTAATAATCTTTTCATTGTACTTTATTAGCTTATTAAGAGCACTTTACTGAAGATAAAGAAGACTAATCATTCCCATCATGAAATAATGGTGTGAATTTCACTATTTAATCCTAAACTTGAGTCGAAATCAAGTTGCCTTTTAAGCTCCTTTTCCAGTAGCTACCGCTATTTTAGAAGTTAGAAGCTTCAATTTTACTTTCCAAAGTATGCTCAGCATAATAATTGAATGCAAATCAATTTTAAACTTTACAGAAAAAAAAAAAGAAAAAAAAAATACTTCTATTCAGTAACAATGAATTGCAACGCTTATAATCTATTGGCAGATTAGTGCACTAAGTTTAAGCCTTAGATATGAAATTTAACCAATTTAAGGATCCATAAAAATATTCGTAAAATAACCCAATTACTAAAATTAAAAAAAATATATAAACGATTAATATTTCGTTAAAATATAAAGTTAAGTAAGGAATTGGGAGTAACAAAACGATTTCAACATCAAAGATTAAAAATAAAATAGAAATTAAAAAAAATCGAAATGAAAAAAATAACCGTGTTAATGATATAACCCTAAACCCACATTCATAGGAGGAAAAAGTTTCCATATCTAATATTTTTTTATAAGAAACTAAAAAGAAGAGGATTCTAACTACAATTACTAAAATTATAGAAAGAATTAAAATAAAGAAAAATATTTTTCTTTCTATTTAATTGGAAATCAAATGTACTAAATATACTATATTTTCATGTTCCTCACCAATAAACTACGGAGAATAAAAATAATCAAACAACATCTACAAAATGTCAGTATCAAGCAGCACATTCAAATCCAAAGTGATGTCCTCTCCTAAAATGTTTTTTTATGACTCGAACCCATATCACAAATAAAAATAACCTCCCAACAATGACATGAAACCCATGAAACCCAGTAGCCATAAAAAATACTGAACCAAACACTCTATCAGAAATATTAAATTCTGCTATATAATATTCAAACCCTTGCAATGCTAAAAAATATACCCCTAGTATTCAAGTTATTATCAAGGAATAATTAGCACCCTGCCAATTTTCATTTAAAATAGATTGATGAGCTCACGTTACAGAAACTCCAGAAGCCAATAAAATAACAGTATTTAGTAAAGGAACTTGAAACGGCCTAAAAGCTTTAATTCCTTGCGGGGGCCATATAACCCCTAATTCCACAGTTGGATTTAATCTTGAATGAAAAAAAGCCCAGAAAAAGGATAAAAAGAAAAATACTTCACTTACAATAAATAAAATTATTCCTATTATTAGGCCTCTTAACACGTTTCTGGAATGTGATCCTTGAAAAGTTCTCTCCCGAACTACATCTCGCCATCAACATATTACAACTATTAAAACAATAAAAAAAGATATAAATAATAAATCTACTTGTAAAAACATAAATATTTTTACTATTCCAATTACCCCAGTTATAACCCCAAACCCCGTAAGCAAAGGTCAGGGTGAAATTGTAACAATATGAAAAGGATGAAATATTTTTTCCAAAACCTAATAATATTCTAAAGCATAAAGTAAAATTAAAATTCTAAATACAAACCCTTGAATGATAGACACACCAAATTCCAAAATTAGTAAAATTCTTTGAAGAATTAAGGACCTAGTAAAACCTAAAATCCTAATTAATCTAATTCTTGATAATAATCTAATAATTAAATGCCCTGCTATTATATTTGCAGCTAATCGAATTGATAGAGTAAAAGGACGTATTAAATGACTAATTCTCTCAATTAGTACTATTAAAGGAGATAAATAAATTGGGCTACCTTCTGGTACTAAATGAGCGGCTCTATTCTTAAAATTTTTTACTCATCCTATCATAAAAAATGAAAACCATATTAAGACCCCACACCCTATAGTAATTATAGGATGTGCAGTTCTAGTAAAAATAAAAGGAAATAAACCCAGTAAATTTCTAGCAATTAAATATATAAAAGTAACAGTGCATAAAAAAGTTATTGCTAATTTACTTGACCCCGCAATCTCAGAAAATATGTTGTCAATTTGGTAAGAAAAATTAGTAAATATTATTTGGGCCCCACCCCGCACATAATAATATTTTAAAGGAAAAAATATTAGTAACAAAATTACAATTAATCAATTCAAAGAAATCCCATAATAAGAAGAGGGATCAAATACAGAAAATAAATTTATCAGCATCATAAAGTCTTTAACTTATTTTTCCTCCTTAATCTATTCTTTATGTCAACTTTATTAACATTTTCCCTAAAAACAACTCTAGCTCTTACTAAAAGTATTAATAAAACTATTCTTGATAAAATTCAATTCAACGGTATTAACTGAGGAATTTCCTTTTCTTTAACTTGACAAATTAATATTTTCATAAACTAATTTTTCCATAATTAATTTAAGAGACTAATACCTACTATTCGGCCACTTTCTTATACTCAACCTTGTAAAAATTCTAAACGTGGAATGACTGAAATTATAATAGGTATAAATCTATGATTAGCCCCACAAATCTCAGAACATTGGCCTACAAATATTCCCACTCGATTAAATACAAAAGACAATTGATTTAAACGACCAGGAATAGCATCTACCTTCACCCCTAAAGAAGGGATCGTTCATGAATGAATAACATCTCTGCTAGAAATAATTATCCGAACATCTGTATTATAAGGGATAACCAACCTATTATCAACATTTAATAAACGAAACAAATTTTCCGACCCTGAATTTATATACCTATCAAATCTAGATAATCCTAAATCTCTGTACTCGTAGGACCAGTATCATTGATGTCCTAATACTTTAATAGTTATTTCAGGATATTCATATTCTTCCATTAAATATAACAAGCGAATTGAAGGAAAAGCGATTAATAATAAAAATACCGCAGGAAGTACAGTTCAAATTCTTTCCATTTCCTGCCCCTCGAATAATCCTAAATTGTAAAATTTGTTAACACAAGATCTTAATAACACGTATCCAACCAAAAGTATGATTATAATTATAATTATTATAGTATGATCATGAAAAAAAATTATCTGCTCCATTACAGCAGAAGCTCTATTTTGAAAATATAAAGATCCTCACGTTGGCAAAAATTAATGAGTTAATATATTTAATTGACAAAAAGTATGATCTAAAGGAGGAACGTTATTAATTCATTCTAATGAGGACCCAACATAATAAATACTCTGATTAGACATTTTCATAACAAGACCTTCTCAAATTAACATAATAAAAAATATCACCCCTAATATTGACAAAAAAGAGCCTATAGAAGATACTATATTTCAAAAAATAAAAGCATCTGGATAATCAGAATAACGCCGAGGTATCCCATTTAATCCTAAAAAATGTTGAGGAAAAAAAGTTATATTAACCCCTACAAATATAATATAAAATTGTAATATAGTTTTCTTTCCATTTATGATCATCCCAAAAAACAACGGAAATCAATAAGTGACCCCAGCTAAAATAGCAAAAACAGCCCCCATTCTAAGAACATAATGAAAGTGAGCTACTACGTAGTAAGTATCATGAAGAACAATATCTAATGATGAATTAGATAAAACTACTCCAGTAATACCCCCTATAGTGAATAAAAAAATAAAACCAATACATCATATTAAAGGAGTTTCAAACTTAAAATATGAACCATGAAGTGTTGCTATTCACCTAAAAACCTTAATTCCTGTAGGAACAGCAATAATTATAGTAGCTGCAGTAAAATATGCCCGGGTATCTACATCCATTCCAACTGAAAACATATGATGAGCTCATACAACAAACCCTATCCCCCCAATTCCTACTATTGCATAAATTATTCCTAGATTCCCAAAAGGCTCACGCTTTCCTGCCCTTGACCTAATAATATGAGATACAATTCCAAACCCAGGTAAAATTAAAATATACACTTCTGGATGCCCAAAAAATCAAAATAAATGCTGAAAAAGAATAGGATCCCCTCCCCCCGAAGGGTCAAAAAAAGAAGTATTAAAATTTCGATCAGTTAATAATATGGTAATAGCTCCAGCCAAGACTGGAAGTGATAATAATAATAGAACTGCAGTAATTAATACTGATCAAACAAACAAAGGTACCTTTTCTATAGTTATTCCATATGACCGTATATTAATAATAGTAGAAATAAAATTAATAGCTCCTATAATAGAAGAAGCACCCGCTAAATGCAAAGAAAAAATAGCAAAATCCACTGAGCTACCAGCATGACCTTCTAATCTGGCTAAAGGGGGGTAAACTGTTCATCCGGCTCCCACCCCTATCTCTACTATAGAAGAGATAATTAACAAAAATAATGAAGGAGGAAGTAACCAAAATCTTAAGTTATTTATTCGAGGAAAAGCTATATCAGGGGCACCTAACATTAAAGGAACTAACCAGTTCCCAAACCCCCCAATCAAAATAGGTATTACTATAAAAAAAATCATCACAAATGCATGAGCAGTAACAACCACATTATATAATTGATCATCCCCAATAAATCTTCCAGGTTGACCTAACTCAATTCGAATTAATACTCTTATAGCCGTTCCTACTATAGCAGCTCAAGCTCCAAACAATAAATATAAAGTTCCAATATCTTTATGATTAGTTGAATATAATCATCGCAGTAACTTAGTTTATTTTAAAACATTAAATTGCAAATTTAAAGATATTTCTTAAGAAATCATTAGATGATGAGCTGTAAACTCATATATGAATTTAGCTCCTTTAGCTTTGAAAACTAATAGAATTATTATCCTAATATCTTTATATTCATAATAATACACCTGAATTTAGACCAATCAAATAAATCATATCCCAACCCATTAAAATTTTTTTTCCTTCTATAATTTTTCATCCCACATTTGCTCTCCTTATTATAATTACATAGTACACCACTCGTAAATAAACATAAAATATTAATACTGATATTAAAATTATAATAACAAGCAACCTAAAATCTAAATTTAATAAATTAAAAAATACCCACCACTTTAAAAAAAAGCCTAATATAGGGGGTATCCCACCTATACTAAGCATGCCCAAAGAAAAACTCCATTTAGATCTTATATTTTTGAGTACCCCTACTTCTAAGATTTTATCTTTTCATAAAATCAAGATGATCCCTGAAATTATTAACCTATAAACTAACAAATACAAAAAACATATATCATCTCTTACATAAATTCCTAACAACATTCATCCAATGTGATGAACCGATGAATAAGCCATTAACCGTTTTATTTTTTTCTGATTTAGTGATCCCACAGATCCTACTACTATTCTAATTATAATAATTCTTCATAAAATTATACTTACTAAAACAGTAACAATTAAAAGAGGTAAAACTTTTTGAAATCTCATTAACAATAAACACCTTCCTCATCTGATCCTTTCACATATAGAAGGAAATCAAAAATAAAACGGACCCCCCCCCATTTTATATCTTAAAATTACTAAAATTAAATACTCAAATCAATTGACACCACAGTAAAATATTATTATTAATAACCCGGAACCCAATCTCTGGATAAAAAAATATTTTATACAGGCTTCAACCCTAATTATTCTCCGTCTATAAATCAAAGCAATAAATCTTAATATATTAATTTCTAGCCCAATCCACACCAAAAACCAATCACTCACACTAATTGTCAAAATAATACTTATAATATATATATATATATAAATTACAACACTTTGAGCAAAAATTTTATTTCATATATGGGATATGAACCCATTAGCTTCATTAGCTGACTTATATATATATATATATATATACTTATTTATATAAATATATTCTCATTATAATTTCCTCAACTAATAATAAACAAGAAAAATGAGAAAATATATACCTTTTAATATGTATATATTCAAAAAACTTTTACAAAAACCACACCCCCTTCTTAAAAAAAAATATTCGGGGGGAAAGGGGGGGGTATGAACTGCCGGGTTCTACCCCCCCATCCCCATCATTCTCTACAACAGATATTATCAAATAATTTTTTATAGATAAACAATTATTATC
>Ga0153936_100256_pt1 | contig 14345 bp, 11 predicted proteins | sample TSNJ020MetaG_FD_102272 | JGI IMG/M metagenome (GOLD analysis project Ga0153936, IMG submission 102272) | Attine ant fungus gardens microbial communities from New Jersey, USA - TSNJ020 MetaG | ecosystem: Host-associated > Fungi > Mycelium > Unclassified | place: USA: New Jersey, Wharton State... | reverse complement strand
GTCTGTTATCGACAAACGCAGGTAATAGAACCGGCGTGCGAAAGCATCGGTAAGCTGAGTCACGGGTTACACCTTTCCAAATACGGGAGATGCAGGCATTTCTTTCTGCACCCTGGTGGCGTTAAACGCCACGGCTCAGGCACCTTATCGTCAGACTTAGGCAGCAGAGCTTGAGTGTGTAATTAAGATAGTAGCGCGACAAAATCCTTTGCGCTATTACAGTTTTCGCTATATAAATTTGTATATAACGCAATAATTCCAGACTTTTGCTACGGAATACGTAAAAAAAGCATTCTATGATTGATGTATACCCTGCGCATAGAGACAGAGATCGTTTTTTTCATACTTTTACGCTACTTTAAGCACAGGAATTTCCAAGAAGGATGATTTATGCGTAATCGTGCGCTTGCAGACCTGGACCGGGTGGTTGCGCTGGGCGGTGGCCATGGCCTGGGCCGCGTCATGTCTTCCCTCGCCTTTCTCGGCTCTCGCTTAACCGGCATCGTGACGACCACCGATAACGGTGGCTCAACCGGCCGTATTCGTCGCTCGGAAGGCGGAATCGCCTGGGGCGATATGCGAAACTGTCTTAATCAGTTAATTACTGAACCGAGCGTGGCCTCAGCCATGTTCGAGTACCGTTTTAATGGTCAGGGTGAGCTTTCCGGTCATAATCTCGGTAATCTGATGCTCAAAGCGCTGGACGATTTAAGTATCAGGCCGCTGGAGGCCATCAATCTGGTGCGTAATTTGCTAAAAGTCGATGCCCAGTTGATTCCCATGTCAGAACAGCCGGTGGACTTAATGGCCACCGACAGCGAGGGGCAGGCAATTTATGGCGAGGTGAATATCGATAATCTCAGCGATATCCCCCGGGAGCTGGCGGTTTACCCAAAGGTACAGGCCACCCGTGAAGCCCTTGATGCTATTGCTGAGGCGGATCTTGTTCTGATTGGCCCCGGCAGTTTTTATACCAGCTTAATGCCCATTTTGCTGCTTGATGAAATGGATCAAGCCCTGCGCCGTACGGCGGCCCCGATGGTTTATATTGATAATCTGGGTAAAGAGCTGAGTCCGGCGGCTAAGCTTTCACTGGCGGAAAAACTGCAGATTATGGAACAACGGATTGGCAAGAGAGTGATTGATGCCGTTCTGGCGGGCCCCCAGTGTGATGTCAGTTGCCTGAGCGATCGTCTGATAATTCAGCAACCCCTTGAGGATAACGGCTTAAAATATCGGCATGATAGAAAGTTGCTGAGGCAGGCGCTTGAACAGGTGCTCCAGCAACTCGGGTAATCTAACTCCGTTACGAGGTGGCGATAAAGAGCTCGCGAAGTTGATGCAGTTTATCGCGAATTTCAGCCGCCTCTTCAAACTCAAGATTTTGCGCATGCTTGAGCATCTGCGCTTCCAGCTGCTGAATTTTCTGACCCAGCGCCTTCCCGCTGAGTACCACTTCATCCTCTTCGATGACGCTGCGCGCTTTGGTTTTCCCGCGACCACGGGTTTTCGCCATGCCCTCACCTAACTGCAGAACATCGACAATGCGTTTGTTCAGTCCCTGAGGGGTAATGCCATGCTCTTCATTGTAGCGTTGCTGTTTTTCACGACGCCGTTCGGTTTCGCCGATGGCTTTTGCCATCGATGGCGTGATTTTATCGCCATACAAAATAGCCTTACCATTGACGTTACGCGCCGCACGTCCGATGGTCTGAATCAGCGAACGCTCAGAGCGCAGAAAGCCTTCTTTATCGGCATCGAGGATAGCCACCAGCGAGACTTCTGGCATATCCAGACCCTCACGCAGTAAGTTAATGCCAACCAGTACATCAAATTTACCCAGCCGCAGGTCGCGGATAATTTCCATACGCTCGACGGTGTCGATGTCCGAGTGCAGATAACGGACCCGCTCCCCATGCTCTTCAAGGTACTCGGTTAAATCCTCGGCCATTCGCTTCGTCAGGGTGGTGACCAGCGTACGCTCATTGATAGCCACACGCTTACGTATTTCGGACAGTAAGTCATCGACCTGGGTGGCAACCGGGCGGACTTCAATAACCGGGTCAAGCAGGCCGGTGGGGCGGACCACCTGGTCAATGATTTCATCCGCGGATTTTTCCAGTTCGTAATTGCCAGGCGTGGCTGAAACATAAATCGTTTGCGGTGCCAGGGCTTCAAACTCTTCAAATTTGAGCGGACGGTTGTCCAGAGCGGAAGGCAGACGGAAACCGTATTCAACCAGTGTCTCTTTACGCGCCCTATCCCCGCGATACATCCCGCCAATTTGCGGGATGGTGACGTGTGACTCATCGACAATCAGCAGGCCATCTGCCGGTAAATAATCGAATAAGGTCGGCGGGGGCTCACCCGGCCCGCGGCCGGAAAGATAGCGGGAGTAGTTTTCAATTCCCGAGCAATAACCCAGTTCGTTCATCATTTCCAGGTCAAACTGGGTACGCTGGGTTATCCGTTGCTCTTCAAGTAATTTATTGTTTTCCAACAACACTTTTTTGCGATCCGCCAGTTCGACTTTGATCTCTTCCATCGCCTGGACAATACGTTCGCGGGGGGTGACGTAGTGTGATTTCGGATAGACGGTAAAGCGTTGAATTTCGCCATCAACATGCCCGGTCAGCGGATCGAATAACGACAGCCTTTCCACTTCTTCATCAAATAGCTCAACCCGCAGGGCCAAATCGTCTGACTCGGCGGGGAAAATATCAATCACTTCACCGCGAACGCGAAATGTCCCGCGCTGGAAGGCCTGATCGTTGCGGGTATATTGCAGTTCCGTCAGGCGACGCAGAATCGCCCGTTGATCGATGATCATGCCTTTGGTGAGGTGCAGCATCATCTTGAGGTAGAGATCCGGATCCCCCAAACCATAGATTGCTGATACCGAGGCCACAACCACGACATCGCGGCGCTCAAGCATGGCTTTGGTGGCAGAAAGACGCATCTGCTCAATATGCTCATTTACCGAGGCATCTTTTTCGATAAAGGTATCAGAGCTGGGCACATAGGCTTCAGGCTGGTAGTAGTCGTAGTAAGAGACAAAGAACTCAACGGCATTCTCAGGGAAAAACTCTTTCATCTCGCCGTAGAGCTGCGCTGCCAGAGTTTTGTTGGGGGCAAGTATCATCGTAGGACGCTGTAAGTCGGCAATCACATTGGCGACGGTAAAGGTCTTACCCGACCCCGTTACCCCCAGTAATGTCTGGTGGGCTAAACCATCTTCCAGGCCTTCTTTCAGGCGGGCAATTGCATCCGGCTGATCGCCAGATGGGGTAAATGCGGAATGCAGTTTGAACGCTTTACTCATGAAGAGGATACCTGCTGAAGAAATGCGCGGAACAGAGTGTTATTTTACCCGCCAACGGGATTTTTTCCAGAAAAACTGTATATAACTCCAGCCACTGACTGTCATTGACCTGCAATAATTACAATATCAGTCAAATTGTAAGAATTTTGTATTGTTAACAACATAAAGCCCTGGGGAGAGAAGGTTATCCCCAATTTTTTTATATTTTAACATTTGTCAATAGACGGTCGCTGCAGTAATCCATTTAGATGACAACGTGATTACAAAGATTGATTTTGCGTAACTTACTGAATGTAAAAAACTATTAATAAAAGAACGGTTTGGCACCAATTCATAGCAAAGCCGCGTCGGCTCTCGCTTTCATTCAGTTTTCTAACCATAATGCACATGGTTATCCACAGGAATAGTGGATAACTATCACCAGCCCTACTGATTCATAGGCTGCGATTATTCCTGGTTTTCCCCGATAGCGCTGTAAAAAAAATTATCGAAAATTTTTTTTGCCCTCGAGGCTCCCCTTCAGGCACATTTTTACGCCGCTTAACGATGAATTTATCGTCAAAAGCACCGGCTAATTTCCCTGTGCCTAGCCGGAGACTCACACCAGCTTGCGAGGAGAAGTTTTTGTGAATAACTCTCCCCTCCCCGCTATGCCCTTAACCAGATTTGGCCTACTGGCACCTGGCGGAATACAGGCCTGTTGGCTGGCACCTGACAGGCTTGCATGACGGATTTTTTGCGGCATAAATCAGCGGAATCAATGCCATGCCAATGGCTGTCTGCTTTAATTAAACCTTTTGATAATCATCATCATAGCAAGCAATAGCTGACCAGGATAGCCCCCTGCCAGCGGCTATCAATGCTGGGCATTATATGGTAAGAAGGGCAATGATTATGATCATTTATGGGATAGCTGATGCGTTCGGCGCTTGATTTTAATACCCTGAAAGTGTTTATAGCGGTGGTTGAAAAAGAAAGCTTTGTGGCTGCCGCTAAACTTCTTGAAATGCCAACCTCCAATGTGAGTCGTTGCATTGCACAGCTAGAAGAAAAACTGAGTCTCCAGCTGATTGAGCGCAGCACCCGACATATGAAACTCACCCAGGCGGGGCATTTACTCTATACCCGCTCTAAGCCATTACTCGAAGCGCTTGAACAGACTGAGACAGAATTAACCCTGCGGCAGATGCAACTCAGGGGGCCGCTGCGCATCTGTATTCCCAATGAAATTGGCCCTGCATTACTCGGCACGGTGATTGCCGATTTCGCCTGTCAGTATCCTGAGCTGGAGATAAGCTGTGTCACCAATTTGTCAGGCTTCGAGTCGCTGAGAGAGGATCTGGACTTAGCGATTATTATTAGCCGGGGTCAGATGGAGGACAGTGATTACATCGCCCGTCATCTGGTAACTATCCCCTGTACTATTGTGGCAGCCCCCCGCCTTATTGAGCGTTATGGCACCCCTTCGCATATCAGGCAATTGGCCAACCTGCCCTGTATTACCACAGTCAGTGCGCTGCAAGGCGCCCCCTGGCAGTTTGTCAATCACAAGGGGGAGTTTGAAACCATTAGGGTTAAAGGGCACTACCGGGTCAACAGCGGAGAGATGGCCGGACGAGCGGCGCTGTCCGGCGTGGGTTTTGCCATTCTGGCTAAACAGGCCTGCCAGCCCTACCTGAGCGACGGAAGATTAATCGAAATTACGTTTGAACAGGCCGCCGCGCCATTGCAATTGTTCGCCCTCTATGCAGACCGGCGTTACCTGCCCGCTAAGACCAGGGCGCTGATTGATTTTATCCACCAGCGCTTAAGTCAGCTGCCCTTAACAGATTGTGGTTAACAGCGGGCTGCACAGACAGGCGTATTCGCTAGCAGCCCGCGGTGTTTAGCCGCCAGCAGAGAGCTGAGAAATATCCAGATAATCACCGAGAGGCGTCTGGTGGTTTACCTCAGCCAGCCTCGGGATTTCACCCAGTAACCGGGCGGGAATCATCTGCTTGAGGCTGGCAAGGTATTCAGCGTGCCGTTGACTAGGGGGCTGTATCTGGTTGGCAATCCAGCCTGCAAGCGTTAACCCCCTGGCTAAAATCGCCTCGACGGTTAGCCGGGCATGGTTGATACAGCCAAGCTTAACCCCCACCACTACAATCACCGGCAGCTGCTCGGCTTTGACCCAATCGGCAAAGGTGGTGCTCTGGGATAACGGCGTATACCACCCCCCGGCCCCCTCAATCAGCACCCAGTTCGCCTGGCGCTCCAGATTTCTTAGCCCCTGCGACATTATCGAAAAATCGATAGGACGCCGCTCAACGGCGCTGATGATATGAGGCGAGGTTGGTTCAAGAAAAGCCAGGGGATTAATCTCCTGATAGGACAGGGGTAAGGCACTGGCGCTCTGCAGGGCGAGGGCATCTGCGTTACGTATACCTTCGGCCGTCATCTCACTACCGGAGGCAACCGGCTTATACCCCACCGCGCAATGCCCCGCCCGCCGGGCAGCCTGCAGCAGAGCGCAGCTGGCAAGGGTTTTACCGACTTCGGTATCGGTTCCGGTTACAAACCATTTAGCTATCACGTTCAATGACTCCTGATACTATCTGCCAGCTAAGGGGATATTGCCCTGCCTGTTGGGGCCATGCCTGGCTTAATTGTTGAATATGCCTGCGGGTTGTTAACCCGCTGTGTCGTCCCTGATGCAGATGCGTGGCGCCGACCCCTTTTAAAGAGCGCATGGCGCTTAATACATCAGGAAAAAGCTGGGTTATGGTTTGGCTCTGCAGACGGGTTCGCCACGACTTGCACCCCTCGGCAATCTTATCCTCGCTGAGAAAGGTATTGATGACCTGGCGTTTATCCACCCCCTGCCAGGCGGTGTGCAATTCATGCAAAGAGCCCTCGGCGAGGGTAGTAAAAGCGATACAGCCCCCGGGTTTGGTTACCCGATAAAGCTCCGCCAGCGCACGCTGGATATCGCTACACCACTGGACGGCCAGATTACTCCAGGCCAGGTCCACTGAGCCATTGGCGAGGGGAATAGACTCAATGTCCGCCTGAATATACCGACTGGCCGCCGCGGTTTGCCGGCCGATGGCTAACATCTCAGGACAGAGATCCAGCGCCCATACCTGACTGCCCCGCGCCTGCCAGACCCGGCTATACCAGCCGGTGCCGCATCCGGCATCCAGTACCCGGCTGGCCCTTCTCTGTGACAGTCTCGCGAATAGCGCATCCCCGCTGTGTCTTTGGAGTTCGGCATACTGGTCGTAGTGCCGGGCTGCCCGGCCAAATGCGGCAGCCACCGCCGTTTTATCAATGCCAGGCATTGAGCACCTCCAGCAGCCGGTCTATATCATCCGGACGATGAGTGGCGTTCAGCGTGATACGTAGTCGGGCACTGCCAGGCGGCACCGTTGGCGGACGAATAGCCGTTGCCCAGATCCCCTGCTGGCGCAGATGTTGTTCAAGCTGCAATGCCCGCTGGTTATCCCCCACAATAATCGGCTGTATCGCCCCGCTCACCGCTAAGCGATGCAAGGATGATGAACGAAAGCCCGCGCAGAACCGTTGAATATTCCGGGCAAGCCTTGCCCGTAACGCCTCCCCATGACGAATGCATTCCAGTGCCGCAGATAGCGCTACGGCCTGGGCATGGGGCATCATGGTGCTATAGATAAGATGGCGGGCAAATTGCTCAATATACTGGGCGGTCTGGCTATCACAGAGTAGCGCGGCTCCGCTGACGCCAAATGCCTTGCCAAAAGTCACCACCAGGATATCGGCCTTAATCTGGTGGGCATCACAACTGCCCCGCCCCTGCTCACCCATGACACCAATACCGTGGGCATCATCCACCATGAGCAGGCTGCCGCTTTGCGTAGCGGCTGCCGCCAGCATGGGCAACGCCCCGGTATCACCATCCATGCTGAACACCCCTTCGCTAATCAGTAATTTTTCTCCGCCGCTAGCCCGGGAAGAAACCCGCTGTAAGGCAGCCTGGTCATTATGCTGAAAACGCCTCAGGGTGGCCGGGGAGTGCATTGCCGCTTCCATAATCGAGGCATGGCAAAGTTTATCGGCAATAATCAAATCGCCTTTTTGCATCAGGGTGTTAATCACAGCCTGGTTGGCACTGTATCCGGAGTTAAATAACAGGGCGCGGGGATAGCCAAGCCATGCGGCCAGTTGCTCTTCAAACTGTTGATGAGCAACGCCATAGCCGGTGACATGCCCGGAACCGCCACTGCCCACACCATATCGGTCTGCCCCCTGCTGCCAGGCGCGGATAACCCTGGCATCATGGCTGAGCCCGAGGTAGTCATTACTGGAGAAATTCAAATAGTGACGCCCCTGCCAGTACAACAGGCGACTCTCACCGGGCTGAGTGGCCTGACGTGTGCGCAACAGATTTCCCTGCTGGCGGGCGGCTAATGCCTCGCTGATACGTTGCGACCAGCTCATTATTGCCCTGCCGCCGCGTTGTAATAATGCTCAGTATCAGCCTCATCAAGACGGGCAAATAGCTGCTGTTGCTGCTCGTTATCCCCCGCTAACGCGGGGCTGTGTTGCGGATTAATCCCCAGTTTGCGAAACAGCTGCAGGTCACGGTCTTCTTCCGGATTAGGCGTGGTTAACAGCTTACAGCCGTAGAAAATTGAATTGGCGCCGGCCATAAAACACATCGCCTGAGTTTGCTCATTCATCTGTTCCCGCCCGGCAGAAAGCCGGACATATGAGGTGGGCATCAGTAGGCGGGCAACGGCTATAGTGCGAATAAAATCAAAGGGATCGACATCCTCATTGTCGGCAAGCGGCGTTCCCCTGACTTTAACCAGCATATTGATTGGCACACTTTCCGGGGGCGTCGGCAGATTTGCCAGCTGCAACAGCAAACCCGCCCGGTCTTTAATACTCTCCCCGAGGCCGACGATGCCACCTGAGCAGACTTTTATACCGGCGTCGCGCACCTTGCCCAGGGTATCCAGCCGCTCCTGGTAGCTGCGGGTGGTGACGATATTGCCGTAGAACTCAGGGGAGGTATCGAGATTATGGTTGTAATAGTCCAGACCGGCCGCCGAGAGTCGCCGGGCCTGCTCGTCACTGAGCGTTCCGAGGGTCATACAGGTTTCCAGCCCCATGGCCCGCACCCCCGCTACCATCTGCTCCAGATAGGGCATATCTCTGTCATGGGGATTTTTCCAGGCCGCCCCCATACAAAAACGGGTCGAACCGGCAAGTTTTGCCTTGCGGGCCGAGTCCAGAACCTGCCCGACCTCCATCAGCCGCTGGCTTTCCAGGCCGGTTTTATAGCGAGAACTTTGTGGACAGTACTTGCAATCCTCCGGACAGGCACCGGTTTTTATCGACAGTAAAGTGCTGACCTGCACCTGGCGGGAATCAAAATGCTGACGGTGTATTTTTTGTGCATCAAAGAGCAATTCCAGCAAAGGTTTTTCAAATAATTCGGTGACTTGTGACATTGTCCAGCGTAAAGGCTGAGCCATTTTTGGCGCTCCTAAGGGTGTTATCTATCGATGGTTAAGGTTATACTTGTAAACCTAAATCTTTTTAAAATGGTTTACAAGTTTGCTTATGACCGACGATGACCTGCATTTTGACCGCCAGCATATCTGGCATCCGTACACGTCAATGACCCATCCCTTACCGGTCTATCCGGTGGTTTCAGCCAGCGGTTGTACCCTCACCCTTGGGGATGGCAGAACCCTGGTAGATGGAATGTCATCATGGTGGGCAGCGATTCATGGGTATCAGCATCCCCACCTGGTTGCAGCCATGAAAAGGCAGATTGATAGCCTGCCCCATGTGATGTTTGGCGGAATAACGCACCCGCCTGCCGTGGCATTGTGTCGGCAATTAGTGGCAATGACCCCGGCGCCCCTTGAGTGTGTGTTTCTCGCCGACTCAGGCTCGGTTGCGGTTGAAGTGGCAATGAAGATGGCGCTCCAGTACTGGCAGGCTAAAGGGGAAAAGCGTCAGCAATTTTTAACCCTGCGCGGCGGGTATCACGGGGATACCTTTGGCGCCATGTCAGTGTGCGATCCGGCCAATTCGCTGCACAGTTTATGGCAGGGCTACTTAGCAGAGCATTTGTTCGCCCCGGCCCCCACCTGTCGATTCGATGATGAGTGGGATGAGCGGGATATTGTTGCCTTTGCCCGCCTGATGGCGACCCATCGCCACAATATTGCGGCGGTTATCCTCGAACCGATAGTTCAGGGCGCAGGCGGTATGCGGTTTTATCACCCGCAATGGTTAAAGCGCATCCGGCAGATGTGTGACCGGGAAGGTATCCTGCTGATTGCCGATGAAATCGCCACCGGCTTCGGACGAACGGGGAAACTCTTTGCCTGTCAGCATGGGGATATCACACCCGATATTCTCTGTCTGGGTAAAGCGCTGACCGGCGGCACCATGACCTTATCAGCGACCCTGACCAGCCGACAGGTGGCGGAGACAATCAGTGACGGGGAGGCGGGCTGCTTTATGCATGGCCCGACATTTATGGGCAACCCGCTGGCCTGCGCGGTAGCCAGCGCCAGCCTGACCCTGCTGGAACAAGGCAGCTGGCAGCAGCAGGTCAGCCATATTGAGCATCGGCTAAGGCTGGGGTTATCCTCACTGGCTGACTATCCTCAGGTGGCGGAAGTGCGGGTCTTAGGTGCCATTGGCGTAGTCGAAATGCACCATCCGGTGAAAATGGCCGAATTGCAGCGTTTTTTTGTTGAGCAAGGCGTATGGATCCGCCCCTTTGGCCGGCTGATATATCTGATGCCGCCCTACACTATCAGCGATGAGCAACTCCACCGGCTTATCCACGCCGTGGCGCAGGCGGTGGCAGACCCCGGACTTTTTCAGCAGCCCTGAGTCCGCTTTTGCTCAGCATCATCCCGCTGCCTGGCCGGAATAAGCTCCGGCGGCAATCGAGGCCGCCTGAGCCAGGCTAAAGCCTGGCAAGGATGCGGAAAAAGGGCCACCAGCGGGCATTAAACGGCGGGAAAACGCTAATCAGCGGCATTTCCCCGGCCTTAGGCGGTATTTTGCCTGTTTAGCTGGCGTTAAAGGTTATAGAGCCCTTTCTTCCTGAGCAGTATCACGGTATTTTATGCGCGCCACAGGTTTCTTTTTTTGTAGACATGGCTTGATGAGATAAAATGGGCGTTTTTAATCACTTTGCCCGCTGTCTATCGTTGTCGACTTAAAATCCCTTCGTCAGTTTTTATTTGTCATAATAGGTAATGCTATTTATTGGCAGGATAAATACTGTAACAACCGGGAGTTGAAACCTATGCACAGTATCCCCCGGTGACGGTGATGTTACAACGATTTTACTGCGCCTGCTTTTGACGCATTTTTGCCAAAAACGCGGGCCTTGAGAACAGCCATTTTATCGTACAGCAAGGAGAAACCTTGAACAGATTTACGTTTTCTCGTCGGGCCGCCGCATTGGCTTTTACCCTGGCGCTGACAGCATGTAGCTCAACCCTGCCGGAAGACAAACCTTCAACTCAGGCAGCGCCCGGTAACGCATCTCGCCCTATTCTCACCAGCGGTGAGGCAGAGAATTTTGTTGCTGCTCGTTATTTTGCCTCGGTTAATCCGAATGAAGCGCCATGGACACCTTCGGCGATTCGTCTGCCTCAGCAGCCTGACTTTATTGTCGGCCCTGCGGGCAGTGCAGGAGTAACCCATACCTCTGTTCAGGCCGCAGTTGATGCCGCCCTTGCCAAACATAGCAGCAACCGTCAGTACATTGCCGTGCTGCCCGGTGAGTATGAAGGCGCCCTGTACATTCCGGCCTCCTCATCGAGCATTACTCTGTACGGCACCACCTCCAATGCGGCTGATGTCAAAATTGGCCTATCGCTGGACTCCGGGTTTGATAAGACCACCTGGCGTAAAGCCGTTAACCCTGGCGGAAGATTTATGCCGGGTAAACCTGCCTGGTATATGTTTGATAATTGCCAGAACCGTAAAGGTGCAACGGTCGGCATCATGTGCTCCGCGGCCGTATGGTCCCAAAATAACGGTTTACAGCTGCAAAACCTGACTTTGCAAAATACTCTGGGTGACAGTGTTGATGCCGGTGATCATCCGGCAGTGGCTTTCCGCTCTGACGGTGACAAGGTGCAGTTAAATAATGTCAATCTGCTGGGCCGCCAGAATACCTTCTTTGTCACCAATAGTGACGTGCAAAACCGGATGATGAATAGCGGTCAGCCACGGACTCTGGTCACGAATAGCTATATTGAAGGGGATGTTGATGTTGTGGCCGGTCGCGGGGCGGTGGTTTTCGAAAACACCGACTTCCGTCTGGTGAATAGCCGCACCAAAGAGGGTGTGGTCTTTGCCCCGGCAACCCTGCCTAATATTTACTTTGGCTTCCTGGCCGTGGATAGCCGCTTTACCGCCGCCGGTGATGCGCTTCTTGGGCGTTCATGGGATATTGTCAGCGCCGGACAAACGGCGAATGGTCAGGTAGTGATCCGCGATAGCGTAATTGGCCAGGGCTTTAATGCCGCCAGGCCTTGGGGTGATGCCCTGGGCTCTAACCGTCCTTACGCCGGGAACATCGGCAGTAAAGATGATAAAGGTAACCTGGTACGTGACCTGAATGACCCAAATGCTAACCGCCTGTGGGAGTACAATAACCGCGGGATTGGCAGCCAGCAGGTCGCTCAGTAAAGCCGGATAAGCGCCTCGTGCCATTGACGAGGCGTATTAGCGATAACTGCGGGAAATGTTCTGTCGCCCGGCCGGGCTCTAGTCCACATCTCCCGCCTTTTTTTACCGCCGTCGGCTCAGCAAGCCGGAAAACGCTCCCTCGTCAGGTGCCATCGGCGAAAGCGCTGACTTTGGCACCAGGCGACCTGTCTGAGCGGATCAGTGAGCGTGAACCACCACCCACATAGGCCCCTGGCCGACCGCATAACGGCCTTTTTCTGCCAGTAATCCTTGCTCACCGCTAATCTGATATACCGCCGCATGATGTGATTTCTGCCCCACGGCAATCAGGTATTGACCACTGTGGTCAATGTTAAAGCCGCGCGGCTGGGTTTCGGTAGGCTGATAGCCTTCAATGGACAGGACACTGCCATCTTCTGACACGCTAAAAATGGTGAGGATACTGGCGGTTCTGTCACAGGCATAAAGATGACGACCATCCGGGGTGATATGAATGTCCGCCGCCCAGCGTACACCGGTAAAATCGGCTGGCATGATATCCAGGGTCTGGACACACTCAATCTCACCGAGAGGGTCACGCAGTTCCCAGACATTAACCGTGCTGTCCAGCTCATTAACGCTATAGCCATATTTGTGGTTCGGATGGAAAGCCATATGCCGTGGACCTGCCCCTTCAACGGTCTGGACTTCCGCCGGAGTTTGGGCCACCAAATGGCCGTCATCAGACAGGGTGAACAGACAGATACGGTCCTGTTTAAGGGCCGGAACCCACAGCGTGCGATTATCCGGGGAAATATTGGCTGAATGACAACCTTCCAGACCCTCGACAACATCCACCACCGCCCCCGGCAGGCCATCGTTCTCAAGGCTGATAACGCCAACATTACCGGCATTATAAGAGGCGCTAAACAGGAAGCGTCCGCTATGGTCTGTCGAAATATGGGTTGGGCTGCCCGGCAGCGCCGCTTCACCGGCTTCGCTCAGGCTACCGTCATCCGGGGCAATACGATAGGCAATAACCCGAAATTCAGGGCGCACGCCAACATAAAGAAAGCGCTTGTCCGGGCTGACAACCATTGGCTGAACCTGACCTGCCACATCCACAACCTGCACCAGGTTAAGAGTGCCATTGGAGTGAAGCGTCCAGACATGAATCTGCTGACTTTCCGGACTGGCGGTATAGACTGTCTGTTTCATAATAATGTTCTTCTCCATATGTCATAAGTCATCGTCACAAGGGTAGTGCGTTTTCTGGCACGGCTCGTTATTTTGCACCACGCTAAGAGCGGTGTAACATCGCTCAGGGCTTATTTAATCATAACAGGAACTTTCAATGCGTTATCGTGTAATCGCACTAGATCTTGATGGCACACTTTTAACTTCACAAAAAACGATTCTTAATGAGTCGCTCGACGCCCTGCGCGCGGCGCGTGAGGCGGGTGCCACCGTGATCATTGTTACCGGCCGCCATCATGTGGCTATTCGTCCTTTTTATCAGGCTCTGATGCCGGAAACACCGGCAATTTGCTGTAATGGTACTTATTTATATGATGTGCAGAATCAGCAAGTCCTCGCCTCAGATGCCCTGCAACACCATCAGGCAGAAAGCCTTATCTCTTTACTGGAGGAGTATCAAGTCGAGGGGCTGATGTATGTTGATGATGCCATGCTCTATCTGCCCGGCTCACAAAGAATCAGCGGTCATGTTACCCGGACACAACAGTGGGCCAGCTCCCTGCCCGAAGCACAACGACCGGTCTTTCATCCGGTATCCTCTTTGCGCACCGCAGCGGCCAGCGCCGACGCCATCTGGAAGTTTGCCCTGATAGACCCTGACTTGCCAAAACTGAATCAATTTGCCGATAAAGTCACCACAGACTTAGGGCTGAGCTGTGAATGGTCCTGGCATGATCAGGTGGATATCATGCAAGCCGGCAACAATAAGGGCGAGCGACTGGCACAGTGGGTTGCCTCCCAGGGGCTGGATATGGATCAGGTCATTGCCTTTGGTGATAATAGTAACGATATCAGTATGCTCGAACGGGCCGGCCTCGGCGTTGCCATGGGCAATGCCAGCGATGAGGTGAAAGCCAGAGCTAACCTCAGCATCGGCAGCAATGAGCAACCGAGCATTGCCGAGGCGATAAAGCGCTACGTGCTTTAATCAGGTCAGAATAGAGACACTTTTAATTTGTGCATAAAGCCACATCCCGGGTTTGATAGCCAGTTCATCCCGGGCCCATGGACTGATCCGCGCCCATAAAATGCGCTGCCCCACCTCCAGCTGAACATCCACCTGGCCTGAGTCATCCAGGCATTGCGT
>Ga0153936_100253_pt1 | contig 14416 bp, 11 predicted proteins | sample TSNJ020MetaG_FD_102272 | JGI IMG/M metagenome (GOLD analysis project Ga0153936, IMG submission 102272) | Attine ant fungus gardens microbial communities from New Jersey, USA - TSNJ020 MetaG | ecosystem: Host-associated > Fungi > Mycelium > Unclassified | place: USA: New Jersey, Wharton State... | reverse complement strand
TGAATAAGCTGCTGGGGGAAAACGTCTAACCCGACGACATCTTTTTGCAGACGCTGACAAATGTCCTCCACGACCAGACCATTTTCACGCTGGTTTTTCTCGTCATTTAATAACCACTCACCGGCGGCAGCCCGCTGGTCAGGAACATCAGCATGGGCGACGGTACCGGCCAGCGCCTCGGTACGCAGCCGGGTATCGATACGCTGCCATAGTCTCTCCGGGCTTGAGCCCAGAAAGGCGCTATCGGCGGAAAATCGCATCAAAAAATGATAACAGTTCACATTAACCAGCCGACTGGCGGCCATCAGTGACGGGGCTGAGATCCCCGACTGAAATGTCAGATCGGTTGCCCGGGCAAGGACAACTTTATCCAGAGAACCCTGGCCGATGGCCCGGGTTGCCAGCCCAATCAGACGCTCCCATTCCGGCCATTGCGGATGCTGTTCTTCACTAAGCAGCTCGCCACTTAGCGCCGTCAGAGAACCCGCTGGCGCAAGCTTTGCCAGAAATGCCAGCGCGGAAAGCGCATCCTCTTTTAAGGAGTGAGGACTAAAGAGATTAAGACAGAGCGAGATGCCACTTGCGCTATGGCACCATTCAAGACGGGGTAAAAAAAGCGCGGCACTGTGCAGGTCGAAAGCATTCAGACCATACAGGCGAATATCTGCCCGCTGCCGATGCTCAAGGCAAAATTGCTGGGCCTCGGCAAAGCTGTCACAGTGAATGACCGCCCCCAGCGCCGCCCGCTCCTCCTGGCCATTGCGATGTCGCCAGTAAAACTGCGGATACTGTGATTGGCCGTCCAGCCAGGCAAGAGCATCATTTTGCTCATCTTCGGCTAACATGACGCAAAAACGCTGCACACCCGGTTCGTCGGGAAATTCGCCACTTAATATCTGCCTGAGTTGTTGCAATGCTACGGTTATTGCGCTCACCTTTACCTTCCCTGCAAGTCCGGGGCTCACTCTTTTGTGAAAAAAACAACAGGCCACTGCCCGTGACCTGCGGTGATTAACGCTGACTTAGCGACTGATAAGAAAACCGAGCACTACCCCTACGGCTGCGGCGGCACCAATACTTTGCCAGGGTTTTTTATGCACATAGCCATTTGCCTGGCAGACGGCCTGTTTGGCATGCACATAACAGTTATCAGAGGCTTCGCTAATGCGGCTTTGTACCTCTTTCAGCACATTTTCTGCCCGGGCTTTTGCTTCGAGATACTTTTTATCGCTCGGATCGTCAGAAACGCGTAACACATCCTCAAGGGTTTCTCTTAACAGGGTGAGATCATCTTGCAATGTAAATTGATACGAAGGCATAACCATTCTCCATAGCTGAGGGGTTTATCTCACTATAGACAACCCTGCGGGCTTTTGCTTTGCTCAGCCGCAAGGATTTTCAGTTTGGCAGAAGAAAAAGATGTGTTTTGTCAGGAGGATAAAAAAATCCGTGCGCTGTACAGAACACGGATTTTTAGGGGAAATCCCCGGGTAATCGGCGTTAACCGGGGAGATGGCTGGGCTTACTGTATACCGGTCAGCAGCGGCGTGGCTAACTCGACCAGAGATATCAGCGGCTGAGGATAAATCCCCAGGACCAGTACCATAATGGCAGAAATCAGAACCACGATACCGCCTGCGCTCAGTGCCCAGTTAGATGGGGTATCACGGTTAAGCTGCTGAGGCGCGCTCAGATACAGGCTAACCGTCACACGCAGGTAGTAGTAAAGACCGATAGCACTACCGATAACCACCGCAGCGGTCAGCCACCACAGATGGGACTCAACGCCGACACTAATGATGTAGAACTTACCGATAAAGCCCAGAGTCATTGGGATACCAGCCAGCGACAGCATCATAACGGTCATCACCGCTGAGAGCACCGGTTTGTGCCAGAACAGTCCGCGGTAAGAGAACAGAGAGTCTGCATCTGAACCACGGTATGGGCTGGACATCAGGCTGACGATACCGAAAGCACCGAGGCTGCTGAACAGATAACCGGCCAGATAGACACCCACCGCCACCAGCGAAAGGGTGCCATCCTGAATGGCAATCAGCGCAACCAGCAAATAGCCGAGGTGGGCAATTGAGGAGTAACCCAACAGGCGTTTGATGTTGGACTGATTAAGCGCCATCAGGTTACCGAAGATAATCGATACGAAAGCAATCAGACCCAATACCACGCGAACTGACTCACTCTCCGTCACAGGGACATAGAGGAACAGACGCAACACCACGGCGAAGATAGCAATTTTACTTGCCGTTGCCAGGAAGGTGGAAACAGGCGCAGGAGAACCCTGATAAACGTCCGGCGTCCACAGATGGAAAGGCACCAGAGACAGTTTAAAGCCCAGTCCAACAATCATCAGACCCAGACCAATCAGTAATAATGGCTCGCCCAGCATATTGTTCGCCACGCTGCTTGCCAGGGTAACAAAGGACAGGTTACCGGTGTTGGCATAAACCAGCGCCATACCAAACAGTAAGAACGACGAGGCCGCCGCCGACAGAATGGTATATTTGATACTGGCTTCCAGGGAGCGTTTCTGGCGATAGGCATAGCCCACCAGGCCAAACAGTGGCAGAGAAATCAATTCAATACCAAGGAACAGCGCAGCCAGGTGATTGGCGTTGGCCAGCAGAATACCGCCCAGCGAGGCAATCAGTACCAGCAGATAAAACTCATCGCGGTTGTCGTGGTATCCCTGCAACCAGGGGTAGGCAAAAGTACAGGTTGCAAGGCTTGCCACTAACACAAGCCCGGTATAGAACATGGCGTAGCCGTCAACCCGCATCAGCGGAGTAACGTCCATGGCGCCAGCCTGGCCGACAAACCACAACGAAATCAGCGCAGCATTAAGGCCAATAACGGAGAGCGTGGCATTCAGAAAGTGGTCGCGTCGCCACGCAATGGAGAGCATCACAACCACCACCGTCAATCCGACGATCAACAGCGGTAGCAGCGCGATCAAGTGTTGAGGAGTTATAGTCATGGCGAATTACGGCCTTGTAGTAGAGATGGACTGTGTAAACCACTGCTGAATATTGCTCATGGAAGCATGAGAGGTATCCAGAATTGGCTGCGGGAAAATCCCCAGCAGAACTAACAGTACCGCCAGTAACAAAATAATAAAGAATTCACGCGAACTCATGCCCGGCAGTTGCTTCTCGCTGATTTCACTGTGTGGCTTACCGAAGTAAGCGCGATGTAACATCGCCAGCGAGTAAACCGAAGCAAATACCACACCAAAGGTAGCAATAACGGTGATAACTGGCACTGAATGGAAGCTTCCAAACAGAATCATAAATTCACCGACAAAGTTACCGGTTCCCGGCATACCCAGCGTCGCCACGGCGAAGAACAGGGATAAACCTGGCAGCCATTTAATCTTGCTCCACAGGCCACCCATTTGACGCAGGTCACGGGTATGCAGGCGCTCATAGAGCTGTCCACAAATGATGAACAATGCCGCCGCTGACAGACCGTGGGCAATCATCTGCACCACCGCACCCTGGTATGCCAACAGGCTACCGGTGTAGATGGCGATTAACACAAAGCCCATATGGGAAACAGAGGTGTAAGCAATCAGACGCTTGATATCGGTCTGGGCAAAGGCAAGCCATGCGCCATAGAAGATACCGATAACCCCCAGCCACATGGCAATAGGTGCAAAGGCGGCTGAGGCCTCAGGGAACAGCGGCAGAGAGAAACGCAACAGGCCATAAGCCGCGGTTTTCAGCAAGATACCGGCAAGGTCAACAGAGCCTGCAGTGGGTGCCTGTGAGTGCGCGTCAGGTAACCAGCCATGTAATGGAACCACCGGCATTTTTACCGCAAAGGCGATAAAGAAGCCCAACATTAACAGCCACTCAACACCGCGGGACATCGGCGTATTGAGCAATGCTTCGTAGTTGAAGGTCCACTCACCGGTGGCATTGTAGTGCACGATTACCAGGCCAACGATAGCAATCAGCATGATAAGGCCACTGGCCTGGGTGTAAATAAAGAACTTGGTCGCTGCGTTGATGCGGGTATTTCCGTTAGGTGCTTTATAGCCCCACAGTGCAATCAGGAAATACATTGGAACCAGCATCATCTCCCAGAAGAAGAAGAACAGGAACAGGTCGATGGCAAGGAACACGCCCATAACGCCACCGAGGATCCACATCAGGTTGAGGTGGAAGAAGCCCTGATATTTTTGGTTCTCATTCCAGGAACAAAGTACCGCTAACACACCCAGTAACGCGGTCAGTACGGCCATCAGCAAAGACAGGCCATCAATCGCTAAATGGATTGAGATTCCGAAGCTTGGGATCCACGGCAGAATGAACTCAGACTGCCACTTTGGCATACCGGCAGACTGCGTCAGAGAATAGCCACCCTGCAACCATAATTGCAGCGAGAGCGCCAGTGTCAGCCCCATGGTAATCAGCGCTATCCAGCGTGGCACTTTCACGCCAAAGCGTTCGGTCTGCCAGCAGAAGAAACCACCGATAAAGGGGATTAGTATTAGCCAGGGTAATAGCATGGCGTTTTGTGTCCCTTATTAAAATAAATCTTAAACATCGCTCACCTCCCTCTCTTCAATGAAGAGAGGGAATTAACAGCCGGATTAACGCAGCACCAGTAATAGGGCAAGCACCACAACTGCACCAATGCTCATGGAAGCCACATACCAACGCAGGTAACCGTTCTCACTCACTAACAGACCACGGCCTGCAAAACGTGAGAGGATTGCCGGAATGTTCATCAGCGCATTCAAAGGATCCCATTTGAGCAACCAGGCAATGCCAAGGAACGGTTTAACAAACACTTTGTCGTACAGCCAGTCGAAACCGAAGGCATGGAACCACAATTTGCTGAAGAAACGGCCAATTGCAGAGTTTGCCAGGGCGGTGACCAGGGTACGTTTACCTAACCACAAGCCCGCCGCTACCAGCAGACCACAGATAGCAATCACACCAGAGATAGCTTCCAGGGTCAGTTTACGGTCATGGGTCAGTCCGGTTGTTTCGGGTAACACACCTTGTAAAGGCTGAATAATCATCGCGCCAATAAAGGTCGACAGCACCGCCAGGACAAACAGTGGCAGGTTATGCGCAATGCCTTTGCCAGGGTGAGCTTTGATTTGCTCTTTGCCGTGGAAAGCGATGAAAATCATACGGAAGGTGTACATCGGCGTCAGGAACGCCCCCACCAGACCGGCAATCAGCAGATACAGGTGGCCATTGGCCATCGCACCTTCAAGGATTTCATCCTTACTGTAGAAACCGGCACTGATAATAGGCAGGGCTGACAGCGCCGCACCACCGATAAGGAAGCAGACATAAACAAAAGGTATCGACTTACGCAGGCCACCCATTTTGAAGATATTCTGCTCGTGATGGCACGCAAGAATTACCGAACCGGAGGAGAGGAACAGCAATGCTTTAAAGAAGGCGTGGATCATCAGGTGGAAAATCGCCGCATCCCATGCCTGAACACCCAGTGCCAGGAACATGTAACCCAGCTGGCTCATGGTTGAGTAAGCCAGAACACGTTTGATATCGGTCTGTACCAGCGCACAGAAGCCCGCCATCAGCAGCGTAATCGCACCAATGATACCCACCAGATGCAGAATTTCCGGCGTCATCAGGAACAGACCGTGAGTACGGGCAATCAGGTAGACACCGGCGGTAACCATGGTTGCCGCGTGAATCAGCGCCGAGACTGGCGTTGGGCCGGCCATCGCATCAGCAAGCCAGGTTTGCAGTGGCAACTGCGCAGACTTACCTACCGCACCACCTAATAGCATCAGCGTTGCCAGGTTCAGCATATGGCTGTCGGCGGCAAAGTGCTGCGGAGCCAGTTCCATCATTTCGCGGAAATTGAGGGTGCCCAATTCGTTGTAAAGGATGAACAGACCGAAGGCGAGGAACACGTCACCTACGCGGGTGACGATAAAGGCTTTCATCGCCGCCGCACCATTCTTAGGATCGGTATAGTAGAAGCCAATCAGCAGGTAAGAGCACAGCCCTACCCCTTCCCAACCCAGATACATCAGCATCAGGTTATCGGCCAGCACTAACACGACCATGCTGGCGATAAACAAGTTGGTGTAGGCGAAGAAGCGGGAGTAACCCTCTTCACCGCGCATGTACCAGGAGGCGAAGATGTGGATAAGGAAACCCACACCGGTGATAACCGACAGCATGGTCAGAGAAAGACCATCCAGCTGCAGATTCACACCAATGTCAAAATTACCAACCGCCATCCAGGTCCATAATGGCTGGATAACCGCCTGACGATCGCCGCCCAGGAACTCAATGCCAGCCATCAGCGTGACCAGCGCAGCCAGACCAACCGAACCTGCACCAATGGTAGCAGAGACATTTTCAGACCAGCGTCCACGGGAGAACGCCAGCAATACAAAGCCAACTAATGGCAGTAAAATCGTTAACCAGAGAAGGTTCATCCACGCATCTCACTTACTGAATCGATATTCAGATTCTGACGACGACGATGGAGCTGCAGTAACAACGCGAGACCGATACTGGCTTCAGCGGCGGCTAAGCTTATCGCGAGTATATACATCACCTGACCGTCAGCCTGACCCCAATAGCTACCGGCGACAACAAACGCCAGCGCTGCGGCATTGATCATCACTTCAAGGCTTATCAGCATAAAAAGCAGGTTGCGACGAATCACCAGACCTGTCAGCCCCAGCACAAATAAAATGGCGGCGAGGATCAGCCCATGTTGCAGCGGAATCATACTTTCTCCTCCGATTTATTTCTCACGGCCATGTCAGCAGGACGGTTAGAAAGCACTTCGCCACTCCTGTCTTCACGTCCTAAGTGGAATGCGACAACCAGGCCTGCTAACAACAGCATAGAGGCTAACTCAACGGCCAGTACATAAGGACCGAACAGCGCAATACCCACTTGTTTAGCATCAATATTGTTGCCAGCGATACCCTGATCCTGAACCGTTGAGATGGCATAAATCAGCACAATCAACAGCACCGCAGAGAGAATACCGGGGCCAATCCATACTTGCGGCTTAAGCCAGTCACGTTCCTGTTGCTGAACCGACTCACCCAGATTAAGCATCATCACCACGAAGACGAACAGCACCATAATGGCACCCGCATAAACGATGATTTCCAACGCACCGGCAAAATAGGCACCGAGTGAGAAGAAAACCCCGGAAATCGCCAGCAGGGAAACAATCAGGTACAGCAGAGCATGGACCGGATTAGTATGGGTGATCACCCGTAAGGTGGTCAGGACGGCCACAATGGCACAAATATAAAAAGCAAATAGCATTCCTGACTCCTTTAAGGTAACAGGCCTTTGACGTCGATAGGCTTAGCTTCGTTGGTCGCTTCACCTTTATCTTTGCCGTCGATTGCCATACCTGCCATCCGGTAGAAATTATATTCCGGGTATTTGCCCGGACCGGAAATCAGCAGATCCTCTTTTTCGTAGACCAAGTCCTGACGCTTATACTCACCCAGTTCAAAGTCCGGGGTCAGCTGAATCGCCGTGGTTGGACAGGCTTCTTCACACAGGCCACAGAAGATGCAGCGCGAGAAGTTGATGCGGAAAAACTCCGGATACCAACGACCATCCTGCATTTCTGCTTTTTGCAAAGAGATACAGCCAACCGGACAGGCAACGGCACACAGGTTACAGGCAACGCAGCGCTCCTCACCATCCGGGTCACGGGTCAGCACAATACGGCCGCGGTAGCGCGGCGGCAGATAAACAGGTTCTTCCGGATACATGCGCGTTTCGCGTTTTGCGAAGGCGTGCATGCCAATCATCCAGATACTGCGTACCTGGGTGCCGAAACCAACCACTAACTCTTTTAATGTCATGGTTTTCTCACCCCTTATGGTGTCTGGTAAAGAATGACCGCTGCGGTCACCAGCAAATTGATAAGCGTCAATGGCAGGCACACTTTCCAGCCAAAGGACATTACCTGGTCATAACGAGGACGAGGTAACGCTGCGCGGATCAAAATGAACATCATCATGAAGAACGCGGTTTTCAGCGCAAACCAGATGAATGGAGGTAACCACGGGCCATGCCAGCCACCAAAGAACAGGGTCACAATCAGAGCAGATACCGTCACAATACCGACGTACTCACCCACAAAGAACAGACCAAATTTCATACCGGAGTATTCAACATGGTAACCGTCTGCCAGTTCCTGTTCCGCTTCTGGTTGGTCAAATGGGTGACGGTGACATACCGCCACACCGGCGATAGCAAAGGTCACAAAACCAAAGAACTGCGGCACAACGTTCCACAAATGAGCCTGGTTGTTGACGATGTCGCTCATATTGAATGAGCCGGCCTGCGCCACAACCCCCATCAGGGAAAGTCCCAGAAACACTTCATAGCTTAAGGTCTGGGCTGAGGCACGCATTGCACCTAACAGGGCATATTTGTTGTTACTTGACCAGCCAGCAAACAGCACCGCATACACCGCGAGGCCAGCCAGCATCAGGAAGAACAAAATACCAATGTTAAGGTCGGCAACTACCCAGCCAGGACTCACAGGCACGATGGCAAAAGCCAGCAGCAGCGAGGTAAAAGCAATGACAGGTGCAATGGTAAAGATGAACCGATCGGCAAATTTCGGGATCCAGTCCTCTTTAAAGAACATCTTGATCATGTCAGCCGCCAGCTGGAGCGATCCGCCCCAGCCGACACGGTTTGGTCCGTAACGGTTTTGGAAAAGCCCCAGCAAACGACGTTCGCCAAAGCTCATAAACGCACCACAGACCACAACTACCAGCACAATAACAATGGCTTTGAGGATGCTAATCAGGATGTCAATCACATCCGGCGTCAACCAACTCATTGCGCAGCCTCCTGCAGATTTTCAAGACGAGCACCGGCAAGAACAGGCGCAATGCCTGGCATCCCCATCGGCAGACCGACCAAACCTTTTGCCAGACCCGCAGACAGTTGAAGCGGCAGATGCAAGGTTTGACCTTCATAGCTAAAGGAAACCAGACCGCCAGCATTAACACCAAGTTTCGCGGCATCTTCCGGATTCAGTTTCACATATGGCTCAACCATACGTTTCTGGAAGACCGGTGAGCGCTGAGACATCTCATCACTACCAAACAGATGGTAGTAAGGTGCCACCAGCCACTGGCCTTCAACCGCATGGAAGCTTTCAGGAACCTCGGTGAAATACTCAAGCCCTTGCTCAGATGCTTCAATCAGACGGACACCCGGATCGCCATGGCGCAAATGTCCACCCACTTCCGCCTGGAACTTGTTCCATGCCTGCGGTGAGTTCCAGCCTGGAGCCCAGGCAAACGGAATCTGCTGACGGTCAGCTAATGGGCTGTTGTTCCCTTCCATAGAGAAGGCAAACATGGTGTCTTTATCCTGTGGCTGACGCGGTTCATGCACGCTGATATTGGCGCGCATCGCCGTCCGGCCACTGTAGCGGTGAGGTTCACGCGCCAGTTTCTGACCACGAATACGGAAGCTCGCATCCGGAGCCGCATCTTTGATACCGGCAAACTGAGGCAGCGTTTTCACGCAGGCATCAATAACGTTATCAAGCTGAGTCCAGTCGAGCTGGCGATTCTCCAGCGTACTGTGCAGAGAGTGCAGCCAGCGCCAGCTTTCCAGCATGGTCACGCTATTATCGTAGAAGGCTGGGTCATAAACCTGGAAGAAACGCTGAGCACGGCCTTCATTATTGATAACCGTACCGTCGCTTTCAGCAAAGCTCGCGGTAGACAGCACCAGATGCGCTTTGTCCATGATAGCCGTCTTTTGATGGTCGATAACCATCACTAACGGGGCCTTGCTAAGGGCGGCATCAACACGGGTAGCGGATGCATGGCGATGCAGGTCGTTTTCCATCACGATAACCGCATCCGCCGCGCCGGTTTCCAGCTCGGTTAATGCATCTTCTAATGAACCGCCACCCATCAGACCAAGGCCAATACTGTTGACCGCACGAGCAATCAGCGTAATACCGACATCAGCACCCCGGCCTTTCAGCGCCTTGGCAACGTTGGCCGCCGCCTGAATCACCGCTTCACTACCGGCATTCGTCCCGGAAACAATCAGAGGTTTCTTCGCCCCGGCCAGCGCCTGAACGATAACATCCACTTTGTTTTGCAGGTCACGGCTTAACTCAACCGCCGGTGAATTGGCATCCAGAGCGTGGGCAATGGCAAATCCAAGACGGGCCTGGTCTTCAACCGGTGCCCGGTAGGTCCAGGCCGCGATATCATCCAGACGGGTGTCATCAACGTTGGTGACAAACAGCGGATGTTTAGCGTGCTGGCCGATATTAAGGATGGCCGCGATTTGCCAGTCGGACACTTTCTGTGCCGCCGCCATTTCACGGGCTTTACCCTTCACAGCCTGACGGATAGCCAGTGAGGCACGGGCGCCGGTCTGGGTCACGTCTTCACCCAGAATCAGCACGGCATCATAGGACTCAATTTCACGCAGGGCTGGGGTATGAATACCGCCTTCACGTAATACCTTCACGACCAGTTCTAAACGCGCCTGCTCTCCGGCGGCAATACCGGTATAGAAGTTAGCGGCACCCACCAGCTCACGCAGGGCAAAGTTGCTTTCTACGCTGGCACGCGGGGAACCGATACCAATCACTTTCTTAGACTGACGCAGAATATCTGCCGCACCCTGTAGGGCCTGCTCAGCATTGAGAGCAATCACATCATCGCCACGACGCTGCAGCGGCTGACGAGGACGGTCTTTAAGATTAACGTAGCCATAACCAAAACGACCGCGGTCACACAGGAAGTAGTGGTTAACCGTACCGTTATAACGGTTTTCGATACGGCGCAGTTCACCATAACGCTCCCCCGGACTGGTGTTACAGCCCAGAGAACATTGCTGGCAAACGCTTGGCGCAAATTGCATATCCCATTTACGGTTATAGCGCTCAGAGTGGGTTTTATCGGTGAACACGCCGGTTGGGCAGATTTCAACCAGGTTACCGGAAAATTCGCTCTCAAGCGTACCGTCTTCAGGACGACCAAAGTAGACGTTGTCATGGGCACCATAAACACCCAGGTCTTTACCGTCTGCATAGTCTTTGTAGTAACGCACACAGCGATAGCAGGCGATGCAGCGGTTCATTTCGTGAGAAATAAATGGCCCCAGGTCCTGGTTGCGGTGAGTACGTTTGGTGAAGCGATAGCGACGGAAGCTATGACCGGTCATGACCGTCATATCCTGCAGGTGGCAGTTACCCCCCTCCTCGCACACCGGGCAGTCATGCGGGTGGTTGGTCATCAACCACTCAACAACACTTTCCCGGAACTGTTTTGCTTCGCCGTCATCAATCGAGATGAAGGTCCCATCAGAGGCTGGTGTCATACAGGACATCACCAGGCGGCCGCGGGTATCTTCAGCGTTCTGATACTGCTTAACCGCACACTGGCGGCAAGCACCGACGCTGCCCAGCGCCGGATGCCAGCAAAAATAAGGAATATCAAGGCCCAGAGAGAGACATGCCTGTAGCAGGTTGTCCGCCCCGTTCACCTCATATTCTTTGCCGTCTACATGAATCGTAGCCATAGTCAGCATGCTTCCAGTTGGCCTGAATAAGCTCAGGCGTTAATCAAAAATTCTTGTGCCTCACCTCGCCAGCTAAACCGGCAGGGTGAGAATATTACCAACGCGTTTTTAACAGGTTCGGTTGAATACCGTTAATCAGACGGAGGTTACCGAGATCCTGTTTGGCAATGCCTGCTTCGAATTCGTCGCGGAAATATTTAATGGCACTTTGCAATGGCTCAACGGCACCTGGCGCGTGGGCACAGAAGGTTTTACCTGGCCCCAGGAAGCGACAGAGTTGCTCCAGGGTTTCGATATCACCCGGCTGCCCTTCACCGCGCTCCAGCGCACGCAGAATTTTTACGCTCCAGGGTAAGCCGTCGCGGCACGGTGTACACCAGCCACAGGACTCACGAGCAAAAAACTCTTCCAGGTTACGCACCAATGAGACCATGCCAATTTCATGGTCAACGGCCATCGCCAGGGCGGTGCCTAAACGACTGCCTGCTTTACCGATGCTTTCGAACTCCATCGGCAAGTCAAGATGGGCTTCGGTCAGGAAGTCTGTCCCTGCCCCACCCGGCTGCCATGCTTTAAATTTCAGACCGTCACGCATCCCACCCGCATAATCCTCAAGGATTTCACGCGCCGTGGTGCCGAAAGGCAGTTCCCAAACCCCTGGGTTTTTCACCCGGCCAGAGAAGCCCATCATTTTGGTGCCGGCATCTTTACTCTTGCCGTTGCCAATGCCCTGGTACCACTCAACGCCGTTGGCGATAATGGCCGGTACGTTGCACAGTGTTTCAACGTTGTTAACGCAGGTAGGCTTGCCCCAGACGCCGCTTGAGGCAGGGAAAGGCGGTTTAGACCGTGGGTTAGCACGACGCCCTTCAAGGGAGTTGATCAGCGCTGTTTCTTCACCACAGATATAACGTCCTGCGCCGGTGTGAACAAAGAGTTCAAAATCAAAGCCGGAACCAAGGATGTTTTTACCGAGCAGCCCGGCCTGTTTGGCCTCTTCGATAGCCCGGCGCAAATGCACCGCCGCTTCGATATATTCGCCACGCAGGAAGATATAGCCACGGTAGGCTTTCAGCGCAAAAGCAGAAATCAGCATGCCTTCCACCAGCAGGTGCGGCAGCTGTTCCATTAACAGACGGTCTTTGTAGGTGCCTGGTTCCATCTCATCGGCATTACACAGCAGGTAACGGATGTTCATGGACTCGTCTTTTGGCATCAGACTCCATTTAAGACCGGTGGAGAAGCCTGCCCCACCGCGTCCTTTCAGACCGGCGTCTTTGACCGCAGTGACGATTTCATCCTGAGCCATACTGGTCAGCGCTTTGCGGGCACCTTCGTAGCCGTTTTTGCTACGGTATTCATCAATCCACACCGGCTGCTTGTCATCACGCATACGCCAGGTCAGTGGGTGTGTTTCGGCAGTACGAATAATGGTTTTCATTTATACCGCTCCAACAGGTCAGGAATAGCCTCTGCGGTCAGGTGGCTGTGGGTGTCCTCATCCACCATCATGGTTGGACCCTTATCACAGTTACCCAGACAACAGGTTGGCAGCAGAGTAAAACGACCATCGGCGGTCGTTTGCCCCGGTTTAATATTCAGACGGTCTTCAATGGCAGACTGAATACCCTGGTAGCCAGTGATATGGCAGACCACGCTGTCGCAATAGCGAATCACGTGACGTCCTACCGGCTGGCGGAAAATCTGGCTGTAGAATGTCGCCACACCTTCAACATCGCTCGCCGGAATACCGAGAATATCAGCGATGGCATAAATTGCGCCGTCCGGTACCCAGCCGCGCTGTTTTTGAACAATTTTCAGCGCTTCGATAGAAGCGGCACGGGCATCTTCATAGTGATGCTTTTCATGCTCAATAGCTTCGCGTTCTGCCGCACTCAGCTCAAAAGCCTCAGTCTGGTTTTTTTGATTATCGTGCATAGTTAGCGATCCACGTCAGACATTACAAAATCGATACTACCCAGATAGACAATCAAGTCCGAGACCAGGCTGCCACGAATGGTGGCCGGTATTTGCTGCAAATGGGCAAAGCTCGGTGTACGGACGCGGGTACGGTAACTCATCGTACTGCCGTCACTTGTCAGGTAGTAACTGTTAATTCCTTTCGTTGCCTCAATCATCTGGAAGGACTCGTTCGCCGGCATAACCGGGCCCCACGAAACCTGCAGGAAGTGAGTTATCAACGTTTCGATATGCTGCAAAGTACGCTCTTTCGGTGGCGGCGTGGTCAGCGGATGATCCGCCTTGAACGGGCCAGCTGGCATATTTTTCAGACATTGCTCAAGAATACGTAAGCTCTGACGCAGCTCTTCGACTTTCAGCATAACCCGGGTGTAGCAGTCGCTGATGCCACCGCCAACCGGCACTTCAAAGTCAAAATTCTGGTAGCCAGAGTAAGGGCGCGCTTTACGGATGTCGAAGTCAATGCCGGTGGCACGCAGACCTGCACCCGTTGTGCCCCACTCCAGGGCTTCTTTCGCGCCATAGGCAGCAACACCCTGGGAACGACCTTTCAGAATGGAGTTACGCAGCGCCGCTTTCTCATAGGAAGCAAGGCGTTTTGGCATCCACTCAAGGAATTCTTTCAGCAGACGTTCCCAGCCTTTTGGCAGGTCATGGGCAACGCCACCGATACGGAACCAGGCCGGGTGCATACGGAAACCGGTAATCGCTTCTACCAGGTCATAAATTTTCTGACGGTCGGTAAAGGCAAAGAACACCGGGGTCATGGCACCGACGTCCTGAATAAAGGTCGAGATATAAAGCAGGTGGCTGTTGATACGGAACAGTTCAGAGAGCATAACGCGGATAACTTCTACGCGCTC
>Ga0153936_100252_pt1 | contig 14443 bp, 17 predicted proteins | sample TSNJ020MetaG_FD_102272 | JGI IMG/M metagenome (GOLD analysis project Ga0153936, IMG submission 102272) | Attine ant fungus gardens microbial communities from New Jersey, USA - TSNJ020 MetaG | ecosystem: Host-associated > Fungi > Mycelium > Unclassified | place: USA: New Jersey, Wharton State... | reverse complement strand
CTGAGGCTACACCTGCTGTTGAGGCTACGCCTCCTGTTGAGGATGCCTCTGTTGGTGAGACTGCCCCGGCTCCGACCTCTTCGGGAAAAACTCCGGAGGTCAAGAAGAAGACAGCTGCTACAGCTAAGAAACCGACTGCTGCAACTAAGAAGAGTACTACAACCAGGAGGGTCGCTGCAGCCAAGAAGGCGTCTACAACTAAGAGAGCATCTACAACCAAGAAGGCTGCTCCGACCAAGGCCGCTGTTCCAAAGGCCAAGACTACGACAACCACCAAGGCAAAAGCTGCCAAGGAACCCAGTTCTTCTGGGCGTCCGCCGTGGAAAACGATAATCGAAGTAGGATGACTGTTACTGCTGCTGATGATGAAGTACTGATTGGATTTCTAGGAGTGTATAGCTGATCATCGGTCCGAGGCCCGTCAGGGAGTCTCGAGGAGCACGATTAAAAAGGCATGAATTTTTTTAAATCTAATGATGAGATGAAGTGGCTGACGTGGAATGTTTGTGCAGTATGCTGTAGAGAAATACAATGTTGACCTTAGCGGGGTCAACCAGTTCCAGCTGAATCGCGCTATTGCAAAGGGTGCTGAGACAGGTACTTTTGTGCTTCCCAAGGGGCTTTCTGGAAAGGTCAAGTTGGCACCCAAGGTCAAGGCGGCTCCTGCTTCGAAAGAGGTAAGGTGTCTGATGTGTTGTGAGAGTTGACGTTGATATGGATGTTGCAGAATTCCAAGCCACCTTCGAAATCAGCTAGTAGCAGAAAGACGGCTGCTGCCACCAAGGCAAGTGCGACCAAGACAAGTGTGGCCAAGCCGAGTGCGCCCAAGAAGGCGCTAGCGGTGAAACCCAAGGCAGCTGTGTCGACAAAGAAAGCAGCGACGAAACGTGGTGCTGCGAAAAAGGTGCGGAGGAGGATATGTGACGATGGCTAGTGACTGACGGTGAATGTGTGCAGGCGGTGACAGGCACGAGTTCGGTGACGAAAGCCAAGGCGGCGGCGGCGGCAAAGAAGACACCGGTGAAGAAGGCGGCGAAGAAGACAACGGCGACTTGGAAAAAGGCCGGAGAGGCAGCGGGGAAGAAGCCGGGGGTGGCAGGAGGCAAGGCGAGGTCGAAGGCTCGAAAATAGGAATTGTATCATTTATTTATTAGTATTTGTTTTATTATGGGATGTGATCTCGATATAGTGGGGATCAGCAGGACCCCGGAGAGTGGCGAAGCCCGTCTGTTTGTGTTTTTGTGTTTTTTGTGTTTTGTATCTGGTGTTCCATGTCCTCTGCTGCTGCCCACCCCTACGGCACTCGACGCAGCCACCACCTGCCCATCCGTCCTCCACCCCGCCTCCCATCTCTCTCTCTTTCCAACCACCATGTTCTCCCTCCCTTCCAGCACATCGTCCTCCACGACGATGACGCCACCAGCAAAGTCTTTCTCGCTATTGGTCGTGCTTTTATCTCCGTTGTATGTCTCTTTCTCCCCCTGTCGCCACCTGTTACTCACTCTCGTAGGATAATCGCGCCATGACTATCAAGGACCTTGCTGAGCGTGTCCTCAGCTACGGCCTTGTCGCCCAAAAGTGCGTTCAGCCATGTCGATCCAAACCCCCAACTCCCAACTCAATCTTTTTTTACTCTAGTCTCTCCGCTGCCAGCCAGGCCATCACAACTTATATTCGTTCCCACCTCCAGCGCTGCGAGTCCCAGCAGGACATCCCCCTTCTCCTGCGCCACGTCCTCTCCGGAACCGACGCCGACGACGATCTACTCCCTGCTCTCTACTCCACCTCAGGTGGCGCACAGTCCTCTGCTCAGACCCACACTGACCGTGTCACAAGTTTTAGGCGCGGAACTATGGTGTGGTACCTTAGCCGCGCTACCGGCGCTCCCTGTCCTTTTGCAAGAGCGGGGATCCGGCTCTTTGACTATGGACAAAGCGCCAACACCTTTAGTCGCATTCAACGCGATGACAAGAGACCCAATCTACCCGATCACCGCGAGGCTTGTGGCCAGAAGAGGAAACGCTCCCTTCGTAGTGCCTACACTGCCACCTCCGATTCCCCTACAATATCCGAAGAATCAGACCACGGCAGTCCTCCCCCCAAAGTCAAGCTAACCTTGCGTCTTAAACCCCCTACGAACTCCAACACATCTCCTGATCCCGAGTCCGATGCTTCCATGTCAACTGATGATTCTGACCCACAGCAATCCAATGACTCTTGTCCACCACACTCACCGCTCTATCACCGCTCCCCGTCTTTTGCCCCCAGCGTATCCTCACCTCCACCCGAGTCTGATGACGAAGAGGATGACGATGACAGCGACGACGACGACGATGATGACGAGGAGGACGAGAACAACGAAGAGGACGAGGAGGACGAAGAAGAACCTGAAGAGGTTTCTGTAACATACTCTACCCGCAATTTCTACAGTTTTTCAGAAGACCAAGACCAAGATGATCAAGATTGGGATGACGAGGTTGATGGCGACACTTTGTGGGAGAGCCCCGGTCCTCGTTCCCCTTCCGCCTCACTTCCCGAGACCAAAATTAAGGAGGAGCCAACAGATGTCCAAGGCATGTTGGATGCCTGGGATCACTTTGACTCAAGTGTCGCCGATGCCAAGGTCGTCCAAGTTATTGCGCAGGCTGCTGCCGTCCTCAATCCGGATACAATTCATGGCTCTGCAGTTGTTACATCACCAGTCAAGGTTGAGTCCTTGGATCCCTGGGCCTGGGAACCATCTCAGGTACCACAGGAGTGGACGCTAGGCTTGGCAGAGGAGACTATCCAAATCAAGCAGGAGGAGTTGGATCTCGGCTTTGACTCATTGTTTCCTGGTCTCGGCGGATGGCAAGACCAAGACCTTCAGTATCAAGATACTGCCAAGAGACAAGTCAAAATGTCACCTCCGTCCCATGCGTTAACCCTTTTTCCTGACTCTTCATCCTCATCCTCTGCTGCCTCATCATCCTCTGCTGCCCCGTCCCCTCTATCACCATGTGTCACCACGCCTTTAGAGTCAATATCTACCACCTCACCCTCACTTTCCTTCTCACCTGGACTCGTCCAACTCATCCAAGCCCTTTCGGTTCATTCCCCAACAACTCCAACTGTCAATGGTTTTTCCCAGCCTCATGAATCTCAAGTCCATCCTTCAATTCTTCCTCCTCCGGCGTCTATTCCGCCCTCTTCCCTTTTTTTAGTACCAACATCTCCGATTATCCCAGCGCAACAGCCCTGCGTCTCGCCCCAAATCATCAAGTCTTGCCCGATGACTCGCAAAGATGATGCAGAAGGGATAGTGGTTCATACATGCCAGCCTTGTAATCCCCCCATAAGTGCCACTCAAATCGAAGGTAAGTCATAATGGAACTGCCAGTAACGATGATGGCTGACGTTGAGATCTCAGAAATTTCAGTGTATCAAATGGCGCTTGGGCCTTATCTTTTATTACGAAGGATTGATACCGATTTTGTGAACCTGACACCGATTGTCGAGTACTGTGGGAAGGGGAGAGGTTATCCTGTAATGAGCACTGTACCGAATGCTGTTATAGTTGGCCAGGGCGAGGCAAGTGCCAAGGTGATGGGTGTGTGGGTGCCGTTGCAGGTTGCGCAGGCCTACGTCAAGGACCTCGATACATGTTCCATTGACAGTGAAACGATGGGGGGGTTGAGTATGTTCTTGAACGATGAGCTTGTAGAATGGTTTCCCAGTGCCCTCAAGGACTTTCATAGGACCAATTCGAGTGGGAGGATGTTGAAGCAGTTTGGCAGGTGGTTTGAGTCGATGTTGGTTTTTGCTCAGACGACTGCTGCTGCTTCGATGGACGTGACGGTTGCGAACTGTACTGCTGATGGACTGTTGAATCCACAAGAGTTCGTACAGGCAGACATGAGACAGAATTGGATGTATAACGAGAGGGTTGTGCCTAGGGCTGATGTGTTTCCCTTGGGGGATGTGTTGGTTGTTAAGGGAGGGGAGAGGTTTGCGGCTGGAATGCAGCCGTCTTTTTATCGAAGACATGAACATGAATCCCTTTCGTCCCGACTGTGTCGACGAGCGGGGAGTGAGTTGAGGCAGGAGGTTCATTTAGATTGCGAGTCGCCGTTGAGTGCCAAGGAACAAGAGATGTTTCATGAGTTATGTGTGATTCCTGGAGAGGAGGAAGAGAGGATGAAGGTGGAAGAGGAGGTGGTGGACGCTGAGGTGTGTACTGAGGAAAAACGAGAGGATATACCCGAGATGGTGGGTATGGAGAATGGTGATGTCGAACCAGTCTTGTCCTCCTCCAAGTTATGCCAGGCTTCGGGCCAACAAGGCTTGTCTCGATTGCCACACTCTTTGTCGGAAGCGGGCGAGAAGAGCCGAGCCGAGTCGTCGTCGAATATGAGACCTATCGCTGGAAGAACAAGGTCGGCGAGAAATGCTACTATGTCCAAGGTGAATGAAAAGCAAGAGCAAGAACAAGAGCAAGAACAAAAGAAGCCACAGGTGCTGAGACGCTCGAAACGCGTTGCGGCAGCGCAAATGCAGCAGGAGAGAAAGAAGTTGCAGATGAGGAAGAGGCTTGGGTCGAGGGATGGGGTGTCGTGAAAATGGATTTTTGCCGACCCCTGTACCTGTTCCGATTTTGGTGAGAGGAGAAGTGGGGGGAAGAGAGATCGCCTCCTGTTCTTTTTTTTGTTGCTTGCTTTGAGCGACCCCTGTGATTAAGCTTGCTTCTTTCTCTCTCTCTCTCTCTCTCTCGACCTCTTCTGGAGGGAATGATCGCTTGTGTTTCGGGATTTTCTCTGGACTATGGTTCTTTTTGTTGGGCGTCATGACGTTGCCGTGTCTTGTTTGCGATATCTTTTTTTCTTTTCTTTGTCTTGAGATTTTTTTGTCTTGAGAACATTTGCTTCGTTGTTTTTTTTCTGAATTGTCAGCTTTAAGAAATATTTCTCGCATTTTGCTGATGTCTGCTCCGTCTCTTTCTCTCTTTCTCTTTTCTGTTTTTCTGTTTTTTTTCATGTGTTCTTTTGAGAGCGGGTGATGGTTGTTGCAGTGCATTCAGGTGGTGGTTTTTCTTTTCTTTCTCTTTCCGTTGATATATACGACTTTTTGTTACCCCTGCTTTGATCTTACGTCTATAAGAGAAAGTAATGAATAGTTATTTACAAATGATAGTAGTTGGTAGTCGTAGGAAACAGTATATGAGTAATGCAATATGTCGTCAGAATTTGGATTTTGCTGGTTATTATATGTGGTTGGGCTGTCTAAGATGTATACTCTGGTAGGCTCTTTTCTTTTCGACATGACCAGCGTGGGTTGATGGGCTCCTTTTTGTTTTGTGCATACTTCGTTCCGTCTTGCGTGGATTTATGGGTCCCTTGGTATTGTGATGAGTAGGAAGGGCGGTGAGAATAGAAGGACCAGCCTGGATGTGGGTTGTATTGCTTTGTCTCTCGTTTTGTTACAAGCGGAGAAGATGATGAATTGTGTGTGAACGATCAGAGTTCTATCCGTCTGCAGTAATGGAAACGCCTTTTTTCTTTTCTTTTCTTTGTCCTTAAGTTGTCAGAGTTGTCATTAGGATGATGACTTGGTGAAATGAGGTAAAATTTTCTTTGTCTGGTTATTTTTTTGTGGGAGATGTATATGTGTATACGTATTGTGATCTACATTGTGATCTACATTGTGGATGATAAAACTAAATCGGACGGTGACTCGATGGAAGTGGAGTCGTAGTTGATGGTGGGTGACCGGACCAACCTGACTAGTGAATAGGATGTGTCAAAGTGTGTGTGTGTAGTGTGTGTGTTTGGCCCACGGCTATACTTCGAGTAGAAGATCCGGCGGATGTGTGAAATGGACACGAGACATTTATGGTAATAATCTGTGAGCTTTCCTCCCCGGTTCAGATTGTAGTGATGATAATGGTCACCGTGGTGAGCCGTGAATTCAATCGTAGCAATGCTTATTGATCACCCAGGCTGAGCAAACTTGTTTTTTTTCTCAATGTGAAACGTTGTTGCTTGACAGGCATCATTCGAGAAATACTAGTGCGGAAGCAAGTCGGTGATGATCAGTGATTGATATGTATCGATCTTTTTGTTATGCAACTGTCTGTGGGCCAAGGCTGTCAGGTCAGCTACCAGAATATGGAAAACGCATTCGCGGGGTCGTTGTAGTAAATATAGACCATCCAAGGTAGGGCCGGGATCATATTCATAGTGTAACGACTTCTAGGATTTTCTAGGCGGAGAAATGCAGTTGGGAGCACCGAGGCACCCTAGATTTTAAAAAGGGCAAAGAGTTTCTCAGCATTCTGAAAAAAACTTGGGGAGGGGGAAGCGTGGGAAAGAGGGAGAGGGAGGCAGGTTGTTTTGGCTGCCAACTCCCTTTCTCTATTACTTAGTCCTATTCTCGAGCTACCATACTATCGCTGGGGGCTTGTGCTCTCTTCTTAGCCCTAGTAGAATTGCTCCAAATCTCCTGCTGAAGACCTAAAATCGCCTTTTATCATCAGGTCTCCCTCGAGCGAGCGATTTCCTCTAATTGCTAATCCCCCTTGACTTTTTCATATTTTGTATAGCCAACATCCATCCGGCATTCTCGTAATCCTTAATCCCTGTCTTTTCGATCTCTATAATGTCTTTATCGGCCTCTGACACCGGCTCCTATTCGAGGATTAACCCAAGTGGTAGTGGAAAGACACCGCCTCCTGCGCCTTCGGCTTTTGCTGCCAAGGGGTGTGTATCTTTCACGAAATTTCTCCCCCACTTCTCATCCAATTTCTGAATTGGCTTCTTAGACTTAACCAAATGCAGGCCAGAGGAGAATTAGGAGGTGCTATGTATCGTCCCCCTGCCTTACGTGGTCTCTCATCCGGACATTCACCTTCCAATGACTCACCCTCCGTTGCAACTCCGGAAGATGACTCTATTCTGTCTCCTACCAATCACCCTCCTGGTTTCAGGCGAGCTAGGGCAGGAACCCTACCTTCTAACGTTCAGCTTGCAGCCCAACAACGTTTCACAGAGTCACCCATTCCACTGCCCAGTGTATCTCAACTACAAGATTCTCTTCTCGATCAGACACAGCGTACCCTTACTGGCAATTCTGCCTCTAATCTGGCTCCCAGTCGTCCTCTGCTCCGACACACCGCTTCTGTAGCTACCGAACGCACCAATCGCCTTCGTGCGGGCTCTCTTACACTATCATCCGCTGGGTTGAGCAATCCATTTGGTTCATCTCTCTTCCCGAATCCTTGGATGCCTTCCAGTAACAACGGTGGGAGCGGAATACCTGTTCTAGAAGAACGCTCTGTTACCTCTGCTGACTCCGATACCGAAGCATTTGATGTCCATACTCTCAATTATCTTGGTTTGGATGATCATAGACCACCCGCAGCCACTTTGTCGGAGTTACGCAACCAGGCCCTTTCTATGAATCCAAACCGTATGCGTGCGAGTACTGTGTCTGTTTATGGCCGCAGACCTCAGGCTACCTCGATCCTGGCCAGCTCAGCTGATGAAGTTGAAGAAGATTATTTTACTGGAGACTACAGCGATCATAGTTACAGCCATCAGCCTCAACATTTGACCCCATCTTATGACGCTCAGATTCATGACAACGGATACACGTCCTCGTACCTTGGCCAAGCAACGAGGGCTACAGAAAGTCTCTCTGTAACTCGGCCACGCGCTATTTCTGTTGGTACCCTGGATGATCCTGTGCGCTCTATCACTCGCAGAGCCACATTTACCACAGATACCCTTCCTTATCTTAGTGAAATAAACCACCAGGCAACTAATCTCAACTTAGTCTCCAATAACCTTGGAAACCCTCCGAGCATCTTAAAATCTGATAACAAGCTGGCCGGGTCCAGGATGTCATCTACCCCCTCCGTTCATTTCCCGAATGGAGAAGTCCAGGGAAGCGGAAAAGGAACAACATCTGCTTATCTGCTTGCTCCCAATAGCCAAACCAGCCAGAATAGGTCTGTTTCTCCCAAGTCGGAGGGTCAATCGTCTCAGATACAGACCCCGACGCGTTCGCTCTGGATTGGGAATCTGGATAGTTCCGTCACAAGCGAGCAATTGATTCATGTCTTTGCTCCCTATGGTGCGATTGAAAGTTTGCGACTTCTTCCCGAAAAGGTGTGCCCCGCCGTTTTCCTCACTGTTGTCAAACTTGAATAACTCTTTTTCGAAGGAATGCGGTTTCGTCAATTTTGTTGATCAAGCCGATGCTATCCGTGCCAAGGACGATGTTTTGAATCGACTGGGAGGTAACATCAACATGCCTAACGGTCAACTTGTTCGGATCGGATTTGGTAAGGCTGATAGTGCCCCAGTCGCTCCGGCCAAGGGCACGCCCATAAGTCCTGGTCCTACTTCTCCCAATGCTGCGGGCAAAAATGCAGTTGGGAACGGCTCTCTCAACAGTATAGACGCTCAATTGCAATCAACTCCCACTCGTGCTCTCTGGATTGGTTCCATCCCTTCAACTACCACTCCCGCTACCATTTTGAGCGTTTTCAGTCCTTATGGGCCAATTGAGTCAGCTAGAGTTTTGACGCACAAGAACTGTGGTTTCAGTACGTGTCAGAGAAGTTTTCTTCAATTAGTCATCTTTTGATTCTGTTTCTAGTCAATTTCGAACGTCTTGACGATGCGGTTCGCGCTCGGAAGGCTCTCAATGGACGGGATGTTCTGGGAAGTGACGTTGGCGCCATCAGAATCGGATTCGCAAAAGTTCCTGTCAAGAATGGGCAAGAAGGTACTGGTGGTCCGGAAGAAAGTTCAAGCATTATTGTTCAAGGTGCTGGTGATCTGAGCGTCGGTGCCACAATTCATGCTCTTCGCAACGTCAAGGGTGCATCTACTATCCCCGCTGATCAACAAGTCCTCGGGGGGACTATCGAGAACTACAGGTCGAACCTTCTACTCAGTATGATTGGCTCTGGCAACCACAACGTGTCTGATGGATTGGCCAAGCCCCCCAGTCTTACTCTATCGGTCACCGAGCAACAGATGATAATGAGGGAACTGAGTGCTGGTAGCTCAGATGCAGAGCTGGACGTTCAAGCCCTGGCAGGTGAGCTACCTGTGTATGGAAGCTTGGGACTGCTTGAACTTAAATCAATCTGTAGAATTCCGTCCTCCGACCATGTATTACACTACTATTCCTCTCGTTTCCGAAAGGACCAACAACAGACGCTGGGATGCTGCTAAGCTTCGTGAACTTCGAAAACGCCTTGATTCCGGTCCGATGGGCACTGAGGAGATAGACCAAGTTGCTACCGATTTCACAGATAGCGAAATTGTGGACCTTGCATCTGATTGGCTTGGCAACACAGTGAGCTGGATGTTGTGTGTTGGCAAATTATGTACTGACCTGTCTATAGGTTGTACAGAAGTTGTTCGAAAAGTGTTCCTCTGCACCTCGCTTTGCGATGCTGGAACGTCTAGCCCCGCATTTGGCCATGATCGGCATCCACAAAAATGGTACATGGGCTGCCCAAAAGATTATCGAATGTGTTTCTGCCCCTGAAGAAATCGCATTGATCGCCCAGAATTTGAGGGCTTATGTACCTCCCCTCTTATTGGACAGTTTTGGGAATTATGTCGTACAGTGAGCAAGCGTTCTTCTGTGCATTGAAATCTACATCTGGATATTGACCTTTGGTTTTCAGATGCTGCTTGCATTTTGGCCAGCCGGCTAACGAATTTATCTTTGATGCCATTGTTGATCGCATGTGGGAAATTGCTCAAGGGCGATTTGGTGCTCGCAGTATGAGAGCTTGCTTGGAAAGTCCTCATATCACCCTCAGTCAACAGCGTAGGATTGCGACTGCCATTATTCTGAACTCTATTCCATTAGCAACTAACCCGAATGGAGCGCTCCTTCTGACTTGGCTTTTGGATACCTCCAACTTCCCGTCGCGTTATAACTTGTTGGCTCCTCGCTTCACTCCGCATCTCTCACACCTGTGCACCCATAAATTGGCGTCGCTGACCGTCCTTCGCATCGTCAATCAGAAGAGCGAGCCTAATGCCTCTCGTCAGATTGTTGAGGCACTATTCAATTCCCCTGGAGATCACGTCCTCACCGATGTTCTCGGCGATCAGGTCAATGGCGTCACTGTTGTGCTCAAAATCTTGACTAGTACATCCATTGATCCTGCTGACAAACAAAATTACATTGAAGCTACTAAGCGTGTCTTGGTCGAGTTGAAGGTCATTGCTACACAAGCTTATCGCAAACTCATCGAAGAGGTTGGATTGCAGGCTCCCAATTATCAACCTACCTATTCCGGCCTCCCGCTCGGTGGCAGGCCAAGGTCCGGAAATCAGGCTGCATATATCGGTGTACCAGGACTTCCTGCCTACCCGCCTAATGATCAAGGATTTGCCTCGATAATGGCGGCTGTACAAATGGGAGGCCAGAATCCCCAGGCGGGACCTGCACCCATTCCGATAGATGCTGGATATGTCCAACCGCAATCTACTCAGGTTCGCCGACCCAACCCCGCTCAACCTGTCCCTGCTCCTGCTCCGTATAGTCCGTCTATTGATTCTTTCAGTCCCTTCGGTACTCGAACACCTGATGGAAACAATTCGAGGCAACTGCCTCGCTCCGTTCGTCTTCCAGGAAGTAGTACTGCTCCGCAGATACCAAATTATGGAGCTCAGTCCCCTGCAATGCAACCCGCCACCATCCTCGGTGTTGGGCAGACTCAATACGGGGGATTGCCGCCTCACCAAATGCATCCCCATGTTTACCAACCTTACATGTACCAAACATACCAGCAGAACCCTACCAATAACATGGGTGGATTCTAATCACTCTGAGATTTCTTTTTTAAAAATGAACGTTCATGCCATCTATCTATCTCCACACTATCTATTTCCACCTCTTCAAAATCACACATTCCTTTCCTTGTTGGCCACAGCTGTCAGTCATCGATTGAGAAATTCTGGATCGATCGTTCATTGCTTTATACCCCTCTTCCCATAACATGTTCTATATCCTTTTCCTCTGCCTTCTCCCAGAATCAAAAAGGGGCTTGTGCATCGTGCAATGTTTGATTGGTCTTAGCTTTGGCGCTCGGAATCTGTTTGACGGAATAGTTCACTTTACCTCTTCTTTACCCTCATGTGCTTCATATTTTTTTGTACAACAAATACTCGACTGTGATACTAGCGGTCGTAAAAAGATAGATTTAGTTTTCCCATTCTATTCTTCCGTTGCTACCTTAGTATTGGAGTTTTCGTTCCCCGAAAAGGTAAGGGGCTGGGTTGTGGGTGGATTCAATGATGCTGTCATGACGCTCTACGTACTCTGTATCTGTATCAGCATGTGTACGTTAAACCAAAGAAAAAATCAATTTTTATCTACAGAAACTTTGGGTGCGTAGATGCGTACAATGGTGAATTTGGATAACCATCTTCCATTGCCTTTACATCATCCCATGGGAAGCTCGGCATCAAAAGCAGCCAGAAAGCTTCCCAAACGCGTGGACCCTCCCAAGTGGGCTGGTAAGCGAACGCCAGGTCCATCTACTGGCACGACAGGGGAGCAAGTTGATGAGACATTAGCCAGTGAACACAGGTCGAAAGGTGCACTCGATGATTTTTTTCGTTCGTTGTTTCTAACAAAAATCCTGGTCTGTGTACGTTTACTCAGTGATTGAAAAAGATGCCCAAGATCCACATCTCTTGGCTAACCTACGGCAGCTGGGACCTGTCAATGTAGATCACCACATGAAAAGCCTTCGACACGTACGCCCTTTCCAATGTTGTCAGTGTGGCTACTCACCCGAACTTGTGCTGTTAACATACAGGAACCTGCAGCGTCAAATACCGCACGATTGTTCCAGGCGCGTTCAGACCATGCAAATGATCTAGAAACGACACGACAAAATCGGGGACAGGCAACATTAAACACGCAATTCTATACGTCGCAACTCATCAGCGCATTAAATGCAAGAAAGGAAGCAGCTGACGTGGGAGCGGTCAAGAGTGCGATACAAGAATTGGGGATTGACTTTGGGAAAGTAGAGAGCTTAGCGAGGTTTGTGAACACCCCGAGTGTTTCGGCAGAGAATGTGAAGAAAAGAGTGGATGAGAGTGGTCATGAGCAGGTCATTGCCAAGGTGCGATGGAAAATTCTTCGGTGAGCATGTTCAGAGGTCACTGATTCATTGGTAGGCTGTTTGGATAGATTCTCCCTATGCAAATCTGAACATGACAGCCAATCAACGAATAGCTTCTACTGGCTCGTTGAGTGAGGATAAAGGCCCTTAGTTTCGATGATCAGGAAAAAATTGATAACCTGTTACCATGTTCTCCAACTCCAGGTTTGTACAACTGTCATACATGGTGTAGAATGTGGCAGAGTCATAGAAAAAAGTGAGAAAAAGCATTGAAAGCTCATAGAAAGAAGCAGAAAGAAGCATCGAAAGCACATTGGCATCGACAGAGCTCTACACTTCGGTGCCAAAGCCAGAGTCACCTGAAAAGCGCATGAAAACATAGGTGAAGAACATGATATTACACAAGGGAGAACAGAAGTCGAAGCAAAGTTATTCAGGCTCATTCAAGCGAGCCCAGTTGGAGAAGAGGGATTCATTTGTACATGGATATACGGATGTCAAGGAATTAAGGCATGTGTAGAGGAAGATGGGTATCAAAACGAATGAAAAAGTTCGATCAATAGAATATCCTGCTGAGTGAATCCGGTGAATAAAAGAATTCATATCCTATCGTACATGTATGCTATCAGCCGCTTTGAAGCCAGAAAAAGCAAACTCACCTAAATCTCGGAGCATCAAACCAGTCAACGGGTGATAAAGTTATTCGCATCAAATGACATATCGTCGAAATGCAGGGAATCCAGTCTCATTTCAAAGTCTGGATCGTCACTGATCCGCTTAGGCAACTGTGGTGCCGGTGAATCGTCTTGTTTCCTGATTCCAAGTTTGTTTCTGAGGTTCTTCAGACTAAGACTCCGGGAGACACTGGCCCTACCACGAACTTTACGAAGCATGTTCTCAGGAACGGTGGCTTTATCCATGCCGTTAGCTGAAAGCATACCGCCACTTGGACTCGGTATCATATTGATGCCCAAGCCGAGATTCAAGTCGAGCTCCAGGTGTAAGCTCATGTCAAAGGGAAAGTCTGAGAAAGCCTCCGCCGGGCTGGATACAGCACTCTTTTGATCACTAGCTTTGGTTTTCCTACCGTCCGCAGTGTTTATAGAGATAGCGGAATGCGAGCTGGTCATCGAGGGTCGAGATAGCTCTGACGTAGAGTTATTTGTTAGGGAGCTGTGATGGATGCTCCGCGTCCCAGATGAAATGTATTTTTCGACGCAATGACCAGGCGTAGCTGCAGTAGCTCCGCTAGAGACAGAGCTAAAGGACTGATAACTCACAGAACCGCTCTGCAAGCTTGACCCTAGACTTAAACCACTAGCAGCTGTATTTGAGCTCTGCAAGGGAGCGATGATACGCCTAGTTTCAATCTCATCAAAGCTAGTGGGGGTTTGGGGTACAGAATCTGTGGTGGGAGATGTGCGCCCTGACTCGCTAGTGGGTGTAGAGGATAAGGAAGGACAAGTAGGGCAACTGCCGAAAGTTTGATGTGTGGATCGTGGGACATCGGGGGGTGGTTGAGGAGGGGATTTCTGGAAGATTTTACGAAGATTTAGAGCACTGAAACCTCTTTTAGCTCGGTTTCCGGAAAGAGGAATTTCTGTCCGAGATGAAGATGCAGGTGATATTGACCTCGGCTGGTCTTGGTAGATAGCATTCTGAGTTTGTAATGAAGGTGTGGATCCATCATCCCCAAGTTGAATGAGAAGGGTCGTGTCGTCTTTTGTACTTGAAGCTTCGTTTTTGATGCTAGACGAAGAGCATCTTGAGGGCGTACAGGACCCATCAGATAGTCGTGAAGAGGGCTTCTGCTGGGATGATATTTGAGATTCCTGAGTTTGTAGGACAGGCGTGGGTAAACTATGATTTGATGTGTTGAACGAAGTCGATGTCCGGCGCTTGAGTGCGGAGCTAAAGAGGCGACCTGAGGGTCGCCGCCCAACCTTCGATGTGTAAGAGCAATCTGGCTGATCTTCAGTTGGAGAAAAGACATCCTGAGCCCGTGGTCTTGACTGTAACTTAGACTGCAATCTGGGAGAACTATGAGACAGCGAGCCATCCAAGCCTTTTGCTTTGAAAACTGTTTTAGATGACGTCTGAAGGTTTTCTTTGAGGATTTGAAACGCTCTGGTGGCTCGGGAGCGCAAAGTCAATTTGCTGGCAAGCCTATCCGAAGAAGACCAGGGGTGATTTTCAGGACCATCAATGAAAGTGGATTTCTTGCGAACTTTGATAATTTCAACTATATCTGAATCATTGTCAACTTGTGTACGGGAAAGCTGAACTCCATATTCTTGG
>Ga0153936_100245_pt1 | contig 14644 bp, 11 predicted proteins | sample TSNJ020MetaG_FD_102272 | JGI IMG/M metagenome (GOLD analysis project Ga0153936, IMG submission 102272) | Attine ant fungus gardens microbial communities from New Jersey, USA - TSNJ020 MetaG | ecosystem: Host-associated > Fungi > Mycelium > Unclassified | place: USA: New Jersey, Wharton State... | reverse complement strand
TATCTGTCCAGTACGCCAAACATTTACACCCCCCCTCTCTTGCTGAAGTGGGCACGCATTCTCCGCACCGTAACGGTATCCCACATATTCAGCACTATCGCCAGTAGCAGGTAGAACAGGTTAACGCCCCACATCGCCCAGATGGAGTTAACATTGCCATTTGAGCCGCTGGAGCGCAGGGAACTTTGCATCAGGAAGAACACCAGATACAGCAGCATAGCCGGTAACATCGACAATACGCGTCCCTGGCGGGGGTTAACTACGCTTAGCGGGACAACCATCAGCGCCATGATAAATACCGAAATCACCAGCGTGAGACGCCAGTGTAATTCGGCCCGCGCCGCCGGGTCGCTGCTCTTCCAGAGGGTGAGCAGGTCCATCTGGCTGGTGTCATCCTGGTCCATGGTGACGCTTTGGTGGCCAACCACCGCCTGGTAGTCTTTAAAATCGGTAATGCGGAAGTCACGCAGCAGGGCGGTGCCTTCAAAGCGGGTACCAGAATTTAAGGTCACGACCTGGGAACCATCAGCCCGCAGGGAGAGCTCACCGGAGTCGGCAACCACGACAGAAGGCCGGGCGCTGCCTTTCGGTCGGGTCTGCGCCAGGAAGACTTCTTTAAAATGCGAGCCTTTGACGCTTTCGATAAACAGCACCGAGCGACCATCTTTCGCTTGCTGGAATTGTCCCTGAGCCAGGGCGGCAAGGCCCGGGTTAGCTTTGGCCTCTGCCAGGACTTCATCCTGATGGCGAGCAGACCAGGGGGTTATCCAGATGACGTTTGCCGCCGCAATGGCGCCGGTAAACAAAGCCAGGACCATAGCCGCTTTTATCAGCACGGCTTTGCTCAGCCCGCAGGCATGCATCACCGTGATTTCACTTTCGGTGTATAAACGCCCAAGGGTCATTAACAACCCTAAGAATAGGCTGAGCGGCAGGATAAGCTGTGCCATCTCAGGCACCCCCAATCCCAGTAAAGAAAGGATGAGATTGGTTGGAATTTCACCATCAACCGCCGCTCCCAAAATCCTCACCAATTTCTGACAAAAAAAGATCAGAAGCAGGATGAAAAGGATGGCCAATTGGCTCTTGAGCGTCTCACGAACAAGATATCTTATGATAATCACATTAAATACGCCTGTGAAAACGAGTCTTTTTGCAGGAAAATTGCTTGTTTCATCGCTTATACGTCATTTATTCTCTTTAGTCGTCGAAAACATCGCTAAGATTAACAGACCCGATGGCATCATATTCGCCGGGATAATGTTCAGACGTAACTAAAAACGTAAAAACCCATTCGTTAAGATTAACACGAAGTCATCGCAACAGCGGAGATTGAGTTACGAAGGCTTTTAATTCTAGCCGTCCTCCCCGCCGTTGTCTTTAAGATTCAGGAGCGTAGTGCATGGAGTTCAGTGTAAAAAGCGGTAGCCCCGAGAAACAACGTAGTGCATGTATCGTTGTCGGCGTTTTTGAACCGCGTCGCCTGTCCCCGATAGCCGAACAGCTTGATAAAATCAGCGATGGTTACATCAGCGCTCTGCTACGCCGCGGCGAGCTGGAAGGAAAACCAGGACAAACCTTATTATTACATCATGTGCCCAACGTGTTATCTGAGCGTGTATTACTGATTGGTTGCGGTAAAGAGCGTGAGCTTGATGAGCGCCAGTTCAAGCAGGTGATTCAAAAAACCATCAATACATTAAACGATACCGGGTCGATGGAAGCGGTTTGCTTCCTGACTGAGCTGCACGTGAAAGGGCGTAATACCTACTGGAAAGTACGCCAGGCGGTAGAGACTGCCCAGGAAACGCTGTATAGCTTTGATCAGTTAAAAACCAACAAAAGCGAACCGCGTCGTCCGCTGCGCAAAATGGTGTTTAATGTACCGACCCGCCGCGAGCTAACCTGCGGTGAGCGCGCCATTCAGCACGGCCTGGCTATCTCTGCCGGTATTAAAGCGGCCAAAGACCTTGGCAATATGCCGCCGAATATTTGTAACGCGGCCTACCTCGCCTCGCAGGCACGTCAGTTAGCCGACTCATTTAGCACCAATGTGGTTACCCGGGTGATTGGCGAGCAGCAGATGAAAGAGCTGGGTATGCACTCTTATCTGGCGGTCGGTGCCGGGTCACAAAATGAGTCACTGATGTCAGTGATTGAGTATAAAGGCACCGCTTCACCGGATGCCCGCCCCATCGTATTAGTCGGTAAAGGGCTGACCTTTGACTCCGGCGGTATCTCTATCAAGCCAGCTGAGGGCATGGATGAGATGAAGTACGACATGTGCGGTGCCGCATCGGTGTACGGCGTGATGCGGATGGTGGCTGAGCTCAACCTGCCTATCAATGTTATCGGTATTCTGGCCGGCTGTGAAAATATGCCTGGCGGCCGGGCTTACCGTCCGGGAGATGTGCTAACCACCATGTCCGGACAGACGGTTGAAGTGCTCAATACCGATGCCGAAGGTCGTCTGGTGCTGTGTGATGTGCTGACCTATGTCGAGCGTTTTGAACCGGAAGTGGTGATTGATGTTGCCACCCTGACCGGTGCCTGCGTTATCGCCCTTGGCCACCATATTACCGGCCTGATGTCTAACCATAATCCGCTGGCACATGAACTGGTCAGTGCCTCTGAGCAGGCGGGCGACCGCGCCTGGCGTCTGCCGATGGCCGATGAGTTCCAGGATCAGCTTGATTCCAATTTTGCCGATATGGCAAACATTGGTGGCCGTCCTGGCGGCGCTATCACCGCAGCCTGTTTCCTGTCCCGCTTTACCCGTAAATATAACTGGGCCCATCTGGACATCGCCGGTACGGCCTGGCGTTCAGGTAAAGCAAAAGGGGCAACCGGTCGTCCGGTTGCGCTGCTGTCGCAGTTCTTATTAAACCGTTCCGGATTTAACGGCGAAGAGTAAGAAAACGGGCGTTAAGCCGTGATAGCGGGCGTGCAGGCCACTGGGTCTGGACGCCCGCTTAGCGCACGACGACGCCGCTAAAAATTCGTACAATAGCTTATTTAATAGGGTTAACCCTGCCTCATGAAAAACGCGACATTTTATCTGCTGGATACCGCCCAGGAACAGGATGGGCTAAGCGCCGTAGAACAGCTGGTGTGCTGCCTGGCGGCAGAAAAATTTCGTGCCGGTAAACGGGTGCTGGTTGCCTGTGAAAATGAGGCCCAGGCCATTCGCCTGGACGAAGCACTCTGGCAGCGCGACGCTCATGCTTTTGTGCCACACAATCTTGCCGGTGAAGGGCCACGTTATGGAGCCCCGGTTGAGCTTGCCTGGCCGCAGCGGCGCGGCAGTGCCCCGCGCGATGTGCTAATAAGTCTGTTGCCGCAGTTCGCAGATTTTGCAACCGCTTTCCTTGAAGTGATAGACTTCGTTCCAGACGAAGCATCCCAAAAACAACTGGCCCGGGAACGTTATAAGGCGTACCGCGTGGCTGGTTTCCACTTGACTACGGCGACCTATACTGCGCCGGGAACGACATAGCAGACCATGGAAAAGACATATAACCCGCAAGATATCGAACAGCCGCTTTACGAGCACTGGGAACAGCAAGGCTATTTTAAACCCAATGGCGATACCAGCCAGGAAAGCTTCTGCATCATGATCCCACCGCCGAATGTCACCGGCAGTTTGCATATGGGTCACGCCTTCCAGCAAACCATCATGGATACCATGATCCGTTATCAGCGCATGCAGGGTAAAAATACACTGTGGCAGGCCGGTACCGACCATGCCGGTATCGCAACCCAGATGGTGGTTGAGCGTAAAATCGCTGCTGAAGAAGGAAAAACCCGTCATGACTATGGTCGTGATGCGTTTATTGACAAAATTTGGCAGTGGAAAGCTGAGTCAGGCGGTACCATTACCCGCCAGATGCGTCGCCTGGGTAACTCCGTGGACTGGGATCGCGAGCGCTTCACGATGGATGAAGGCTTGTCCAACGCGGTTAAAGAAGTGTTTGTTCGTCTGTATAAAGAGGACTTAATTTACCGTGGCAAGCGCCTGGTAAACTGGGACCCTAAATTGCGCACCGCCATTTCTGACCTGGAAGTGGAAAACCGTGAGTCTAAAGGCTCCATGTGGCATCTGCGCTATCCGCTGGCCGATGGCGAAAAAACCAGCGAAGGTAAAGATTACCTGGTGGTCGCCACAACCCGTCCGGAAACCGTGCTGGGTGATACCGGTGTTGCCGTTAACCCGCAAGACCCGCGCTATAAAGACCTGATTGGTAAATTTGTTGTCCTGCCTCTGCTTAATCGTCGCATTCCTATCGTCGGTGACGAACATGCTGATATGGAAAAAGGCACCGGTTGCGTCAAAATCACCCCTGCCCACGACTTTAATGACTATGAAGTTGGCCGTCGTCATCAGTTACCGATGATCAATATTCTGACCTTTGACGGTGATATCCGTGAAAGCGCAGAAGTCTTTGATACCCAGGGTGAAGCTTCTGATTTTTACTCAAGCGATATCCCGGCGGCGTTCCAGAATCTCGAACGTTTTGCCGCCCGTAAAGCCGTGGTTGCTGCCTTTGATGAGTTAGGCCTTCTGGATGAAATCAAAGCCCACGACCTGACGGTGCCTTATGGCGATCGCGGTGGCGTGGTTATCGAACCCATGCTAACCGACCAGTGGTATGTCCGTACCGCTCCGCTGGCAAAAGTCGCGGTGGAAGCCGTTGAACAGGGTGATATTCAGTTCGTGCCTAAGCAGTACGAAAATATGTACTTCTCATGGATGCGTGATATCCAGGATTGGTGTATTTCCCGTCAGCTTTGGTGGGGCCACCGCATCCCGGCCTGGTACGATGCGAACGGCAAGGTCTATGTGGGTCGTAATGAAGCGGAAGTCCGGGCGGAAAATAACCTGGCCGATGATGTTGTCCTCAGTCAGGATGAAGACGTCCTTGATACCTGGTTCTCTTCCGGCCTGTGGACCTTCTCAACCCTCGGCTGGCCTGAGAATACCGAAGCGCTGCGCACTTTCCACCCCACCAGCGTGATGGTCAGTGGTTTTGACATTATTTTCTTCTGGATAGCGCGCATGATTATGTTAACCATGCACTTTATCAAAGATGCCGATGGCAAGCCGCAGGTGCCGTTTAAAACCGTCTATATGACCGGGCTTATCCGTGATGACGAAGGGCAGAAAATGTCCAAGTCGAAGGGTAACGTCATCGATCCTCTGGATATGGTAGATGGTATCTCGCTTGAAGAGCTGCTGGAAAAACGTACCGGCAATATGATGCAGCCGCAACTGGCTGAAAAAATCCGTAAGCGTACCGAGAAACAGTTCCCTAACGGTATTGAACCGCACGGCACCGATGCCCTGCGCTTTACCCTGGCGGCCCTGGCCTCTACCGGGCGGGATATCAACTGGGATATGAAGCGTCTGGAAGGTTACCGTAACTTCTGTAATAAGCTGTGGAACGCCAGCCGTTTTGTGCTGATGAATACCGAAGACCAGGATTGCGGCTTTAATGGCGGAGAGATGACCCTGTCGCTGGCGGATCGCTGGATTCTGGCTGAGTTTAACCAGACGGTGAAAGCCTATCGTGAAGCGCTGGATAACTACCGCTTTGATATTGCCGCGAATATTCTTTATGAATTCACCTGGAACCAGTTCTGTGACTGGTATCTGGAGCTGACCAAGCCGGTAATGAACGGTGGCAACGAAGCCGAATTGCGTGGCACCCGTAATACGCTGATTAATGTGCTGGAAGCCCTGCTGCGTCTGGCGCATCCTATTATTCCGTTTATTACTGAAACCATCTGGCAGCGGGTGAAGACGCTGAAAGGCATCAGCGCTGATACCATTATGCTCCAGCCATTCCCGGCCAGTTCTCCTGAACTGGACGATGCCGCAGCCCTGGCGGATACCGAGTGGCTGAAGCAGGCGATTACCGCAGTACGTAATATTCGTGCAGAAATGAATATTTCTCCGGGTAAACCGCTGGAAGTGTTGTTGCGTGGTGTCAGTGAAGCAACAGAGCGTCGCGTCACTGAAAACCGCAGTTTCCTGCTTAACCTCGCCCGTCTGGACAGCATTTCCATTCTGCCGGCCGGTGATAAAGGGCCGGTCTCGGTCACTAAACTGATTGATGGCGCCGAGCTGCTCATCCCGATGGCCGGTCTTATCGATAAAGAAGCGGAACTGTCACGTCTGGCAAAAGAAGTGGCCAAAGTGGAAGCCGAGATTGGTCGTATTGAGAGCAAACTGTCTAATGAAGGCTTTGTGGCCCGTGCCCCGGAAGCCGTCATTGCCAAAGAGCGTGAGAAACTGGACGGCTATGCCGATGCCAAAGCACGCCTGATTGAGCAACAGGCGGTGATTGCAGCCCTGTAATCAATGATGGCAGCAAGTATTTAACTTTCTGCCATCAGCGCCCTCTTTAACTGACAAAACAGACGGTTTGCCTGTTTTGTCAGTTTTTCATCAGACCGCCATCCCTTTGATATTCTGTATTTATTCAGGGTTATCAACCTACTGGCGCTGTCGTCAATCACTTCTTTTTATCCTGCTCTCACGGGCTTTACCTTGCCTGTATGACGGCAGAATGATATTAAAAGAAATATTTCCCTTTAATGTGTAAAGAGTAATGTATGAATCTTGCTACGCCGGCCGACCTTTCATGCCAGCTACGCCGGATAACGGCTGAGGATAATGGCGCCATCGCTCGTGTCATTCGTGACGTATCCGCGGAATATGGCCTGACCGCGGATAAAGGCTATACCGTTGCTGACCCTAATCTTGATGAGCTTTATCAGGTTTATAGCCAACCCGGGCATGCCTATTGGGTGGTTGAATATCGTGGTGAAGTGGTCGGGGGCGGCGGGATTGCACCATTATCCTGTAGTGATGAAGATATTTGCGAACTGCAAAAAATGTATTTTTCCCCCCTCGTCCGGGGAAAAGGCCTGGCGAAAAAGCTGGCTTTGCAGGCCATGGAGTTTGCCCGCGAACAGGGTTTTAAACGCTGCTATCTGGAAACAACGGCATTCTTAACCGAAGCAATCGCGCTCTATGAGCGTTTAGGTTTTGAACATATCGACACGCCGCTGGGCTGTACCGGGCATGTGGACTGTGAAGTGCGCATGCTTAAAACGCTCTAAGCCCATTATCAGTCTGCAGCCGCTGGCTTATAACTCCGCCTGAGAATAAAACAGCGCCGCCAGATAACCGGGTTATCTGGCGGCGGGACAGCTAATCAGTCGTCACTTATTGACTGGCCAGCAGCTGTATCCGTTTTTCACGACGGATTTTGCGCTCTTCACAGATAGCAACGATAGCCATCAGCACAATACAGCCAACCGCGGCGGCATCCAGCGCAGCAAAGGTCCCCGCCCAGCCGGTTAAGCCAAAGATAGGCGTTCCGTCAGCAATCATTCCCAGCCCCAGTTTGGCAAAGCTATCGCCAATCAGATAAGCAAAGGTGCCTTTAATACCGTCTGCGGCACTGATGGCTTTTTTCGGTACAAAACCGACCGCAGCCACGCCAATCAGCAATTGTGGACCAAAGACTAAGAAACCAAGGGCAAATAAAGAGGCCAGGTAAACGTATTGATTGCTGGCATGCTGATAAACGCCCAGCGTGGCAATAATTAATGCCAGCGCCACACAGGCCACCAGCGCACGACGACCGTTGGCCAGGTCAGAAAGCCAGCCCCATAGCAGGGTGCCCACTAACGCTCCGACTTCAAACAGGGTGAACCCCTGAATGGCCACTTCTTTAGAAAGTTTCAGCTCCTGGAAGGCATACACCGTCGACCACTGGTCGATGCCGATACGCACGACGTACAGGAAGATATTGGAAAAACACAGCAGCCAAATCACTTTGTTTTTCAGCACGTACTCAACAAAGATTTGCCATTTGGTCATTGAGTCATCGGCCGTTTCTTTATCTTCCTCACTTACCACTTCCCCAAACAGCTCTTCCGCCGTCCCGAGGCCATAAGACTCCGGGGAGTCGTTGCCATAGCGCAGGGCGATAAAGCCAACAATCAGGGCAATAATTGAAGGGAAGATAAACATGCCAATGACATGACCATCAAACAGATAATTGGCACCGAATAGCGCCACGCCTGCCGCACCGGCGCCGCCAAGGTTATGGGAAATATTCCACATTCCCAGGTAGCTACCGCGTTTACGCCGCGGCGTCCATTTGGTGATAGTTGAGTAGCTACAGGACCCACCGGTACTCTGGAAAAAGCCGCTTAAAGCATAGAAGGTAATCATCAGAAACAGACTGATGGAGCCAGAACCCATGCTGGCGCTGAAACCCAGCATACAGATAGCCGAAAGAATCAGCATAAAGGGCAGAAACTGTTTGGTATTTTTGCCATCGGCGTAATAGGAAACCAGCGTTTTACCCACGCCATAGGTGATGGAGAAGCCCAGCCCTATCATGCCCAGTTGCGTCATGCTCAACCCGTAGGTGGAGATCATGTCGTTTTGCGCAATATTGAAGTTTTTACGAATCAAATACATGGTCAGGTAGCCAATAAAGACCACCAGATAAGACTGCATAAACGGCTTGAACCACATCTTGCGACGCACTTCCAGCGGCAAATCCAGGGTCGGCTTACGCACCTGGTTTAAGAAAGCCAGCATTGATAACTCCTGATTCATTGACCTGCATAATGGCGGCATTGTAGAAATCAGGCAGACATAATGCCTGGGACAATCCCCAGGCTATACCGAGAAAATTTCTTAGTTTTTACCAATAAGCGTCTAAAAGGTGAGTAAGGTCACGTTTGCGATGTATTACGTGGAGACTGAGCATTCAGAAAAGGCAACAAAAGTAACGCTGAAATACCGGCGGCAATCGCTATCACCGCAAAAAAACCATTCCAGTGCCAGAGATCAATGACCCGTGCCAGCGGCCAGCCGGAGAGCGAAGCCCCAAGGTAGGCAAACAGGCCAACAAACCCTGTTGCCGCTCCGGCCGCGTCTTTATGGGAACATTCGGCGGCGGCCATACCAATTAACATCTGTGGGCCAAAGACAAAAAAACCGGTGGTGAAAAAACAGGCGGCCTGCATCACGTAGGAATGAAAAGGCATCAGCCATAATGAGCCAACCGAGAGCAGTATTCCCGCGGCAAAAATCAAATTCATTGGCCCGCGATTACCGTTAAACAGTTTATCTGACCCCCAGCCCGCCACTAAAGCACCTATAAAGCCCCCCAGTTCAAACATAGTCACTGCCGAGTTAGCGGTAACCAGCCCAACGCCAAGGGTTTCTGACATATACAGATTGCCCCAGTCATTGATCGCCGCCCGTACGATATAGACTAAAACGTAGCACAGGGAGAGTAACCAGATATAAGGATTACCCAGGACATATTTATAGAGGATTTCCCGGTAGCTTAACCCGGCGCCTTCATGTTGCTGGGCGATTTCCAGCCCGTCGTGTCGCCATTCACCAATCGGCGGTAATCCCACTGACTGGGGCCGGTCACGCAAGCGCCAGCAAATAAACAGCCCGCCAGCAATCGCCAGACTGCCGGCAATCATCATGCCGTAACGCCATCCGTAGTGCAGCGTTGCCGCCCCGACGATAATGGGAATAAGCGCCCCGCCGACATTATGTGCCGTATTCCAAAGCGCCCACCATCTGCCACGTTCAGTACGCGAATACCAGCTGGTTAGCAGCCGGGCGCAAACCGGCGATCCCCATGCCTGGAAAAAAGCATTCGCCATCCACAATAAAGCAAAGGCCCATACCGAGGTGGAGAAGCCAAACAGAATATTAATTACCCCGGTGGCGATAAGCCCTATCCCCATAAAATAGCGCGCATTGGCGCGGTCACTGACAATGCCGGAGAGAAACTTCGATAATCCGTAGGTGATATAAAAAAGCGTCGCCAGCAGGCCGATATCGGTTCTGACCATAACGCCGCTAGCGAGAATTTCCGGGGCTGCCGCATTAAAACTTTTGCGGGTAAAGTAGAACAGGGCATAACCCAGCCAAAGCGTCATCAAAATATGCTTACGCCAGTAGCGATAGCTCTCGTTTATCTCTGCCTGACTGGCGACGGGCCGGGCATTGGCCGGGGCTTTTAAGAAAGAAAACATGGGGCGCTCTTATGACACATTAAAGGGTAAGCTAACATCCAGCCGGGTGCCGTGAGTACAAGAGATAGACAGCTTACCACCCAGGGCAGAAACTCGCTCCTGCATGCCCGCTAAACCAAAACCAGATTGCTGAAAAACCTGCGGTAAACCGCTGCCATCGTCTTCCAGTACCAAAAAAATATGCTGATTCTGCTGCCAGGCTCGCAGGGTAACAACCCGGGCATTGGCATGTTTGACGATATTATTTAGCCCTTCCTGGCAGACCCTAAACAGGGTCACCCGCTGGGCTTCACTCAGGGCGAGTTCATCCACTTGCCAATCGATATGGCTGACAATGCCCTGGGTTTCCAGCTCCATTTCCCGGAGCAGCGCCGCAATGGCCTGGGCCAGGGAGAGGTCATCAAGCTGACGGGGGCGCAGTCGGCCAAGCAGCCGACGAACCGCATCATACACCCCCAGAGAAAGCTGCTCGATATGGGAGCCACTCCGTTTGATACCCGGGTTATCCGGGGCGAGTCGCTGAACGATGCTGGCCTGCGTGCGGATAGCCGTAATTGTCTGGCCAATATCATCATGTAATTCCCGGGCAACATCCCTTCTGATGCTCTCTTCGGTTTCCAGCAGCCGCTCGGCCAGGCGGCGATTACGCTGTAGCTCCGTTTGTAACGACAGGTTAAGTTCCCGCAGGCGCTGGATACCGGCCCCCAGCAACAGGCCGGTCAGGCTTTGGGCCAGCAGCGAAAGCAGTAAGTCCACCGGCCAGGCATGCCAGGTTTGGCTGGCTATCAGAGCGATGGCATTCATCAGGGTCGCGATAAGCGCCCCTTGCCAGCCATAATGCCAGGCCAGGGCAATAATCGGTAAGGCCAGACAAAAAGGGGTAAAGCGCGAGAGTTCGGCCGGCAAACCCAGTTGCAGCCACAAACTGATGGCAAACAGGAGCAGGTACCAAATAAGATGGCGCGCCCGCCAGTTAATCGGCTGGGAGGCGAGGGCCGGCCCCAGCGGCTGCCAGTGGTTATCGGTGAGGTAGCGCCAAATCACCAGGCAAATGGGGGCGAGGGTCAGTCCACCGGTCAGCGTTAATAACAGGACATGGAGCGTCAGCGGCCCCTGACCAAGCCAGGCCGCCGTTTGTAATATCGCCGCGGCAATCAGGGCTCCGCCCTGACGCAGCAGGGTGCGCCAGTCATAATTATCGGCATAGCGCGAAATGAGTACCACCGGGATAACACTTAAGATACTGCCAATCAGCAGAAAAGATAAGTCAGCTAAATCAATCTGATAAGCAAGCCAGGTCAGTAATAACCACTCACTGCCGAGTAATACCAGCCAGTAGCCCCGCGAGCATTGCAGCATCAGCCCCATGCGCAGGCCAAAGGGAAAGAGTAAAACCGCCAGCGCCGGTTCGCCCACCAGATGCAGGCTGATGCTCCACAAACAAAACCAGGCTGCAGAGAAAATAAAAAAGCTGGCGAGAACGCCAATACTTACCGAGAAAAAAGTTCGCATCACCAACCATCAAACATATGACGTGCCAACTCAACATCATTACTGACGTTGAGTTTTTCCATCAAATTCGCCCGGTGGACATGGACCGTTTTCGGCGACAGGCCCAGCTCAGAGGCAATCTCTTTCACCGCCATGCCTTGTACCAGTTTTTCAGCCACCTGGCGCTCGCGCCGGGTCAGCGGGTCCTGGCGTCCAACCGTGAGTTTCAATGCAATGTCCGGCGTCAGGTAGCAGCCGCCATTGGCCACGGTATGCACGGCAGCAATAAGCTCATCCGGGCTGCAGCGTTTAGATAAAAAGCCACGGGCACCGGCTTTCAGCGCCTGTTCAACCAGGGCCGGGCTATCATGGACCGACAGCATAATAATGGCCATGCCTGTCGGCAGCTGGCTCAGCAACTCCAGGCCGGAAATATCAGGCATAGAAATATCGCAAATGCAGACCTGAACACCACGGCCCGGCAGCCCCGCCAGCGCTTCACGCCCGGAGCCAAATTCAGCAACAACCTCAATACCAGGCTCAAGGCCGAGTAGTTGGGCAAAGCCTGAACGGACAATAAGGTGATCGTCGATAAGCGCAAGGGTTATCATGGGCTATTCCTGGATGGAGAAGGCATTACATTAACGACTCAAACACAGGGCTTCAAGCGCGAAAACGCTTAGCAACGCCTGGGTCTGAACCAGCAAATCTGTGGTCGCTGTCTGGGCTCAGGCTAAGACAGGCACCCCACTATGAAAGCGTAGCTCTTCATCTTCCCCCTGAATCAGTCGGGCTTCAAGCTCGCCAAAGAAACGCACCCGCTCATCAATGTTGCCCCCGGCTATTTGCCGGGCAAGGCTTAAATAATCCTGATAATGGCGGGCTTCTGACCGTAATAGCGACAGATAAAAACGCTGGAGCTCATCATCAAGATAGGGCGCCAGGGCGGCAAATCGCTCGCAGGAACGTGCTTCAATATAGGCCCCACAGATAAGTTTATCGATAAGCATCAGGGGTTCATGCGTGCGGGTTTCACTGAGCAATCCCTTAGCATAGCGGCTGGCCGTCATTTTAACGTAGGGAATGTGCCGGGCAATCATGATTTCACGGACTTGCCAGAAGTGATGTAACTCCTCTTTGATTAACAGCACCATGCTATCAATCAGGTTTTGTTGCCATTCGCCGTCGGTTTTGGGCATGACCTTTTTACTCAAGCCTTTATGCAGGGCGACAAAGTCCGGTTCGCTACCTTCACTGAAAACGAAATGCTCATAGGGACGTAACCAGGCAAGCAAGGCGGCTGAACTGTCTTTATCCGCAACATATTTACGAATTAAAAACATCGCCGTTTGCGCCGCTTTAAGTTCACAAACCATATGGTCGGTTAACAACAGAGCCAGGTTTTCTGGCTGACGGGCATGCTCAATCCATTGTTGTGGGGTTGGGCACAGTAAAAACTGACGGATGGGGGCAAGGAGTGACTGGTCGTACATGCATATCGTCCTGAATATGCAGCAGCGGGTGCTGCTGCATAACTGCGGTTACTTAATGACGAACACCGTCATCATCTTCATCGTCTTCTTCATCATCATCGCTGTCTTCGCCGTCCGGGTCTTCAAAGTAGGTCCCCCAGCCGTCGTATTCCACATCGAACTTCTCAGCCAGGTTCATCAGCTGTTCCACCTGAGCGTCGATCAGTTCAGCTTTCAGGGCGCTTTCACTGAGAATATCGCAACAAATAACAACGTCGCCCTCTTCAACTTCCAGCTCTTCAGGGTCGGTCACTTCATAACCCAGTTTAAAGGCTTCAACCGCGGCTTTTTCCAGCGTTTCGAAATCATCCGCAGAGAGATGATGCTCGATAGTATAGAGCGCATCCGGATCGCTACCATCTTCCAGTAGCTCTTCAATAATCAAACGCGTTTCTTCACGCTGTTCTTCTAAATGTTCTGCATTTGCCATGACCCTTTCCTCACATATAGCGGCACCTTGGCCTATTTTCACACAGGCCGCGCTTTGCCTCCACCTTTACCGCTAAAGATTTATATCCCATACTTGCAATTGAATATTCATACATATAAATTGAATTTTAATTCAATTATTGGCGTGTGCCATGTGAGGCTAAAATGCAGAATTTTTTTCAGAAACATTTTCTCAAATTACTCGATTTTACTCCTGCCCAGCTTAATGAATTACTGTCCCTGTCCGCTAAGCTTAAAGACGACAAAAAAAAAGGAACTGAAACTCAGAAGCTTATCGGAAAAAATATCGCGCTCATCTTCGAAAAAGATTCGACCCGGACTCGTTGCTCTTTCGAAGTTGCCGCTTTTGATCAAGGCGCACGCGTCACCTATCTCGGTCCAAGCGGTAGCCAGATCGGGCATAAAGAATCAATAAAAGATACCGCCCGCGTTTTAGGCCGCATGTATGACGGGATTCAATACCGGGGATACGGCCAGGAAATCGTTGAAACCCTCGCACAATACGCCGGGGTACCGGTATGGAACGGTCTGACTAACGAGTACCATCCGACTCAGCTACTGGCAGACCTGTTAACCATGCAGGAGCACCTCCCCGGTAAAGCGTTTAACCAGATGAGCCTCGCCTATGTGGGCGATGCCCGTAATAATATGGGCAACTCAATGCTTGAAGCCGCGGCATTAACCGGCCTTTCCCTGCGGCTTGTCGCCCCCAAAAGCTGCTGGCCTGATGCCCAGCTGGTTAGCCATTGTCAGGCGCTGGCCCAGGCACAGGGCGGCAGCATTCTGCTGACAGAAGAAATTAGTGAAGGCGTTGAGGGTGTCGACTTTATCTATACCGATGTTTGGCTATCCATGGGAGAAGCCAAAGAAAAATGGGCCGAGCGGATAGCTCTTTTACGTCCATATCAGGTCAATAGTCAGATGCTGGCGCTTAGCGGTAATCCACAGGTTAAATTCCTGCACTGCCTGCCCGCCTTCCATGATGATAACACCACGCTCGGTAAGCAGATGGCAGAAACCTTTGACTTACATGGCGGCATGGAAGTGACCGATGAAGTGTTTGAGTCGGCACACAGTATTGT
>Ga0153936_100243_pt1 | contig 14650 bp, 16 predicted proteins | sample TSNJ020MetaG_FD_102272 | JGI IMG/M metagenome (GOLD analysis project Ga0153936, IMG submission 102272) | Attine ant fungus gardens microbial communities from New Jersey, USA - TSNJ020 MetaG | ecosystem: Host-associated > Fungi > Mycelium > Unclassified | place: USA: New Jersey, Wharton State... | reverse complement strand
TATATAGCCTATAATAGGACTTCAGCACAAGGTTTATAAAGTGAAAAGGTACAAGTAACTACTGGCAATACCACTCAATTGTGAGGTCAGGTCTTAGACACAATGCTTGAGCTTGGTACTGTGCTTCCACTGATAGTCTCTAACTGACTATCAAGTCCTCTTAAGCAAAGAGTCTGGCTATATAGAGAGGTGACTAGTGATCATGATGACCACCAGTCAAGGGTTGAAAAAAGTATGAGAGTTAAGATGAGCAAAGTCCAAGGCAGACAGTGCTCTAGATGTAGAATTGAGTTCTAGTATAAGAACTTAGACTGTGATGCCTTAGAACTACTTCTAGTCCAAGTTGACAAGGAGAACTTGATAGAGTTCCCATTCAATTGCTATACACTACTTATACATATTATTTATTTACTTTTATTTATAAAGTCCCACATATCTCTTTTGAGTCATTCCCTCTCATGCATCTATTGATTTAAATGAAAAGAAAAATAAAAGAAATATAAATAATAACTTAGCCATTTGGCTGAGTCATAATAGAAAAAGCATTTAGGAGACTGAAAGAGGTGTTTATAACAGAGCCAGTCTTAGCCATCCTGGATTTAGATAAGAAGATGAGAGTGGAGGCAGATGTCTTAGACTATGTGACAGGAGGGGTACTGTTAGTAAAATGTAAAGATGAAAAGTAGAGGCCAGTTGCCTTCATCTCTAATTCATTAAATATGACTGAATGAAACTATGAAATCTATGACAAAGAGATGCTAGCAGTAATCCAGTGTTTGGAATCATGGAGGCACTACTTGGAAGGGGTAAAAGTAAAGTTTGAAATCTGGATGGACCATAAAAACCTCCAATACTTTATGACTAGTCAAAAGTTAAACCAGAGACAAGCTAGGTAGGTATTATATCTATCACAGTTTAACTTTACTCTTAAGCATATTCCAGGGAAGAGCATGGGAAAGGTAGATGGATTGAGTAGAAGACTGGATTGGCAGGAAGGAGTGGAAAATGACAACCAAAACTAGATGCTCATCAAGCTAGAATGGATAAAAAGGATGGAAACATTAGTGGAGGAAAATAATCTTAGGGAAAAGATCAAGAAGGCATAGGGGAAAGACAAGAAGGTAGTAAAAGCAGTGGAAGAACTAAAGAAAGCAGGGATGAAAATACTCAGAGATGAGGAATAGACAGTTGAAGAAGGGCTAGTTATGAAAGAAGGACAAATATATGTCCCAGAGAGAGAACTAAGAAGAGAAGTGATACACTTATATTATAATATGCTGGTGGGAGGACATGGGAGAAGATAGAAGATAACAGAGCTGGTTATGAGAAACTACTAGTGGCCAGGAGTAACAAAGGAGGTGGGGAGATATATGGAGGGATGCAATACTTGCCAACAATATAAGAATAGAAGTGAGGCCCCAGCAGGAAAACTGATGTCCAATGCAATTCTGGAAAAGCCATAAAGTTATATTTCAGCAGACTTCATTACTAAACTACCTTTGGCACAGGGCTATGATGTGATTTTAGTAGTTTGTGATTGGTTCAGTAGGATGACCTACTTTATACCAACTATAGAAAAAACATTAGCAGAAGGACTTGCTAGACTATTCAGGGACCACATCTAGAAGCTGCATAGACTTCCAGAAGGTATCATATTAGACAAGGGGGTGCAGTTTACAGCAGAGATAATGAGAAAGTTGAATAAGTTGTTGGGAATCCAGACAAAGCTGTCAACAGTCTATTACCCTTAAACAGATGGGCAGATAGAGAGAATCAATCAGGAACTAGAACAGTAACTAAAGGTCTTTATCAATCATAGACAAGAACAGTGGCCAGAGTAGCTGGGGACTGCTGAATTTGCATATAACAATAATATTTATTCAGCAACAAAAACCTCTCTATTTAAGGCAAACTATGGTCAGGACCCAAGAATGGGATTTGAAGGAAAAAGAAGGAGAAAATTTGAGGCAGTGGGAAAGTTTGTAGAAAAAATGAAAAAGATCCAGAAGGTAGCAAGAGTAGCACTAGGAAAAGTGCAGAAGGAGATGAAGAGATATACAGACAGAAAGCAAGGAGAAGCAAAAGAATACAAAATTAGGGACTTAGTGCTACTAAGTACAAAAGATCTCAAATGGCAGATGATAGGAAGAAGGTCAGAGAAGTTGACAAAGTGGTTTGTGGGGCCTTATAGGGTCAAGGGAATTGTCTTAACCAATGCTATAGAATTGGAGCTACCTAGTTCTATTAAGATATATCCTATAGTTAATGTAAGTCAAGTATGGTTGTACAAACCCCAAGTGGAAGGACAGAAGAAAACCCCACCAAAACCAGTTATTATCGAGGGAGAAGAGGAATTCAAGGTAGAAAAGATACTAAACAAAAGGGTAGTTAGAGAAAAAGAAAAGTTCTTAGTATGATAGAAGTGTAAGACCTTAGACTGTGATAACTTAGATCCACTTCTAGTTCGAGTTAACAAGGAAAACTTGATAGAGTCCTTATTCAATTGCTATACACTACTTATACATATTCTGTTGTTTACTTCTATCTATAAAGTCCTGCACATCTCCTTTGAGCCATTTCCTCTTGTGCATCTATTGATTTCTTGATTTTGTAGGGGCTCACAAACCTCTCTGTCAGCTTTTCTGTTCTCCTACCAATTATTTGGTATTTCAAGTCTTTAGTGCTGAGCATTACTAAGTCTTCTTCTTTATACTTGTCAGCTTCTCCTTTTTTTCTATCTGTATACTTCTTCATTTCCTCTTGTACTTTCTCCAGTGCTGCTTTTACCTCTTCCTGAATTTCTTTCATTTCTGTTACAAACTTCTCTGCTCCTTGGTATCTCCCCTTCTTCCTTACTTTAAACCCCATCCTGGAATCTTGTCTGTAATTTGCCTTAAAAGACGATGTTTTAGTACTCAAGTGTACCTTATTGTTGTAGGTAAACTCTGCTGTTCCTAGCCAATCTGACTACTGTTCCTGCCTATGGTCAATAAACATCCTCAAGTACTGTTCTAGTTCCTGATTAACCCTCTCTGTTTGTCTGTCTGTCTGAGAGTGGAACACCATTGACAATTTACTTTCAATCCCCAACATCCTGTTCAACTCCCATATCATTCCTGCCACAAATTGGGGTTCCCTATCTGAGATGATACTTTTAGGTAACCTATGTAACTTCTATATGTTGTCTCTAAACAACCTAGCTAATTCTTCTGCTAATATCTTTTCTGTAGTAGGAATAAAATGTACTATTTTTGTTAACCTATCAACTACTACTAGAATTAAATTGTATTCTTGTGCTAGCAGTAACTTAGTGATAAAATCTGCTGAGATGTGTGCCCAAGGTTTTTCTGGAATTGAGTTTGGTATTAACTTTCCTGCTGGCTGTTCTGTGCAGTTTTTATTACGCTGGCAAGCATCATACCCTTCTATATATTGCTTTACTTCTTTTGTAACTCCTGGCCACCAAAAGTTCCTAGTAACCAACTCTACTGTCTTCTATTGTCCCCTATGTCCTCCTACTGGCATATCATGATATAACTGAATGATTTCTGCTCTCAGCTTCTTATCTCTTGGTATATATACCTTTCTTTCTTTATACATGATGCCATCAACTTTTCTCTACTCCTTGTCTCTTAACATTTTTACTTCTACTTGTTTTATTTTTTCTACCACTTTAATCATCTTGTTGTCTTTTACTTTTGACTGTTTTACCTTCTTTAGTAAATCCACTCCTTCTACTATTATTTCTACCTTTTTTGTTTTTCTGACTTCTAGCCACTCTGGTTTCACCAATGTCTCATTCTTGTTATCCTTCTCTATTCCTATCTCCCAGTCTGGCCTCCTGCTCAAACTATCTGCTTTCCCCATCTTGCTTCCCAGAACATGCTTTAGTGTAAAATCAAATCTTGATAGGTACAATGTCTATCTTGCTTACCTCCTATTCAATTTCTGTGCTTTTATAAAGTATTCAAGATTTTTGTGGTCTGTCCATATTTTGAATTTTATGGTTGTTCCTTCCAGGAAATGCCTCCATGCTTCTAAACATCTGACTACTGCTAACATCTCTTTGTCATGTATCTCATGATTCCTTTCCATATCACTTAAGGACTTAGAAATGAAAGTGGCTGGCCTCCACAACTCATCAGAGCACTTTATTGTCAGTACTCCTCCAGTAGTATAGTTTGAAGCATCCACTTCTACCCTAAATTCTGTATTTAGATCTAGGGCTGCCAATACTGGTCTGGTTGTAAATATCCCTTTTAGTTCATCAAATGCTCGCTGTTGTTCTTTTCTCCATTGCTATTTCACATCCTTCCTCATCAACATATTCATTGGCCTTGCTACTTGAGCAAAGTTTTTGATAAACCTTCTATAGTAGTTGGCAAGGCCTAAAAACCTCCTAACATCTCTCACACTCTTTGGTTCTGACCAACTCAATACTCTGTCTACCTTTTCCTTTTCCATTTTGATTTCATTGGGTCCTATAACAACCTCTAGGAATCCAATCTTCTGCACCTTCCACACACACTTCTCTGGCTTGATATATAAGTCATTCTCTTCTAATCTCTTTAGTACTTCTTCTATCATTTCATCATGCCCCTCTTTTGTTTCTGTCCCCACTGACATATTATCCACAAAAGCTGCAACTTTTCCTTCATTAATCATGTCTCTCAGGATTTCATTCATCATTGCCTGAAATGTGGCTGGCAAATTTGTCATTCCAAGGAACATAACTGTTGGCTCAAAGGACCCTACATAGGTTGTGAATGCTCTCTTCCACTCATTCCCTTCCTTGATTCTCACATTGTTGAACCCCCACTGAAGATCTATTTTAGTAAATATTTGTTTACTTTCTATGTTGTCTATTAAGTCCATAATCAATGGAAGTGGGTAGTTATTCTTCACCATCTGGTCATTCAAGTTATAGTAGTCCATTACTATTTTCTTTTCTCTATTCTTTTTGCTCACAAAGAAAACTGGTGATGTTTGAGGGGATTTTGATAGTCTGATGTATCCCTTTCTTAGCTGATCCTCCACAAAATTCTGAATTTCTTCCCTTTTATTCCTGGACAAAGGGTAGATTCTTCCTTTTCTGGGTTTAAATATCTTCTTGAGATCTATGGCATGATTCCAGATTTTCCTCATTGGCATTTTCTCTGACTCTATCTTTCTGAATACCTTTCTCTACCTTAGGAATCTCTGTGATACCATTTTTTCGATTTTCCTATGGTCCACTTCAACTTCTTTTTCCCTTCTCTAGTCTTCTTTATCATTTACTATCTATCTCACAATCTTCTCTTCTTCTATTGTTGCCACTCTTTTTACTCTTTTTGCTTTCTTCTCTTCTTTCAGCTTTATATTCCTTCCACACAGTAGTAGGTACCTCATTATCTTTACTTCTCCCATTTCCCAGTTAATCTCTGGGTTATGTACTTGTAACCATGGCATCCCCAATATAACATCTGTCTTCCCCAGATCGCACACATCTATTCTCATCCTTTCTACATAACCTTTGTAGTACATGTTCACTTCTACTTGGTGTGTTATTGCCCCTGTACTGTTATTTGTATCATTTACATTCCTCACTTGCACCAGTCTTTCCAATTTCTGCAGTTGAAACCTATATCTAGCTACTATATTTCTATCTATGAACATCCCTATTGCACCACTATTTAAGAGCACTTTTACTGTTACCCCTTTGTGGATCTACACCAATATTCAACCACACTTCTCTCAATATCTTAAATGTCCTTCTCACTTCCCTTTGCTCACCCTCCTCCCTTGCTGTGCTTTTTGGGGGTTCACTCCACATACCATCTGGTTGCATTTTACCTTGTGTAGGTCACACCACATTACCCTCCTTCCTCCTTTGTCTTGGGCATCCACACCACTCAGCTTCCTCTAGCTTACTCTCTCTGAGAACTCCTTGTTCCCTGTTGTTCTCCCAATACATCCCTTTCTTTCCACACTATCTACATTCTATGTAGGCTGCTATGACCTCTCCTGTCATCTATCCTAACTCTAACAACCATGCATCCTCTGGCATATTCTCTACTCCACAATATTCCTACACCTTTTTCTAGTTGGGATGTACCAGCTCCCTTCTTCTTACTTTCTCTTGTTGCTGTACTTTTCCTCTTATAGGGTGTTCTGCCTCTTCTTGCCTCCTCCTTTCCTTCTCCACTTCAATATTTGGGCACTTCCATTTGTAGTGCCCAATTTCTCTACATCTAAAACACTGTAGTTCCACCACTACCTCTTGCCTCTTCACCTTTACTTCCTCTCTTACACCACATCTCATCACCCTGCTTGCCAACACTTCAAATCTATTCTGGGGAATTGATTTTCCCTTTTTCTCCTAATTTCTATTTCTACAGTTACAGGCCAGGTGCCCAAACTTCTTACAACTCCAACATTCTCTCTCTCTTCTTTCTTCTAACTATGCCCTTAGTGAAGCAAGAGCTTGCTTTTCTTTGAGCATGTTGCTCAGGAGGTTGTTATATTGATCTAGAGACATAGTGCTACATCTCTAGAGGGGTTGGAATAACAAGTGATCTTACTAATGTTATGTCTACTAGGACACAAGATCTTTACCTAGCTAGACATCTACTGCCCTACTAACTACTGCCTTAATAATATGGTTATACTATTACCCCAAGGAGAGGATCTATAACCTAAACGCCTTCCTAAGGATACAGCATTACTCCTCTGCATGTATTGGTTACAATAGACCACCAGCACAAGGTTTATAAGACAAAGGCTACTATTCTATCTACCAACACTCAGTTGCAAGTTCTGGCTTTGATCATGATGCCTGAGCTTGGTACCATGTTTCTACCTTCAGTCCCTAACTGACTAATAAGTTCCCTTAAGCCTAGGGCCCAGCTATGTCATAGTGGTCCTGAGTTGTGTCACCCAGGTACTAAGAAAGATAAGAGAGTAAGAGATAGCAGGGCTCTGTGGTGAGTAGTGCCAATGAAGAAAATCGAGTTCTAGTATAAGACCTTAGACTGTGATAACTTAGATCTACTCCTAGTCTGAGTTGACAAGGAGAACTTGATAGAGTCCTCATTCAATTGCTATATACTACTTATACACATTCTGTTGTTTACTTCTATTTATAAAGTCCTGCACATCTTCTTTGAGTCATTCCCTCTCATGCATCTGTTGATTTCTTAATTAAATGAAAAGAAAAAGAAAAGAAATATAAATAATGACTTAGCCATTTGGCCAAGTTATGACAAGAAGAAGTATATAGCAGAAGAAGATACTTGGGAAAGTAGAGAAAACCTAAAGAATGTGAAGGAGTTGGTTGAAGAGTTTGAGAGAGAGTATAGGGAAGAGGCTGAAGAAGTATGGTGATAAGAAGAATATTAGTGTGAGGTCATGAAGACTTAGGCTTAACCAAAGTGGTTGTTCAAAAAGAGCTCGATAGAGTTCTCTATTGAATTGTACAACTACTTATACAAATATCTATTGGTCTGTGCACCCATCTCCCACAATCATATGACCTTACTAATAACTATATATTTCTTACATAAGCTTTCCCATACTATTTATATCCCTTTTTTATTAGACTCCTGGATATTATCTACTAGGTTGAGGAATATATGGGAAATAGTTTCCTTTCTTGGAACTATCTCATAACAGAGAAGAAAAAGACAGAAAGGTATTCTCAAGAGAACTACTGGGGAGATTTACAGCTAAAATCCTGTGGGGGTGGTCAAATAAGGAATATAAGAAATAAAGAGAGAAAAAATGGAAAGAGAACTAGAGATAATGGAAAAATTTCTCAGAACAAGGAAACTTGAAGGGAGGGCTGTGTTATGAGACAATCCCTAAAAAAGAAACTATTTCCTGCACATTCATTAATCTAATAGGAAATATCCAGGAATATAATGCAGGAAAGATATAAATAGTGTGGGAAGGATTATGTAAGACATATATAGTTATTAGTAAGGGTCATGTGAGTACAGGAGATAGGCACACAGACCAACAGACATTTGTATAAGTAGCTAGGGCAATCCAATAGAAAACTCTATTGAGTTCTTCCTAGACAACTACCTTGATTGAGTCTAAGTCTTTATGACCTTGTGCTAACATCCAGCCTGGGATTGGATCAATTGGAGTAGTAGAGAGCTTCACTATATTAAACATAGAATAGAATTTTTTTCATTGTAAGAGGTAACTTCAGTTGATAGACCATGGGTTCCACTTGTTGCTTTACTAGAAAGGGTCTGAGTCTAGATATGACAGCTTTGCAGAAGGGCAGGTGGTCTTAATGTCTGACATGTCTAGAAATACTTGATATCCAGGACAAAATACTAGGACAGGAGTCATTCTCTGGTTATAGTACCTAGTTATATCCTCTTGTGCTTTTTTGATTGCAGACTTGGCTTCTTTGATGGCTGATCTCATCTACTCCATGAATTTGTTAACAGTTTTTAGCTCAGAGGGACATTGCCTTAGTTCAAAACCCATTTGTGGGGTCCATCTATGTTAAGGTGCAGACTTAGGACTGAAGTTCTGATCCTAACCAGTGACAATTGAAAAAGAAGAACTCAATAGAGTTCTCTGTTGAATTTCTACTACTACTTATACAAATGTCCCATGGTCTGTGCACCTACTTCTCACAGTCACAAGACTCTTACTAATAACTATATACTTCTTATATAATATTGTCACACACTATTTATATCTTTCCTGTGTTATGTTCTTGGAGGTTCTCTATCAAGTTGACAAATACATAGTAGATGTTTTCCTTCTTTGGAGTCAACTTATAATATCATCCAGAAATATATTGTTACTTGGGATGTCAACTGCAATAAATTGCCTAACTACTCTATCTACCACTTTAATATAGATTACCAGATCACCTCCAAGAGCAGGCTTGCTTATATATATATTGACAAGCAGCCTGGTCTTGACAGCTCTCTAACTTGGTGGTATGAAACCATTAAACTAAATTTATGTCTTTCATGGCTACATCACTCGACCTGTGTTTTATTATATCCACTAAGTTCTGAAATTTCCCACTTCTTCTACCACAAAGAGCCTCTCTAGATGAAATCTACAAGTACTATGAAGTATCACAATATATGACTATGAACTTGCTCAAATTATCATAGAAGGTCAGTAAGCACTTATAATGTATAACTTGCTCAGAGCTGTTCTTATCAGATGATGTTAGTTTCAGTACTGAGAACAAACCTCTAGACTTCATATTGCACCAACATAACAACATCAATACTATCAATCTATCTACTTCTACTTCTCCAATGTCTTTCTCTGCTTAGCCACAATCTAGTAGCAATCAGGGCTTAGTAGTATGTATAGAAAAAGAAAAAGAATACTAAAGTTTTCTTGAATGTTATGCTTCCCTTTGATTTCTTCTTGCTAGAGGCATTGCAGGTACTGGTGTGTGTTCCAATTTGTAACCCATTGTTATGAGTTACCTTGACCATAACAATATACTATAAGTAAAACAAATATGAACTGGAGTTGAACTGGTGAAAATTGGATACTGGTAGTTTAAATAAGTACAAATAGTACAAGTTGTATATATAGTGTAGAACAATTGATCAAAAACTCCATCAAGTTCTCTTCTAATCCTAAAGTACTACCTTGAGTTAAACCCTAGCTTGAGTCAGTCACTGATACCCATATCAGAAATTCATGATCCCTTGATTAGTCTCATACATATGTACAACTCTGTTCAATCAACTCAAAGTATTCTTGATTACATGATCATCTAATTTGGATGGTGTATCAGCTATTGGCAATACAGGTAGTGCTAAGGCCATTGAAAATGCAGTAGCATATATATATTTGGAAGGAGGTATCTTGGCTTTTTGGACAGATAATAGACTTTCAGTAATGAAGATATTTTCTGATTCAGCTGTAAAGTTCTTTTCTTATGAATCAGTAGTAAGTATAATGCATCTTGTATCCTAGTCTCTTCCTTATGTTTCTTATTTCAGAAATATACTTTTGCTAAATATGTGAACAACATTGATGATCCACAGGGGATTATATTAGAGTACAGCATCAGAGAAAGAATATGCATATTACATAATACTTAATTATATAGTAATAACTACATATTACATCTATGAAAATTGTAACACTTAACCTCAAACTATCTAATTGGCATCCATAATTGAATTCAGCCACTTTTGTTGACATTTTGAGACTCAACCCACATCCACCTTGCTTAGATCAGCCTTGCCCAGAATCCAGCTCTACCCAGAACCCAGCCTTGCCTAAAACCTAGCCATGTCCAAAATTCAGAATGGTCCACCCCAACACCAGATCTCAATTAAACCCTATAATAAATAAGTCCAATAAAGAAGAGCACCACAACTAAGAGGAAGCTATAGAGAGAGGAGATCCAACCAGCCCATTGACCCTGATTAGAGCAGTTGAAGAAGATAGTAACAAAGATGCCAAGGTTTTACAACTTCAAGCCCAACTAGCTAGTATTCAACTGAAACTTGCTACTCTTAAGAAGAAAAACCTCCCAGAATAATACCCATTAGTATTCAGACCCCAGACTGGACAGCACATTACCACTTCTTTAGACAGCAATATTAAAGATGAGAAAAGTCCTGTTATTCAATCCTTTTACAGCAATCTCTATGATTTTGACTGTTTTTTGCCAAGGTCAATAGAGCCTTTCTATTAGCTTCTTGCAGGTTTGCCAATGACACTTGCCACATAATATTTACTTGCCAATACCTTAAGGGGAGTGCTGCTTCATAGACAGAACCCATACTGACTGGCAAGGACCTAGACCTACAGGATGACTGGAGTAAATTTTTCATTGCATTTTGAGAACAGTTTTAAGATCCTAACTTATGCAATCACCTCACCAAATGCCTCTATTCATTAAGGCAAACAAAATCAGTCTGAGAATATACTGCTGACTTCAAACACCTAGCTTATAAAACAAACCAACCCTATAGCAGTTGGAAAAACATCTTCTACCACAACTTAAAGAATAATATAAAAGATCTGCTAGTTGGTGTTGTATGCTGCAAGAGCAACTACAAGGGACTCAAACATGTAGCCTTGGAGACTGACAAATGTTGGCCTTTTAGGCAAGTTGAGAACTCATACCATAGCAACAATATCAGGCCATTCAATCCATCTTCTACAGCCCCTGCTACACAAATCACTATACCCCCTCCAAAATCCATTAGTACTAAGTCACTGCAACCTACCACTTGTTGCCCTGGGCCTCTACTACAAGACAAAAAGGACTGTTGTTAAGCTCTTTGCCTTTGCCTATACTACAGGGGCTCTGGATATATAGCTACTATAGTGTAACTGCCAATTTCATATTCCAAGACCTCACAGAGAATTTAGATCTAATACCTATATCAAAACTCAATAATCCAGTAAAGGGTCTCAATGGCAAAACTATATTATTGTACAACCCACTTGTATACTACATCCAATTCAAGATATAGGATAGAGTTTTTGAGGGGTTCTATAAGAGGACCCTACCAATACCACCCCTGAAATACCAGACTCATAGCCTAGGCCAACCCTATACTTAATTAAATATTACTATGTAATATTTAATTCCCCTTAGCTCAACTTGGAGACCTTTGCCCCTGACTAACAGGACTATAGACTCAGGGATGCCTCAGTAGTAGGAGTATATATTATAGAAGTATACCCTAGGAGCCTTATCCTAATCTCTAAGGATTCTCCTGGAGGTGGGTTGTAATATATTTAGGACTTGTAATATTACTAAGGATTCTCCTAGAGTCTACTCCACTCTGGTTGCCCTTACAGCAGATTAGGATCTCTCTAAATAGAGCCTTAGTAGAATGTAGTAGACAACCTTCCCTTGGATGCCCTCTCCTGCCTGCAACCAACCCTCTAAACACTCCACTCTATACAGATGTTGCATATAGATACCCCCCAGGGCATAGCCAATACCCTGGCTTACCTACAGCAGCATCTACACAAAGTCTCCAAGAGACAAAACAACTTGGAAACTAATATTAACAATGCCCTCTCCACCCTGACTGTCCAGCTACAGCAACTTATACAGCTGGTCTCAAATTCCCTCCAGTCTTTGACTCTGGTGATCACTTCATCCCTATTGCCTGTAGTAGTATCCCTCTACCAGCCATCTCTAGGTCTCAAGCCCAGCCAAAACTTATGTCCCTCCCAGACTTCTATGAAAATAGAGCCCAGGTTGTGCATTCCTCAACTCCTGCACCTTATACATTTGCTTGGCCCTAGAGCAGTTCAGTTGTGAGGAAGAGAAAGTGCTCTGGACACTAATGTTCTTCAAAGGAGGCTGGGCCACAAAGTGGTCTAAGAACCTCTTTAGGCAAGAAGCAGACACTGGCATCTTTTCTCTTCAAATCTGGGTTGACTTTGATCAACAGTTCTGGATCCAGTTCTTCCTAGTTAACACAGAAGTGAATGCCATAAACTCCTTGGAAGGATTGTCCTACTACCAAGAAAACTGGATAGTAGATGATTACTTGGACAGCTTCTAGACCCTGGTCTCTGACACTAGATATATGGACCCCCAGACCCTGGTGGTAAAGTTCATATGAAGACTCCAGACTAACATCCAGAGCCAGATTGCCACTATGCCCTATAGGAGACTTGCAGATATAGATCTGGAGGCATAGTACAATGCCATCCGGAGGATCAACCAAGCCCACCTTGCTAATAAGACCTTCCAGTTCTTGTAACACACAGCACCCTCCATTCCCTCCAGGATTCCTACTCCCTATCTGGCCCCACTTACTATGGTTCACACCTCTCCAGTTCTCTCTACACCTGTTCTCCTTAGACCTCTACCTCTACCTCTGCCTCTATCCCTCAGAGTGTCCATAGATGTAGATACAGCTTGAAAAGCCTGGTCTATCCCTCTGTGCAGCTACTATCATTGTGGAGAAACTGGTCACCTTGTTAGGGACTGTCTATACTGCCTCAACATGTGATAACTAATGGCAGAACAAAGAGATAAGTTGATTGAGGATTTAATAGCCCTCAAGGATACTGTTGTTGAAGAGGAAGCAGAGCCCCTAGTCGAAGAGGGTTTTGTGTAGAGTGGCCAGTGAAGAATGTACCCCAGTTACTCCTAGTAAATAGGTTCACTGTACTCAAAATAGAAGATATCAATATAAGTGACAGTAAACCCAAAAATGCATACCCTTCTGCTCCAGTCAGCTATCCCATATCTTGGAGATCAAAGTAGAAAAGGTGATTGCCCAAAGAGCTCTCCACCAATACCCTTGATGCATGTAGAACATCTCTAGTTCTTGCTGTGGAACTCAGTATGACCAATACTAGTAGATTCCACTTTGTCAATGCACTTCTGGATTGCAGAGCCACTGGAAGTTTCATTGACTATAACTTTGTCTGATCTAAGGGAATGAACACTCAGACTATCTCTCGTCCCATACTAGTCTTTAATATCAATGGCTCCCCCAACAAAGCAGAACAGATATTGGAAGTAGTGGACACCATCCTCTGCTACCAAATGTACTTGAAATAGATACCTCTGGCTATCTCCAGCTTGGGGAAGCAGAAGTTAATCCTTGGCTACACTTGGCTCAAGGATCATAACCTTGAAGTTGACTAGGAGAAAGAAGAAGTCTGCATAACACAATGCCTACCTTGCTGCAAAGAATACCATACCCTCAGAAGAGAGTAGACCTTGAAAAGAAGGCAAGAGATCTAAGCCATCCAATACTGTTGGGTTGGATCCCTTTCTCTCTTGGATAACAAGGAGGATGAACTCAAGGCTCTGAGCAGAACTGATGGACAAAATTGGGAGGCTGGAAACTGACTGTTTATTACCAGGCTACTCCTTAAACCCTCCAAAAAGGCAATCTGAGCTTCTGCCACTACCTCTCAATGGCTGGTAGAAGAAGCCCAACAGAGTGCAGAGATGTAGGCTATAACTGCCCCTTTATCCTCTTATGCTAGAGGTTTTGAATCCATATTTGCTAAAGACAACTTTGACATCCTGCCAGAGTACTGTCACTAGGACTATGCAATTGAACTCCTTCCAGGTTTCAAGCCCAGATCTACCAAAGTCTACCCTCTCTCTATCACAAATGGCCACTTATGTAGTGACTTAGCCTGAGATGACTTAATCACCCTCCTGGTCTGAGTTGACAAGGAGAACTCGATGGAGTTCTCATTTGATTATGGTACACTACTTATACACTTCCTGTGTTTACTTCTATTTATAAACTCCTGCACATCTCTTTTAGTTGTTCCATCTTGCACATCCACTGATTTCCTAATTAAAAGAAAAGAAAAGAAAAAGAAAATAAATAATGACTTAGCTATTTTTGGCTGTGTCAACTTACTGATTTATGAGTTGATGATTTGATAATCAAAAGGCTCAAAAAAGCGAAGTTTAGACAGTAGCAAAAGATATTGTTAAGTCTAAGGTTTATTCTCAGACATACAGTTCTTAAATACATGATTGTAGTAGTCTGTGCACAAGGACAGCCTACTATATGATCACTACCTATTGTTCTATATATAGGAGTGCTATTGTTCTTGAAATAGAAATAACCTAACTATCTTAGGGCAGTCCTTTGTTCTATTCAAGGACAGATGATAATCTATGGGTAAAGATCAGTATTATATACAAACATTG
>Ga0153936_100238_pt1 | contig 14739 bp, 12 predicted proteins | sample TSNJ020MetaG_FD_102272 | JGI IMG/M metagenome (GOLD analysis project Ga0153936, IMG submission 102272) | Attine ant fungus gardens microbial communities from New Jersey, USA - TSNJ020 MetaG | ecosystem: Host-associated > Fungi > Mycelium > Unclassified | place: USA: New Jersey, Wharton State... | reverse complement strand
TCAGGGTAACGGAGCAGGTTGAGGATATTCTGGCCATTATCATCGGGCCAGCGCAGACCGAGGGACTGCTGCGCCAGGCCATTACACCAAAAAATAGTGCCTTCTTCAGTGGTCATCACCAGCGCATCCGGCAAAGATTCGGCGCCACTGCGAAAGCGCTTAATTAAGTTGCCCAATTCCTTACGACGCTTTTTATTACGTAACTGCATTTGATGCAGCCCGTATAACAATGGCTCCCAGCTTCCGCGCCCTGGTGGTGGGGTCATACTGCGATCAACCCATAACCACCAGGAAAGACGGAGGAGATTGTGAAAATGCCAGATTAATAACGCCAGTACAGCAGCCAGTAGAAACCAGGGGAGATTGCCGTAAATTAATCCGAGGATGGTCGCAGGCAGGCAACAGAGCACCAGCTCAAGAACCAGCCTTTTCCATGATAATCGTTCCAGCACGTATCACTACTCCAGTAACCATCTTAAAAGCGGGTGGAAAATCGATAACCTGTTCCACGTACCGTTTGAACCATTTTATCATGCCCGCTGTTTTCCAGCGCTTTGCGCAAACGCCGAATATGGACATCGACCGTGCGGTCTTCGACATAGACGTTTGTTCCCCACACGTTATTCAGCAATTGTTCCCGGCTGTATACGCGCTCAGGGTGGGTCATAAAGAAGTGTAACAGCTTAAACTCTGTCGGCCCCATATCCAGAGGATCGGTGCCAGTCATGACCCGATGGGAGGAGGGATCAAGACTCAGGCCGCGCATCTCAATGACATCTTCCACCGCCATCGGTGAAATACGGCGAATGACCGCTTTAATGCGGGCAACTAACTCTTTGGGGGAGAAAGGCTTGGTAATGTAATCATCCGCACCCACTTCTAATCCGCGGACGCGATCTTCCTCTTCCCCTCTGGCCGTCAACATCATGACCGGAATTTCGCGGGTCAGTGCCTCGCGTTTAAGATACTTAATAAACTGAATACCTGACCCGCCGGGCAACATCCAGTCTAATAAGATGAGGTCTGGAAAGGGTTCAATCAGCAGATTCACAGCGCTGTCATAATCTTCGGCTTCCACAGGAAGGAAACCATTTTGTGCAAGCACAAAGCTCACCATTTCACGAATCGGCGCTTCATCTTCTACGACTAAAATACGTCTTGGCATGATTTACCCTATTGAAAAAAGGCCATATCTTAAGAATTCCGTGTCAGTATGCGTCAGATTTGTGACAGATTTATGAACATAATAATCCATCAATACTTCAATTGTTAACTTTGACACAATTTATTCTGCCATCGGCTTAAGCATGCTTAAAAGACGCCCCGCCCCCCCCCTCATGCCGGGCCTGCGACAGGGGCAGGCTCAGGTTTTCCGGCGCTGGTCACCTTCATGCAACCTCGATAAATTAGGGTATAATCGGCGCTTCGCCATTTCGCCATCGGGAGAGGTTAATGCGCATCATCCACACATCAGACTGGCATCTTGGCCAGAACTTTTACACGAAAAGTCGGGCTGCGGAACATCTGGCATTCTTAAACTGGCTGGTTGAGAAAGTGATTGAGCACGATGTGGATGCCGTCATTGTCGCAGGCGATATTTTCGATACCGGCTCGCCTCCCAGCTATGCCCGTGAAATATATAACCACTTTGTGGTTAAACTACAGACCACCGGCTGTCAGTTGATTTTACTCGCTGGCAATCATGATGCGGTTTCGACACTCAATGAATCCCGGGAGTTACTCGCCTGTCTGAATACCACCGTGGTGGCCAGTGCCAGCAAAACAGAGCAAGAACATGCCCTGGTCATTAATAAAAAAGATGGTACGCCAGGGGCGATACTGTGCCCGATCCCCTATTTGCGCCCCAGAGATATTCAGCACAGTCAGGCCGGATTAGACGGCCGTGAAAAGCAGCTCTCATTGATGAATGCCATCAGCGATCACTACCAGCGTTGTTACCAGGCTGCCCTGGCATTGCGCGGTGAACGGGCGCTGCCGATTATTGCCACCGGACATTTAACCACCGTCGGGGCATCGACCTCCGATGCGGTGCGTGATATCTATATTGGCTCGCTCGATGCTTTCCCCGCTCAGGCCTTTCCACCGGCAGACTATATTGCCCTCGGCCATATTCATCGCCCCCAGAAAATTGGGGACCAGCAACATATCCGCTATAGCGGGTCGCCTATTCCGCTGAGTTTTGATGAAACCAACCGGGAAAAAAGCGTTTACCTGCTGACCTTCAATGCAGAGAAACTGGAGCGTGTTGACACATTACCCGTGCCGGTAAGTCAGCCGTTAGCCACCCTTAAAGGATCGGTGTCGGAGATTGAGCATCAGTTAGCACAGTGGCGTCATAGCCCGGACTCACCCAAAGTATGGCTCGATATTGAAATCACCACGGATGAATATCTTAATGATGTACAGCGCCAAATTCAGGAGCTGGCGGCAGACTTACCGGTAGAGATCTTGTTGATCCGCCGCAGCCGTCATCAGCGTCAGAGTATTCTGGCTAATCCGCATAAAGAAACGTTAAATGAACTGAGCGTCGAAGATGTCTTTGAGCGACGCCTCAGCCAGACAACCGTGGCTGAGGAACAGGCTCAACGACTGCGTATGCTGTTTCTGCAAACCCTTTCCTCACTGCAGGAAGAGGAACCTCACCCTTGAAAATTCTTAGTCTGCGCTTAAAAAACCTTAATGCACTGAAAGGTGAGTGGAAAATTGACTTCACCGCCGAACCGTTCGCCAGTAACGGACTGTTTGCGATTACCGGGCCAACGGGAGCCGGTAAAACGACCCTGCTGGATGCTATCTGCCTCGCGCTTTATCACCAAACGCCGCGTTTAAGTACCCTGACCCAGTCACAAAATGACTTAATGACGCGGGATACCGCAGAGTGTCTGGCCGAGGTGGAGTTTGAGGTGAAAGGGGTCGCCTGGCGAGCTTTCTGGAGCCAGAACCGCGCCCGTAATGCCATTAACGGTAATTTACAGGCGCCACGGGTTGAACTGGCCCGGGTCAGTGATGGCAAGATCATTGCCGATAAAGTGAAAGATAAGCTGGAAGCCATCGCCACACTTACCGGCCTGGACTATGGGCGCTTTACCCGCTCAATGATGCTCTCCCAGGGACAATTTGCTGCCTTTTTAAATGCCAGTGCTAATGACAGAGCCTCTTTACTTGAGGAGCTAACCGGTACAGAAATTTACGGCACCCTTTCAGCCCGGGTCTTTGACCAGCATAAGCAGCAAAAACAGCAACTCGATAACCTGCTGTTACAGACCCAAAATATCGTCTTACTGACCGATGACCAACAGCAGGAGTTACACGCGCGCTTACAGTCTCTGGGGGATGAGGAAAACACGCTACAGGCCGCGTTGATCCAGGCTCAACAACAGTCTCAATGGCTTAAGCAGCGAGAGGTGCTGACTGAGCAGAAGCGTAAAGCCGAAACGGCGCTCACTCAGGCCAGCCAGGCGCTTGACCAGGCCCGGCCGCAGCTTGAAAAGCTCACCCTGGCACTGCCGGCTGAAAAACTACGCCCGGTGTGGTCCCGCCTGCAAGAGCATCAACAAACGCATCAGCAAATCAGCCACCAGCTAGACGAGGTGAATACTCGCTTAGGGCAAACCAATGTAACGCTCCAGCAAATTCTGGGCTATGCCAGCCAGCAGGCAGGCACCTTACGCACCCGCCTTAACGAAAAGCAGCAATGGCTGGCCAGTCATCAGCAATATCGTTTATGGGCCAATGAACTGGCGGGCTGGAAAGGCACGCTAAGCCGCCTGCAGCGCGATGAACATCAGCGGGACGAGTGGCAAAAAATTATCGATACTAACCAGGTTAAACTGGCGCAGTTTCCCGCGCTTAGCCTGTCATTCACCGCCGATGAAGTTAGTGCTCGCTTACAGCAATATGACGCCCGTCGCCCCGGGTATCAACAACTCAGCCTGATACATCAACAGGCCGAATTAGGCGACAAACATCAGGGGGAAATAGCGCAGGAGCTGGACAGTCTGCAAAAAGAGATTAGCCAGGGAGAGCAGGCCCATGCCGCTCTTTTGCAAAAACATCTTCAATTGCAGCAGCATGAACGTGACCTTGCTCAGGTGGTTGAGCTTGAGCGACGTATTCATCGCCTGGAAGATGAGCGCCGCCGTTTACAGCCCGGCGAGCCGTGCCCGCTGTGCGGCGCTACCTCGCATCCGGCGGTAAAGGCTTATCAACAAATAGAGCCCGATGTAAATCAGCAGCGCCTGTTAGCCCTGACCACAGAAGTCGGGCACCTGGCCGCTCAGCTGGCCACGCTCAAAGGCCAGCTTGAAGCCAAAAAACAGCGCGCTGACAAGCAAAGTCAGGCTCTGGCGTCTCAGCAAACGGTCCTGGCTCAGCTAGCGCTTCGCTGGCAGCAGTGTTGCCAGGCGCTGGATGTCTCCCTGAGTCTTACCGATGATATTGAGAGCTGGTTAGAGCAGCAACGGCAAGATGAGCAAGACTTACGTAAGCTTGATGAGCGCCAAAAGTTTGAGGCACAGCATCAGCAACTCTATCGGCAATTGACTTCATTGTGCGAAGCCATTGCCGGTCAGCGCCAGGCATTACTCACCGCACTTGACGCCGTGGGCCTGACCTGGCCTGAAGCCGGACGGGAGTCAGAGTGGCTTGAAGGTCGCCAGCAGGAGTCGCTTATCTGGCAACAGCAGCAGGAGCAAGTGTCCGAAATCGAGCAACGGATTAGCCGCTTTGAGCATCTGCTTACCACCTTAAATGATGATGGTAGTCAGCCTGCTCCGCTCACGCCACAACAGCTGAAAACCGTCCTGCCAAACTGGCAGGCACTGCACGCAGAGAGTATTCGCCTGCAAGGACAACGGCAGGCTTTAGGCCAACAGCAGGCTCAATGTCTGACCGCGCTGAATGAAGCACAGAACCAGTTTAATGCCGCGCTGGCGGACTCAGTTTTTGATAATGAATCCGCCTTTCAGGCAGCACTGCTTGATGAGGCTCAACGTAATGCGCTGGTGGAATACAAAGATAAACTGCACCGGGAGCAACAGCAGCAGCAGGTTTTGTTCCAGCAGGCTTCTCAGACCCTGGACCAGCACCTCGCCACGCCGCCACAGGCACTGAGCCCGGATGCGGATGCGTCCCTGCTTGCCCAGCAAATCAGCCAGCAAACCCGGGTACTGCGCGAAAATGCCACCCAGCAGGGGCATATTCAGCAACAATTAACCCACGACCGGGAGAATAAGGCACGCCAGCACCAGCTGCTGAGCGAGATAAGCGACGTCGAACGACAGGTTCAGGACTGGGGGGAGCTTAATGCCATGATAGGCTCAAAAGAGGGGGATAAATTCCGCAAATTTGCCCAGGGCCTGACGCTGGATAACCTGGTCTGGCTGGCTAACAATCAGTTAAGCCGCCTGCATGGTCGATACTTACTGCAGCGTAAAGACAGCGAGGCCCTCGAACTTGAGGTCGTCGATACCTGGCAGGCCGATGCCGTTCGCGATACCCGCACGCTATCGGGTGGTGAGAGTTTTCTGGTAAGCCTTGCACTGGCGCTGGCATTATCAGACCTGGTCAGCCATAAGACCCGGATCGACTCTTTGTTCCTGGATGAGGGGTTTGGCACCCTGGACTCGCAAACGCTGGACATCGCCCTTGATGCGCTGGATACCCTGAATGCCAGTGGCAAGACCATCGGCGTTATTAGCCATATTGATGCGATGAAAGAACGCATCCCGGTGCAGATCAAGGTCAAAAAAATCAACGGCCTGGGAATCAGCCGTCTGGATAAAGCCTATGCCGTCTGCTAACGGCATAGGCCGGGGATTAAGAAGCAACCGGCCATAGCCATGCCGCGCCGCGCACACCGCTGGAGTCACCGTGGAGCGCGCGGCGAATAGGCGTTTCACACTCACCGCCAAATACCCAGGGCTTAATCAGGGAGGGAACCGTTTGATAGAGGCGGTCAACATTGCTCATCCCGCCCCCGAGGACAATCACGTCCGGGTCCAGAATATTGACGATGTGTGCCAGAGATTTTGCTAAACGAGCTTCATAATGCTGCATGGCCAGCTCAGCCCTGGCCTCCCCCTCAGCCACGCGTTGCATAATGGCGCTCCCGGTCAGGCGCTCTCCGCTTAGCCGATAGTAATCCTGCGCAAATCCAGTCCCGGAGATAAAAGTCTCAATACAGCCCTGTTTTCCGCAATAGCAGGGCACCTGTTCGCGAAACCGCAGTTCTTCATTGTCCATCCACGGCAGAGGATTGTGCCCCCACTCTCCCGCCGTGCCATTGCTGCCAATCAGACTGCGCCCCTGTAGAGCAATCCCGGCCCCGCATCCGGTGCCAATAATAACCGCAAACACCATGGCGGCTCCGGCCGCTGCCCCATCAATCGCTTCGGAAACGGCCAGGCAGTTTGCATCATTGGCCAGTCTGACCTGACGCTTCAGGGCCTGGCTTAAGTCGCGGTCAAAAGGCTGTCCGTTAAGCCAGGTGGAGTTCGCATTTTTCACCACGCCAGTATAGGGCGAAATAGAGCCGGGAATACCAATCCCTACCGTTGCGGTTTGCTGAGTCGCCTCTTCGGCCTGACGCACTAATTCAACAATAGTATCAATGGTTGCCTGATAGTCATTTTTGGGCGTCGGCAGCCGATGGCGAAACAGTTCCCCACCGTCATCAGCCAGCGCAATCACTTCTGTTTTTGTTCCACCCAGGTCGATACCAATACGCACAAAACAGCCCTCAGTTAATCATCATTTTAAGCAGAATAAAGTGCTGTTTGCGTAAAGGCAATGAAACGGCACGGTCAATTCGCTATCATAACCACCGCATTTAACTGACCAATCCGGGATTGAATCATGCTGTGGTTTAAAAATTTAATGGTTTACCGCCTGAGTCGCGACATCGGCCTGACGGCGGATGAAATGGAAAAACAACTCGCCGCTTTTTCATTCACCCCTTGTGGCAGTCAGGATATGGCAAAAAGTGGCTGGGTTTCGCCTATGGGTTCAAATAATGACAATTTGACCCATGTCGCCAACGGTCAGATTGTGATTTGTGCCCGTAAAGAAGAGAAGATGCTGCCCGCCCCTGTTATCAAACAGGCGCTGGAGGCAAAAATCAATAAACTGGAAGCAGAACAGGCGCGTAAGCTTAAAAAAACAGAAAAAGATGCCCTTAAAGATGAGGTGCTGCACACCCTGTTGCCCCGGGCTTTCAGCCGTTTTAGTCAGACGATGGTGTGGATTGATACCCACAATGGCCTGATCATGCTGGACTGCGCCAGCGCTAAAAAAGCGGAAGATACCCTCGCCCTGCTACGCAAAAGCCTTGGCTCTTTGCCGGTCGTCCCGCTTGCTTTCGAAAAACCTATCGAACTGACGCTGACGGAGTGGGTGCGCAGCGGCGATGTGCCTGCCGGGTTTGCGCTGATGGATGAGGCGGAGCTTAAGGCTATCCTCGAAGGCGGCGGCGTCATTCGTTGTAAGCAGCAGGATCTTATCTGCGACGAAATCGCTAATCATATCGAGTCAGGCAAGGTCGTCACCCGCCTGGCGCTGGATTTCCAGGAACGCATCCAGTTTGTTATTGCTGATGATGCTTCGATTAAACGATTAAAGTTTGCCGATACGCTGCGCGAACAAAACGATGATATTGATAAAGAAGATTCCAATCAGCGTTTTGATGCTGACTTTATACTGATGACCAGCGAACTCAGTGCCCTGATAGCGCGTCTGACGGACGTGCTGGGCGGCGAAGCACAAGCTTAACCCGGCCGGGGGGCGCTCCCCCGGTTTCCCCATCACGGCTAAGCCCCTACCCTGCGGGGAAATGTTAGCCAGCCCAACGCCTTTTCCACGACCGCTGCCCGGTATTGCTTATCTCCCGAAGACTGGTTTTGTCAGCAGCAGGCTTTCAGACAAACGGTCTGCCCGACCATAGCGAGGATTATTTAATATTAGGCGTCAACTATAGGCTAAGGAAAAGTCAAACAGCCCTAATAAAAATTGTGACGACAGATATTTTAAATTAAGAGGGAATTCGTCTCCCTCTTAATTTTATAATTTTTATATTCGTGAAATACCAGGTTATTCAGGTGATAAGCTATCACCTATATGACTCTGCCTAACCCTCGTTTACTATTTAACTATACAACGAGCTGAATATCACAATGACATTACAAATAGCGGCAAAGGTAAGAAGTCGGTTCTGCAACCTGTAAATGAAACTCACTGTGTCCCGGGACATTAAACACATCCCCGGCAACAAATCTTTTCCACTCGACTTCCCCGGGTAATAAAACAACCAGCTCGCCACTGACTACCGTCATCTCTTCTGGTTCAGCTGTGCCAAAAGTATATTCACCGCTGGCCATGACGCCGACGCTTGCCCGGCCGGTACTGCTGCTGTTAAAACCAATGGATTTTACTTTACCAGAAAAATACTCATTACTTTGAAGCATGAACATAACCCTTAAAAAATTTTTAAAAAAATAATATAGAGGTTAAGACTTGAGCCTGTCACGCGAATTATGCGATTTGTTCAGGCCAGCAGTTCAGCTGCCATTTTAATGATAAGCGTATTAGAGAGTAACACTGGAATATCCAGCTGTTTTTGAAGAAAATCACGGTGTTTTTGCAAATATTCAACACAATCCAGAACGATAACTGTTGCCCCTCTGTCGACGAGTTTTTTCCCGGCCCGGAGCAGGGCATCATCCGGGTTTCCCCCAGGGTCAGTTATCTCATAGAAGGGGCGTTTTTCCAGGTGTCGCCATTTTTTTTCCTGGAACGGGATAAGATCGGGAACCGATAAGATTATCCCCGCCTGGTGACCGGCAACGATAGAGGCGATAAGCGGCGGAACAATGCGCTCAGGCTCCAGCACAATGGCGCTACGAGCGGCCAAACCGCTTAATGGCAGCGTACTGAGCAGCAATATGACTTCATAACCCAGCTTATCCAGAAGAGAAACCAGGTTCTGCACCGCGTCAAAAATTTTATTACGCCCAACATACATCAAGCCTTGTTCACGCAGATTAACAACCAGCTGCTCTTCTCCTGCAGACGGAGTAAAATCAGCGATTATCTCTTCCCGTGACATGTTTCCCAGTAAACTGATGTGGGTGACTCTTTCTTCCTCCACATGCTCTGTTAAAACCGGGAGGACTTCATCTAAAGGAACCAGATCAATAGAAAGAATTGCTACGATTGGTTTCATGCTATTCCCGTCCTTACTTCGTATTGTTCAAGTGCACAGCATTCGCACATGTATATCCGTTATCTACGTACTTGCAGGTGCGCTAGCTTCCCTATCACCTCAATAAAATTAAGGTGTAAAACTGCCGTTATCTTGCAAAACGAAATATTCTGGTTCGATACAAAAAATGCACAATTTCGCCGTAGAGCTTAAACATGGTCTGGTTCATATCAGTATAAGGCTAAACAGTGCCATAATCTTCAACAAAACCCAAACCATAAATTAACTGTCTAATAGTAACGATATTAACTTTATAAATGTAAGAAATATCAGAGGGATTCTACAACTATTAGCAAAGCAGACAAATTCGACCAGACAAAATTGATGTCGTAATACGTATTTCCAGACAGAGAAACATTTGCCAATAATATTCAATCTATCACTTTTAGCAAATTTTATATTGGATTACCGCACTCCCGCTTGCCAGCCGCCATCCAGCCCATCCTCTGGCTAAATGTGCGGCATGTGCCTGGCGATGATTAACGCGGCTTAATTAACAGCAGGAGTTCACTTTCGATAATTGCAATGCGCTGACAATAGACTGAGCTATCTTTTCCGGGGCATGCACGGCATCAATAACCACGCTTGCCGTCTGACGATAAAGTTCCTCCCGGGCAGCAAGTACCTCCGTAATCTCTTCGGTCATGCTTTTACCGGTCAGTGTCGGTCTTTGCCCTTCTTCCGGCGAAGCACTCAGCCTGGCTGCCAGCAAAGAAGCCGGCACATTGAGCCAGATAACGCTGCCATTCTCTTGCATAAATTGCCGATTTTCTTCAGCCAGCACCATACCGCCCCCGGTAGCCACCACGGTATAAGGCGCGGTCACCTTCTTTAGCGCCTCCGACTCGCGCTTGCGAAAACCGGCCCACCCCTCTTCAGCAACAATTTCGGCAACCGTTTTTCCAGTACTGGTCAACAAATAATTATCGGTATCGACAACACTATAACCGAGCTGAGTTGCCAGGCAATGCCCGACCGTTGTCTTACCACTGCCACGTGCACCAACCAGAAATATGGGTTGAATCATTAAAGCTAATCCTCAGAAGTATTGAGCGAGTTAAAAAGTGACCAAAGCACGGTAAGGCTAGGGATAGTATCATCGAATTCATCCGGAGAAAATCGTAAAAATAACGTTACATAATGTATTTACAGGCCGGGAAGAGCGCTGAAATAAGAAGCCATTCCGTGGGGAGGTGTAAACTAAAAATACCACATCGCTTTTTTCAGATTATTTTCACCACTCGCCGCTCTGCCGCTGAGGTTCGGTAACACTTTTCCAGATTGCTTTACGAAAAATCTGTTCCATGATGCCTGCTATTGTCACAAACTCCATCTCAGAGTAGTCATCGTTAACAGGGGATAGAATCATGCAATCTGAAGAACAGCGCCTTATTGACGGTCTTTTTGAACGTTTGAAACAAACAGAAACTAACAGTGCCGCAAGAGACTCAGAAGCGGAGCAGCGTATTATTCAGCATCTGCGTGAGCAGCCAGGTGCCCCCTATTATATGGCACAGACTATTTTGATTCAGGAAGCGGCGATTAAGCAGTTGAATAGCCGTATACAGGCCCTGGAAAGCGAGGTGGCTCAGTTAACCCAGAAGGCCCAGCAACAAAAAAGCAGTGGCGGCTTTTTAGCCGGACTGTTTGGCGGCAATACCAGTCAGACTGAGCGCCCGTCCAACCCTATCCCCGGAAGCCAGAACTACGCCTCCGGCGCGCCACAAGCGCCAGCGGGCTATGCTGCCCCTGCCGTCCAGCAGCCAGCGGCGGCGCCGCGAAGCGGAGGCGGGTTTATGGCGGGAGCCTTACAAACCGCGGCGGGGGTGGCTGGCGGAGTGCTGGTTGCCGATATGCTGACCAGTATGTTTCATCATAATCAGCCGGAAGAGATAGTGAACATCATTAATGAGCCGGAGAATAACTGGCAGGATGCTCCGGACATTAATGATGATAACGGGCAGTTCAGTAATGCGTCATTTTTTGACCAGCGCGATGATTCCCGCCTGGATAATGGCGGTTTTTACGGCAACAATGATAATGACGACTATGGCGACGATTTCGGCGATGACGATAACAATTTCATCTAACCTTTTCGGGCACGTGCCAGCATTAATAGCCACTTCTCCAGCTCGTTGGCAAATTGCTGACGATCGCGCTGACTGAGGCTATCCGGGCCACCGGTTTGAACACCGCTGGCCCTCATCGTTTCCATAAAATCACGCATTGTCAGGCGCTCACGGATGGTGGCAGGAGTATAGCGCTCACCACGCGGATTCAGGGCAATGGCCTGTTTGTTGAGCACATCAGCCGCCAGAGGGATATCTGCGGTAATCACCAGGTCATCTTTTGCGCAGCGTCGCACAATTTCGTTATCCGCAACATCAAATCCGGAAGCGACCTGCAGGCTGCGTATAAAGCGTGATGGCGGCGTTCTGATAAGCTGATTAGCAATCAGAGTGACGTTGACCTGGGCGCGATCTGCGGCACGGAACAACACCTCTTTAATCACATTTGGACACGCATCTGCATCTACCCAAATTTGCATCATTAATCCTTTTTCTGGTTTACCGGGCTATTCTGCCATGCTTTTCTCCCTGCGGAAATGTAAACACCGCCTGAAGATAAATGGCTGTCTGCTGCCCGATATGCTTAAACACAGGCATAATATCTGAAAACACATTAAGCTTTAGCGATACGTTAATGAGTTAACCAGGGAGCACACTATGGATAAAAAAATTGGTTTTATTGGCTGCGGCAATATGGGTCAGGCCATATTAGAAGGCATGATATCCAGTGGTCAGGTCGCCGCTGGCAACATTTGGGTTTATACCCCTTCTGCTGAGAAAGTGATTGCCCTGCGTGATAAGTTTGGTATCAACCCCGCAGAAAGTGCTCAGGAAGTCGCCCAGGTTTCTGATATCGTTTTCGGGGCCGTTAAGCCTAATATCATGGTCAAAGTGCTGAGCGAGATAAACTCCAGTTTAAACAAAGAAACTGTGGTTATCTCTATTGCCGCCGGCATTACGCTGGATACCCTTGCTAAGGTCCTGGGCCATGACCGTAAAATTATTCGTGCCATGCCCAATACGCCAGCGCTGGTAAATATGGGGATGACCTCCGTGACGCCAAATTCTCTGGTTACCCCAGAGGACATTTCAGACGCGGTAAATATTTTCCGCAGCTTCGGTCATGCCGAGGTCGTTAGCGAATCACTGATTCACCCGGTGGTTGGCGTCAGCGGCTCGGCACCGGCCTATGTCTTTATGTTTATTGAAGCTATGGCTGACGCGGCTGTACTGGGTGGCATGCCCCGTGAGCAGGCCTATCGATTTGCAGCGCAAACCCTGATGGGATCGGCGAAAATGGTGCTGGAAACCGGCACGCACCCAGGCGAGTTAAAAGATAAAGTCTGCTCGCCTGGCGGGACGACGATTGAGGCAGTCAGAGTCCTGGAAGAGAAAGGCTTCCGCTCTGCGGTTATTGAGGCTATTACCCAGTGTATGGATAAGTCTGAACGCCTGAGCAAGCTGTAATGCTTCACCGGGCAACGGCCTGATATTATCGATAATGCCAGGCCGTTATCGGCGTAATAAAAAAAGCGATGGGCTAACGCCGCATCGCTTTTTTTTAGACCGCCATTAATGGTCCGGCTGCTGCCTATTCTGACTGGCGGCCCGATGTTGCATCCCTAAACCGCAAGGCCGGTAAGCTGGGTTATTTCAAACCCATTGCAGACTTCATGGTATAGAAAAGATCCGTCTGATCCGTCAGGCCAACAACATTTGCGGCATGAGGGCCATAAGCGGCAACGCGCAGTTGAGAACCGGTATGCTCCTGGGACTCGTCTTCTGAGTTACCGTAGCTGATAACCATAATCGCGCCATCTTTGGTATTCAGCGCCTGAGTCAGGCCCGGAGCTTTAGTATCAGGGGCCACAATCTGGCTTGAGTGGGCATGGTCGGCGGTGACAACCACCAGGGTATTGCCATCTTTACGGGCAAACTCCAGCGCTTTTTGGACCGCTTCATCCAGGTCAACCGTTTCGCCAATTTGACCGCATGGGTTAGCGGCGTGATCCTGTTTATCAATCGATGCCCCTTCAACCTGCAGGAAGAAGCCTTTTTCATTGCCTTTTAACAGGTCAATCGCTTTTTCAGTCATTTGAGCCAGGGTCGGCACACTGTCATCACGTTTTGGATTAACAGTACAGGTGACCGCAGGCTTATCGATATTGCCATGATAAGTGGCTTTAGGACCTTCCCAGCGAACCGGCATATTACCGTCAGAGAATAAACCAATCAGTGGTTTCTGTTGGTTAGCTTCACGAACTGCGGCTAATTCACTGGCATTATTGACCCATTGATAACCACGAATCGCGGCCTGGTCACGTAACGTTTTACCTGACCATTCACCGGCTTTAGCCGTTTCATTAAAGCTTTTCGCCCCGCCGCCTAAAGTGACATCCGCCCGGGCGTTCAGCAGCTGCTCAGAAATAGAGCCCTTGCCGCCATTCTCCAGTGCGTTAGTGGCACATTTTTCGCTAGTCGCCGTTGGGCCATAGCATTTACGTGAGGTGACATGAGAAATTAATGCCGCGGGGGTCGCATCCTGAATTTCTGCAGTAGAAACGTTACCCGTTGCTTTACCGGCGGCTTTCGCTAATTCAAGAATGGTGACATGATCTTTGCCATTAACATCGACACCCAGCGCGCCATTATAGGTCTTAACTCCTGTACTCCATGCCGTGGCTGATGCGGCAGAGTCAGTAACATAGTCCGGCTTCCCGGTTTTTTTATCCAAAGAATAGTGAGTATATTGGCCGGTTAAAGGCAGGGCATCAATACCACGAAATGCGCCGCCAGCGCCTTCAGCATAGTTTCTTGCCGCCGTGATTTCAGAATCACCCATGCCATCGCCAATCAGCAAAATAACATTTTTGGCGGTCTTATTGCTTAAAGATGCGCGAATTGCTTCAGTCTGATCGCTGGTAATACGGCGAGCTCCACCAGGCTGAGTTAAATCACCTTGTGCAGCACGATTATCCAAAGGGAAATTATCTTGAGCCTGAGAGGTAGTACTGATTAATAAAGGTAAAAGAGTAGCAATAATAGCGCGATGTTTCACTTTATATTCTCCAGATAGAGCTTTTAGGTATGAATAAAAACTATGAGGAGTATAAAAATGGTACATGACAGTACTATGACAGAAAAAAATAATGCGTTTTTTATCTTAAGGTCAGCAAACTCCTTAATACCTGATGCAGGCTTTTATGCTCATTAAGATGTTCCTTTTCTTGCTGTGATGCTGATTCAAGCAAAATCTCGACCTGGCTAACTACATTCTGCCGCTGATTTTCATTAAGGCTCTGTAATAATGCTGTCAGCAGTAACTCCTGGGCTTTAACCTGAATAATCAGCTCTTTTGATTCTTCTTCCTTCTCCGCAAGCCTGATCAATAAT
>Ga0153936_100235_pt1 | contig 14793 bp, 10 predicted proteins | sample TSNJ020MetaG_FD_102272 | JGI IMG/M metagenome (GOLD analysis project Ga0153936, IMG submission 102272) | Attine ant fungus gardens microbial communities from New Jersey, USA - TSNJ020 MetaG | ecosystem: Host-associated > Fungi > Mycelium > Unclassified | place: USA: New Jersey, Wharton State... | reverse complement strand
TTGTCGGTGTGCCACCCCACACATTACTGGTATTGAGAAGATTGTTATTCTGCTGAGTTGTACTGTTTGCAGATGAGTTCCAAACATTAGGTTGTGCTGGGATGGTAGGGGCGGGCGCAGACCATCCAGAACTGGCACCCCAGGCGCCGGCACCGGTGCTGCCTATCATGCTCGTTATCTGCGTAGGCTGCTGTCTTTCAGAAGGTACATTCCATGAAGACGAACCAGGATTATGAGCCGGGACAGTGTTGAGAAATAAGGAGAGGATATCTTGCTTGACATCTTTTTTAGGCTGCTCAGGCGCAACATTGGAAGGAATCACGGGAGGAGGGGCATGAAAGTCAAGAGAGAATAGATCATCCTGAAGACTAGGGGCGGGATCTGAAGGGGGCTGGACGACAGGACGGCTAGGGACCTGCGCGGGGGTAGGTTTTGAGAAATTTGTAGAGAGGAGTTGATGTGCTTGAGGCTGCTGCGTTGTGAACCTCGAGGCACGAGGCGAAGGTTCGCTACTCCTCAAAGGAAAGCTCTTCCTTGCTGGTGCTACGACAGGTTGTTCCTGTGATGGAGGCGGAGGTGGTGCATCTGCAGGTAAACCCCCCTCTAGGACACTTGGATCAGGTGGAGGAGGACCCTCTTTCGCCCATCGTCGAGATTCGTATTTGGAGCGAATGAAAGATTCTATTTTACTAGACGAATGACGTTTGAAAAACTTCGAGCTGAGCCGTGGCTGATTCACTCACTGCTCAGGTGGAATGTGACCTGATTTTAGATGTGCCTCCCAGTAGAGATTAGCCCGTTTGTTACCCCATAGTTGGATAGACTGCCTCGAGAAATCAGAATGACATTGAATGCAACGAATTGAGCGCACCTCTATCTGTTCAGGGGTCCATATATCCAGGTCTACCGACTTGACCCTACTGATATGCGTGCCCATCCCACGGTGAATGCCGGAGCACCGGATACACAAAAACACACCACTAGAAAAAGGCATCAGAAAGGAGTACAATTAATAGTCGAGCCAAGCGCACATGTTCCATGAAGCCCATCGAGGATCTGAAGACCACGATCACATTTATGGGGAATCAATCCAAACGACCTCAAGAATGTACGCACCATTTCGCTTGCAGTCTGCGCAGAGTTTATTCTCGGGTCGCTTTACAAGCTCCCTTAGTGTGCGAGCATTTCTTTCAGCCGTGGCTTTGTCCAGTCTCAACATAGTTGGAGCAAGTAGATGGCAAGCAGATTCAGCAACAGTACTATTACGTTTCACGTGATCTGAAGAGAGAAATTTATGTCACAACAAACAAGCAAACATTATTGACTTCACCCAAACTTCCGGGGTGGTCTGCATAAAGAATGAAGAATGCATCTAAGAGTCCAAAGTTCACATTACTATATTACTATAGTCCATCTACGTAGACTTGACGTGATACTTGGTGAGTGCAATCATGACAGGCACAACCCAAAACGCATGCGCAACCCAAATCACTAAAAACATCAATCAGCATTTCGTCCACTACAGCGAGGAGCAGAACATATACTCGTAAACGCATTTCCAACATCAGCAACAAGATTCAGTCCTTGGTTCTGTGCCTGAATGGTCGAATTGAAATCCTGAACAGCCTTGCCAAACCACATGCGAAGGATAAGAAACGCAGTCAACCCTAGTCAGCGCCAAACAAATCAGGTTTCCTAGGTCCTGTCCGAAATAGATCACAAAATCATACCTATCATGAAACCCATAAACCCAATCCCCGCAGACGCATTCTGCAAAAGTGGCGTCTCGAGTGCATTCCCTGCTTTGCCTGGGACCTTGTGCCTGAACAAGAGAACCGTGAAAGTGATCAAGAACGCCACGTCCAGAGCAAGCGCGACTGAGATAAACACGGGCGTTGATGGATTAGGAGCAGACAACAAATTTGCGGGAGCGTTTTTCGGAAGCGAGGAGAGATCTATGAAAACAAACCACTAGTATCGATTCATCGTCATTCAAAAACGTTATGCCAACTCACCAAATTGTGGCGAGACACTCGGAAACGTACATTCCACCGGAGCATCATTATTGGGTCTCGCACACGAACCTAAGACACGTCAACCTCCCAAACGAAAAAAAAAATGACAAAGCCTCAGGATTCACTTACCAAGTGATCCCATGAACACACTAGGCCCATCCACACTCTGCGTCGATCCAGGTTTCGAGAGTTCCGTGGACGGGGACACCGTGACCAATGCCACTCGATCATGCAACAACAAAGTCGGGGCAAGAAATGCAAGCAATGACAGAACCGTTGCTGTTAGAGCTAGTACAGGCGCTAGGTAGAGTGCAATGGCTTTTGAAATCCCGTTCATCATCCTTCGAACAATTATAATAATGTTGCTGAAATGTCAATGGTCGGGTCCGAGCCTCAGTGAAATGACAAAATCGAGAGAGAAACAGCGGTTTTCTAATTGACACAAATCAAGGGAGGAAAGATTTCAAGAGAGTGACAATAAAATAAAAAAAAAGAGGTAGCAGGACCAGTCCTTGCAGGAAAGACGAGACACCCATCCTAGGGCAGACTTTATACTCCCAAAAAGTAACTCATTCATCGCCTAATTGTCCTCGATGGAATTGGCAAGAATACAAAACCAGTACAAAGACAGGTTCAGATTCTCGTAATGACATAATTGTGGCATTGTCCTCGAACAATTACTTTGAAATGCAACAAGCTTAAAAAAAAATCTCCCACCCACTCACTCATCGCGCCCATCAATTCACCCGTTGCTACGCACCCCAGCCTGATCGATTCCCCCCCCCTGTCAACAAATCCCAGACCTGAGAACGTTGAATAATTATACTTGTAATATATCTAGTCCCGGGCAAACCCCTGTCACCATGACATGACCTATATATATATATATATGCACCACAACAACACCAAAAACAGGGGGTAAAAAAAAGAAGCTTTGGAAATGTCGGGCAGTTGGATGAATTGTTTTTGGACCACAAGTCAGTTTTCAGACAAAGAAACGAATGTGTGTAAGTATTGTCCGTCCAATCATTGGGCATCTTGAGAATTACGATATCAAAATTCATTGGAAGAGAGGAACCACAATCCATAGCGCACATCACAAAAAAAAATGCGTGCCAAACCATGTTCCTCGCACCAACACGGGTATATCTTGTATATTGCCAAATAGGATTCCAAAAACAGGGGAGAGAGAGAGAGAGAGAGAGAGAGAATATCTTGAGAGAGCGTTAGATCAACCAGGAAGGGATGCGCAACTTTTAGAAGGGGATAATGGATGCTCGTGAATATTAGAAATCCAAAAGGTAATGATCATCAATCGTCATTCATTTATCAGACGAAAAATTGGGTGCTGCAACGACCATTCAACATCAACAAAAAGAGACCACATGAGACAGACGATACTCACTGGATCCGACTAGCAGCATGCACCTCCATCTCCTCCATTTTATACGAATTTAATTCCTCCTTAATCCTTTGAGCCAAAGCCGGCGTAAGTCGACTCCATGTCGCGGGCTCACTCCTTCGATCGTAAACCGCCGCAGGAAAAGTATCATACACGGACAAATTCGTAGCAAATGCCAACTTTTTTGTAGGTGCAGTAGCAGACCGATGTGTTAGTGTAGGCACGGAAGACGAAATCATCGATAACGCAGGCGCAGAGGAATTAAAAGCTGGATGCTGAAATAACGATGGCGTCCTGTCAAAGGAAGAAGGAAGAGGGGTATCGATGATAGTAGGCGGAGATGTGCTGAATTTCAACGGGGGAATCATAGGTGCTGTGGAATTGCTGTGGCCTGATGAATGTGAGTTATGCCGATGAAGTCCATCAATGTGGTCAGGATCTGGTGAAGGAATTCGAGCTAGAGGTCCGAGTTCGGGAGTTTGTCCAGGATGAGAGTTGTATGAATTTGAACGCGTGCGAGCTAGTATAGTTTGATCACTGAGGTACTGTGACTGGTCATAGGAACCAGCATCTAATGTATATGGTCATGAGAGAGAGGAAGAGAGAGAAAAGAGAGCCCGCTCTACGGAGACACACACTTTTAAGGATTCCTTTCATGGGTCGTTTCGTCCGCTCGACGCTTCGTCGGATATCTGTTGCCCACGGCTCTGCTTCGTCAGGTTCCTCCGAAATTCTTGCCTTGCTCATGTCCATCCGAATGGTTGCATCTTCATCCCCTGGTATGTCCCAATCCTCATCATCGTCCCATCCATCCAGATTGTTGGCTGAAGGGTCATAATGGCCATCATCGCTCTCCTCATCCTCTTCTTCAACGACGACGTGTGTTCCATCTTCGTTGACCTTGAGACTTGGAGGCCTTCTGACAGGTGAAAGGGGGCCAGTCCGCGTTGTTGTATTTTTGTCCCACGTTGGAACGCCAGCAAAACCAGTTGTGATAGTGGGAGCAGCAGCAGCAGCAACGGCAACAGCGGCAGCGGCCTCTTGTTGCACCTTAGCCTTTGCAGCGGCCTCCGCCTTTGTCTTCAGAGTATGTTGGCGGGCCAGCTCGGCCGCAGGACTGAGCCCTTTTGCGTCAGCGCCGATACCCCTGTCGAGCTCGGCATGGACATGCGAAACTTCTGCCTGCACTGCGCCAGCCTTGGCACTCTTCTTATCCTTCTTCTTACTCTTATCGGCATCCTTATTCTTATCCTTGAATATGGAAGTGATGCCTGCGAGGGAATTTCGTCTCACGACCAGTTTTCCCATAGAGCCGAGTTTGCGAATCATGACGCTGGCACTGCTGACGGTGGAAGACAGGGAGATATTGTCTGTGCTGGCATTGATTCGTGAGTTGAAGAGGGAGGCAGCGCGGCTCTTCTTTTTAGTCTGGATGGTGGCGGTGGATTCCGTATCATCGAGAGCACTGTCAGGGTCGGGAGGACTGCGGATTGCACCTGCTGGCTGGGGATGTGGGACGGCAGGGTTGATGGAGGGTTTTGGCTGGTAGGTGGAAGCCTTGGAGTCGTCGTCGTCGTTTTTGTTGTCGTCACTGTTATCATCCTCTTCCTTGAGAGCATTGAAAGAAAGAGCACGGCGAAGTCTGCCCTTGAGACCGCTGCTGCGACCGATGCCAGATGCTGATTTTGAGGAGGATTCGAGGAGGGCAGCGAGGTCGCTGTCATCGCGCGACATGCGCTTTTCTGAGGGATTGAATATGCTGCCCTGGGAGAGGGGCGAGGGACGGGGGAGCCTGTGAGAATTAGTGGCAGAAGGAGGAGGAGCAGCCGGCCGAGCAGAGGGAGAGGCATTGCGATTAGGAGGACGCTGAGGAGAGGCGGTGTTCCTGGTGCGAGAGACAGAACTCTGGTTGCTGGTCGTCCTGGGGCGTGGGCTGGGCGACGAGAGGACCTCGGGGGAGGGCGAGGGGTCCGTGCGAGGCTGGTGGTCGTTGTTCGGTCGATTTGGGCGTCGATAAGGATGATTAAAATTCTGCTGTGGAGGCTGGTGTGTGGCGAACATCATCTGCCGGTACGCCCATTGCGTCGTACCATCCATGTATCCCATCCCCGGGTAGAACGGTGTCGCACTGATAGACGGTGTCCAGCCCTGCCCACTGTACCCTCCCGGTGCTGCCCCATGCTGATGGTGCTGCCCGACCTGGCTGTTGTGCGGCGCATCGTTTGCTGCCGATGAGCGCTGGCGCGACGAGCTCGAGTCCATCTTGAGGACTCCAGCCATCGGCCTCGGCATAAACTCTCATTCCAACATTTATTAATCCTTCCCACGACTCCTCTCCTCTTACCGAAACTCGCCAAAAATTTTATCATCCTTCTTACCAGAATATTGCTCAAGCAGCAAACCCAGATGTTTCATGATCTGGGTATTTTATCTGTCTAGTAGACTCATGTTGTTTCATTGAAGAACAATCATATGATAGTGACAGTCATTAGGTGGTCAGTCTCTACTGATGTAAAGCTGAAGATACTCTCAAACCAAGATAATACCCACTCAAGTGATTGCCAGTCTGGTGAATCAGTGGCTATTCAGTTACTAAGCAATCCAAGGAAAAAGACAGTAGTCCAAACAAGTTTTTTTTAATCCTATATAAAACCTCTCATTTCTTTATTATTATTATTCTCCTTGATATTGTTTTTCTCCAGTGTAAATCTTTTTCAACCCAGACTCCTCTTCTCAAAGTTGAAGCCAAGATTGTTCTGCTTTCATATTTTCACATCTTTAGACTCTTTATTATCATCCAAATGCTACTCTAATGCTCTATACATGTTCCTACATTTCAAGGTCACTGGTTCTGATCTTTGTTCCTCAAAAGTCACTCTAGAGCCATCTGTCAATTAATTTACTTGAAAAACTGCCCAAATGTTTGTATGTCATAAAGCTACAAGCCCTATGAAATCATGAATCATTTGGGCAGTTTTTTAAGGCTATATCAGTACTTTAATAACTGCTTTGTCAGCAACTGCACCCACTATAGGTTGTGACAATGCTCCCACTCTCTAGATAGTGGAATAAAGACAAGAGTTCTCTATCAATTAAGCTAGCTACTTATACACCTTGTGTTCCTGTCTTGTGTATACTGACTTGTGACATATGACTGGACAGAAGGTAAGAAGAACTTGGTAAGTAGTTTAGATGAAACAAGGACACAAAGAGAGAAAGCCCAGAGAGGCTAAATTATACACAGGTTAGTATATGATTAAGATGGATCATAGATGAGAGTTCATAATACTATTCTATACCTTTGGACTGTGACAAGAAATCTCTGACCTTGTGGTGATCATTGGTGTCACAGATTTCTGCTGAAACACCTTAACCAAATGTCTCTTCAATAGACAGGGCAAAGATAAGTTGTCTAGAGCCATAGCTGCAAACATACAACATGCTTTATCTCAGACTATTTATCTGTATCTAGAACAATATAATAGATCAGACATGGAACAATCTAGTGCAGCATTTGATATTAAGTGATTTCATGTGCATAAGTTCATTTCAACAGCAAGAAGTTGAGGGGGTCCTGATGGAGAGGAGAGTATTTGTATAAAGTGGTGAGGACAACCATCTGAAGAGACTACATTGGAGGATCATAGAAGGGGCCCCCAAAGCATGTTCTAATTACCAGATATCCCCAGGGTGCCAACAATTCTAATCCCAGGGAAGCAGTGAAATTGCAAAGATGCAATATCAGAAGGGGAACAATGTCATGGATTTTCAACACATGACCATAGCTTATAGTCGGTAGATGCAGTAAGTTCCTTAGCTTTAACCTGGTAGAATGGAGTCATAAATCTTACTGATCCACTCAGTGAATATGGAGTGAATCTGTCAGTCCAGTTCGATAGAGACAAGATTACATTCAGCATTGGCCAGGATGTCCGAAACCAAAGTGATCAAAACTCGACTTACGGCATTTCTGCTTCGCTGTTTGTCTTTTAGGGGCAGAGAGGTAATCTTGACAGCAGTTGGCTGGTAGATGTTTGTTTGTGACCCCAAAGACCGCAACAATAGGAGACTACAGTGGAATGTAAGGATCTTTTGCTTGGGTTTCCCTGGGTGTGCACACTGGTCTGCTGAAAGACTCGGCGATGCGAAGGAGTGTGAATATGTCATTCAAGAATCACTTACACATGACAAGCAAGTACCACCTGGAAAATTTTCCGGATGGGAAAAATTTCAGAGTAAGTGGGGCCATACACAGTACCGAGAGCCTTGAACTAATAGCCCATTCGATGGTCAACAGGCTCATTTTAAATCGAGAAGTGCATCTTCCGAGACTCTTGGACAACATATCGAGTACGAGATACGCGGAAATGAGATTTGCAACTCCACAGCAATGCGGGTTGCTAAAATGATTGTTCCTTAGCCGGAATCGCGATCACCGAAAGCTGGCCAAAAATTTCTTCTTGACAAGTGCTCGATAATCAACTGCAGTGCTTGGTTTTAATTTTCCAAAGCCATGGTTGAGCTCTTTACCAAAGTCAATGATGCGGTAATGCCCCTTTTTCGGTTCCCCTTGTGCAGACTGATGTTGATCTAAAATCGAAGGTTGCGCGGTCGTTTGTTGGAAAGTGGTTTTTACTGGAAGGCTGCGGAAAGCTCAAGGAACGTAGTGGTTCACGTTTCACGGTGTGCATTCTGTTTTGATCGAGTTTGGTCGTCATCCTCACCGGCTGTCATAGACTGAACTTCGTGCAGGTCTCACGACATGGGTGAGCAGTTTTGAAACATTGACTAGTCCATTCAGAATCTAATAGTTTGCACTAGGCTGCCATGGCCTACATCGTTCGTCTTTACCTTTTCATCGTAATCTTTCATCAATCATAAATGTATGGCAGATCTCTGTCAACGCCGCAATCCTTTCTGATACAGGTGGAACCTGCGTGTGCACCAGAGAAGATCTCTGCGTCTCCGATCCTGACTATCTTTCATGTCAGAATGAAGTTCGTCAAGATTTAATCACCACAACTGCTGCTATCGCAGCTCTCTCCTCCTTCCTTATGGGAGCTCTCGCCAATCTTCCCGTAGGGCTCGCACCAGGGTTGGGACTCAATGCCTATGTGAGTAGCTTTACTCTTCCGGTATAGCTATGTTACGGATATCACTCTCACGGTTTAGTTCTCCTATTCAATAGTTGGATTTCATGGATCTGGTATTGTTTCTTATCGTGAAGCACTAGCAGCAGTCTTTTTGGAGGGGTGAGGCTTTTACTTTATCTCTGTCTTTGATCAGCTCATGGAATCAATTTTTTTTTGAGGTGGTTATTCTTGATTCTCTCATTGTTAGGCCTTCGCCAATGGCTTGTGCGGATCATGCCTCAATCTCTGGTCCTCGCTGTTGGTGCAGGTATCGGGCTCTTTATTGCGTGAGCAGCCCAATCTTGTCTCGTCAGGCTAAGAATAGCGTTATCAACTATCAAATATCATCTAGATTTATTGGATTGTGTCAGTTCTCTTCGAAGTTTATTTGTAAAACCAGTTGTCTCATCCCAGAACAGCCAGCGGCGGATTGGGAGTCATTGGAGGAGATACGACTAACTTGGTAGGTCTCGGGGGCTGCCTACCTGACAGTGAGTTCTTCCTTGCCATCCTCCTGAACCTTAGTAAAGCATCTGGCTGATACTTTTCCCGAGATTATATCAGTGCTGACTTGGTAGGCTACTGTAAAAGTGGTGTTTTGCGCAATCCGACCATGTGGCTCGGTATCTTCATGGGTGGGTAGGTCAAAAAGTGCCTACATGTGAAAGCAGATATCAAGGTTTCATAATGCCATTTCAGTGTCCTGACAGTCCTAATGATGCTTTACCGCATTCGTGGAGCTATCTTAATTGGCATTTTCATCGTGGCGATTATCTCTTGGCCCAGGCCAACAGCTGTCTCCTACTTCCCTCATACCGAGCTTGGTGACCAGAGGTTTGACTTCTTCAAAAAAGTTGTTACGTTTCATCCCATCAGCAAAATTGGCAACGCCATTGACGTGAGTTTCTTCTTACGCTACCAAACGTGTCCACCTGATGCAGGTACCTAGTATGCTTATGGAAAAGGTCACGTCTGGTATGCACTTATCACGTTCCTTTATGTCGATATCCTCGGTATGTCTGATTCACATAACGGACGAATCTGGCTCATTGGACTTAAAAGATACTACCGGCACACTATACTCAATGGCTAAATTTGCCGGCCTTCGTGATCCTGTGACACTTGACTTCGAAAATTCTACCATCGCCTACTGCGTCGATGCCTTCAGTATCAGTATGGGCGCTCTCATGGGTACTAGTCCCGTCACAGCCTACGTTGAGAGTGCAACTGGTATCAGTGGTACGTCTTTCTAGCTCTCGACTTGTAGATGCCTCAACTCATGAAAGTAAAAGAGGGTGGCAAGACAGGTCTCACAGCAATGACAACTGGATTCATGTTCTTCATATCTGTATTCTTCTCCCCTATCTTCGCTTCTATCCCGTCTTGGGCAACAGGAAGTGCCCTTGTCATTGTTGGCTCTCTCATGATTCGCAAGTGAGTTCTGTTTCTTCAGGCTACGATATACGATGTACGTATATGCTTACCACGAGATTCTAAAGTGTTGTTGAAATAAACTGGGACTACCTTGGCGACGCTGTTCCCGCCTTCCTCACTCTCATCATCATTCCCCTTACCTATAAGTGCGTCTAGTCTGTCTTATCGCTCATTTTTTCAGCTCACCTTATCTTTTGAACAGCATCGCATATGGCGTCATCGCAGGTGTCATTTCATACATCTTGCTCAATGGAATCCCCTTCTTCCTTCGCAAGATTTCAGGAGGAAGGATCGTTCCTGATAATCATGAGAATTCAGAAAGATGGGTCATCCCCCCTGGTAGCATTTTACCATTCTGGATCCGCAAGCTGCTGGGGCGCACGGAGGCGGAAGATAATTGTCCGAATTTCGAGGCAAGGCAGACCTCGCGCACGGGAACTGAGCCTGACAGTATGATTGAAAAGCCTGCTCCACAAAATACATTGTAGGAACTTGTCTGTCCCTTTGCGCTTGATAAAATCACATTTATATAAAGCTTGATGCCCTGGTATGCTTTATTGAGCTTGTTACCAGTTGAGGATTCCAGAACCGGTATTTGTTTATTTATCGATCCCCTTTGGATACATGTAGCTAGCTATTCTTTTCGATTGTTGGTCTAAAACAAGAGCATCCTCTCTATTATGTATGTCTCAGACTCGACATTTTGTTTACATGAAATTAAACCAAATGATCACTAATGCCTGCCTATCTTCCATCAATCCTGTCTACTCGTCCTCTTCATTCAAACACTTCCAACACTTCCGATCTGATTTTTCATCATCGGTAGCAGTTGCTTCGAACCAAACCTTGCCATGCGGCAAAATGACTGTTCGAAGAGTCGGACATGAAGAATGCCAAACCTGAGCAATCTTCTTTTCATCGATCTCCTCTTCACCGTTGCCATCGCCTTCCAATGTAGCCATAAATGTGATGTACTTCATTTTCTTGAATCCAGCCAGATAGACTCCCCATTGCAATAACATCGCTCCGGTGACTTCCGCCATGAGCGCAACAATGTTCAAAGATTCAAGCTCCATGAACCTCACTGATAATTCAGGGAACAAGGACTGCAGAGCAGCAGGATCAAAAGACATCACGGTGAGTTTCATGAGAGGTTTGGACGACGATGAAAGCGCCGACAGCGTATCCATTGTCTGAGAGGGTAATATCGGTATAGACATGTGCGTAACCGGTCTCGATGAAATAATATTACGAATGACAGTGGGTCCAGCATGAACAGCGTTGAAGTGAGATAATTTGGGTAATGATGTTGGGAGAAGGATAAATTGGCTTGGCTGTGGGTCCAGAAATACTGCGAGAGGATTATCTGGAGGCAAAGTGCCGATAGATTGGAAGAGAGTTGTAAGGAATGAATTCTCTAAGTCAGAATTGATTCCTCTGAGTGTGAGTTCCGTGATTTCGGGTTGAGAGTCGAGAAATCGTGCGAGAGAAGATTTGCAGTGCATCGAGGTGGTGAAAGAATGTAGTCGAAATATCCGAGATGATGATTCTGAGGATGCTGTTGGAGGTGGTGGCATGGGCAATGTCCAGGTCGGCGAATGATGTTTGGGGAGCTCAATCACCAACGTCATCAGGTTGACCATCTTCTTCAATATCCTCTCTAATAGCAGATAATACGTCCTCGTAGGTAAATTGTTGACCAAGTGCACCTCAAACGTCCTCACAAGAAGTGGCAAATCTGCACTGTGGTCAAGTGAAATCATACACTGCAGGAGGCGAGCAGGACGCATCTCGACACCAATTGTATGATAGAGCCGCTTTGTACCAACTACATTCAATACACGGTTGGCTCGAACGAGGTTTGCTAGGTCGCAAATGCCCAGTCTTTGGCAGATATTGTCAATGATCTCAATGGGCAAGATAGGTAAAACTGATGCAGGACTGCTGGAATCGGCTTTGGTTCTACCACAGACATTGTTCATGGCAACGAATGGTGGACTGAGTCTAGTTCGCTTGTTCTGGGAAAGGAGATTACCAATGGACATGCAGGCGGACTTTCTGGAGTTTGTCATGGTACGAAGATAGGAACACCATAAACTTGTACAAACCAGACCTTTTTTCTTGATATCAGTCTATTCGGTTTTTGGTAAATTAATTACTGTCTGAGGTATAGATATAACAACGTGTGAAGTCTCATTACTGTCTACAAAGAATTCATTGTGTTTTTGTCTTCGGGGTGCCCCGAGCCTCAGCCTCAGCCTCAGCCTTGATGCCATCCTTCTCAACTTCATCGATGAGCTTGCGCTCAAAAGCATCCCTTTCCTCCTGGGTCGCGTTCTTCATTGCAGCTTGGGCAGCCTCGACCTTCCTCCTGTATTCCCTATATTTGGTATCAGTGCCAAAGGCCCAATCCCACCAGCGGAAGGAAGTTGAATAGTTGTTGGTGAATGCCATGTGGTGAAAATCATGGTGTTCAGCGCCAGACCAGAAGGGGAGAATGTGTTGGAGCGACCATGGGAAATCTGTCCATTTATCATTGGTCTCTGGTTTAGCTGATCAAGAGCCAATGAACCTACCATAACCACTGTGAGCGTCGACGGCTTGAAACAATCTTAGGACAATCCAAATATATACAGAGAAGATGTGGAGATCACGAGCAAAGGCGGTGTAGAGGATAGGGCCAGCAATGGTACCGGTTCCAAGAATCAAGACTTCAGCGGGATGGGCATATTCAGCTGCAAGACCAAAAGGTGCAGAGTACTTGTGATGAATTTTGTGGATATACTTGTAGAGGAGACCAGTATGGAGCGCTTGGTGGGCTGAATTGCATAGAGAAAGAGGCGACATCACATCAAGGCCAAAATCGGAGATGCTTACAAGGAAGCACATACCCCAGTAGTGAAAGAAATCCTCGAAGGCGAAGAATAATAAATTCTGAAGAACCACAACCTTCCACGAGGGGAAGGGCACTTGCCAGGTTGCCATGCCAAAAGTTTCAGCGACGGGATGGAACAACCAGATCTTCAAAAATTATTTTCAAGACGCTTGAATCGACAGGCAAGGCAAACTCACGGTTGGAAGCTCTACCATGAAGTGACTACGAAGGACTGCTCTGGTGCACTCCCATTGCTCCTGCGGTGTATGTGTCTTTGTAGGTTGTAGCTTCCATTTGCGGAAATATGGTATTGCGTCGACAATGATCCAAGGCACGCAACGGCCAAAGTATGCAATCTACATCAGAAACATTAGCATATAAGAAACTCAGATGCGCTAGACAATCACCTCGTGAAGCAAGAAACTCATAAGACCCGTAGCGATAGCAGGATTGCCAATCCAGATATACCAGGCCGCCCATTGCTTTTCGAGCCAGTTGAGCGACGAAAAATCAGTACCTTGATAGTGTTGTTCAGCTAAATTCAAGGCAGTGGCCATTGTAGAATTGAGGAAACTCATGCTGAGAGCAAAGTATAGGCAAAGCCTAATAAATTTTCAAAAATTGTGGTGTCATTCATAAACCTGTCAATCACGTGTGTATACCGTCACGTGAGTGAATTTCTCTTCCAACAAAAACGCGGAGGGCCTAGATAGAGCCCGAAATCAGGGGTGCATCTACGAGGGAGGTGTGGGTGAAGTTGCTAGTAGATGGCTGACTTCCTGTACGCAGTTTGAGAAAATCTGTGACCTGATTTTCTCAGATAATACCAAGCATGAATTTCAAATTTCATGGTGTTTTAGACTTTCTCAGATGTTATGATCTAAGAAAAATGTCAGACCCTCTCCCAGACCTCCCTAGATACCTATTTTTTGGTTAATGGTATATAAATATCCTGTCCATTACAGATTAAAGTCACGTACATATTATATATACATGTTGTCTTATTTTTCTTCTGGGCCAGGTTGTGTGATTCTTTTCAAAAGGATAGGAGCCAAACTGACAATCTGAGCCACTGGGCTTACCTTTTAATGGCTTTTATGAATGTCAGAGAGAGACATTGAAAAAGATATTTTATCACAAAGAACTGTTACACAACATGCAGGCAGTATTCTATCTTTAGAAAACTGTATCACATTGCATGCAATATGCCAAATGCAATACAATGTGACATCACACCTAAAAACTTTTATGCATTATATCTAGCACTTTGGCACCTGTTAAAATGTCAACTAGGTATAATCAGTACTTGTAATGTCATGACTTGGTAAAGTGGCTAAGTCAATATTTATTTTTCATTTATTTTTATTTTTATTTTTATTTTTATTTCTTTTAATTTCTAAAGATTGGATACACCAATGCTTCTTTTCTTTAACTACCACCATCTTCCCCCTTAGGACCACAATAGCTCCTGGGAAGACCTATACTCTACCAATCCTCTATCATTAATATTGTCATAATTTCACCCTCCATCTTTATCTCTGTTCTGTTTATTCATATCTAACTTGTGATCACCATGACATGTGTTAGACACATTGTACTAGCTGAAGCTCTTGCTGGTGGAACTTTTCTTGCTTTAGTCTCCTAGAGAGCAGCATTCAAAATGCAGATGGTAGTCCAAAAGAATTATACTGAGTTAACACTACTGTCCAGGTAGTTATGTAATCCCCTAATCAAAAACCCAATGGTAGAGCCCCAACACTTGAAACATGGGTAGGCTGCCTTTGCTTCACCTTTACCATTGCAGAAAGTTACATAGGTTGGGCTTTGACAAAGAATGGATAATGTGCTATTAATAGAATGAACTAATTCAGGCCCTTCTCATAGAGCTTTGACTTACTGAGAAGTCACTGGTACCTATCTGAAAAGGGATCTGAC